>Ga0335085_10000815_pt1 | contig 78548 bp, 60 predicted proteins | sample Lox_Sample_45_FD_206712 | JGI IMG/M metagenome (GOLD analysis project Ga0335085, IMG submission 206712) | Soil microbial communities from Loxahatchee National Wildlife Refuge, Florida, United States - Lox_Sample_4.5 | ecosystem: Environmental > Terrestrial > Soil > Wetlands | place: USA... | reverse complement strand
CAAACCGCATCCGTTCGTCCATGACAGAACTCTCCTTCCATGGCATCCTCCTCTCCGCCCCCTTCGGGCCGAAAAGTGTAACCCATGTCTCCGGAACGTTCTGTTACCCATGTCTCGGAACGGACATCATATAAATGTGTTACTTACGGCAGGCTTAACGCCTGCCGTTCTCCGTTTACCGAGTCGCAATGAAAATCTTGTGAAACAGGCGCTAAGCGCCGCCAATGCCAGGAACTGAGTGCTGATGGCGGCCTGCTTGACTTTAATCATCCGAGAGCCGCGCGATTGATGTCGCGGCGGGCGGATGCCTGCGAACGAGCGACGCTGTTCGCCGTCGCCCCCGTCACTTAGCCGGGCACGAGCTCCGCAAGCAGGACTGAGTTGGGCGGATTTTTCCGCGATGGGCGCACCCGATAAATCAGCGAACGCCTGCCAGTTCCTCCTCGTGCTCCTTCTCCGTGGCGGCGACCACTACCGGCGCACCAGCCATTTCAGCTTCATGACCAATTCTGTCCCGGATCAAAGGCTTCAGAACGACGAACGACAAAATTGCCGCGATAGCACACAGCACGGCTGCAATGTAGAACGGCACGGCAAATGAGCCGCTGAAGTAGGCCGCTATCGTTGCCGCTCCGAATCCGGCGAAAATCGAAGCCAGGCCCTTCGAGGTGTACACCAAGCCATAGTTGGCGGAGGCGTATTTCGGGCCGAACACGTCGCCCGTGGTGGCAGAGAAGAGCGAAAAAATCTCGCCCCAGAACAGGAAGATGAACGAGAACAACACAACGAAGGCGAGCGGGGCACCAGCTATCCTGGTGACGGCATAAACCAGTACCGCTTCGATGCCGAATGTCAGGAACATGGTGTTTTCGCGTCCCAGGTGGTCAGAAACGGTGCCCCACAGAATTCGGGACAGCGCGTTGCAGGCGGAAGTGAGCGTTGCCGTAAGCGGCACAATGGCCAGGCCCCAGACTTTCGCATTACTGACCTTTAACACCTTGGCAATCTGCGACAGGTTGGCGGTAGCAATCAGACCACCCGTGCAGGCGAAGAAGAACATTGCGTAGAGCAAGTAGAACTCAGGTCTGGTAAGGGTTTGATGCCACCTGTAATTTACCTTCGACTGCATGATTGCCGCATGCTTCGCATGGTCCCAACCGGCGGGAGCCCAGCCTACCGGCGGATGGCGCAATATCAAAGCTGCGATGAGAGCTATAACCCCCTGGCCCAAACCCCAGAAGGCCATTGCCTTTGCCCAGCCTATGGAGTGGATCGTCGCGGCGATCGGCATGATGGTCAAGGCAGCTCCGCCACCGAATCCGGCGGCGGTCAGGCCCACGGCGAGTCCGCGGCGGTCCGGGAACCACTTCACCGCGTTGGCAACGCAGGAGATGTAAATAATGCCCGCGCCGGTGCCAGCGATGATGCCGTAATAGATGTACAGGTGAAGCGGCGACGTGGCGATCGTCCCGCCCAGTATCCATCCCAGCGCGATGAAAATGGCGCCGACGGACATGAGTTTCCGGATGCCGAATTTGTCGACGAAATATCCGGCCACCGGCATGGGCCAGGTTTCAAAGAGTATGAACGCCGAGAAGATCGCCGCAATCTTGGCGTAGGACACTCCCGTGAAGGTTTGCTTCATGCCGGGCGTGAACAGGGTGAACGCGTATTGATAGTTCGAGATAACAATCATCGCGACAATGCCGCACACGAGTTGGATCCAGCGGTTTCCGGCGACGCCGCCGTAGTCTTCCCTCTTGGTGTTGCGCTGTTCCGCAGCAACCATTCTGGTGGTCATATCGATTTCCTCCTAGCTCATATCGACTAAGACGAATTGGGTTGGTAGAGAGGTGAAGTTGGTCCGCACTGGACTGCTACCGGTCGGGGTGAAGGTAAGCGCGTCACTTGCTGCTTGGAGCTGGCAAGGCGGACAGGCAGGATCGCAGGGATGAGTCGTATGAGCAGAACTGAGGCATGCTGCAGCTTCGCAATGATCAGAATCGCGGAGCGGCAGCTGCCCATCCGAGCCCAGAGATGGAGACTCGTGGGTTTGCTACGAAGCAACGAGGCCACAGGTGTGACCATAGAGGCAGCCTCCCCGGCGATCGCCTCAGCACTTCGCTCGCTTGTGTCGCACAATGCCGGACCCTCCAACGTAGGGTGTGGGAAGATCCAGCAACAGTCGGCCCAAAGGAAAAACCCGCCCCGTTACAGGGCGGGTTGCAGGTTAACCTTCGACGTTCTTGTGCAGCGGGATGACGCCCGGCACCAACCACTCGTTCCACATTTCGTCGATCTTGCTCTGGAAGAATTCGATATCTTCCTCAACGAAGTGGGCGAACCTTCCCTGCTTAAGCAAGTAGTCGCGGACCGGAAGACGCTTGAACCTGCCATTGGCAATGTCCTTCGTCTTGCCGTACAGCTTCAACTTGCCATTTTCGATCTCGTACAGCGGCCAAATGCCGGTGTTTACGGCCAGTTCGCCGAGCTCAACCGACAGCACGGGATCGAAGTCCCAGCCCTTGGGGCAGGGGTTCAAGCAGTGAATGAACGTAGGCCCGCCAACGGATAGCGCCTTGCGAACGCAGTTCATCGCCTGCAGCGGGTAGGAGGTGGAGATTGTCCCTACGTACTTGCAGGTGGGATGGCCCGCCATCATCATCGGCGCCATGTTCTTCTTCCAGCGCTGATTCATGATGCGCTTTACTTTTCCTGGCGTGCTAAACGAAGTGTTGACGCCGTACGGCGATGTCCCGGAAATCTGGATATCGGTGTTGGCGTACGACTCGTTGTCGTACATCAGGACCAGCAGGTTGTAGTCGGGATGGGTGAGGGTGGCTGAGATGGCGCCCAGGCCCATGTCCGCGCCTCCGCCGTCGCCGCAGAAGGCGATGACATTGATAGGCTCGTCCTTCATGGCGCCCTTGCGCATTTGCACCCGGAAGGCCGCGGCTGCTCCCAGCGCCGCCGAGCCCGAACTGCCGAGCTGAGTGTGCATCCAGGGAACGCCCCACGGGGTGGCATAGTACGAGGTATTCGCCACGTACATGCAGCCGGTGCTGCCCAGGACGATGGTCCTGGGTCCTGCGGCCTTCGCCATCAGCTTCATGATTTGCGCCGACTCGCAGGCCTGGCAGGTGCGGTGACCGGACGTGTAGTACTCCTCGTGTGGAACCTTCTTCACTCCGTGGAAGGGCTCCAGGTTTTGCGTTGGTTTCTCATCTACTAATGTGCTCATGAATGTTGTCCTTTCCGGCTCTGGAAAACGCGCGCCAACGCGTTATCCCCGCAGCCCGATCCACTGTGTGAGGGGTTGCGCCTTACCTTTGGCAGCTTGGAACACGATATCGGTCATCGTTTCCACATCCGGCACGGTGACTTCACGTCCACCCAGCCCGCAGATAAAGCCCAGCACGGGTGGCCGGCTAGCTGCGTTGCTGTACATGGCCGAGCGAACTTCCGTGGCCACGACACCGCTCAGATCGGGCGAACCGAACGAGAAGTCGCGATCGATAACGCCGACGGCCTCGAATCGTTCCAGACACTTTGCAATCTCCGGACCGGCGAAGGGCCGGAACCAGCGCAGGCGGACAAAGCCGACCTTCTTGCCTTGTTCGCGCATCTTGCGGATGGCAACCTTCACCGGCGTAGACATCGTGCCCATACCCAGCAGCACTACGTCCGCGTCTTCGGTCATGTACTCCTCGAAGAACGGATTGCCGTACTTGCGTCCGAAAGTCTTCTCGAAGTCGGCATAGACTTCGCGAATCACGTCGCAGGCGACCTCGGTGACTCCGTAGTTCTGCCGGCGGATCTCCATCACCCAGTCCTCGTTGGCTTGAGGCGCGACGGAAATGACATTGTCCGGGTGAAGCAGCAAATCGCCACGATTGTAGGGCGGCAGGAACTTCTTGACTTGCTCGGCGGTGGGCACGTTCACCAGGGATTGCGAGTGGGTCAGGAAGGCGCCATCGCAACTCAGCGCCAGAGGCACGAACATGCGGCGATCTTCTGCCACACGGTATGCGATCAGGGCAGTATCGAGCGCCTCCTGTCCACTATCCACCCAGGTGAGCAGCCAGCCCAGGTCGCGCACCGCCAGGGCGTCATTGTGTTCCACCCCAAAGGCGCCGGGATCGTCGAGGGCGCGATTGCCCACCATGCAAACCATGGGGACGCGCAGGGCGGGACTGACGGTCAGCGCTTCCATGGCATACATCCAGCCCACGCCGCTGGAGCCGCAGAAGACGCGGGCGCCGCACACCGACGCATGCTTGACGATCTCGAATTGTGAATGTTCTCCTTCGGCCACGATGTACTCGCAGTCCATCTCGCCGTCGGCCACCAACTGGCTGATGTACTGCATGACTGTGTCGTAAGGCCGGATGGGGTAAGCCGTGACTACGTCCACGTTGGCCAGCTTGCAGGCAATTGCAATGGCCTCGGCTCCGGTAATCAGGGCTTCCTGCTCCTGCACCTTCTTCTTTTCCACGACAGGTACTGTTAATGTCGCCATCTTCCTATCTCCTTGTTCAAGGCCGCCTTCACGGCCGCCGGGCCATTAGCCTTTTGCAGCGATTTCCAGGGCTTCGGGAATCTCTTTCTGGTACTGACCGCGATAGCGGAATCCATGTGCGCGTTTCTCGATGGGTTCGGCTTTCTCGATGGTTGTCTCCAACCACTTCAAGTAGGCGTCCTGGTCCTTCTTGTAGGCCTCCCACTGGCTCTGGTTGTTGTCGAATTCGGACTCGTTGACCATCGAAACGCAGTTCTTCACCGGGCAAACCTGTTCGCACACGCCGCACCCGCAGCAGGACTCCAGATTCACGTCGTAGGTCCCCTCCGGAGTGACGTCGAATGAGGCGTCGGGGCAATTCAGCCAGCACAACGTGCATTTCGTGCAGGTTTTGAAGTTGACCACGGGCCGCATCGTACGGGTCGAGTACTTCTTGAACAGCTCGTTGCGCGCCGGACGGAAGCCCCCGACTTCGCCGGTAACTGGGTCGGCGTAGGGGCCGCCCTGTGGCTGTCCCGTGACCGAGACGCCATCCCGCATCTTCTGCCATCCCGGCAGCGTGTAATGCAGCAGCTCCTCGGTATTGCCTTCACCGGCCTTGACCTGCGCGGCGGTGAAACGCTCGAAGGCAGCGCGAGCCGAGGTCACCTTGACGGAGTTCTTCAGCTTCTCGGTGATGAACTGTTCCACGGACTTGAAGCTGATCAGCTGCGGCAGTGCCTTGGCGATGGCGCCGAGAATGCGGACATCCGTGTGGTCGTCTTTGTAGACCCACATGCCCGAGAAGCTGGGCGCACCTTTGACGATGCCGAGTTTGTAAGGTTCGTTGCGGCAATGGATTTTCTCGAGCAGCTCGGCCTTGTCTTCGAGAGAAACCACGATGAGCGACGCTCCCGCTTTGAGAGCGTGGTGGACGGGCTGAAGACCGTACCACGCCCACGACTCAGCCCCCTTGCAGAGGGAATCGTCGAGGACCACGGTAACGTCAACCTGCTTGGGCTCGTATTGCGCCATGCCGGCCTGGAGCGTTTCGTCATCGTTGGCGACGATGGCGAAGCTCTTGGCCGGAATGCCGTTGCGCTCCGGAGAATCTCCGTAGCGGCCGAACGAGATGCCGAGTTTGCCTTCGTTGCGCGCGGCCAGGACTATACCGCGCGTTATGTTCTTAGCCAGGGTCTTCTGAAAGACCCCACGGTAGATGATTTCAACCGCGAATAGCTGGCCCATGTGTGCAACCTCCATTCGATTACAGCTTGTTAAGTGCGATAGTTTCGATTTCCTGCAAGTGCCGGTATACGGCGGCTTCCGCAGCAGCAGCATCGTGCCGCTTCAGGGCCGCCAGAATGCGGCGATGGCCGGCCAACGACTTCTGTGGCCGGCCCTTTCCCTGCGAGGATTTCTCCCGGGTTTCGCGCAACACATCCATCAGATTTTCCATCACCTTCACAATCGCGCGATTGCGCGACGCCAAGGCCATGGCATAGTGAAATTCGGTGTCTTCCTCGGTGGCCGGCTCACCCCGGCGCACCTTTGCTCCCTGGCGCGCCAGAATGTCTTGCATCTCAACAATGTCGTCGTCGCTGGCGTGCAAGGCAGCGCGCGCCGCCACATGCGGTTCGATCATCTTGCGGACATCGATCAGTTCCGCAACCAGCTGGCGTTTGTCCAGCAGCGCGTTGGCTAACGTATCGCTTGTGCTGGCGCCGGGATCGCAAACCACAGTGCCGATGCCTTGCCGGGGCTCAAGTAGCCCTTTCAGCTCGAGGCTGCGGATGGCGTCGCGGACCGAGCCGCGACTCACTCCCAACAGCTCCCCTAACTGCCGCTCCGGCGGCAGGAGATCACCGGGCTTAAGTTGTTCAAGGATGTGCCGCTCCAGTTGCCGGGCAACTTCCTGATAGACCTTGTTTCGGGAAATCGCTTCGAAGCCGGTTCGCGCTGGTGCTTCGGTAACAGGCATGGTGCACTGGTCTGATGACTGACCAATTTCAATCCACGCCCAAGGGCCCGGCAAGGACGCAGGTCACGTCGCAACGTGACAAGGCAAGAAAAAAGGCACGCGTCGGTGACGCGCGCCCGTGTGGAAAAATGAATCAGCTATCGTTACCGCGTTGCTACTGCGGCCCGCGTTTCGCGCGCCGGCGTGAAGGCCACATCCTGCGCATCCACAACCGCGATGGTCGCCATGTTGACGATCTCTTCCACCTCAACACCGCGCGCCAGCAGATGTACGGGTTTCGCCATGCCGGTGAGGATGGGTCCCAGCGTCTCTGCCCCGCCGATGCTGGTGAGCAGCCGGCAAGCGATGTTGCTGGCTTCGAGGTTGGGGAAGATGAGCACGTTGGCTCCGCCCTTCAGCGTGGAGAACGGAAAAGCTGCTTCCAGTTTCTTGGAGTTGACAGCCACATCGCCTTGCAGCTCGCCATCGACGATGAGTGTCGGATCGGCATAGCGAACCAACTCGGCCGCCCGCTTCATCTTCTCGCACAGCGGATGCTTGGTGCTTCCGAAGCTGGAGAAGGAGAGCATCGCCACCCGCGGCTCAATACCGAACCGGCGCGCTTCCTGCGCAGCGCAAAGCGCGATCTCCGCCAGGTCCTCGGCTGTGGGTTCGATGTTGACCGTCGCATCCGCCAGGAAGTACAGATCACCCTTGCGCGTGATGATGAGATAAATACCTGAGACCTTGTGGATGCCTTCGCGCACGCCGATCACCTGCAAGGCCGGCCGGATCGTGTCCGGATAATTCTGCGACACGCCGGAGACGACCGCGTCGGCATCGCCCATGCGCACCATCATCGAGCCCAGCACGTTGGGATTGTTCATCAGCTCGTCAGCCGAGCCCAGGGTGACGCCCCGGCGCTGCCGCAACCGATACAGCTCCTCAACGTACTCGTTACGGCGAGGCGCCGTTGCAGGGTCAACGACGGTCATTCCTTCGAGAGAAACGCCCAGCTCCGCTGCTTTGCGCTCGATTTCCGTCTTGCGACCGAGCAGCACCGGTGTGGCGATCCTCTCGTCTACCAGAATGTGGCAGGCGCGCAGGATCTTCTGGTGCGCACCTTCGGGGAAGACCACGCGCTTGGGATTAGCCTGGGCTTTGTGAATCATCGCCCGCATCAAGCCATGAGCTTTGCCCAGGCGATTCTCCAGTTGGTCGCGATACTCGTCCAGGTTAATGGGATTTTGTGCGACGCCGGTTTCAATGGCTGCCTTGGCCACTGCCGTCGCTTCCCAAACCAGCACGCGCGGATCGAACGGAGTGGGAATGATGTAGTCGCGGCCGTACTGCAGCCGCTCGACACCATAGGCGCGGCAGACGGAATCGGGAACGTCTTCCTTCGCCAGCGCTGCGAGAGCATAACTGGCCGCCAGCTTCATCTCTTCGTTGATGGTCGTGGCGTGTACATCGAGAGCGCCGCGGAAGATGGAAGGGAAGCCGAGAACGTTATTAATCTGGTTAGGATAATCGGAGCGGCCCGTCGCCATGATGAGGTCATCGCGGACGGCGCGCGCCTCTTCGTAGGTAATCTCCGGATCGGGGTTCGCCATGGCGAAGACCAGCGGGTCGGGCGCCATGGACGCAATCATTTCGGGCGTGAACGCACCTTTGACGGAAAGGCCGAGCAGCAGATCAGCGCCCTTCGCGACCTCGGCTAACGTCCGCAGCGGGGTGTTCTGCGCCAAGCGCTCCTTGTAGGGATTCATCCCTTCCTTGCGGCCCTTGTAGACGACGCCTTTGGTGTCCACCATGGTGATGTTCTCGCGCTTCACGCCCATGCAGATGTAGTGCTCAGCGGTCGCAATGCCGGAAGCGCCGGCGCCGTTGATGACCACCTTGATCTGATCCAGCTTCTTGCCGGTCAATTCCACCGCATTGAGCAGCGCCGCACCGGTGATGATCGCCGTGCCGTGCTGGTCGTCGTGGAAGACCGGAATCTTCATCGTCTTCTTCAGCGTTTCTTCGATGTAGAAACACTCCGGCGCCTTGATGTCTTCCAGGTTGATGCCGCCGAAGGTGGGCTCCAGCAGTTGGCAGGCTTTGACGATTTCGTTCTGATCGTGGGTGTTCAGCTCGATATCGAACACATCGATGCCGGCGAATCTTTTGAACAGGACACCCTTGCCTTCCATGACAGGCTTACCGGCGATGGCGCCGATGTCGCCCAGGCCGAGCACGGCCGTGCCGTTGGTCACGACGGCGACAAGGTTGCCCTTGTTGGTGTACTTGAACGCGTCCTGCGGGTTCTTCTCGATTTCGAGGCAGGGAACCGCCACGCCCGGCGTGTAGGCGAGGCTGAGATCGCGTTGCGTGAGGCACGGCTTGGTGGGAGTGACTTCGGTCTTTCCCGGCCGTGGTTTCGCGTGATAGTCGAGTGCATCCTGTTTATTAATGGGCATGACGGTCTCCAAGTCGATGAACGTAATTTGTGGAGGAAGCGGTCGCGGCTCGGCAGTGACGAAGGCAGCCTGCTGACGCAAGGGGAGAAACGACGTACATTGGCAATCGAGATGAGCCTGCCACATGGACGCTCTGGCACTTACAAGCCGGACAATGACTTCCCACCGACTACGCTAGGCTGCGGCTGCGGTGACAACTAGTGCGGAGGTCACAATAGGCTGTGAGCCGTCACGTGGGTACAGCGTTCGGCGTCACACCGCAGGGTTTGTGATGGGAATGCGATGGTCGCCGGTGAGTGTCGGGGATAGCCAGGCAAATCGCGGCATTCCGAGGTTTCGGTGGCTAGGTGCGTCACAACGGCTGGTGTGCCGAATCACCGCCACTCGTGCTGTATCGCCTCTATCGTTGCAGCAGGCACTTGTATGTTCTCCGAACGATACCGCATTGCGTGTGAGGAGCTGGAGCAGTTACGCAGCGCCCGACCGTGCTCACTGGACTTGCTGCGGCCTATGCAGGCCGGGGATTTGGTACCGCTGCTTTGGAGCGATGAATTGGGCCAGGGCGGCGAGCTGGATCAGGCTCTCATCGCCCGCTCCACAGAAATCAAGGACTCCATCTACGGCGGACGGGTGTTCGTCATTGCGCCGATCTACGCCACCAGCATCTGCCAGGAGCAGTGTGTGTATTGCAATTACCGCGCGGGCAACAAGGGGGTCGGAGTCGAGCGCAGACGCCTAACTGATGCCGAACTCGTACAGGAAGCCCGCTACCTAGTGGATGAGAAGGGACTGCGAGTTCTGGAACTGGTTTACGCGTCGGACCCTCGGGTGCGGGTCGATACTATGTGCCGTCATGTGGAGCTGTTGCGAAATGTGCTGGAATCTCGCGGCGGGGACGGGTTGGTGGGAATCAGCGCAGAGGCATTGGAGGAAAGTGAATACCGGCGGCTGGTCGATGCCGGGTTGGGCTGGTCCGTCCTCTGGCAGGAAACCTACGACAAGGTCCGTTACGCTGAGCTTCATCCGGGCAAAACCAAGAAGGCGAACTTCGAATATCGCCTCGACGCGTATGAACGCATGCTGGCGGCCGGCGTCGAGCGCGTCGGCATGGGAGTGCTTTCCGGTCTGGCCGACTGGCGGTGCGACTGGGCCATGCTGATGCTGCACGAACAATATCTGCAGAAGCACTGTGCCCGGGGGGCAGCGATTCTCGGGACGCCCCGGCTAAAGCTGGCTCCCGGCGCCCTGCTCAAACAGGCGCCATGCCAGATGAGGCGCGAACAACTGGTGGTCACTGTCGCTCTTCATAATCTCTTCGCGCCCACTACAGCCCCCTTCGTCAGCACGCGCGAAGACTGGGATGTTTGCCTTGAGCTCGCTCGCGGTGGCGGCTGTCTGTTCACGCTCAACTGTTCGACGACGCCGGGTGGCTACTCCCTTCCGCATTGCGGCTGCCAGTTCTCTTCCAATTCCTACGATGCTCCTGAGTACGCGGGCAAGCTGAGAACCAACGGCCTTGAGCCGATCTTCGACTGGGAAACCAGGGATTTGTCGGGCCGCCCTGAAGGCGTTGCTGTGGGGGCACGCAGGGGCTAGATGGGTGCCGAAGCTGCTTACTTGCGAAAGCAGATTAGTTTGTGGCGCGCTGCTCCGGACCTTGAAAGCGATAGGGCAGATAAGCGGGTTGCCAGATATTCTTGCGGATTTGAGCTTCCAGCGTGCGTTCGTCAACCGCTTCGGCGACACCATCCCTGATGGCCTGATGTGCAACCACCTTCGCAATGGCGAATGACACTGAGCGAATCTCCGATACCGGTGGTAACAATCGCGCCGACTTCCCACTGCGCGCGGGAGAAAGCTCCGCGAGACGCACAGCGGCAGCCATGAACATCCCATCCGTTACCCGGCGCGCGTTCACCGCCAGAACGCCCAAACCCAACCCGGGGAAGATATAGGAATTGTTCGTTTGGTCCACGGGCACCGGGCGGCGTTTCCATCTGACGGGAGCGAACGGGCTGCCAGTGCCGATCAGAGCGCGGCCGTCTGTCCAATTCATCAGGTCTGCGGGTGTGGCCTCCGATTTCGATGTCGGATTGGAAAGCGGGAAGATCACCGGCCTATCGCCTCCGGCCGCGAGGGCGCGAACAACGTCTTCGGTGAAAGCCCCGCGCTGTCCCGAGACCCCGATCAACACGGTTGGCCGGACATTGTTCACCACATCGAACAGCCTGATAGGTTCGGAGTCGCGTAGTCGCCAGTTGGCAATGAGCGAGCGAGGTTGCAGGAAGGGCTGCTGCGCCTGCGTGATTCCCTTCATGTCCTCAATCAGCAATCCGTCTTTATCGACCGCATAAAAGCGCCGGCGTGCATCCGCTTCGCTCAGGCCGGCGTTCTTCATCGCGGTGAGCAGAAGCGAGGCAATTCCCAGCCCGGCCGAGCCAGCTCCAAACAGCACGATGCGCTGCTCGGTCAAGGGCGTGCCGGTCACACCGATAGCGGCAAGCAGCGTTCCCACAGCCACGGCTGCGGTCCCCTGAATATCGTCGTTAAATGTGCAGAGCCGGTCGCGATAGCGCTCCAGCAGGCGGCCCGCATTCACGCCGGCGAAATCTTCCCATTGCAACAGCAGTCGAGGCCAGCGCTCGACAACGGCTTTGATAAACGTCTCCACAAACTCGTCGTACTCGGGGCCCCGGATTCGCTGGTGCCGCCAGCCGATGTAAACCGGGTCCTCGAGGCGCTCCAGGTTGTCGGTGCCAACATCGAGCAGAATGGGAAGACACGCTTGCGGATGAATACCCGCGCAGGCGGTGTAAAGCGCGAGTTTGCCGATGGGGATCCCCATACCGCCGGCGCCCTGATCGCCGAGCCCGAGGATGCGCTCGCCATCGCTGACTACCATCACTCGAGTCTCATCGTAGCGGTGGTGAGCGAAGATCTCGCGGATCCTGTGCCGGTTGGGATAGCTGAGGAACAGTCCCCGCGGCTTGCGCCAGATTTCGCTGAAGCGCTGGCATCCCTCGCCTACCGTGGGCGTGTACACCAGCGGCATCATCTGTTCGAGATTGCGGACCAGCACGGCATAGAACAGTGTCTCGTTGGTGTCCTGCAGATCGCGAAGGTAGGCATAGCGTTCGAAGTCGGTTTCGAAGTCGCCCAGCGCCTTGAGGCGGCGTGTCGCCTGGTCATCCAAAGTGCCGACATGCGGTGGTAGCAATCCGTGCAGCGCGAAATCCGTGCGCTCGCTGTCGGTAAAGGCTGTTCCCTTGTTCAGCATGGGGAAGTTGATCAGGTCGAAACCGGAGAGCGGCGTCTCCAGAACTCCTTCCGCTGTGACGCGATATCTCATTTTCCTCCGGTATGGTGCATAGTTCCGCTATGGGTCGTCGCTCGCGTCCTGTCGGTACTTCGAGGAGAACGGGTGATTATCGCATCCGCTTGCTGATTAAGCGACAGTGAATACGACGCGGCCAGCCGCACAGTCGCGCTGATCTTCCGCGACCAAAAGAAAAGCGCCCTGAGTGTTGCGATCCAGGGCGCGGTAAAACCCGAACAGCTGAAACGGAATCGACTAGAACGCCGCAGGCTGGCGGACGCTGCCGAGGCCGGTGCACTGGTCCCAGCCCGACCCCGCGGGCGAGCCATTCGTTCCGGTAGTCACGTCATAGAACTTCGTGTGGTAACTCACCGGATTGATGTAGTACTGGTAGGTCTTCGAGAGCTCTCTGGCACTCGATGCCGCGAAACTGCCGGCCTGGTTGACGATTCCGGCCAGCACCGGCGCGGCCGCGCTGGTCCCGCCAACCGTACACCATCCAGCGCAGTAGGTCGTGTTGTAAACGTCTACTCCCGATCCCGAATCGGCTTCCGCGGCCCAGTCCGGCGTGCCACGCTTGGTACCGGTCTTGTTGGCGATGAAGAGCTCGAATTGGGGAAGAGGCTCGTACTGGCTGATGCCTCCCCCGCTGCGGCCTGCCCACGATTGCACAGAATTGACCTGGCTGTCCCTCTGGCAATACGGAGAGCCTCAACGACGGGCGTGGACGGAAATCCGCGCCCGTTTTTCTCTCCGCCGCGCAGTCCTGAATTGCAAGCCCCCGCTTACCGAGTTAGGATTTCAACGCTCCCGGAGTCCGACGACCGCTTCGGCGTGCGCTAATGCGATGAGTGGATTCCTAGTGCGCGGTGCCTACCGGTTGTGCCTGGCACTGCTCTTTCTCGCGAGCGTTCTATCCCTGCAAGCTCAGACAAACTCGCGCCAGCTAAACTCGGGATGGGAATTCCGCGCCCTGAATCCAGCGGGCCGCGCTGAGCTAAGCGAGTGGCGGCCGGCGCAAGTTCCCGGCGTCGTGCAGACCGATCTATTTGCCGCCCACCTTATCCCTGATCCCTTTTACGGCAACAACGAGTCGCGCCTGCAATGGATCGGCCTCACCGACTGGGAGTATCGCACTACCTTTCAGGTTGATGCTGCCTCACTGCAACACGAGCATCTGGATCTCATCTTCGATGGGCTCGATACCTTCGCTGAAGTCTTCCTCAACGACCAGCCGATATTGACCGCCGACAATATGTTTCGGCGCTGGCGAGTGGCCGCCAAGCCGCTGCTAAAAGCGGGCCCAAACACACTACGCATCGTGTTTCGCTCGCCCGTGACGTCGATGATCCCGAAGGTGAAGGCACTGCTATACATTTTGCCGTCGGTTTCGACGGTGAACGAAGGCAATGAGGAGAATATGGCGACCGCGCCCTATACGCGCAAGGCGGCCTATCAGTACGGCTGGGATTGGGGACCGCGATTCCTCACTAGCGGCATCTGGAAGCCGGTCTGGCTGGAATCGTGGGATGCCGCGCGCGTCGAGAACTTTCATGTTCGGCAGGGGAAGATCACGCACGATGTTGCGGAGCTTGGCGCGGAACTGGAGATCGAAGTTGGCCGTCCGATGACGGCGACGGTCACAGTCGAGTATGCGGAGTTTGCGAAGGAAGCGCTGTCGCGCGCTACCCCAAAGAAGACAACCGCGGGTCGGCCAGGTGGAGATACAACTTCGGTCACGCAAACGGTCCAGCTCGACGGTGGAATGAATCATCTTTCCATTCCGCTGCGGATCGCTTCACCGAAGCTCTGGTATCCCGCCGGCTATGGCGCACAAGCCCGCTATCGATTTTCGGCGACGATCAAGGCCGGCCAGGCTGGCATCGCAAGCGCGACCGTCAACACCGGGCTGCGGTCGGTCGAGCTGCGCCGCGTTCCCGACCAGTGGGGCAAGAGCTTCACCTTCGTCGTGAACGGAATTCCGGTGTTCGCAAAAGGAGCGAATGTTATTCCGTTCGATAGCTTTCCCACTCGCGTTACGCCCGCGCAACATCGCGCCATTCTGGAAGCCGCGCGCGACGCCAACATGAACATGGTGCGGGAGTGGGGTGGTGGCATCTACGAAAGCGACGACTTCTACGACATCTGCGACGAGCTGGGCCTGATGGTCTGGCAGGAGTTCATGTTCGGCGGCGACATGGTTCCCGGCGACCCGCCGTTTCAGCAGAACGTGCGCGAAGAAGCCATTCAGCAGGTGAAGCGCCTGCGCGATCATCCCAGCATCGTACTCTGGTGTGGCAACAACGAGATCGAAGCCGGCTGGCAAGTCTGGGCCGACCGTCTCGCCTTCAAGGAGTCGATCACCCCGCTCGAGCGCGAGCGCGTCTGGCAGGACTACGTCGTGCTCTTCCACGACATCATCAAGAGTGTGGCCGAGGAGTATGGCGCTCCCACGCCCTACTGGCCGAGTTCGCCCAGCGCCGATTTCGAGGCGCCGCCCAACAGCGAGGACAACGGTGACATGCACTACTGGGGCGTATGGCACTCGCTCGAACCGCTTGACAACTACAACCTGCAAGACCCGCGCTTCATGTCGGAGTTCGGCTTCCAGTCGTTCCCCGAGATGCGCACTATTCTCAGCTTCGCCGGACCAAGCGATCTGGCTATCGATTCGCCCATCATGATGTCCCACCAGAAGAACCATGGCGGCAACGAGCGCATCCTCACCTACATGCTGCGCGACTATCCCGAGCCCAAGGACTTTGCGTCATTCGTGTATGTGAGCCAGGTGCAGCAGGCGGAGGCGATCAGGCTCGGCGCGGAGCATCTGCGGCGCAACCGCCCGCGCACCATGGGCGCGCTGTTCTGGCAACTCAACGACTGCTGGCCGGTGGCGTCATGGTCGAGCATTGACTATTTCGGGCGCCCGAAGGCCCTGCAATATTACGCGCGGCGCTTCTACGCCGATCTTCTCGTCTCGCCCTACGCGCACGACCGCACGGTCGATGTGTACGTAGTCTCCGATCGCCTGCAACCCGTGACCGGACAGCTCCGCACGCGGCTGCTCACCTTCGACGGCAAGGCGCTGCTGGATACGACGCAGGTGGTGCAAATTCCCCCGCAGTCGAGCTCGGTCGACACCAGTGTGACGGCGGCGACCATCTCCGCGTGGGAGAAACCACTGGCGGGCTTCGCCGGCCCGGAGCGCACGTTCCTGGTCTTCGACCTTAGCGTCGATGGACAAACCCTTTCGCGAAATGAAGTCTTCTTCGATCACATGCGCAACTTGCAACTGCCGCTGAAGCCCGCGATCCAAGGCGATATTTCTCGTGGCGGGATGGATTACACTCTCACGCTGCGCTCGACCGTACTTGCGCGCGATGTGTTTATTTCGTTCGGCGATCTTGATGTTGTGCTGTCCGACAACTACGTCGATTTGCTTGCGGGCGAAGCGATGATCGTGAGACTCAAGACTTCTGCCGACCTCGGTCAGCTTCAGCGGGCGCTGAAGATAACCTCGCTCACCGATGCTTTCTTTGACGAGCGACCAACTTACCGTGAACATACCGGCATCGAGGACTCCAGTGCAACACCGGCGGCCGGGCCGGGGAAATAATGGACCTGTTGCCCGGCCGGCATCTTCATCGCTCAAGTCGATTCGGCCACCATCGCCAGGAAGCGGCTAGCGAAGCGATGCGCGTCCCCGTAGCTGTTGTACAGAGGCGCCGGCGCGACGCGCAGGATGTTCGGCTCACGGAAGTCGCAGAGTATGCCCTCAGCGTTCAGCCGATCCACTATCGCGCGGCCATTCTGCGGCACGCGAATCGAAAGCTGCGCGCCCCGCCGTTCAGGTTCGCGTGGAGTGATGATCGAAAACTTTGACGACGCCTGCTGGTTCAGCAAAAACTCCAAATAGCCGGTGAGCGAGATGCTCTTCGCGCGCAGGCGGTCCATGCCGGCCTCGGCAAAAATGTCGAGCGAAGCGCGCAGCGGCGCCATCGACAGAATCGACGGATTGCTGAGTTGCCAACCCTCCGCGCCGGCTGCCGGCTTGAAGTGAGGCCCCATGCGAAAGCGCGTCTCCTCCTCGTGTCCCCACCAGCCGGCGAAGCGCGGTCGCTCCCAGTCGCGCGCATGCCGCTCGTGGACGAAGCAGCCCGCTGTGGCTCCCGGGCCTCCGTTCAGGTACTTGTAGCTGCACCAGACCGCGAAATCCACGTCCCAATCATGCAGCCTGACCGGGATGTTGCCGGCTGCATGGGCGAGGTCGAATGCAACGACGCAGCCCTGCGCGTGTCCGGCGCGCGTGATCGCCGGCATGTGGAAGAACTGCCCCGTCGCGTAATTCACACCCCCGAGCAGGATAAGCGCGATCGACGGCCCCTCGCGCTCGATCAGCTCTGCGATGCCCTCCTCGCGGACCGTCACTTCCAAGTGGCGCGGCCTTAGTTCGATCAGCGAGGTTGCGGGATCGAGTCCGTGATATCGCAACTGCGACTTCACCGCATACTGGTCGGACGGAAACGCACCCTCCTCAACGACGATCTTGTAACGTTGCGCCGTGGGCCGGTAGAACGAGACCATCATCAAGTGCAGGTTGACGGTCAGCGAATTCATCACCACTACTTCGATCGGCTGCGCGCCGACAATCGTGGCCATGTTCTCGGTAAGAAAGCGATGATAGGGCAGCCAGGGATGGCGCGCGCGGAAATGCGCTTCGACCGCCAGCCTCTCCCAGTCGCACAGCTCCTGCTCGATGTATTCGCGCACGCGCCGGGGCTGAAGGCCGAGCGAGTGACCGCAGAAATACACAGCTTCGCCGCCGTCGGGGGCGCGGGGGACGTAAAACTGCTGGCGAAAGTGCGCTAGTGGATCCCGTGCGTCCTTCTCGGCAGCAAACACGGCGGAGCTGTCGAATTGCGTGGTGGTCGCCATCTATGCTCCTGCGAGCGGCGTGAGCTCGCGATGCACCAGCTTGTCCGCCTTCTGCCAGTCGACGTCTTCGATACGCTGAACAGAATCGCATAGCTCGCCCAGGATGCGGTCCTGAATGGCCCCGCGCGCCGCAGCCACGGAATACGGCGTGCGATGAAACGTCACCATGGCGTACTTGGGCACAAACGTTCCGGGATACTTTTTCTCCAGCTCCAGTTCGATTTTCTTGCGGAAGAGGAAGCGCGGGTCGGCCACGCGGTCGCGCATCTCGACGAAATTCTCGATAGCCAGGTCGGCGATAGCGTCGGTGTCGGTCTTGCGCGCGTTCTCGAATTCGGAGAACAACCGTGGCCAATCAGGGCCGAGCCGGTCGAGCAGTTCGAGAAAATACGTGCAGTCCTCGAAGGCGCAATTCATTCCCTGTCCGAAGAACGGAACGATGGCGTGCGCCGCATCGCCCAGCAGCAGCGCCTTGCCATCCACATGCCACGGGGAGCACTTGACGGTGACCATCGCGCCAGTGGGATTCGCAAAGAAGTTTGCCTTGAGATCGGGCATGACCGCGAGTGCGTCGGGGAATTGCGTTGCGAAGAACGTTTGCACCTTCGATTCCGTGTCGAGCGACGTGAAGCTGACGTCGCCATCGAACGGCAGAAACAGAATGCAGCCGAAGGTGCCGTCGATGTTGGGTAAGGCAATCAGCATGAACGTACCGCGCGGCCAGATATGCAGCGCGTGCGTCTCGAAGATGTGCTGGCCGCCGGGCCCGGCGGGGATGGTTAGCTCCTTATAACCGTAGTCGAGATACTGCTGCGAGAAATTGAAGCGCGGCACCTTCAGCATCGCTGTACGGATGGCCGACACAGCGCCATCGGTGGCAATTGCCACATTGGTCTCAATGGTCGCCCTGGGGCCGGTATCGTGATTCCGCACGTACACGGCGCCGCTTCGCAGGTCGAACCCGGTGCAGCGGCGGTTGAAGTGTATGGACACGCCGTGCGCCTCGGCCGCATTCATCAGCGCGATGTTCAGCTCGGCCCGCGAGACGGCGTTGATGACCTCGGTTTCATCTTTGCCGTACGGCATGAACGTCAGCTCACCGCTCACGGCGTGCATCATGCGGCCGCGCATGGGGATGATGATCTTACGAATTTGCTCAAAGACGCCGGCCTCGCGCAAGGCGTGAATGCCGCGCGTCGAAAGGGCCAGATTAATCGACCGTCCGGCGCTGATGGGCACGCGGCGCATGTCGGGCCGGCGCTCGTAGAGCTCGACCTCGAATCCGCGCTCGACCAGCGAGATCGCCAGCAGCGGTCCGGTCAGTCCCGATCCGATCAGCGTGAGTTTGTCGCGAGCGCTCATGTGGCGGGAGTTGCATCGGGCTGATGGAGCATGGTGCGCGCCTCCCACAACTCGGGAAAGAGCCGCTTGCCGAGCGTGGTGCGCAGGTAAGCCGCGCCCTCGCTGCCGCCTGTGCCGCGGCGCGCGCCGATGATGCGCTCCACCACCTGGATGTGGCGCAGGCGCCAGGCGACCATCAGCTCATCGAATTCCGTCAGGCGCTCGCAAACGTCGATCCAGTTGCGATAGTTGTGCTCGTCTTCGTAGATGTTGCGGACGGCCTCGGCGCGGAGTTGGAAGCGCACGTCGTCGCTCGCGTTCGGCGGCATCGGCGGCAGCTTGCCGATGGCGGCCAGCGCGTCGAAAAAGACATCGTGCAGCGACGGTGCGCGCAATCTTCGCTGTAGGCGGGCGTAGGCTTCCGGCTCGCGCGCGTGCAGGCGCATGAGCTTCTCGTCCTTCAGGCCGCAAAGGAATTCGATCTCGCGAAACTGCTCGGACTGGAAGCCGCTGGCCGGTTCAAGCCTGCCGCGAAAGGCCATGAAGTGGGTCGGCAGCATGGTTTCCAGTATGGTGAACTGCGAGACCAGCACGCGCATGATCTCGGTGCAGCGGCGCAGCAGGCGCGCGGCCTCGTACACCTGATCGCCCCACTTGCGCTCGGCTACGTTCGCCAGGCTCGCGACAACGGCATCGAGATCGTGCAGCAGCTCTTTGAACCAAAGCTCATACGTCTGGTGGATGATGATGAACAGCAGCTCGTCGTGGGTTGGCGGCGAGGAGAGCTGGCTTTGTAATTTCAGCAGATCAGGTACGCGCAGGTACGAGCTGTAGGTAAGCGGTGCGTCGGGACCACTCGGCACATCCCCATTCCCATTCGCAGAGGGTGCTCCACTCATCCGCTGCCTTGCGGATGAGTGGGTTCCAAATGGGCAGCCCCCAGGCGTGTCCTCCATTGTGGGAGTCAAGTCCCACTCTGTGGCACTAATCGCGAGCCAACGCCCGGCATTGTCGCTCAAAACCTTCTTCTTCGCGCTATCCGGGAGGTCGCTCGTCCGAACAAGCTCGCCGATATGTTGCTCGCCCAGCGGGTACGGGTAGTCTGAACCGAGCATGACCCGGTCTTCTCCCATCACGTCAGCCAGCAGATTCAGGGAGCGATGATCGAATACCGCGCTATCGACCGAGAAGCGATCCACATAGTGCATGGGCGGATGTTGCGAAGCGCCGCGACAGAGAGGTTGATGGATCCACGCATTCTGAAGACGGCCAAGCAGGAAGGCGAAGCTGCCGCCGCCGTGCGCGAAGCACAGGCGCAGCGTGCGGGGCAAGCGGTCAAATGCGCCGCTCAGGATTAGCGCCGACACCGCGAGCTGCGTTTCCGCCGGCATCGCGACCGTCCACGGCATCATGTAATTTGGCATGCGCTCGGGCGCCAACATGTCCCAGGGATGCACCAGCACCGCAGCCCCCTCGTCGGCGCAATGCTGCAGGAAGGTAATGATGCCGGGATCGTCGAGGTTCTTTGTCCCGACGTGATTGCCGATCTGCACGCCCAGGTGGCCGTCCTTCATCGCGCGCGTGAGTTCGGCACACGCGAGATCAATGTCCTGCAAGGGCACCTGGCAAAGCGGCTTGAAGCGGCCATTGCTGCGGCTGCAAAACTCCAGCCCCGCCTCATTGAAGATGCGCGCGACCTCCAGTGCCTGCGCCGGCGGTCGATCATACGCAAACAGCACCGGTGTCGCGGAGATCACCTGCACATCCACGCCCTGACGATCCAGGTCTTCCAGCCGGGCGACCGGGTCCCAGCAGGTGCGGCAGATGCGGCGGAATTCGCGATTGCCCAACATGACCATGGCCTCGCCGCCGCCGAGGTGCTTCAGCCAGGGCCAGTCCGGCGTGCCGAAGCGCGTCGAAAGATCGGGCCACGACTCAGGGAAAAAATGCGAGTGGATATCGATGACCATGCTCACGTCCTCCCCGGGTGCAGCGTGCCGCATGTCTTACAACGTCGGAGTTCCTCGCTGCTGTAAAACTTGTCGAAGAGCGGCGGCAGGTCGCGCACGATGCTCTTCAGCCGGACCTCGGCGCGATGTACAAGGTTGTGGCAGTCAGGGCAGTACCACTCAAAAGCGTCGATGCTATCCTCGGGCCGCGGCATCTCGATGACGAGTCCCACAGTGTCGGCCCGGCGCTGTGGCGAGTGGCGCATGTGCTTGGGCAGCAGGAAGACTTCGCCCTCGCGGATGGGTATCTCTTTCGGCGCCTTGCCCGGCTCTTCCATCACGCGCAGCACGATGTCTCCCTGAAGCTGGTAGAAGAATTCTTCCGTGGGATCGTCATGATAGTCGCGGCGCTGGTTCGGCCCGCCCACGACCGTCACCATGAACTCGCCGTCCTCCCAGATTTGAGCATTGCCCACCGGCGGCTTCAGCTTGTCGCGGTGCTCGTCGATCCACTTTTGCAGGTTGAAAGCTCTCAGCGAGCTGATCGATGCCATTATTGTTCCTCATTGCGCGCCATCGGCTTGTAGGCGATCGCTTTCATCTCGATTAGAAGATGCGGATGCGGCAGCTGGTGCACCGCCACCGTGGTGCGCGCCGGGCCGCCGTGATCAAAATATTCGGCGTAGACCTCGTTGTATCCGGCAAAGTCGTTCATGTTGACGAGATAGGTCGAGATTTCGGCGATATCGCGCAAATCAGCGCCGGCAGTAGCCAGAATGTCGCGGATGTTCTCGATGACGGCCCGAGTTTGTGCGCGAATGTCGAGCCGCGTGGTGCCGAACTCATCGACCTCGGCGCCGGCGATGGTATTGTCGGCCCGGCGCGAGCTCGTGCCGGAGACGAACAGGAAGTCGCCCGCGCGCTTGATGTGCGGGTAACGGCCGCGGGGCGTGGCCTTGTTCGGGACGACGGTGGCATCCGTTGGCATGTTCTCTATAGACGACTAGGGCCGGACGGACAGTTCCTTCCAGTTCGCCGAAAAGCAGGTCCCTCGCCTAGGGGTCGGGATGACAATCTTTTAATTCGGGCGTTATCGGCTAACCGGCACCGCATTAGCCGCCAATCACTCGCCGGCATCCTGGGCAACCGATGACTGGCCGCTGACCACATCCACCGACCACTAGCCACTGATTCTCACGCAGATGTTGTTCAGCTCCGAATAGAAATTCAGCGAATGCATGCCGCCTTCGCGGCCAATTCCGGAGAGCCCCACGCCTCCGAAGGGGGTTCGCAGGTCGCGCAGGAACCAGCAATTCACCCAGGTGATGCCCACATTCATCTGCCGCGCCACGCGGTGGGCGCGCTTCACATCGTTCGTCCAGATCGACGCCGCCAGCCCGTATTTCGTGTCGTTGGCCATGGCCACGGCTTCTTCTTCCGCATCGAAGGGAGCAACGTGGCATACCGGCCCAAAGATCTCGTCGGTGACACAACAGGACGACTCCGGCAGTCCGGTCAGAATTGTCGGCTGAACATAGGCGCCGTTGTCGCGCGCATCGCCGAATTCAGGAACTCCGCCGCCAGTGACGAAGGTTGCGCCGAGCTCTTTTGCCCTCTGAAAATACGATAGCACTTTCTCCCGGTGGTTTGCGGAGATGAGCGGCCCCACCTGCGTCGACTTGTCTGCCGGCCAGCCGATCCTCAGGCCCTCCGCTTTCTGCTTCATCGCGGAAACGAACCAGTCAAAGATCGGACGCTCGACGTAGACACGCTCGGCGCAGAGGCAGACCTGGCCGGTGTTGAGAAAGATGCCGTCACTCAGTTCCGCGATGGTTTGCTCGCGGTCGCAATCCGCGAAAACAATCGCGGGGTTCTTTCCGCCCAGTTCGAAGGAGACCGACTTCAGTCCTGGAGCGCAGGCCTTCATGATGGCCGAGCCGGTGCGCGACTCGCCGGTGAACGTCACGGCGTTGATGTCGGGATGGCTGACCAGGTGCTCGCCGGTCGAGCCCTCGCCGAAGCCATGCACCAGGTTGAAGACGCCGCCCGGGACGCCGGCATCGCGCATCACCTCGGCAAGTAGTGTGGCACTGGCGGGAGTCTCCTCAGATGGCTTCACTACGACCGCATTGCCGCAGGCCAGCGCGGGCGCGAGCTTCCATGTCAGCAGCAGCAGCGGCAGGTTCCAGGGCGTGATGATGGCGACGACGCCGACGGGCTTGCGTACGGCGTAGTTTAGCGCCTGTTTGCCATCGGGAGTCTCGGTGTCGAACGCTTCGAGCGGCGCGGTCTTGATGAGATCGGCGAAGGCGCGGAAGTTGGCAGCCGCGCGAGGCACATCGAGCCGGGCAGCGAGTGCGACTGGCTTTCCGGTGTCGGCCGACTCGGCGGCGACGAATTCATCGAAGCGTGCCTCAATACCGTCGGCGATCCTATAGAGAAGGGCGGCGCGTTGCCGCACGCCCGAGCGGCCCCATTCGCCTGTAAGCGCGCGGCGCGCGCTACGAACAGCTTCGTCGACCAGTTCGGGCCCGGCTTCCGCCACTCGCGCGATTACAGTGCCATCGGCGGGATTGATGTCGTCGAATTCGCGGGCGCCGCCGACAAAGCGGCCATCCACAAAGTTTTCGAGTAGTTTGGGCTGCGACTCGGCGCCCAGCCGATCTGCGGATATTTTGGCGATAACGCGAGTGTCTAATGCCAAGGAGTTGAGCTCCGATGAGGTGACTTCATAGCATCTGCGTGCCCCAAAGATCATGCAGATGCACCACGCCTTGCAGATGACCGTGTTCATCGACGACGGGCAGGGAAGTGATCTTGTTTTGTTCCATAACGTCCAAGGCGGCGAGTGCGAACACGTCAGGGCCGACAACGCGGGGCGAACGCGTCATGCAGGCGCCGGCTGTGAGCTCGAGTACGTGCTTGCCATGCCGTTCCAGCAGGCGGCGCAGGTCGCCGTCGCTTATCAGCCCAACCAGCTTGCTGTCCTCCACCACGGTCGTCATGCCCAGGCCCTTGCGCGACATCTCGTAGATGATCTCGCTCATGGGCGTGGCCGGCTGGACCCGCGGTACCGTGTCGCCGCTGTGCATCAGAGCTGAAACGCGGGCGAAGCGCTTGCCCAGCTTACCGCCGGGATGCAGGTTGGCGAAGTCTTCCTCAGCGAAGCCGCGGCGCTCCGACAATGCGACCGCCAAGGCATCGCCGAGGGCGAGCATTGTGGTTGTGGATGCAGTGGGCGCCAGACCGAGTGAGCAGGCCTCGTGCGCTACCGAGCAATCGAGTGTCACATCGGCGGCCAGCGCCAACGTCGATAGCGACGACGGCCCGCCAGGCTCGCCGTGGATGTCATCGCAGGTCATCGCAATCAGCGGGATTCCCAGCCGTTTCACCGCAGCCAGCAGTTGCAGGATCTCCTCGGTCTCACCGCTGGCAGAGAGCGTTAACACTACGTCGCCGCGAACCACCATGCCGAGGTCGCCATGGAGGGCCTCAGCGGGATGAAGAAACAACGCTGGACTGCCGGTGGAAGCGAGCGTTGCCGCAATTTTGCGCGCGATGAGGCCACTCTTTCCCATGCCGCTTACGACGATGCGGCCGGCGCAGCCGTAAAGCAGGTCCAAAGCCCGCTCGAAATTCGAGGCCATGGGGCCAGCCATGCGGTCAGCCAACGCACGCAGCGCCTCGGATTCAATTCGGACAACATTTTCTCCGGTACGGGCGGCAAGCGCCGGCGTGCCGGCGGCATGTCGGCTCATGGCGTACCCTCCTTGGGCAGGACGCCATGAGAATTAAAGACCAGAGTTTCCGGCTGATTTGATCCGCCCGCGAGCGGGACCTCTTTACCGTTGAAAGCGACCTCCAAAGCTCCCGCGTTGCCGGTGTAGAAGATGATCTGCGTGCTGGCGCGGATGGTTTTCACCGCTGGGGGACCGATGATGCCGCGTACGACATAACCGCCATCCGCCTTAATGGAGACCCAAGCTTTATCCCTGGGGCGGACCGTAAGTTCGAAGGGAAGAGCTGCTGCGGTCTGATCGCCGTCATTAACGGACGCCCCAGTTGGCGCCGGTACGCTCGGCGTCCCCTGCGAGGATGCCGCCGGGTTTTGGGGAGCAGGGGTTGCCCTCTCTGCGGCTGCGGGCGTCGAACTCTGGGGCGCTGGCGTAGTCTCCAAGGGCGGGGCGGAACGGGTGTTCGTCAGAGGTGACTCGTGCACTTCTGCCGACGAGTACCGCGCCGCAGTCTGCTCTTTCTCTCGTTGTCGATCTTGATAGACCTTCCAGCCGCCCACGCCGCCGGCTGCGATCACCAGCAAAATCAGGACCGGCACCAGCGGAAAACCAGCCCGCTCGCGAGGACGATCGGAGTGCAGCGACGCATGTTGGTGTGCGATGATCTTGGTGTCGGGCGCCGTCTCGTGAGCTGCCTGTTGGTATTCGGCAACCGCCTCCTCTTCGTCGATGCCGACGCACTTCGCATAGCCGCGGACATACGAGCGGTTGAAGATGCCGCCGGGAAGCTGCTCAAACTGTTCGTCCTCAAGCGCCTGGAGGTGGCGGCGGCTGATCTTGGTAATGGCGACGATCTCGTCGAGGGAGACGCCGCGCATCTGCCGCTGCCGCCGCAGGTGCTCGCCAAACGAACTCACGCGCCCACTCCGGCTATTTGGGTCATGGGCGGAATGATAGCACCGAGCAGTGTGCAATTGGGAATTGCCAGCCACCTACTGCTTTGCGGCTGTTGGCTGCCAAGTGTTGGGATTTGCAGGAGCGTTCGCATTGACCCCAAAGTCCCAGACGTAGAGGTTCATCTCATTCGGACTAAGCATCTCGACCAGCGCGTATTCACCCGGGGACAAGTCCTCTGTCGGTGTTAACTTCAGCCACGCGCCTGTTCCCAGGTGTTCCACCTTGGATGGAACAATCTTAGCTTCCTCGGAGACCTTGCCGCTGATGCTTACCTTGATGTCGCCGATGTCGCGCTTGCCGTTCTTAACGGTTGCGCGCACGATTCTGAAGCGCTCGCCGGAGTCGGCCGGAGTCACGGGTAGATCATCGATATCGACGTAGATGGTAGGTCGCGGGGTGTGCGACTGCACTTGTGCGTGCTCGCCTTTGATCTCGAAAGCCTGTTTGCTGCCTGCCAGTGGATTCACGGCTCCCCGGAGCACGTTCTTCTTGCGCGCGGACTTGTCCACGTCGCTTCCGTTTTGCACGACTTCGGCGACTTCCGGATGTCCCGCAAAGCTATCGGCGAGAAAAACACCCCCACTGCCCGGCAGCCGCAAACCCGGCGCGATTTCGGGGGAATTGGCGTCTTCTTTTTCCCGCTCCTCTTTCTCCTCGGGCGTCTCAATGGCCTTCGTTCTAAGCTTCCCGCTATCCAGTTCCTGGTTGTACTTCTGGGTGGCGTCCCAATCGATCAGGGCCGAGGGAATGTCTTCCCACTCGTAGCGCTCGGCGCTTAGATAATGCACCCTGTCGCCCTGCACCTCGTACTTCACTACAGCCTGGTAGCTGCCGTCCTTCAGGATGAGGCGCTGCGTCCGTTCCTGCGAACGTGCCGAGGGAAAAGGGCATAGCACGGCGGCACAGAACAGCAACAACGCGCAACGCCGTAACCCACCGCCCATATTGATTAGTTTAGTCCGGCTTGGGGCTCTCGGGTGAGGGTGATAGGCTTCGTGCCGCCGGCCGACATGGTTACCGTCATGCCGCCCGGCGCCAGGGTATAACGCCAGGTCGTGGCTGTGACGCTGGCTTCGCAACTGAAGGCGCCTGCTACTTCCTGATGCGTAGCGGATTGCAGAATCTTGATGGATTCGCCGCTGATACTGATGTCGGAATCAACGTGCGAGACCAGGCTGTCATTTCCCTTATGGCATACCGTGATCTGGCGCAGCCTGTCCTGGCGCTCGGCGGTGGTATAGAAAACCCATCTGACCTGTACCTGCATGGCTTTGCCTTCGAACGGCGGCAGCAACCACGTCCCGTAAAGCCTTTGTGGAACCGCAGCGGCAGTGCCCTCGGCCTCACGCGCCAACTCGAGATAATCGGGATTCCCGCCCGGATTCGTGAGAACAAGGTGGCCGTCTTCGGAAAAGCTATAGCTGAAGACTGCGGCGTTGATGGCCGCCTCGCAGGTGGAGGTCCCCTGCGTCGGTTGCACATCGTAAGCGGTCTTGAGAATACGGATCTGGTCCTCCGACACCTCGATGGGAGAAACCGCCTTTGCCGTGACCACGCGAGATTCGGCGAGACACTGCCGGGTCACCACAATCTCGTCCCGGTCATTGGCGGGGTCGTGTCGGAACTGATGGCGCACCGAGTCGGTATTAGGGTTCCCGAGCGGGTAGGTGTACCAGTTACCGTAGAGCTTTTGCGAAAACGTCGGTTCCTGACACTGGCCCGGCAAGGAGAGCAGGAGCGCAAGGCCAATCAAGAAAAGCCATGAAGCGCGCGTGTTGACTGGAGTCGTGGGCACCGTCGGCCTGAACATCACAGTAACACAGTACCGGGAGCTGATTTTGAAGCAAACAAAAAGCCGGAATCAGGCGATTCCGGCTTTGGTCAATTCTTGTAAACAGTGTCGATTAGAGATTGAACTTCCGGCGCGCAAATCCCAGCAGACCCAAGGCGCCCAGTCCCATCATGCTCAGCGTGCCCGGCTCCGGAACCGTCACCTGCCCTTCGGAGAACTGATCCGTCAGCACGGAAACAGTGGCTTCTCCGTTGGTACCGGACGCAACCGTCAGGTCCTTGGCAACCGAAATCTCGGTCACACCGGCGAAGTTCACGGTGTCAACCAACTGCTGCCCAGAAGAATCGTCAAATACGGTGAGCGTGATGAGCTGTCCGCCCGTGCAGGTCGGCAACAGCGCGCCCAGGCAGGCAGTTTCGGCCACGATAACTTCGCCCGTTCCGATGAACGAAGCGCCGCCGATCGCCAACGTCAGATCGGTGATAGGCGTGCTCGAATTGACGTTGAACTGGAAGAGCGAATCCTCTTCAAGTACGCCCGTGCTGTTCGAAGCCAACCATCCAGCGCTGAACTGGAGACCAGGGTTACCCGGGGTGGTGATGGGAGTGACTTGTACGGAACCGGCCGGAACTTGAAAGCCGGGGGGGTTGGAAGTGCCTACGTATTGAAATCCAGAGTACGTCTGGTCATTGACCGTGCAGGAAAAGCCGCTGCCGAGATACTGGTCATAGGTTGTGCTTTGGCAGTCGCTGGCAAACGCCGTCAAGCTGCAAGCCGAAATTACCAACACCACGAGTAGCGCATTCTTCATAGTGGCCTCTCAAGAACCCCAGTCTAACGACCGCTGCCGGGCCCTGGTAGCGACACTGCAGCCAAGTCTCACACGTTCTAATGCACTTGGGTTTCCAGACATTCTAGTATTAAGTCATTTGCATTCAGCAGTTTTATGATGTGCAGGGCACCACAGCGAAAAATGTTGCACATCGGAGGAAGTCACTTACTACAGACACTTTGGTGCTATTTAACCTACCTTGGACTAGGCATCATCGTCACCGACTGGTCTCCCCCAACCGAGAACCCCTCAATCGCACCATCGTCGCCAACGGAAGTTCGGCCGGCTCTCTTGACCGCATACATAGCTCGGTCGGCCGCGGCATGCAGTTGGTCCTGGTCGACGCCATCGTCCGGGTATACCGCGATACCGATGCTTAGTCCCGTCTGCACCTCTTTGCCGTCGATGAGAATGGGAGCAGAGAGAGTAGTTTCCAAGGCCGCTACCAGGGATTGGGCTGAGTCCCGATTCCTTAAGTGAGCGATGACGGTGAACTCATCGCCGCCGGAGCGGGCCAGGGTATCGCCGGAGTGGACACATGCGGCGAGCCTGAGGGCAACCTCCCGCAAGGCGACATCGCCCGCGCGATGGCCGTAGGTGTCGTTCACTTCCTTGAAGCGATTGAGGTCGAGCTGAAGAACTGCCAATTTGGTTTTGGCCCGGCGAGCGTAGGCTAAAGAAAGTCCCAGCCGGTCTTCCAGGAGGCGACGGTTGGGCAGGCCGGTGAGCTCGTCATGATAAGCATGATACTTGCTGGTTTCGATCTGGTTCTCGAACAGGGTTAGAATCATACCCACGGCTACCACGTACTCGGGAATGTTCCAGCTCTCCCCTCCGAGCCGGAAAGCGGGAGCAAACGTCTTGAACCAAAGCGCGAGCGGAAACACAGCGCCCCATAGCGAAAACCCGATAACTGTAGTTATGATCCCGCCGGACAGCCGCCGATAGGAGACAGCGAACAGAACGGCGGTTACGACGTTCAATCCGGCCAGGATCACCGCAGTTCCGAGCCGGGGAATACCCAGGGAGAGCGTCCATGCAGTGGCAGAAACCAGGCCCGCAACCACCGCCAACAAGCCCAAAATCCAGAGCTTGCTTTTTGAGCATTCACGCCAGAAGCAAAGGTATCCAATCAGCGCCCCGCCCGCGATGATCGCGAAATAGAAATTCTCGTTGACCACCCCGCAGGCCGCGCCCGACGCATACGCTAAGGCTGGACCGGCAAGGCACAACGCCAATCGGGATTGCTGCCGGCGAGGAGCTTCGCCAGAAACGGATACCAGAAAACCGATTACCGCCAGCAGCAGGCAGTCCACGCTCACTATCGCCAATATTCGGGCCCGCAGACCGTGGCCGGGCGACAAAAACTCCGCTGTGAAATGGAGCAAGACCAGGACCCATCCGGCTAGCCACAAGTAGAGCCGGTCGGAAGTGGCCTTCCTCGAGATGGCCCAGAACACCGCAACAAGAACGGCCAGTGCGATCAGGTTGGGAAGAATGGTGAAGTTCATCAGGTCTTTGGCAGACCAGAGTATGACACGGTTCCGAATCAGCTTTTAGAAAAAAATGACTTCGGCCCTGCGACCTTCAGGGGAGGACCGCAAACTATCTGACTTTCACATCGGGCTCGACTGACATGCCGGGACGGAGCTTGCCGTCCTTGTTGAAATCAGGCTTGTTGTGGCCATCGAAGTCGATCCGCACCGGGATTCTTTGCACTACTTTCACGTAGTTGCCGGTGGCGTTCTCCGGTGGCAGCAAGCTGAATTTTGCCCCGGTGGCGCCCCCGATATCGGTCACATGCCCGTCCCAGGACTTGCCTCCGTAGGTATCCACCTTGACCTTGGTGTACTGGCCGGAGCGCATGTGCTCAAGCTGGGTCTCCTTGAAGTTGGCGGTCACCCAGATGTCATTGAGGGGCACAATCGCCATCAGGTCCTGGCCGACGGCGACGTTCGAGCCCACCTGCACCGAGCGCTTGCCCACAACTCCATCCACCGGAGCGACGATGGTGGTGTACGAGAGATTAAGCTGGGCCTGGTCCAGCGCCGCTTTCGAACGCTGTGCCTGGGCCTCGGCGGACTGTGCCTTGGCCTGGGTCGCAGCAACAGTTTTGGGAGTGATCTGCGCATTGCGCAGTTCGGCGTTGGCCTGCTCGATTCGCGACTCCGCCTGCCTCACTTGCGCCCGTGCAGCCAGCAAGTCGGCCTGCCGCGCCTCAACGGTTGCGTTCTCCGCGGTCGCGGCGGCCACGGCAGCATCGAATTGCTGCTGGGAAATTTCGCGCTTGCCTAACAGTTGCCGATAGCGTTCGACATCGGTGTTGAGTTTCAGCGCGTTGGCCTGCGCCTCTACGATTTGGGACTGCGCGGCTTCCGCCTGCTTCTGGGCCGCTGCCACCGCAGCCTGCGCCGCAGACATGTCGGCATTGGCGGAACGAATCTGTGCCACTGACCCTACGCTGGAAACCGGCACTCCGTAACTGGCGGCCAGCGCCTGCGCCTGCGCGTCGGCATAATCGGCGCGCGCCCGCTCCAGCGCTACCTGATAATCCGTGGGATCGATAATTACCAGCACATCGCCCTTCTTCACCAAATCGCCATCGTTGTAGTTCACCTTGATAACGTGACCCATCACGCGCGCGCTGATGGGATAAATGTAACCGTCCACCTCGGCGTCATCGGTGCTTTCCCAATGACGGCTCTCCCACCAAAACCAGCCCACAAGTACGATCGCAACAATGGCAACCAGAAACACGATGGGCTTTGCGGCGGGGTGCCGCTGGAAAAAGCCGCGGCGGTCCTGGTCGCGGTCATGCACCTCCGGATCGTGGTGCTCTTCCGGACGCTCGCCCTGCACCTCGGCGCGCTCGATCTCGTTGGGCTCTGCGGTCGTTGGACTCATTTCGTGTTCACCTGTGAAGCGTAGTGGGCGTTGCCTTGAGGAAAAGCATCGCTGGTTCCGGGTGGCTGCGGCCCCGGTGCCGGCTGCGTGGCCGGAGCGCCTGGGCTGTTCGAGGGTGCCGACGGTGGAGCGGAAGGGACCACGTTGCCCGGCTCCGACAGATATTGCTTGGTCGCCTGTTCCGCATTGCCGATGGCTCGCGCCAGCAGCACCTTGGCGATGTTGTATCCGTACAGGCTGTCAATGTACTGCTCGTTGGCTGAGGCAAGCTGCTGTTGCGCCTGGATCACCTCGACGTTGTTGGTGACGCCGGCTGCAAAACGGTCCTGCGACTGCTGCAATGCCTGCTGCGCATAATCGAGCCCGACTTTGCCGACTTCGACTTGCTGCGCCGCGGCCTTCAAATCCAGCAGTGCGTTGTCGATGTCCTGCTCGATGCTTCCCCGCAGGTTATCCACTTGCGCTTGCCTCTGCTTCAGGACCGAACGCGCCTGCTGTATGTCCGACTCGATTTTTTCGCCCTGAAAGATGGGGATTTCGAGCGTTGCCGCCGCAGTCCAACTCGGCCCCAAAGCGCTGGGCGTGAAGCCGAGAACGCCATAGTTGCCCGAGAATCCAATGGAAGGCAGTCGCTGCTGCCACGCGGCGTCATAGCTCAATTGCGCTGCGCGCAATGACGCCATCGCCGCCTGGTAGTCGGGACGCGTCTGCAACGCGCGCTCGTAAGCGTTGGCCACGTCCGCCTCCGGCAGCGGATGATACGGCACCCGGTCGACCAGCCTGAACTTTTGCGACACCGGCAGTCCGATCACGCGCGCCAGTGAGATCCGCTGCTTCTCAAGATCGTTCTGCGCCTGGATGAGAACGGACCGTTGCGTTTGCAACTGCACCAGCGCGCGCAAGGTATCGATCTGGGGCGCGAGACCGGCGTTCTCCTGGTCTACAGCCAACTGATACAGCGCCTGTGCCGCACTCAACTCCGCTTCCGCGGCGGCGACCCGCGATTCGTTAGCGACGACAAGTAGATAATTCGCGCCCACTGCCAGCACCACCGTGTCGCGCGCATCGCGATAGGTAAACTGCGAAGCCTTTACGTTTTGTTCGGCCGAGCGCACGCCACTGATGGAATGCAGGTCCAGGGGCTTCCAGGTTCCACCAGCCTGCAGCTCAAATAATCCAAAGGGACCAACCGAACTGGGAAAGCCGGGAAAGCTTCCAAAGCCGAACGCCTTCAAATTGATCTTCTGTTCCTCTTCGGTGACGGCGCCGTTGATGTGGGGCAGAAGATCGCTGAGCGCGCGCAGTCGCGCCGCCCGCGCCTGCTCGGTCGCGCGGTCGCTCAGGTAGAGTCCCAGGTTGTACTTCAAAGCGCGGTCGAGCGCCTCTCTCACCGTGAGGTCAACGATGCCCGGACTGGCTTTGCCCTGCGGCAGCGACCCGGAAAAGGGATCCTGGTTGCGCTGGATGATTTGTTCCGCCGAGGGCAGCGACGTGAGCCCAGGCGTCTGCACTTGCGCCGAGACCTGAGAACAGCAAAACAACAGGACCGCGCCGATCGCTGACACCCAGTCTGGCCATGCGCGCCGCTGCGGGTTTCTTACGTTTCGTTCCATTATGTATTTAGTTAACACATAGATGCGCGTCTAAGGTCGTCGCAACTTAGATGTGGGAACCGGCAGCGGCGTTGCGGATTCGACAGTTTCGACGGGGCACCGCTTCAGCCGTGCCGTTCAATGCGACAAGACCAGGGCTTTAGCCGCTCGGGCAATTCTCCCATTTTCTGCTACAGCTTCTAGACAAATGTGAACTCGCGCGTAGACGGCCGCCGCATGAGGTCGCGAATCGCCTCTTCCACTGATTTGCCCTGCTGGAGGATGGCGTGCATCTGCTCGGTGATGGGCATTTCGACGTTGGCCTTGCGGGCCAGCCCCACTGCCGCGTTTGTGGTCAGCACGCCCTCCGCCACCATGCCGTGCATGCCGGCAATGATCTCTTCGAGCTTGCGACCTCGCCCCAGCTCCACACCGACAGTGCGATTGCGCGAGAGCCCGCCCGTGCACGTCAGCACCAAGTCGCCTAATCCAGCCAGGCCCGACATGGTCGAGGCCTTGCCGCCGCAGGCGACCACCAGGCGCGTGATCTCCGCCAGCCCGCGCGTAATGAGTGCGGCCACGGTGTTATGTCCCAGCTCCTGTCCGAACAGAACGCCCGCCGCAATCGCGATGATGTTCTTGAGCGCTCCACCGAGCTCTACACCGATCAGGTCATCGTTGGTGTAGACGCGAAAGTACGGGTCGCTGAACTGCTGCTGCGCGCACGCTGCCAGCACCGGGTCCGCGGAGGCGATGCTGACCGCGGTCGGATCGCCCTTGGCCACTTCTTTCGCGAAACTGGGACCGCTGAGCGCGCTAATGCGCGGGCAGAACGGCTTATCGCCCCCGTTCAAGACCTCGGCGATCACTTCCGTCATGCGCAACAGTGAGTCGTTCTCGATGCCCTTGGTCGCGCTGACGAACAGCATCTCTGGATGAAGATACGGCTGCATGGCTTCGAAGACGCCGCGGGTGTGATGCGAAGGCATCACACTGACGACAATCTCCGCGCCCACCAGCGCATCGGCAAAGCTGTTGGTGCAGCGCACGGACTCGGGAATGACTTGCCCAGGCAGGAAAAGATCGTTCATGCGCCGCGCTTCAATGCTGGCGCGCACCTCAGGCTCGTGCGCCCACAGCCGCACATCGTGCATGCCTTTGCGGCCCAGCACGACAGAGATTGCCGTACCCCAGGCCCCCGCGCCGATGACCGCAATCTCACTCACAGCATCTCCTTATCGAAAGCGGTTTTCCGTGCCTGCCAGCAGGCGGCGAATGTTGTCTTTGTGGCGCAGGATGATGAGCAGGGACGAGATCGCTATTAATAATGCAACCAGGATGTTTGTCCGTGCAGGCGGCGCAGTCAGGTAAAAGAAAACAGGAAACGATGCAGCGCCCACGATGCTACCGAGGGAGACGTAACGAGTGAGACCGACCACGATCGCGAACGCCACCAGAGCCAACAACATGGCACGCGGCGCCAATGCAGTAAAAGCCCCCGCAGCGGTGGCGACTCCCTTACCGCCTCGAAAGAGCAGCCAGGGCGGGAACATGTGCCCGAGAATTGCAGCCAAGCCTGCCAGGGTCATCGCGATGTCCACTAACTCGCCAGCGAACGGAACAGTGGGAGAGGGCTTTGACTGCACGATGAGGACGGCCGCTATCCAGACTGCGCCGTAACCCTTCAGCGCATCGAGCAGCAGGGTCGCGATTGCGAGCCCCTTTGATCCGGTGCGCGCGACGTTCGTCGCGCCGATGTTGCCGCTGCCGGTCGCGCGCACATCCACCCCGCGAAAAATGCGCACCAACAGGTAACCGAATGGGATGGATCCCAGCAGGTAGGAAACGATGACGATGATGAGGACGAGTCTACCCACAGATCAAAGGCGCGCGCCTAGTCCAACGGGTACGTCGCCAGCTTCGTGTACTTCGCTCCTGCCGGTGACAACGTGCTCTGGTAAAGGCAGAATTCGCGCGCCGTCATTGTACCGAAGTCGGGCGCCGGGAGAGTCTCCAGCTTGATGGCCAGCGCGCGCAATCCGGCCGAGGTGTGCTCACCGCGGACGGGCTTGGGACGCCCGCTGCCCGCGCGCGCCAGCGTCAGATGCGGCGTGAACGGTCCGGCATCTCGCTTGAATCCCAGCGGCCGCAGCGCCTCGCCGATTGCATCCACCAATGATTGCAGCTTGTCATCCGACTCAATGCCAACCCAGAAGACCCGTGGCGACTTTGGAGTAGGGAAGAAGCCGATCCCGCGGAAACTCAAGCGGATCGCGCCACCGTGAACCTGTCGCAGGGCAGCTCGAATTGCATCCAGCTTTTCCGTCTCGCCGAGGAACTGAAGCGTGATGTGAAAGGTCTCCACGCCGACCCAGCGCACATCAGGCGCGTAGGCACGCATCCGCTCGCGAAATTCGGCAATGCGCTTACGAATGTCGGAGTCGATGTCGAGGGCAACAAACAGTCGCATAGTGGCTTTGAAGGGCGCACCTTCAGGGCGCAGTGAAGACCACGGGATTTTATGATCGCGAGAGGGCGTCGGCCGCCGAGCATGGTCCCTCCGCGGCTAAAGCCGCTGTCATTTTGGGACGTTACGGACGGCCTAAAGGCCGTCCCCTACAAGCAGACCTAAAGGCCGCTCCCATGAAGCAGGTTTGGTTCCCTTCTTTGCTGATTGCTGCTTTCACATCAGCATCCTTCTCACCATATCGAGCGCTTGCTGGCTGGCCCAGCGCCGCACACGCTCGCGATCGCCGAAAAACCGCCGTTGCACAACTTCCTGTTTGTGTCCGTTCGACACCGCGACGAAGACCAGACCGGCCGGCTTCTCTTCTGTGCCGCCGCCCGGGCCCGCAATTCCCGTGACCCCGACGCCGATGTCGGCATTGCAGATCTCGCGAATGTTATCCGCCAGCGCCAGCGCAACTTCGCGGCTCACCGCGCCGTGCGCTTCGAGCATCAGGGGAGGAATGTCGGCGAACAGCGTTTTCAACTCGTTGGAGTACACGACCGCGCCACCCAGAAACGAACGTGAGCTACCCGCGACAGATGTGATCCTCTCCGCTACGAGGCCCCCGGTACACGACTCGGCGACCGCAAGCTTGGCATTCCGCATTTGCAGGTAGTAATTGACGATCTCCTCCAACGATTCGCCCTGCGACGAGAAAACTGCATCATCGAGCTCGTCCTCCAGCTCGCCCGCCAGGCGATCGACCTCGGCCTGCGCTTCTTCCTTCGTCGCCGCCGTCGCGCGCAGATGAAACTCCACCTGCCCCTGCCCCGACAGCACCGTGGTCTCGACGTTCGGGTACTTCTGGTAGATGGGCGCGGTGCGCAAGTCGACAGCCGACTCTCCCATCATCGCGACCTTCAGCACGCGCGTGGCGATCGCCGCCGGAGGCACTTTGGAGAGCAGGCGCGGCATGATTTCCGTGTCCCACATTGTATGAAGCTCATGCGGCGGCCCAGGCAGCAGCGCGACCATGCGCGGCCTGCCCTCGAACGCGGTCTCCAGCCACTGACCGGGCGCCGTGCCTTTGCTGTTCGGCAGCACGGTCGCGCACTCGAGGACGTCGCACTGCTGCGCATTGTTCTCCGGCATTTGCAGGCGGCGCTCGGCGAAGCGTTTGTATAGCTCAGTAACCAGACTGTTGTCGCGCTTCAGCTCGCAGCCGAGCGCGGCCGCGACCGCTTCGCGCGTGAGGTCGTCTTGGGTCGGTCCCAGCCCGCCCATGAAAATGATGAGATCAGCGCGCCCGATGGCGATCCGTGCCACAGACGTCAAGTGGCCGAGGTTATCGCCGACGACCGTCTTGAAGGCGACGCTGATGCCCAGCTCGTTAAGGCGCTCGGTGAGGAAGAGAGAGTTGGTGTCCTGGCGAAACGGAGTCAGCATCTCCGAGCCGATGGCGACGATCTCCGCTATCACTAATTCAGTCTAGCACCGGAAAAGCGAACCACGGAGACACCTGGGCACAGAGGAAAAGCCAAGTTTTCTCGGTGTTTCTGTGGCGAAAGTTCTTAGCTGGTGGGCAACAACGAGCGCCCATGAATGCCCCACGACAGATAATGCACGCCGCTGGCTGTCGCCAGTACCACAGAGCCGCCGGGAGCGAACGCCAATCCCACCAGATTGTGGCCGGAAACCACGAGCGAAGCCTTGCGATCGGGACCGATCTTCACGATGCCGCGCCGTCCGTTCAGCGATGCCGCGACATAGATGTTGTCGTCGACGTCCACCGCGAGCCCCTGCGGCCTGCCCAGGCCACGATAGTAGTCAGTGACGCTGCCGTGCGGATCGACCTGATAGACCGCATCAAAGCTCGAAGTCGTCGGCCCGGTCACATACAGATTGCCGTTATTGCCGAAGGCGAGGTGGTAGGCGGCAACGCTCGGCTCTATGGTCGCGAAGACGAAGATCTGCCGGTCGCGGCCGATCTTGAAGATCGTCCCGCTGCGATCGCCGACATAGAGGTTGCCGTCGCGATCGAATGCAATTCCGGTGGCCACGCCCATGCCTTCGGCGTAGGAGGTCATGGTGCCGTTCTGCGCCACACGGTACACGGTTCCGTCGTAGCGCGAAGAAACGTACAGGCTGCCGGAGCGGTCAAGCGCCAGGCCGGTGGCGTTCATCATCTCGTGCAGGAATGGCTTGACGTTGTAGCTGGTGTCGATACGATAGATCGCAACCGGCACCTTCTGTCCGCGCGAACCCGAGAACGTCGCGTAGATGTTGCCGTGCGCATCGATGGCCGGATTGGCGACGGGATGCAGGTTCTCGGCGATGGGAACCGCCAGACGTACCTCGCGCGCGTTGCTGCGCGAACCGTCGCTGGCCACCACAACTTCGCCCGAGGCCGCGCCTTCGGGCACGCGCGCCACGATGAACTGCTCGGAGCTGATGATCACCGCGCCATCGACGTCGCCGAAGCTGACGCGCGGGCGCCGCAGGTCGTGCGGCCCCAGCCCGCTGCCCAGGATGCGTACTTCGCCGCCGGGCAGCGCGCACGGCGGATCGACGGCGTCGATTCGCGGCTTGCCGTTGACGTTCTTCGTTGCTGTCTTGCGGTCCATCATTGCGATTCGCGAGCGGTTAACTTCAGCGGATAACTCCGAAATGCAGCAGCAGTTGCAAAACAATCAGCGCGTAAATTCCGGCGCCGAGATCGTCCACCACAATGCCGGTGCCCTCCGGCAACCTTTCCATAGCTCGGACCGGCGGCGGCTTCACGATATCGAATGCTCGGAAAAGTATAAAGCCGGCGAGCAGCGCCCGCCACACGATGGGACACGCGACCAGCGTGAGCAGTTGCCCGGCAACTTCGTCGATGACCACGTGCGAAGGGTCCTTCTTGCCGCAGCCGCGCGCCTCCAGCGTTGCCGCGGGAATGCCGATCGCAACTGCGAGCACAATCAGCAGAAGAATGACCATCAACCGGAAGGGCGGAGCGAGGTGCGGCGCGATCAGCCACCACAATAGAACGGTCGCGAGCGAACCCCAGGTGCCCGGAGCGGGCCGCAGCCGCCCTGCACCGAAGAATGTGGCAACCAAGGTGGCCCAGCGCGGCGCAGGTTTGCTGTTCAACGCCATCTCGCCTAACGCCGGCTCAATTGGGCTTCTTGACATTTGGGTTCGGATAGTTTGAGTTGTCGCTCTCGGGATCGTTCAACGGCGACGAAATGACGTAGCCACCGCTGGCCCACTTGCCCAGATCGATGAGGCGGCAACGCTCACTGCAAAACGGAAACTCGGGCTCGGAGCGCAGCACGATCTTACGACAGGTGGGACAGCGGAGGCTGAGAGTGCGCTTTCGAGGCATACAACAATCGATTGACCGTACGGGGAAGGCGACGTTAACGACAGCCCCACTCACCGCAATGGGTGATCCTTTCCCACAAAGTTAGGTGCGAAACGAATATGTACAGATCTCCGGGCTTCGGAGAATACTTGTCATCTATTCTTCGTAGATTTGGTGGGCACGCACCTTCTCGCGCTACACCAGATCGCACGATGTCGCTAACATCAAACCCCAATCGATCATTTGGCAGGCACTCCTCCCAGTAACCTCCCATCGCGGTGTGAACCACTATCCCGTCAGGCGAAGGATCCTTCAGATGAAAAATGGCAACACCGTTTGAATCCGTCGCTTGCTCAAGGTAGCCAGTCCAACCGCGGGCCGGAGTTCGGGACCACATTCGGATTCGCTTTGCCGGAATGGGAGATCCGGTTCTAGCGTTGATCAGATGAACAACAACATCAGTGCAGGAAAGGTTAATCGACAACACGGCCACTAAGAAAAGTATCCCCGCAGCACACGAAACTACCGTCGCCGAGAGCCGTGGTTTTCTCATCCTGCCCGCCGTCTCTGAATCGTGCAAGATGATGCTAGATCATTCTTGCCACCAGATCGTAGTCGTGCGCCTCCACAATTTCGCAGCGGTAGAACTGGCCCTCGCGCACGTCTTCGCGCTCGCCGAAATCGTTGACGAAGACCTTGCCGTCGATCTCCGGCGCGTGCATTTCGGTGCGGCCTTCCCACAGCAAGTCGGTTTCGGATGAGGGGCCTTCCAGTAAAAGATCGAATTGTTGCCCGACCAGCGCGCGCTTCTTCCTGCGGCTGATTTGCTTCTGGATCGACATCAGCTTCTTGCGGCGGCGCTCGATCTCGCGCACGGAGACTTTGTCGGACAGGTCGAAGGCCTTCGCGCCCTCCTCGTCGGAGTAGCCGAAGACGCCGAGCCAATCGAACTGCGTCTCGCGAACAAAGTCGCAGAGCTGCTCGAAGTCGCGCTCGGTCTCGCCCGGAAAGCCGACGATGAACGATGTGCGGAGCGTCAAGCCGGGAATCTCGCGCCGCATCTTCTCGATTGAGCGCAGGAAAATTTCCGCGCCCGCGCCGCGCTTCATGCGCTTGAGCACATCCGCCGACGCATGCTGCAACGGCACGTCAATGTACGAGCAAACTTTCTCGTGCGCAGCAATCGTCTCCAGCAGCTTGCCGGTAATCTTGTTGGGATACGCGTACAGAAACCTGATCCAGCGCAGCCCTTCGATTTGCGCCAGCCGCTCCAGCAGCAGCGCCAGGCCGTCTTTCAAGCCGAAGTCTTCGCCGTAACAGGTCGTGTCCTGTCCGATGAGGGTGACTTCGCGCGCGCCTTGCTGCGCCAGTCGTTGCGCCTCGGCAATCACAGACTCGAAGCGCCGTGAGCGAAACTTGCCGCGCAATTGCGGGATGACGCAGAACGAGCAGGGATGATCGCAGCCTTCGGCGATCTTGATGTACGCCGAATACTTCGGCGTGGCCAGCACGCGGGGCGTGGTTTCGTCGTAGAGGTAATTCGGCAGGTCTGCGATTGCGCCGTCCCAGGCTTCCTTCGAGAAGCGCCCCGCACTCTCTCTCGCGTCCGCTTCGGGACGAGAATTCAGAATGACAAATGGCGAATCGCCGCTGGTCGTGGACTGCATTCCCGCCGCATTCAGAATCTGCTCCAGTTCGCCCGTGCCGACTATCGCGTCCACTTCCGGAATGTTCTTTTGGATCTCATTGCGGTAGCGCTCGACCAGGCAGCCGGCGACGATCAGCTTTTGCGCGCGGCCGCTCGCCTTGTGCTGCGCCATCTCCAGGATGGTGTCCACCGACTCCTGCTTCGCCGTGTCGATAAACGAGCAGGTATTTACGACGATGATGTCGGCGTCTTCGGCGCGCGGTGTGATCTCGCCGCCGCCCTGCGCGAGCAAGCCCATCATGACCTCGCTGTCCACCAGGTTCTTGGGACAGCCCAGGCTCACAAATCCTATTTTCTTGGGAGTAGCTGCGGAGCGTTCTTCAGCAGCAACCAGCAGGGCTACAGAATCGGTTTTCAGGGGCATGCAATCCTTCAATTTTAGCATTTACCCGGCCGCGCAAGGATGTCGTAGACGAGGGCGAATGTGGCGCACTGGCACAGCGCACTGCGCCGCGAAGGAATGCTATATTGAAAAGTCGGGCGCTGGTCCCGCGCAACGCAATCTTGTGAACCCCGCCAGGTCCGGAAGGAAGCAACGGTAGCAGGCCAGTGCGTGTGCAGCGGTCAACTGGCGCTCGGCATAAGAGCCGCTATTCGCCGTTCGCTTTTCGCTGGTCGCTTGCAGCCTTAGAGAGTCCTAAATGTGATTCCGGCGGGCAGCTCCTTTTAACATCCGCATTTAGCATGGCCTCTGGAGAAGAGCGAAAGGCGAACCGCGAAAAGGGAACACCGGAGCACGCTATTGCCTAAGATCCGCGCCAAAATCACCGCTCTCGGCACTTACGTCCCGCCCCGCATCCTGACCAATCAAGACCTGGAAAAAATGGTTGAAACCACGGACCAGTGGATCCTGGAGCGTACCGGTATCCGTGAGCGCCACCTGGCGGCCAAGGGTGTGGCGGCGAGCGATCTGGCAGTCGAGGCGGTGAAGAAGCTGCTGGAGTCGCATCCCTTCGATCTTCAGACGGTTGACCTCATCGTCGTAGGCACGGTCACGCCCGACATGATGTTTCCTTCCACTGCATGCCTGGTGCAGCACAAACTGGGTATCGAGCGCACCTGGGGCTTTGATGTCTCTGCCGGATGTTCCGGTTTCGTCTATGCGCTCAACACCGGGGCCGGGTTCGTCGAGTCGGGGCGCAACAAGAAAGTCCTGGTCATCGGCTCCGACGTGAACTCCATCATGACCGACTACACCGATCGCGCGGTGTGCATCATCTTCGGCGACGGCGCAGGCGCGGTGCTGCTGGAGCCCGCCGAGGAAGGCGAGGACGGCATCATCGACTTCGAGGCCCAGGTGGAAGGCGCGGGCGGCCAATATCTCAACATGCCCGCCGGCGGCAGCCTGAACCCCGCGTCCCATGAGACAGTCGACAAGCGGATGCACTACATCCACCAGGACGGGCAGCAGGTCTTCAAGTACGCGGTGAAGAAGATGGCGGAGATGACCGAGCGCGTGCTCCAGAAGAACGGCCTCAGCGGCAAAGACGTGGATTGCTTCATCGCGCACCAGGCCAACAAGCGCATCATCGTGGCGACCGCCGAGCGGTTGAAGATGCCGATGGAGAAGGTCATCATCAACATTGACCACTACGGCAACACCACCGCCGGGACGATTCCTCTAGCCATGCAGACGGCGCTCGCCGAAGGCAAGCTGAAGAAGGGCGACCTGGTGCTGCTGGCGGCGGTGGGCGCGGGATTCACGTCCGGTGCGACGCTGCTGCGCTGGGCGTTCTAGGCGGTTCGTTCATCACATTTTGTTGATTGTCATCCCGACCAAGGGCTTCAGCCCGCGTGGAGGGACCTGCTGCTTGCCGCAAAGTCGCAGGCTGCTGGAGCGAACAGCAGGTCCCTCCACTCCGTGCCCGCCCGACCGCAAAGGATGCGGTCGGGGAACGACAGGCGGGCGCTCCGGTCGGGATGACAACCTTCTTAACTCCGAGTCATGCACACAAGGCGGGCGCTGCCTCGGCGGCACAGTCCCTGAATTGACCTGATCACCAGTTTTCCGCGATTTACACAGGCGCGGCGGTTGTCCCTTCCCCAAGGCTCCGAATATCATTCAGCCGAATGTCATCTGCCCACAAAACCCATCCGCCGGAGGGCGAACTGTCTCGCGCGCCCGACACCAGGGTCTACGCGATCCACGGCGCCGATCCCGAGGTTCAGGCCTACGGGATGGCGAAGTATTCGCGCTCGGCGCTCTCCATGCGCGAGTCGCTGGCGGAGATCAACGAGCAAAAGGCCGAGAAGTTCCTTAACACCTTCTACTTCCAGTATGGACATCGCAGCATCGCCGATCTGGCGCACATCGCCTTTGCCATCGAGCGGTTGTCGATCCTGGCGGCGACGGTGCTGGTGGATGAGCCGCGCTGGGACGGGCAGGAACGCTCGACGCGGTATCAGGATTTCCAGAAGAGCGGCTACTACGTGCCCGACTTCGGCGGTGACGATGCCGCGCGGGCGCTGTACCGTGACACGATAGACCATCTCTTCGCCGAATACCGCTACTTCTCGGAGGCGATGTTCGTCTATCTGCGCGAGCGTACGCCCAAACCTGCGGAGATGAAGCAAGAGGCGTACGAGCGCACGCTGCGGGCCCGGGCGTTCGACATCTCGCGCTACCTGCTGCCGCTGGCGACGAATACGTCTCTCGGGCAAATCGTCAGCGCGCGCACGCTGGAGAGCCAGGTCTCGCGGCTGCTCTCCGACATGCACGCTGAGGTGCGGCAACTCGGCGAACTGCTGAAACGAGCCGCGCAGGAACCGGCTTACAACGTTAACGGCGAGAAAGCCGTCGAACTGCTGGAGAAGCTTGCGCAAGACCCGGCGTCGCAGGCGCTGGGTGACTTCCTGCTGCGGCCGATTTGCGTCGCCCCGACCCTGATGAAGTACGCCGAGCCGAACGCGTACGACGTTGAGACCCGGCGTGAGCTGGCCGCCGCCGCTGCCGAGCTGCTAGCGGGCGTGGCGATTGAGCAGTCGCCCACGGTCGTCTTACTCGACGACGAGCCGCTGGAAATCGAGCTGGCGACGACGCTGCTGTACCAGTATTCCCATCATCCGTACAGTCAGATTCGCGGCGTAGTCGAAGCGCTACCTCCCGCGCAACATCAGGAGATCGTCGACATGGGCCTGCGGCACCGCGGCCGGCATGACGAAGTCGCCCGCGCCTATTGCGCCGGACAGCGCTTCCGCTTCGACATTCTCATGGACATCGGCGGCTTTCGCGATATGCATCGCCATCGCCGCTGCGTCCAGATTGTGCAGGACTACACGACACTCCACGGCTACGACGAGCCGGTGGAGATCGCCGAGGCAAATTTGGCCCAACGCTATGAGGCAGTCATGGAGCGTGCGCGCGACGCGCATCTTTCCAGTGGCGGAACGGCATCGATCTCGTCTCCCGAGGCACAGCGCTCGCAGTACGTCATCCCGCTGGGCTTCCGCAAACGAACGCTGTTCAAGATGGATCTTGCCGAGGCAATCTACATTAGCGAGCTGCGTACGGGCGTCGCGGGACATTTCTCCTATCGCAATGTCGCGTTTGCCATGTACCAAGCGGTGGCGCAACGTTATCCGGCGCTCGCCCGGTATTTTCGCGTGACCGACGTGCGCCAGCCGGTGGACCTGCTGAAGCGCTGATCGTCATGGGTTCCAAGCGCAGCCTCGAAATTCGCCGCCAGGTCGGGCAGTTGCTCGTCATGGGATTCGACGCCACCGTCCTGTCGCAGCGCCTCCGCACCATGCTGGACACCTTCCAGCCTGGCGGCATCATTCTCTTTCAGCGCAATCTGGAGCACATCGAACAGGCCCAGGCGTTGCTCAGTGAAGCGCAAGAGGCCAGCCCCACGCCGATGTTTCTCTGCGTGGATCTGGAGGGCGGTACGGTCGATCGGCTGCGCGACGTGATCGCGCCCATGCCTTCCGTCGCGGAGGTTGCCGCCTCGGGCTCAAACAAGATGTTTCGCAAGCATGGGCGGCTCATCGGCGAAGAGCTCCGCGCCGTCGGCTTCAACACCGATTTTGCGCCGGTGCTCGACCTGAAGCTTGCGCCCTCGGAAGCCGTTCTTGGTTCGCGAACGGTTTCGCCGAAATCCAGTCAGACGGTCGCGTATGCGCGCGCCTTCCTGCGCGGGTTGAGCGAGTGCGAGATACTCTGCTGCGGCAAGCATTTTCCCGGGCTCGGCGAAGCCAATCTCGACACCCACGCCGAGCTGCCGTCCATCGAGAAACGTTGGAAGCGCCTGTGGAGGGAGGACCTCGCACCTTATCGCGAGCTGCGGCGCGAGCTGCCCTTCGTCATGGTGGCGCATGCCGCATACCCCGACGTCACCGGCGACAAGATGCCGGCGTCGCTCTCTAAGCAGTGGATGACCTCTGTCCTTCGCAAAAGGATTGGCTATAACGGGCTGATCATCACCGACGATCTGGATATGGGCGGAGTGTTAGCAGCCGCGCCGATCGATGATGCAGCCGTGCAGACGCTGCGCGCTGGCGCCGACATGTTCCTTATCTGCCAGAAAGAAGAAAGCGTGCGGCGGGCCTTTGACGCGGTGATCCACCGCGCCGAGGAGGACAGGAAATTCACCCGGCTGATCGCGGAGAAGTCAGAGCGGGTGCTTGCAACCAAGAAAAAGTCGAAACTCCAGAAGATTACGAACACGTCTCCCACGCGCAAGGACATCGAGCGGCTGACGCGCAGGATTTGGCAGTTCAGCGAAGAGCTGCGGGCGTATGCGCTGCGGGATGGGGCGGCGGGCTGACTGTTGTCCTGGAAGACGTTTAGCACTCCGCGCTAACGTGGCACCTTTGGCAGCGCAAAGCGCGGCACAAGCGTAGCCCGGCACGTGAGTGCTGGGACAAGAGCAAACGATCGGGCGCGAGTCCGCCAGGACGGCATAAGCTCGAAGGGCGACACAAGCCTGAAGGGTGAATGCTGTGTCGAAGCTTGATTCCCCGAACGCGTTTGGTGTCGTCCCTGAAGGGACTTCCGAATTCAAATGGATCGTGTTCCCAGCACTCACGTGCTGGGCTACCTTTCTATCGCCCTTCGGGCTTGCGGCGGATAGCAGCGTTACGTACGACGCAGCTAAAGCCTCTTCTATTCGTACGCCAGCGCGTCGATGGGATCTTTACGCGCCGCCTTGATGGCCGGATAAAGTGCGCCCAGCAACGAGCCAATTAAGGCAATGACCGTGGCCTTCAGCAGCCATGCCGGTGAAATGAGCACCGGCAGCGTCTGGAAGCGCGTCTTCAGTCCGGCGCGCGCCGCATAGCTGATGATGATACCCAGCACGACCCCGCCAATCGCGATGACCAGCGTCTCGCGCAACACCGCATTCACGATGTAGAGCTTGTCCGCGCCCAGCGATTTCAAGATGCCGATCTCGCGCGTGCGCTCCATCACCGCCGCATACATGGCCTGGAAGATCACGATGAAGCCGATGATCATGGCAATCCCGATCACTACGTCGATCACCGTGGTAAGGCCGGGAATTGCGGACGAAGTCATCAGGCTGAGCCACTCCTTCAGCGAGTGCACGCCGTACTGTTGCATGCCGGGAATGCTCTTGATCTCCTTTACGACCGCGTCGGCATTGTTGGGATCGTCGAGCTTGACGTAGAAGATGGAAGCCTTGCCGATCGCGCCGATCAGGTCTTGCAGCGTCGACATGGGGACGAAGTCGCGCGCCCCCTTGCCGTGCTCGACGATGGCGCAGACGCGGAACGTGTGGTTCAGCATCTCGACGGGGTCGCCAACCTTGAGGTGCCGGGAGGCGGCCTCGAGATCGTCGACGATAACATCGTCGGGTCCCTGGAAAGGTCCGCCTGAGAGATAGCGAAAGCCGCCGCTCACTGCGTTGAACGATGGCAGATCGATGCCGTAGATCACTTTGACAGTTCCCGCGGTGGTGAGCTGATTGATCACCGGGGCAACCGCGACGACGTGTTGCAGCGTGCGGATTTTGTCGGCCACCTTCACCGAAACCGGCGCGCCGCTCACGCCCATCAGCAGCGAAGAGCCGGGCGGCTGCACCATGATGTCGGCGCCGATGCCCATCTGGCGATTGCGGCTGTCCTGCAACATGCCCAGCATGATGCCCACAATCAGCAGGATCAGCGTGACCTCAACCGCCACCGCAACCACGCTGATCACGGTGCGAAATGGGCGGTGCACCAGGTTGGCGAGAATCATCCGGTTCATCATGAGAAGCTCGATTGTATAGGATGCCGGCGGCGCCTCCGGCGCACCGATCAGAACGGACCGCGCGACGATCCGTGCGCAGAATGCTTGCGGTTGACCACCCGCACCGTCTCGCGCCAACGTTCGTCGAGCTGCACCAATCTCCACTCGATGCGCGGCGAGAGATAGCGCAGCAGAACGTCGGTCCGGGGATGCAGGTGCAGGACGGGCGCAACCAGGTAGAGAAGCGGCGGCGCGCTGGAGAGCTCGCGTCCGGCGAAGTAGCCGTTGCGTACGAACTCGCCGTGCTGCTGGTGCCAGCGGACGCGCGCCCAATAGTCGAGCCCTTGCAGCGGCAGATGAATGTCCTCGTTGGCCTTCAACTCCAGCACCGCAAGGCGGCCATCGAGCGTGCACGTGAGCAGGTCAAGCATGGCGCGATCGGTGGAGGCGAACGCCGGTACCTGCGAATACACAAAAGCCGGATCGAGATGCTCGTCGATGGTGCGCAGGTTGCGCTTGACAAGGCTCTCCAGCCATCGCTCCGCCGCCAGGCGGAAGAAGAGGTCGGTAGACGAGCCGCCCGATCGGCGCTGCTCCATCATTCGGTGCAGCAATTCCAGGAATGTGGGCTCTGTACTCTCGTCGAGGACGTACTCGGCCGCGCCGATGCCGAAGCTGATGGACTCACGATTGCGGAAGGAGCCCGAAACCGGCGTCATCCGCGCACGGGCGAACTCCAGACCACAAAGGCGAAAGACGATTTCCGAAGCCGATTGCGCGTTGATTTCCACTGCAGGCACTAAAGCGCGGATGCGCGCGATGGATGCGGCGAACTTCTCTTCCGCAGCGTGCGGGTCGAACGCATGTGTGAGCCGGCTGACAATGTTGCCGGTATCGGCCAGGTCGATCGGATCGGCGGTCTCAGCGCGCTCGTCGAATTCGTAGAGTTGCCACTTGGCCGCGTCCACGTCCAGATGCACCGCGCGCTGCTGCACAACCTGCGAACGGCCCGGCGGCAGAAACAATTTTAGACCTTCCACCACCGCGCGACCCGCGAGTTGCTGCCGCTGATAGTCCAGCCAAATCATGCCGAAGGTGAGTGCGGCATCGACGGTAGACTGGGTTTCCTCGACGTTGACTCCGAGAATAGCGAAGGCCGTCTGCCCAGCTCGCAACATCCCTCGTGTGTAAACCGGACTCAACGAGTGTTCCAGGTCGGGGCTGGCGCTGAATTGTTCCAGCTTGAATCCGGGATACTCGCGTCGCAGCATACGCTCGAGCGCGCTCTGGTAGCGCGTGCGGGCGGCCCGTTGCGCGGTTCCAGTGCGGCGGTCGCGATAGGCGGCAATCTCAAGCAGGGTCGGGCGCGATTGCCCAAAACGCAGGACCTGCAACTCGAGGGCGGACGAACTGGCCTTCGCCTCCAGTACGCGACGCACCATGTTGCGTTCTTCCGACCAGATGTGCAGAACGCACTTGCCATCGCCTGAAATCGAATATTTCGCTGCGCTGAAGTCCAGCAGAACCACTCCGTCCTCGATGACGACCGCGTCCGGCGCGTCCGCCAAGAACCGCTGGAGCATGTTGTCGAGGGCCTCAGGAGAGATCTTGCCGCCGTCCATAGCATCCCGGGAACGAGCATAGCCGCTTGCCCGGCGCGCTTGCAGCATCCGCTGGCACAGCATCGTGTGATAATGAGTGTTTGACTCCCGTTTTAGGTCACATAGGTATCGTGCAGTGGAGTTTGTTAGCCCGCGCCTTCAGCGCCTGCCAAGGCATCCAATGAGTGTGAATCTCGATAAGAAGTTTTTCTTTGAGCGCTACGGTCTGGCGCAAGCCGATGTGGAGCGCTATTTGGCCGCTGCGCTTTCCGCCGGCGGCGACTTCGCCGACCTCTACTTCGAATACCAGACCTCAACCTCGGTTTCGCTCGACGAGAGCATGGTGAAGTCGGCCACGCAGGGCATCTCGGTGGGATGTGGCGTGCGCGTTTTGTCGGGGGAGCGGACCGGCTACGCCTACACCGACGATCTCTCCAGCGAACGCATTCTGCACGCGGCGCGCACCGCGGCGCTGATTGCGAGCGGTCCCGCGAAAGAGCCGGTGGTCGGCCTGACCGACAAGCCGGCACACAATCTGTATCCCGTACCGCTGCCTTCGGTCGAGGCGGACGTGCTCGCCAAGGTTGAACTAGTGCAGCGCGCCGACAAAGCGGCGCGTGACTACGATCCGCGAGTTAAGGAAGTGCGCGTGAGCTATGCCGATGAACTGCGCCGCATTCTGGTGATCGGCTCGGACGGCAGCTTTGCAGAAGATGCGCAGCCGCTGTCGCGCATGAGCGTCTTCTGCATCGCGAAGTCGGAAGCTACGGGCTCGGCGCGCGGCACGGCCGGCGGTGGCGGCCGCGTTTCGCTTGATTACTTTCAGGGCGAGGCCTCGCCTGAACACTTCGCCAAGGAGGCCGCGCGGCAGGCGATCATTCAGCTCGACGCGCGCGACGCGCCTGCCGGTGAAATGGAAGTTGTACTCGGCCCGGGCTGGCCGGGAATTCTGTTGCACGAAGCCATCGGCCACGGCCTCGAGGCCGACTTCAATCGCAAGAAGACATCGGCGTTCTCTGGCATGCTGGGGCGGCGCGTGGCCAGCGACAAGTGTACGGTCGTCGATAATGGAACGATTGCAGGCCGCCGCGGCTCGCTCAACGTTGACGACGAAGGCAATCCCACCGAGAACACTGTCCTGATCGAGAACGGCATCCTGAAGGGCTACCTGTCTGACAAGCTTTCGTCGCGGCTGATGGGCATCCGCAATACCGGCAACGGACGCCGCGAAAGCTATCAGCACATTCCCATGCCGCGCATGACGAACACCTACATGCTCGCGGGCCAGGACGCGCCGGAGGGCATCATTCGCTCGGTGAAGTACGGGGTTTACGCGGTGAACTTCGGCGGCGGGCAGGTCGATATCACCAACGGCAAGTTCGTTTTCTCCGCCTCCGAGGCGTACCTGATTGAAGACGGCAAGGTCACCTCACCACTGAAGAACGCGACGCTGATCGGCAACGGGCCCGACGTGCTGACCAAGGTCTCAATGGTCGGAAACGACTTGCAACTCGACGAGGGCGTCGGTACATGCGGCAAGGACGGACAGTCCGTGCCGGTAGGAGTAGGTATTCCGACGTTGAAGGTCGACCGGCTGACCGTCGGCGGAACGGGCGGATAGCATTTTCGCTGTGTCATCTTCCACGGAGCGCGGGCGCCCCAGGTCGCGTGATGTTCGAGACCTGGGTGACGGCTATCGCGCCGCAGCCACCCAGGTCTGGAAAGACCCCAGATGCGGGGTATCCATGCCACATCGTGGTACTCCCACAGGATAGGACTACGAAATCCAGATGAACTCTTCCATCGCTGAACGGCCCGCCGCAACGCAACCGACCTCCACCGACCTGAAGCAAATCGCTGCTGACGTGGTTCGTCGCGCCATGCAGGGGGGCGCGACCGCTGCGGAAGCCGTTGCCATGGATGGCAGCGAGTTTTCCACCGTCGTTCGCTTGGGTGAAGTTGAGACCTTGAAGGAATCCGGCTCCAAAGGCATCGGAGTGCGCGTGTTCTTTGGCAAGCGTGCGGCCAGCACCTACTCTAGCGATATGTCGCCAGCGGGCATCGAGCAGATGGTCGAGTCGGCGTTGCGGCTCGCGAAGATCACCAGCGAAGATCCGTTTGCCGGCATTCCCGAGCCCAGCCAGCTAGGAAAACTCGAAGGCGACCTCCAGCTCTATCACGAGGATGTCTACTCGCTCTCGACCGCCGATCGTATCGACTACGCGCGCCGCGCCGAGAAAGCTGCCATGGAGGTCGATCCGCGGATCACCAACTCCGAAGGCGGCACCTTCGACGCCGCGGTCGGCTACAAGGTGCTGGCCAACTCGCATGGCTTCATCGGCGATTATCGCCGCTCCTACTGCTCCATCTCGGCGGTGCCCATCGCGCAGATCGATGGCTCGGCCATGCAGCGCGACTACTGGTATTCAGTCGCGAACACGCTGAGCAAGCTGGAGTCACCGGAAGAGGTAGGACGCATCGCGGCGCAACGAACGCTGCGCCGGTTGGGCGCCCGCAAGGTCAAAACCGCCAAAGTACCGATTGTGTTCGAGCACACGATCGCGGGCTCTCTGGTCGGCCACATCTTCGAGGCCGTAAACGGCGACTCGGTGTACCGCCATGCGTCGTTCCTGACCGGAAAGCTGGGCGAGAAGATTGCCGGCGACAACATCAACGTCATCGACGACGGCACCAAGCCCGGCGGCTTCGGCACGACGCCGTTCGATTCCGAGGGCGTCCCCAGCCGCAAGACGGTTGTCGTCGAAAACGGAGTCCTGAAGTCGTATCTGCTGAATACCTACACCGCCAAGAAGCTGGGCCTCGAAACCACGGGCAACGCCTCGCGCGGATTGGCCGGAACGCCCGGCATCGGCCCCGGCAACTTCTTCCTGCAGCCGGGCACGAAGAGTGCGCAAGAGATCATTGCCGGCATTCAGGAGGGCCTGTTCGTCACCGAGTTCCTCGGCTTCGGCGTCAATCTGGTGACCGGCGATTTCTCGCGCGGCGCCAGTGGCCTGTGGATCCAGAATGGCCAGCTTACGTTCCCGGTGGAGGAGATCACCGTGGCAGGAAATCTGAAGGACATGCTGCTCAACGTCTCCGAGATTGGCAGCGATCTTCAGTTCCGCAGCGCGATCGCCTCGCCCACGTTGCGCATCGAGGGGATGACGGTAGCCGGAGAATAGCTCAGCCCGTGGCGCTGCTCTTCGGCGCCATCGGCTTTACTTCTGCCATTCTGGGTTCACCCGGAGCTTGCGTCTCCGAGTAGCTTCGCCAGCACTGCCATACGACGCGAATTGCCGCGGCAATCGGGATCGATAGGTAGACTCCCAGGATTCCGCCCAACTCGCCTCCCGCCAGCACCGCAGCGATAGCGGCCAGAGGATGCAGCCTGAGCCCGCGCCCATAAACATGCGGGCTGACAACGTAATCCTGACAAACTCGCCAGACGCCGAGGAAGATGAACACCGCCCACAGCGGCGAAAAGGCCGTGAGAAAGCCTACGCCCAGAATCATCGCGGCCGCGGCCAACGGCCCGACCACAGGAATGAACTCCATCATCCCGCCGGCCAGTCCGAGCGCCAGCGCGTAGGGGAAGTGAAGCAGGATTAGCACCAGGCTGTACGCGACCATCGAGAACGCGCCCAACGTAATCTGGGCGAAGATAAATCCCGTCAGCATGCGGTCGAGGTCGCCGATGATGCCGCGCAACAACCGGCGTTGGTCGCGGCGATCGACAGCATCGACCAGTATCTGCGCGAATCGCCGGCCATCGGCCAGAAAGAAGACCGCGAGGATGGGAACCAGCGCGAACCAGAGGGCATTCGCCAGAAACTGCGCTGCCTCGGCGCCGAGCCGGCCGATCCAGTTCAGGATCTCCTGCCGGTGCGATGCAATGAGCTGCTCGATGCGAAGCTGGCTGTCGGAGCTCCAGCCATGCCTGCTGCCGAGCCGCCAAACGATTTTGCCGCTGGTGACGCTGTCCAGCAGGTTGGGTAGCGACTGCACCAGCGAGCGCGTGTCTTTCACCAGCTGCGGGCCAAAGAAGAACGCCAGCAGGGCCAGCCCCGTGGCGACGAACACGTAAGCCTCGGCGATGGCCAGCCCGCGCGAATGCCGCGCCAGCGGCGAGTTCTGAATGCGCGCGACCAGCGGCTCCAGAAGATAGGCGAAGAAGATGGCGAACAGGAACAGGACCAGCGTTCGCCGGATGCCGTAGAGCAACGCTCCCACAGCAACAAAGACGCAGATGGTAGACAGTACCCTGGCCGTGCGGGAGTCGAAGAGTTGCACAATTCCTGAGATGTTTTCCCGCGCGCCCCAGTTGGCGCAGCGGCCACTCTGGAAAGCATGCCAACTCTCCGCTCCGGACGCGCTTTGCTCGCGAATCAGGCCGCAAACCGGGCAAGAATTTGTCGCTTGTGGGACTCGGGAAGGAACGAGGCGCGAAAGGAGTTTTTCGCCAGCTCGCGCAGTTCGTCCTCGCTAAACGCGAATACGTCGCGCGCGAGCTGATACTCGCGGTTCAAGCTGGTGTGGAACATGTCGGGATCGTCGGTGTTGAGCACGACGAGCACGCCCGCATCGAACAGCTTCCGCACGGGATGTTCCGCCAGCGACGAGCAACAGCCGGTGACGACGTTGCTGGTGATGCAGACTTCCACCGGGATTTGCCGCTCGGCGAGATAACGCACCAGCTCAGGATCTTCGATGGTGTGCAGGCCGTGGCCGATGCGGTCCGCCTTGAGCTCGCGAACGGCACCCCAGATCGACTCGGGCCCGACTGTCTCCCCGGCGTGAACGGTCAGGCGCAAGCCCTGCGTGGCGGCGTGCGCGTAGACTTCGCGAAACAGCTCCGGCGCGGCGTGGCGCTCATCTCCGCCGATGCCTATGCCAACCACGTTGTGATTCTTGAAGCGAATCGCTTCCTCGACGACGCGCTGCGCTCTCTCAACCCCGAAGTGCCGAACGGCGTCAAAGATCCAATACAGCGAGATGCCGAAGTCGCGCTCACCGCGCCTGCGTCCCTGCTCGGCGCCTTCGAATAGCGCTGCGAAGTCTGCTCCCCGCCACTGCACCACGCCGGCGGAAATGTATACCTCGGCATGGAGCACGTTCTGCTCGCGCAGCTTCTGCATCATGCGGTAAGTGACGAACTCGTAGTCTTGCGGATCGCGCAGCCGCTCCGTCACCGCCTTGAACGCCTGCATAAATCCGGTGAAGTCCCGATATTCGTAAAGCGCGCGGGCCTCCTCTTCACTGAAGACGCGGCCGCTCTGTTCCAGTCCTCGGTAACGGGGATTCGTGGTCTCAAGAGGCGTCGGGTGCCTGCGGCTCAACTCTGACAATGTGGCAGGATCGACCGAGCCTTCCAAGTGCAGGTGGAGCTCGGCCTTGGGGAGATCCTGGAGGAACGAGTTCGATGCATCAGACATGCAGGAATGGCGCCGTCTGCGACAACGGGTGCAAACTCAATCTTAACGGTTGATCGCGGCGCTGGCGGGGATCAGTTCTGTTCGGGAGTCTCGCCCAAGCCTCGGCGCGTGCATTCCAGCGTTTGAATGAGCGATTCCTGCGGCAGGCTTCGCACAATGGGCTCGATGATCCATCCCAAGCCCAAGGGTATATCGCGGGTGAGGGAGATGGCGCGGCACTCGATGTGCACTCCCTCGCCGCCTTGTTTTTCTTCGAATTTCCAGTAGGAGTACAGCCGCCAGAGAAATCCGTAGCCGGTGTCGGGCTCCAGTACCCGCTCTTTCTCCGTGCCCGTGTCTTGCACTTCGGCGATCCGCGTGGTGTACGAGCGGCAGAACCAGCGCTTCGCCGCGACCGCCGAGTACTGCACCTGGTGATCGGTGTCGAGTACCACGGTGATGATCTTCTTCTTCAGCAGGCGCAGGAAGATCGTGAAGTGGTTGTCGTCCCGGCTGAGCAGCCTGGAATCCATCACCTCAGGCGCGTAAATATCCTTGTGATGGTCGTAATCCTGCACCAGCTTGAGCACCTGCTCGACGCTGACGTGCGGGACCATTACTGCGCCCACCCAATCGTGGATCAGTCCGTTGGCGATTTTCACCGGCCAGTCGCCGGCCCACAATTGCGCCACGATCTGCCGCCGCCGCACTTGCTGCGCGCGTTCGTGGCTGCAATCTGACCACAGAAAAGCGGCGTGGCCCTCCAACGACGGCTGCATGCCCTCTTCCGCGGTGTGGATATAGTCCTCGAACGCCCGCAGGGTCCGCGGCTTCAACGTAACCACGTTGGCAGTTTGCCCCATGGAACCTTACTCCACTTACTCGCCAAAGCGGCGAACGGATACTGCGCCGGGCCAGTCGGTGGTCAACTACAGTCCCTGTCTGAAATTGCGCGATGAGCGAGTTGGGCCGGCTTTGTGGTCGTCGCCGGCGAACAAATACTGCTCAATCTCATCGATCTGCTCGTCAGCATCGTGATAGCCCAAATCGATGAGCTCGCGCGTGTACTTCGAGGTGAACAGCAAATAGCTCATCAGGTCCGAGCATGAGGCCGCGTCGCGTCCCAGGCCATTGACGAAGTACTGAATGAGATACGGCATGTCCTTTTGGTGTTGCGCCGCCACCTCGGTCAGGTTCACCGAAGGAGTCACCAGCATCACTTCCAGCGGGCGCATGCGCTCGCAGCCATTCAGGCCGGTCTGGGTGATGTGCCCTTCCAGCAGCAACTGATTCAAGCGCTCCAGATGCTCCACATCGGTGGCGAGATGGTCAAGAAACATCACGTTGAACAGCACACCCATCACCTGTGCAAGAGATGGGTCCTTCAAGCCGGCGGTTTGGTCCTGGTGCTCAAGATTTTCGCAGCGCACGCCGATGGCGAAGACCTTCTCGGCGCCCAGGCGAATGATGGGGCTGAGCGGTTGCTGGAGCCGCAAACATCCGTCGCCAAAAAACGCGGTGCCATGCGCCGTCTCCAGCCGCACCGGCTGAAACACCAGCGGAATCGCGGCCGAGGCGCAGATGTGCTCGACGGTGATCTTGGTGGCCAGGGTCACGCGCCGGCTCCGGTTCCAGATAGGATGCCCCTTCTTGCCCTGGATGAAGAGATAGCTCATTCCCGAGTTGTAATTGGTGGCGGAAATGGCCAGCGCGTAGAGATGACCGCGGCGAATGTTCTCCTGAATGCGGCTGCAATCCAGACGCGACTTCAGAAAGCGCCGCAGCGGTGAGGCGTCCAGCAGCGAGCGCGCGTTGCCGCCGCCCATCATCCCGCCGAACGACAAGTCGAGTATCCAAATCAGCGAGTTATGGGCCTGCGATACCAGATCACAGCGGAAAACGTCGGAGGGTTTCAGGTTTCCCCATAGTTCGGCGATAGTCCGCGTCACCTGCGTGAATTCGTTGCTGCCGGCGGCCAGGGCAGCCCCATTAATCGCCCCCGCCGAGGCTCCTCCTATAATGGGAAAGGGATTGCCCTGCTGCTGGAGGCGCGGTATCTCCCCTATTCGCTTGAGAACCCCAGCCTGATAGGCCCCTCGAGCGCCGCCGCCCGTCATTGCCAAACCGAGAACCTTTGCGTTCACTAGGCGCATCCTGTACCCGCCCCCAGCGCTTGTCAAGGACGCTGCGCACATCCGGTTGTGCCGTTTTGGAACCGACGAGCCAAAGTCCGCGCGGGGTGCTGAAAATGCGGCTCTGCAGGCCACGATCGCTGTGTCTTTATGGGCGTAGGCGCTGCAAGATCGCATTTCTGGTAATGCCGGGCGCCGCCTCAATTTCGTTGTCCGAGGCTGGTAATGGCCGAAGTGTCCCAGTGGAACCACACTTTGCCCTACCACTTTGGCGGTGCGAAGTCATATAATTTCGTGCCGGAAACTGGAATATGAACTAATATGGCTTCATGCTCCCACAATGGGGGAGTTTTGCGCCTAATCTGTGGCAGGCCAGATTTAACCAGGAGTTAGAAAATGGTTTCGTTGTGGCCATCGACAATCAATTCTCTCAATGAATCTTTGACGGCGCTGCATGGAAGCTTGGGAAAGATCAAAGCTGCCAAGTCCGTGGATGTCGGCGAAGTCGTCGAACAACTGAAGAATGCAGCCGAGTCCTCGCGCAATCTGCGCGCCCTGGTCCTGGCGGAGTTGCCCGAAGCTTCCTGGCAGAACCGCGAAGAACTGGACGCGATCATCGACGAGATATCGCGGCGCATCGAAGCCCGGAACCTGGAGCAACGGCGCTTCCGGCTGACCGCGCTGGCCGGACAGTTGGAGCGCGGTACCATCGTGCACCGCCGCACCGTGCGCTTAAACCAGTTGCAACAGATGCGCGATCAAGCGGTCAAAGAGTTGCGCTCGCAGGCCGCGCTGGCCAGTCCGCCCGTCCTGCCCGGCGCCGAGGCCGAGGAATGGATTGATTGGGCCTGCAAGCTGAAGGAGCCGGAAGACTCCGACTCGCTCCAGAGCCTGCGCAACGGATTCCCTCAGCTGGATGAATTCGTTGCCAACCTTGAGCCCGACATGTGGACGGTGAAGAAGGAAATTCCGGCGTAGGAGGGTATATGAGTTCGAAGTGGCCTTCCGCCATCGCTTCTCTCGACGACTCCCTGGCCGCTCTGGACGCGGGCTTGCAGCAGATGGAAGCAGCCTGCCCCATTGACCTGGAGCATGTCATCGGCCGCTTGAGGGAAGCGGCAGAATCCTCCCACAAATTGCGCGCCATGGTCTTGTCGGAGCAGCCGCAGGCCGAATGGCGGGACCGCGCCGAACTTGACGTCCTGTTGGAAGCCAGGGCCGTGCTGCGCCGCCGCGCCTATCTGCTGGCCTTGGCCAACGAGTTGGAATACGGCAAGATTTCGCACCGCCGGGCCGCGCGCGTCGCCCAACTGAACCAGTTGCGCGAGCACGCCGTGGATGAGTTGCGCGGGCTGGCCTCGAAGGACAACCCGCTCCCGCTCCCCGGGCCGGACGCGATGCACTGGATCGCATGGGCCTCGAGCCTGAAAGAGCCCGAGGATAGCGTGGCCCTCCAGGCGCTGCGAGCGGACTTTGCCCGGCTCGATGAGTTTGTAGCGGCGTTGGAGCCGGGAATGTGGGTGGTGCCAATCGTGGGTGCCCCCGCGGAACCGGAAGAACCGGAGCCGCCCGCCGAGCCGGTCCCCACCGGGGAGATTTCGCCGCAGGAGCTGGAGCAGCGGCGCTCCCGTCTGCTGGCGCTGGCTTCGGATTTAGAACGTGGCGAAGTCGTGCACCATCGCGCCATTCGCGTGACCCAGGTGAACCAGTTGCGCGAACAGGCGATTCAGGAGCTGCGCTTCCAGGCGGTGGTCGCGCGCGTCCCGGCCACCCTTCCGGGCCCAGAGGCGGAACAGTGGGTGCATTGGGCTTGCAGTTTGAAGGAGCCCGAGGATACCGAGGCCCTGCAATATCTTCGTAGCGGTTTCGAGCATCTCGACGAATTCGTCGCCAACATCGAGCACGACATGTGGGTTCCCGCTTCCACTCAGCCGGCCATCGTGGCGCCGGTGGCGCCGCCGCGGGAGCGACGCGAGACTGCGGCGCACCAGGCGGCCCGTTCTGCGCCTGCTTCTGCCGAATCGCAGCGAAGCGAATCTGCCGTTGCCACGCTGATCGCGCCCGAGGGCGAAGGCTCTCCGGCATTCGTTGCCCGGCTGAAGGCCGCGCTTTCCGGCGTGTCGCGCGGCAAGGTGCGGATCGTAGTGCCCACTGCGGTGCTGCTGCTTGCCGTCCTGGGCGCGATGCAGTGGCGCCTCCATCGGACCAATGCCAGTACCCCGGCCAAGCCCGCCGAGAGCGTTGCTCCTGCGAATGCCGGAACTATTCCCGATCCCAATACTGCGGCTCCAGCTCTGTTGCCGGCCAGCGCTGCCGCGAATGCGCCTGCGCTAAGCGAGAAGGCCCCGAAAGCGAAAGAAGTAGGAAACGAAGCCGCCAAGCCTTCCGCCACCCCACCCGAGAAGCAGGTAAGCCTGCTCAATGCCGACTCGCTGCGTACTCCACAGGCGATGCCGAAGAATGCGGCGCCGGCCAGGGACGAAACGGCCAGCGCGGGCGCTGTGCCAGCACTGGTTCCGGGCGGTGTTCCCGGCGGCATGAGCGAGTTGGTGAAAGACGTCTCGGTGGCAACGCCGAAGTTGCCCGCGCAGAAGATCAGGGTCTCTTCCGGCGTCGCCCAGGGCCAGCTCGTCCATCAGGTAACTCCGGTTTATCCGCCTAGCGCGAAGTTGACCGGCATTCAGGGGACGGTAGTGCTGCAGGCAGTCGTGGGCAAAGATGGGAAGGTGCAGAATGTGAAGGTGGTGAGCGGCCCGTCCATGCTGACGCAGTCGGCGTTGGATGCGGTGAAGCAGTGGCGCTACAGGCCGTTTACCGTAAATGGAGAACCGGCCGAGGCTGACATTGAGGTCAACGTCAAGTTCGCGCCGTAGCCCAGTTGTGGCTTCGGGTCCCGGCAAAAACAGTTACCCATTCCAATTCTGCTCAATGTCAGCCAAAATAGGGGTCAAGTCTGTATGCCTTATCCCTTTTTAGCGGCATTAGCGGATCTCGATAGCAGCCTGCAAGCGCTCGAGGCACAATTGGACCGCCTGGGCGCGGCGTTGCCGTTCGACGAGTATTTGCTGCTTGAGGTCTTTCACGGCGCTTGCCTTCGCGCCTCGGCCCTGGCCGGCCTGGTTCACGCCGAGCGTCCCCAGGCCCAATGGGACGACCGTCCCGCGCTGGACTCGCTCCTGGTACAACTGGAACTCGACGCCGAAACCAGACGGCGCGAGCAGTACTGCGCCCGGCTGGTGGAGCTTGCCGGTGAATTGCAAGCTGGCCAGGTCAAGCATCGCTTCGAATCCCGCACTGCCGCGCTGAACAAGTTGCGTGAGGAAGCGGTTCAAGAGCTGCAAGCGCAAGCCGCGGCGCCGCTACATGCCAAGGAGCTGCCTGGGCCGGACGCCGCCGAGTGGCTGGAGTGGGCCTTCAACTTGAAAGACGAAGAAGACGCGGCGGTCATCGCCCGCTTGCGTGAAGACTTCGGCGCACTCGAACGGTTCACCGCCGAGATGGAAGACATCTACTGGCTGCCGGCCGGGCGGACGCGGGAAGTTGTGGCAGGCACAACGCCGCAGGCAGGGGTTGCTTCCGCCGGCGTCTCCGCGCCAGCCGTCGCGCCTCCGCCTACCGTCCACCCACCGCCCGCCCGTACCGAAGATCCGGTGGCAAGCACAATGGCGGCCGCGTATGCGGAACATCAGCATACCGCCACGCAGGCGTCCGCTTCCGGGACCAGTTCGCGATCTGAAGCGGCGCCTCGTTCGCAACCGCCGACGACAACATTGCCGCGGCATGACGCCGCCGGGGCGAACGTTTCTACCGTCACGAATGACGCTTCGATCGCGCCACCTGTAGCCGAGCCGCGCCACGATGAAGCACCTGTCGCTCCGCGTCCGCCGGAGGCAGTGGACTCGGCCCCGGCAGTTCTGGCCGAATCTAAGGACACGGCGGAGCGCACTGCCGAAGGCACGCCGGAAGAGCCCGATCCTTTCCGCAAGCGGCTCCTCGTCACCTGGCTCTCGGCTGGATGCTTCCTCGCGCTCAGTGCGCTGTTCTTCGGCGTCATCTACCATCTGCACGGGCGCAACGCCGGCAAACAGGCGTCGACCGTGCAGGCCGCTACCATCGGAACAGCGCCGGCTACCGCTGACGCCGTGCCCGAACCCGACCCGTCATTGCCGAACCGCCCCGACGGCAAGCCCGCGGACATAGCTGCCGCCGCAGCAGCCAAACCGGCGCTTCCGCTGCTGCACAAGCAGCCCGCCGAGGGAGTGCAGGACAGCATCGTCCTCAGCCTCGAGCAATGCGATCGCGGCACGCCCGAGCACGTTGAATGCTGGGGCTACGTTTCCAACGTGGGGGGCGCCAACTCCCGCGTCTCGCTTGACCGTGTCGACGTGGTAGATGGCCGTGGTAACAGCTTCAGTCTGGACCGGAACGGCCAGTTTGCCTTCCCGAGCGGACGCAGCTCCAACGTCGCGCCCGGCGATAAGGTCAAGTTCATGGTGAAGGTCCCGGACAAGGACGCCGATGCCCGCACGCTCACGCTCTACATGGACCTCAGCAATCCGCGCAATCTGGAGTACACCTTCCGCGACGTTCCCATCGCGCGCTAAACCGCCGGGTGCCGGGTGCCCAGGGTCTGGCGGTTTCCAGACCTGGGGCGCTAGAGATGTCGGCGCTGGGGCACCCTTGTGCGACTGATTATTCCGTCGAGCGTTCTGCTGGTGCGTGATGCGGCAGCGCCTCCGGCATCTCCGAGACGTTCCACGCCCACGCCGCCAGCAGCGCCGCGCCTTCGTTGATCTGGTCAGGAATGACCTTGTCGAAGGTGTCGGTCTGGCTATGGTGTGCCTCGCGATACCCCGCAGGCAACTGGACGCAGAAGTACGCCGGCACACCCTTGTCGAGGAAGGCGACGTGGTCCGACGAGCCGAAGTAACGCGTGCTCAGCGGCTGCAGGTCGAAGACCTCCTGTAGCGGCAGATAAATCTCCGCCATCAGCGGCGCGGTCTCCCACAGGTTCTCCAGCGCGATGCTGAAGACCTTGCCGGTGCCGGTATCGTGCACCAGCACCGCGTCGACTTTGGGAAGTTCGTCCGCGTGGTTCTTCACGAAGGTCTGTGCGCCGATGCCGCCCTGCTCCTCGCCCGTGAACAAGATGAAAGTGATGGTCCGTTGCGGCTTCCAGCCCAGCGCCTTCAGCGCGCGCGCGGCCTCAAGCGTGGCCATCGCGCCGGTGCCGTTGTCGAGTGCGCCCTGCCCGAGGTCCCACGAATCGAGATGCCCGCCGATAATGACGCGCTCCTCGGGATGCTCGCTGCCCTTGATTTCGGCAACCGTGATCGCCGCGGGCACCGGCTTGTCGGTCAGCGTGTTTTGCAGGTTGTATTTCATCGTCACTGGTCCGGCCTGCGCCAACCGGTAGAGCAGGTCGTAATTCTCGTGCGTGAGGAACGCCATGCGCGTGCCGCCGGGAAAGCTGCGCATCCAGCTTCCGCCCATGGTGTACAGGCTGTCGGGCTTGCCGCTGTCCAGCAGGATGAGCGCGGGCTGCTCCGCCGCGAGCTGACGAAAGATGGCAAACCGCGCGCGTCCGGATACGTTGTTGCCCTCGGGTACGCCGCGCGCAGGCGCGATCACCGCGTCATAGGCGTTATCGGGATGCGGATCGAGCTTCGCCATGTCGTTCGGTTTGCGCGCCAGCACGATCTTGCCCTTCAGCTTGCCCTTGTACTGCTCGAGGTCCGCCGGCTTTTCGAGGTTGAGCAGCGCGACGTCGCCGCTGACCTCGCCATTGGTCCCTGCTGTCCACGCGAATGCGTGAATACCGATGCGCTTCTGGATGGGACTGGTGATCTCGGCTGTCTCCAGGCCGCGCGTCCAGCCGTGCGGCACCTCAGCAGTCTCCAGGTGCGCGTCGATGCCGTAGTCCCGGAATCGCTTCAGCGTCCAGTCGCTGGCCTGCTGCATTTGCGGCGAGCCAGTAAGCCGCGCGCCGATCTGCGTGGTCAGGTACTCCAGGTTCTTCATCAGCTCGGAGTGCGCCTCGACCTCCGCGGCGATCTTCTGGTCAGCCCCCTCCATCGCCTTGCGATAGGTGTCGCGCTGCTCTTTCGTACGCTCGGGCGCTTGTGCGGATTGAGAAGCTTGAGGGCTCGCTGCGCCTTCTTGGGGCGGCTGCGCGACGATAGCGCTGCTGAGCAGAAGAATTGCGAGTGACGCCAGCAAACGGCGGCGAAAAAATCTCATTCGACCTTCCTCGGAGGAATTAGCGGGGACGGTTGATGATAGCGGCTTATGCGAGGTTTGTGCCAGTTGCGGGTTGTTTGAGCGCGGGTGGAGCACGCCCTCAGGCGTGCCTAGGGTGGTCGCTCAGGTAGGTGGCTTTAGCCTCTGAGGTAGTTCATGCCGGGCGCCCCACTCATTCGCGGTTTTCGAATGAGTGGGCCTCGGAATCACACTGCCCAGTTCCGCCGATCCACGAACGTCGGTGGCTCGTAGGTCTTGCCGCGCGCCAGCTGACGATCCTCGCGCTTCGAGGTCCACAGCAGAATCGGACCCGTGATGGCGCGAACGACGCGTGTTGCCGCACCGAATTCGCCTTCGATCTCGCGCCGCAGTTCGCGAATCCTGCCCGCGACCGCCGCATTCGTTTTGCGCAGCCGCTTCTCCATCGCCCAGAGCGAAGCGTTATAAGTGGTGTGCAGCTTGGCGGCTTCGTTCGCAATGCGCTGGCGCACTCGTGCATCGGGATGATTGCGATAGCGCTTCCAGCCCTGAAAGATAGTGTCGCAGATGCGAAACAGGCTGGGCCCATTGCGCTCGAAGTCGAAGCGAAACGCCCAGTCCAGCAGGCGCTTCGATTCCTCGCGCGAGATCGCCGCGTGCTCGAAATTAAATTTGTACTGGCCATGAATGTCGGCCACGTCGATGCCGTCGAGCATGCGTCCTTCCTGCTGCATCTGCGCGAATAGCGGCGTGCCGGGCACGGGCGTGTACAGCATGAACTGGTGGAAATCGGTGCCGTGCGCCACGGCGTGCTCAATTTCTTCGCGAATGTTTTCCGGCGTGTGGTGCTCCAGCCCGACGATGGTCGAGCCCAGCAGCTTGATGCCGTGCTGCCGCATCTCCGCCGCCAGCGCGTGCGTGTCGCTGTTGCGTAGCTTCGTGTAGGACGAGCGCGGCGATTCCAGCCCCAGCCAGATCCACGACACGCCAAGCTGCACCAGTTCCTCCATCGTGTATTGCCGGATGGCATTCACCGACGAGAAGACGTATAGCGACCAGCTCTTGCCGGCCGCTTTCATGCGCTCCAGCAACTGCATCGCGCGCGGGCGATTCAGTAAGAAATTTTCGTCCATCATGAAGAACGAGCTCACGCCCATAGAGCCTTCCATCTGCTCCATCACCTGGAAGATCTCGTCGCCGGTCTTGTAGAAGTGGAAGCTCTTGCCCTTGCCGCCGAAGAACGCCGAGGTCGTGCAGAAGTTGCATCCCATGGGGCAGCCGACCGAAGGGATGATGGTCGCCGCCGTATCACGGGTGCTGTCGGGCACGCGCATGCCCAATACCCTCATGCCGAAGCCGGAAAGAATCTCGGGGTGCACGATCGGCGCCGCAGGATCTTCCCCGAGATAGCGCCGCATCCAGCCGATGCCCTCGCCGCGTACCACAATATCCGCATCAATCAACCTGTCGAGCCCGGGAATGGCAGCAACGTGGCCCCCGATAACGATGGCCGACTTAGGCGACAGTTTGCGCACGCGGCGGCACATCTCGCGCACCTTGCCGAAGTTGGGGATGATGCCGGAGATGCCGACGATGTCGTATTCGGTCGCGCGCAGCTCGCGCTCGAAGCGCTCCAGCGTCGGGAAATCGAGCAGCGTGCTGGGCGCCGAGATGTTCTGTTGGATCATCATCAGGCCCCACGAGCGATGGAACATGCGCAGTGAGAAGCTGCCCTGCTCGCGCGTCACCTGGTTGTGATACAGCTCCATGGGATTGATGGCGCGGCTACCGAATTCGTCGTCACGCGCGTAAGGACCGAACACCGAACTCAACAGCACGCGCGCGTTCGCGCCTTTGGGATGAGGTATTAGGACGTCAACAGCTGAGGTCGAGATCATGCCTAGAATGGTAGGAAGAGCCGCCGAAGTTTTCCGTGATGTGAGAGCGTCGCAAGTCGAAATGACAGAACTATTACATTGGCGCTCGAATTATGTCGTACTGGCCGCACATTGCGTGTTGCTGAGCTGCCTGCTGTCATCCTGTACGAAGTCGTCCCCGAAAGTCCCGGCAAAAGCTTCTCCAGGTAATCCAACACAAGGTCAGGCAACCACGAGCGGCGTGCCGCCCGCGCTGGAACCAACTGGAGCAAGGCGGCCCGCCAGCGCGGGCAACCAGACCGAAGTGCTTATGCACAATGTCATCCTCAACGAGCGCCCGGGATTGCAACTGCGCGTGCGCTGGTTGCGCGGACAGATGCACCCGACGCATTCCGGCACGATACCTTCCTTTGATGACCCCAAGTCCTTCGTGCTCGACATTCAGGACGGCGTCGTGGCCACCCGACTGAGCCAGATCGGTGCCCTGCTGAATAGCGGCGTTCTAAAGGATTCCCCGCTGCAACATGTATCGTTGGCCGCGCAAGGTGCGCAGCTAAAGGTGAACGGCACCCTGCACAAGGGCGTCCCGCTACCCATCGAGATGATCAGCGATATCGGGACAAGCAGCGACGGACGCATCCGGATGCACATCGCAAAACTGCGCGTCCTTAAGCTTCCGGTCAAGGGGCTTATGCAGTCGTTCCATGTGAGTGCCGGCGACCTGATGGGGGCCAAGGGTGCATCAAATGTGCAGGTCGAAGGCGACGATATCTACCTCAACCCGGAACAGCTCCTGCCGGCTCCCGCAATTCAGGGCAAGCTCACCAAGGTGCATATCGGCAAAGATACAGGCGACCTGGTGTGCGTCTTTGGAGAGGCGCGCCCCGAAGTGGTGCGAGTGAAGGAGTGGCGAAATTTTATACGGCTGCGCGGGGGCACCGTAAACTTTGGCAAGCTGACGATGAATGAGACCGACTTGTTCCTGATTGACGCCTCCGACGATGCCTGGTTCAGTTTCGATCTGACCCGCTATGAGGAACAGCTGGTAAACGGGCGTATTCAGATGACGCCCGAAGCCGGCCTGCACATCTTCATGCCCGATATCGAAAAGATTCCCAGCACCGCCGCCAATCGCCGAATCAACGTGGAATGGATGAAGAACCGGAACATTCCTCCTCCGGCGGGGGTGGCGGAGTAGCGCAGACACGAGCCGGGAATTTGCATCTAACCATATAACCTTCAGAAAGGCCGTCCCGGCAGGGTTGAGAGGGGCGGCAGCGAGAAACTTGAGCGTGGTGAGACCGACTTTCATCGTCGCCGAACCGGAACCCGAGCAGGCGCTGTCTTCCCGGAAGCTGCTGCTGGAGACCTTTAAGTTCAACGTGCTCACTTCCCACTCTGTTTCGGAGACGCTGGACATGGTGCGGCTGTTCTCCAACTGCAACGCCCTCATCGTCCATTGCGGACTGCCTGAGTTCGATGGAGGGGAGGCGATCAAGGCGGTGAAAGCGGCTGCGCCGAAGCTGTCGATCATCGCGCTGACCCCGACCGAACGCGAGCTGAAATGGGCCGACTACATCGTGCAGAGCCATCATCCGCAGGAGCTGCTGACCCTGGTGCAAAGGCTCTTCGGCGATCCGCGGCGGGAGTTTACCCAGCAGCAGTGAGGAAAGCAGTTTCGATTTTCCAGCTTCGAGTTTCGAGTCTGAACCGGACTGGGGACGAGGGACTGGCGCGAGAGAATGGGGACTAGAGACTGGAGCATCGCCAGACGGGGGACCATTCAGCGTCAGCCTCGGCCTAGAGGCTGGGATCTACCCCCGCCCCCAATTCGAAAAAGTCGAAACTTTCACCCGCCCGTCGCAATCCTGCTACGATATGTACGAGTGCCCGCATCCGCAATGCGAGAGCGGGACACGGAGGAAAACGCGAGAACCATGCGATGGATGCTACGTTCCAAAATTCATCAGGCCACAGTTACCGAAGCCGATCTTAAGTACGTAGGCAGCATCACGATCGACGAAGAGCTGATGGAAATGGTAGGCCTCATACCCGGCGAGCGCGTTCTGGTGGTGAGCAACACCAGCGGCGCGCGGCTTGAAACCTACACCATCCCCGGCCCACGCGGCTCCGGCGCAATCCACATGAATGGCGCCGCCGCTCACCTCATCAAGAAGGGCGACGAAATCATCATCATGGGCTTCGAGTTGACCGACCGTCCGGTCGAGTCGAAGCAGATCGTGCTGGGCAAGCACAACGAATTCGTGCGCTGGCTGGAACGCGAGACCTACGACACCTGCCTGGCCGAGATGGCTGGGTGGTAGCGCACGAGCCGCTCGTGTGCTTTCATTCGCCGTGCGTCGCTCGGGTGAAGAGACTCAAGCCTCGGCGCCCTTGCCCCTCGGCCCCTTGTGCAATACCTGCTTCTTGAGCGCGGGCGGCAGCGTCTCACACGCCGTTCGCAGCACCAGGCGCGGCGCGCGGTCGCGGATAGTCATCAGGTACGCGACGGTCTGCTCGCGGTTGGATTTCCCCGCCTCGCGCAGCAGCCAGCCCAGGCCCTTCTGCACCATGTCGTCGTCGCTGGCGAGCAGCATCTCCGTCACGCGCTGAATGTGCTCGAAGTTCTTATGCTGGCGGGTGCTGTGAATGAGGCTGACCGCCGCCGCGCGCCGGTGCCAACGTCCCTTCACTTTCGCCCAGCGCAGCGGACGCGGCAGCAAGCCGGGATCGGCGGCAATCATCGGGCCGATCAGGTAATGCACCAGGCCATCGTGATCGGCCCACGCGCTGATGCGGTCCAGCCAGCTTTCGAAGAGCTTGAACTCCGGCCTGCCGAAGTCGCCCACCAACCCCTGGAGCAGGAAGACCGCAAAGACCTTCTCTTCCAGGACGTCCCCGCGAAACAAGTGGTCGGCAACCTGCACCAGGTAAGGAAGCCCGTTCTCGGCAAGGATGGTCCGGCGGAAGCGCACGGCAAGCTTGCGGAGCTCGGCGGCATACCAGCCGCGCGACTTCACCTCATTCTTGAAGAACCACTGGACCTCGGCGCTGTGCGGCGCCGACGCACCGTCCAGCAGCACGCGGCGAATGTGTTTGGCGATGTAGGACGGACTCTTGGGCATAGAAGTGAATCAGTAATCAGCGACTAACTGGCACTGTCGCCAATTCTATTGCTCATCTGACAATCAATCAGTTTGTATCAGGGGCACGACTTTACAGGCTGCTGAAAAAGTCGCGCTCGGAATGCTTTGTAATAGGGCACGACCTTAGTCGTGCCGTCACGGTCTCCTTATGATTTTGTCATCCCGAGCGGCCTCACGCAGTCGAGGGACCTGCTTGTGAGCCGGGAAAGCAGATCCCTCCACTCGCCCCGCCCGTTCTGCGAACAGGCGAGGCTCGGTCGGGATGACAATCATGAAGGAGACGTTTTCGGCACGACTGAAGTCATGCCCTGTTACAAGGCATTTCAAGCGGGACTTACAAAGCATTCCAAGTGCGACTTACCAAGCGTTCCAAGCGCGACTTCTTCACCGGCCTGTGAAGTTGTGCGCTGCTACAAACCTCTTGTGAGATAGATTTCTAGTTACTAGTTACTAGATACTTCTTTCCTCATCCACTTGTCATACCCCCAAAGCAGCGCCGCCGTCAGCACCCCTACCCCGATCACCACCCACCACATCAATGCCGGCTGGTGCTTTACTTCGCCGAAGTAGTGCAGCAGGAAGCCGCCTACCGGCCCGGCCACCAGCGAGCCGATGCCCAGTGGCAGGAACGCGAAGCCCATGTACGTCCCTTGCTGGCCAGAGGGCGCAAGCCGCGAGATGTATTCGTAGTAGCGCGGTGATTGCGTGATCTCCCCCAGCGCCACCGCAATCAGCGTCAGCACCACGCCCGTGACCGTCGGCCTCAGGATCAGGAAAATCCACGCGACCGCCGTCATCAGTGTCCCCAGGATGATGGCGGTGAACGCGTGAATCTTCTGCGTGAGCAGGTTGACCACAACCGTCAACGCAATCACCACCAGCGGCCCGGTGATCAGCAGCAGCTCGGTGTCGGCGCGCGGGTTCACGTACTCGTGCACATACAGCGGCAGAGTAATGAACTCCTGCCAAAAGACGATCCAATATCCCGTGAAGATCGCCAGGAATAGCATGAATCGCGGATTGCCAAGCACGGTCAGGAAGTTCCGTCCGGCTTGCGCCAGGCTGGTAGTTCCTACCTCGTCGTGGCGGCGCGGCTCGCGGAAGAACAGCAGGACCGCAATGAACATCAGGAAAACACTGAGCGCGGCGACGCGAAAGACGTTCTCTACCCTCATGCGCTGGTGCACATAGGACGCGACATACGGCCCCGCGGCGCCGCCGATATTCACCAGCGTGTAGTAGATGGCATACCCGATGGAGCGAACGTTTTCCTTCGAGGCGCGCGCCGTCGTGCCCACCACGCTGGGCTTGACCAGCGCAATTCCGAGCGCGGGCAGCGCCAACACAAACGTCGCCAGCGCTACCAGCGGCACGCTGTTGCGAATGGGCGCCAGCCAAGGCGCGCCCAGCGAGCCAAGTAGAAAGTACGCGCAGCTCAGAATCAGGTACGCCACCGACAACGCGCGCCGGAAGCCCATGCGGTCAGCGACCGCGCCCCCGAAGACGGCCAGGAACCAGACCAGTCCGCCGAAGAAGCCGGTCAGAGTAGTGGCCTGCTCGGTGGGAAAGCTCAGGGTCTCGTGCAGGTAGCGCGCCAGCGAGGCGAAGGCGGCGTAGTACGACAGCCGCTCGAACAGCTCGCTCAGGTTCGCGACCCAGAAGGGCCGCTCGAAGCCGGTGCGAATGTCGCGCCAGCGCTGCGCCAGCGTCGGGCTGGTGGTGTGTTGCTGGTTGTCGGTTGTCAGCGTCATGGATTGGTGGTCAGTAGTCGTCACCGCCGGGTGCCCCAGAGCCCGCCCTGAGCCTAGTCGAAGGGTTGACCATCTTTTGGGTTACCTGGGTTGGCAGCACCAACTGCTTCGCGCAGCCGTTTCTCCACTTCTGCGGCCGCAACTCCAGCCACACGAATCACCTTATTACGGCTGCTGTGTCCGGCGGCTATCGTAACTGACGAGCGCGGCACATTCAAAAGCTCCGCGAAATACGCGATGCACGCCACATTGGCCCGGCCCTCGATAGGCGGCGCCGTTAGCGCCAGCTTCAGCGCGTCGCCCAGCTCGCTGGTGATCGCATTCCTCTTCGCACGCGGCTGTACCTTCACCTGAAAGGTCGCGCCCGCCGGCGTGTCGCGTACGATCATCGCTGGTTACGCTCACCGAAAATCGCTGTCCCGATGCGCACGCAGCTCGACCCTTCCTCGATAGCGACTTCGAAGTCGTGCGACATTCCCATCGAGAGGACCTCGAAGCTGACGGCGGGCAGACCGCGCGCCCCAAGCCGGTCGCGCAGCTCACGCAGCCTTCGGAAGCAAGGACGCGCGCCCTCAGGATCTTCGCTGAAGGGCGGCACGGTCATCAGCCCACGAATGCACAAGTGGGGCCACTCGGGCGCCGTGCGGAGAATGTCTTCCAGTTCGCGGGATTCGGCCGGCACACCCGTCTTGGCCTCTTCGCCTCCGATGTTGATCTCGATGAGCACCTCCAGCGTCTTATCCAGTTTCTCTGCCGCCGCATGCAATCGCTCGCCCAGCTTCACTGAATCCAGCGAGTCGACCGCATGAAACAGCTCGACCGCCTTGCCTGCTTTGTTCGACTGCAAGTGGCCGATCATGTGAAACTCGGCGCCCTCGAGCTGCCGCAAGCCATCGTGCTTGTCGGCGAATTCCTGCACGCGATTTTCGCCGAACAGTCGCTGGCCGGCCGCGAACGACTCGATAATCCGCTCCACCGCTACGGTTTTGCTGACGGCCATCAACCGGACATCATCGGCGCTTCTGCCCGCGCGCCGCGCCGCCCGCGCGATGCGCTCCTGGATGGCTGCGAGATTTTCCGCAATGCTCATGCTGTATCTTGTATCGTACGCGACGGCGTTGGAGGGACTCGGGTTTAGGGTCTGGGTCTGGGTCTGGGACGCGGGACTACGGGCTCGGGACTACGGACCCGGGACTACTAATTCCGGCTTAGGCTCCCTCAGTTCCCAGTTCTCAGTCCCGGCCCCGACCCCGTCCCCCGTCACGCGCTTCGGGCCCTTCGTCCCCAGTACCAGTTTCCAATCCAATCCCCAGCCCCAAGATCTCTCGCCCCCAACTTGAAACTTGAAACTTGAAACTCGAAACTATCTCCGTGCCTGATCTCGCCCGCGAACTGAAGAAGCTGACCCTCGAAGCGGGATTCGACCTTGCCGGAGTGGCCGGTGTTGGCGATACGCCGGAGCATGACTTCTTCCCCGCCTGGATCGCCGAGCAACGCGCCGGCGAGATGAAGTATCTGGAGGCGCGCAATGCCGACGGCCGGCTCAAACGGGCGTCGTTGGCAAATGCCGCGCCCTGGGCGCGCTCCGTGCTCGTTTGCGGGCTCAACTACAACGCCGGCGAGCCCTACTCCACGCATGCGGGCACGCCCGGGCAGGGCTGGATTTCGCGCTACGCCTGGTCGCAATGCGACTACCACAATGTGGTACTGGCGAAGCTGCGCGCGGTGGAAGCCCAATTGCTCGTGCTGTGCCGCGATCACGCCATCGCTGCGCCGCGCACCTGGTGCTACGTCGATACCGGCCCCGTCATCGAGCGCGTCCTCGCCAAGTACGCGGGCATCGGCTGGATCGGCAAAAACACCTGCGTGCTCAACCAGCAGCTTGGCTCCTGGCTCTTCCTGGGGGTGATGCTCACCTCGCTGGAGCTAGCGCCCGACTTGCCTCCGCCTGATCTTTGCGGCTCGTGCACGCGCTGTCTCGACGCCTGCCCCACGAGTGCCTTCCCCGCCCCTTACCAGCTTGATGCGACTAGGTGTATTTCGTATCTCACCATCGAGCTGCGCGGGTCTATTCCTGAAGAATTGCGACCGGGGATGGGCCGGCACGTCTTCGGCTGCGATATCTGCCAGGATGTCTGTCCCTGGAACCGCAAAGCTCCACTGGCGAAAATCTCCGAGCTCGAACCGCGGCCGGAGCTAGTCAACCCCGATCTGGAGTGGCTCGCGCGGCTCACGCCGGAGGAATTTCGCGAGACCTTTCGCGGCTCGCCGGTCAAGCGAGCGAAGCGCAGCGGCCTGCTACGGAATGTCGCTATTGCGATGGGTAACAGCGGCGATAAACGCTTCGCCGAGATTCTTCGGCAACTCGCAGGGGATGACGACCCGCTGGTAGCCGAAGCCGCGCGCTGGGGGTTAAAGGCAGTTTCGAGTTTCAAGTTTCCAGTTTCGAGTTAAAGCTCGGGCCGAAACTCGAAACTAACCACTGTTTCTTACTACTTCATCCGCCACCGCCGCCGCTTCCACTGCAGGGTTCACATCGTGCACCCGCACGATGTGCGCGCCTCGAAGGATGCTGACCACCATGGCTGCAACTGAACCATAGAGGCGCTCTTCTGGCGGAGCATCGCTGCCGCGGCGCTTGCCCAGCGTGCGGCCGATGAAGCCTTTGCGCGAAGTTCCCGCCAGCAGCGGAAACCCCAGGCGATGCAGTTGGTCGAGGTGCGCCAGCAGGGGATAGTTTTCATCGAAGCTCTTGCCGAAACCGAAGCCGGGGTCAAGCACGATGCGCCTGCGCTCCACTCCCCGCTCCAGAGCCACCTGTACACGATTGGCAAGGTCGTGCTCGACAGTGGCCGCGACGTTGGTTAGCGGCGGCAGCGTGCGCCACTGTTGCGGCGTGCCGCGCGTGTGCATCAGCACCACGCCGCATTGCAACGCCGCGCAGGCTGCGGCCATGTGCGGGTCCCATTGGAAGCCGCTCACGTCATTCACAATTTCAGCGCCGCTCGCCACCGCCGCCCTCGCCACGTTGGCTTTGTAGGTGTCGATGGAGACGACCGCATCCGGCCGCGCGCGCAGAATGCCTTCAAGCACCGGCAGCACCCGCCGCAACTCTTCCGCCTCGGACACCGCACGGCCATCGTCGTCCTTTGCAATTGCCGCTCCGGGCCGCGTGGATTCGCCGCCGATATCGAGGATGTCAGCGCCTTCGTCCAGCAGGCGCAGGCCGTGCGCGATGGCCGGCTGCGGCTCCAGAAACTGGCCGCCATCGGAGAAGGAATCGGGTGTGACGTTGACCACGCCCATCATCACGGTACGTTCCCCAAGCGGCATCGTGCGAGAACGCAATTGCCAGGTGAAGCGTGGGCGCATGGGTCAAATTGTATTCGCTGTTCCCTCTTCGTCGGAGCGGATCTGAGGCAGGCAGCATCACTGTTCGGCGCGGCAGGGATTACTTGTGATACGGCGATGTTGCGACAGTGGGGCCGTCGATCACGACCCGTGACAACCCTAAGACAGTTGTCCGGCCTGTTGGCTCCTTACATCGATCACGAGGACAAGCCTCTAAGACGGCCCGTAGCCGTACCCCTATTAAGCCGAGTATGCCGGAACCAAACAGCATGATACTCCTTGGTTCGGGAGTGGTGCCCGTGCTGGTGCCGCCATAAAGCGTGAACGCTTCCGACGGTATCGTTCCGACGGAGTTCGTTGAAGCCAAAGAAGGACCCGAATTCTCATCCCAATAAACGAGCGTGTTGGCGTTCTGGATGTCCAACCAGTAGGTTCCAGCATCGAGCTGCGGCCCATTGAAAGCCGCCGACTCGGTGCATACGTTGAACCCGTACTGGTTGACAATGCAGTCACTTTGAGTGAAGTTCACCACACCATCAAAGTAAGTAGTACCACCAAATTCGGTCGACGTGATGGAAATTTCGGCTGAGATCAGGTTGAGATCGGGAAACATCCACGCGCCGAAGCTCAGGCCGTTGACCGTAGAGGCTTCGCCCAGCGTAAAGCTGTCGCTGACGACGGCTCCCAAAAAGACTCCCCAAGCATCGACCGTTCCATTGATGGGGCCGTTGGTATAGATCTGCTGGCCCTGCGTTATAGCACTAAGTGCTAAACACAAAGCTAGAACTGACAGTGAAGCGTTAGCCATTTTCATGGCAACCTCCGGGACACGCCAACTTTGACGTTTTCAGTGAACATTCTTCAGTGCTCTGCGGCACAGAACGAGGTGACAGGCCAAGCCGATAGTGGCCAGCATTATTCGTCGTTGGCGAAACCAGACCATTACACTCATTGACCTTGATGAGCGCAACAGCAATTTTCGCCAGTTGGCCGACTCTCGACCATGACGACCCGCAGGAAACGCGGAGTGCCCGCGTTTCTGGCTGTCTCCCGCGAAGGCATAGTTTAGGCGAGAGTCCGAAGTCGTACCAAGATGCGGGTCACGCTTCCACGGCCGAGTCCGTCCTGGGGCCGTGTGGCAACCCGGGCTGCGCCAATCAGCCCTTGCATGACGATATACAATTTCAGAGTAGTCCTATGCCCCGGGTGCGCTATTTCGCTGTCCTAGCTGTTGCGCTGACGCTGCTGCCGCAGGCTTTCGCCGCCAACAAGAACAAGCCGCCGTCGGCGGCCAAGACCGGCCACGACGTTGAAGCCATCCTGCAAGATCCCGAGGCCGCCCGCAGCTTTTGGGGAGTGAACGCCGTCTCGCTCGACAGCGGGCAAACGCTGGTCGCCATCAACGCCGACAAGATGTTCGCGCCCGCCTCGAATGCCAAGCTCTTTACCACGGCTGCGGTCTTCGCCCTCATCGGCCAGGACTATCGCTTCAAGACCACAGTCGAGACCATGGGCGGGCTGGACAAGTACGGCCGCCTCGACTCCGACCTGGTGCTGGTGGGACGCGGCGATCCCAATCTTTCCGGACGCACCCTGCCTTACAGCTTGCATACCGAGCGCAAGGCGCCGCCCATCCAGGTGCTGCAACAACTGGCCGACCAGCTTGTTCAGCATGGGTTAAGGTATGTTGACGGCGATGTCGTCGCCGACGATTCCTACTTCGTCTGGGAGCGCTATGGCGAAGGGTGGTCGCAGGACGACCTGGCGCGCGAGTGGGGCGCGCCCGTTTCGGCGCTCACCATCAACGACAACGTGATCTTCGTCAACATCATGCCCGCCGACCGGCCGGGCGAACGCGCGTTTCTCAACATCGCGCCCTTTCCTGAGTATTACAAAATTGACAATCGTGTGATGACCACGCCGGCCGGCAGCGAGCCGCGCACCGTCTCCATCAATCGCGAGCCGGGCTCGAACCTGATCACCTTCTGGGGCAACATCCCGCAAGACGATCCCGGATTCGGCGAGGCGCTGGCTATTGAAGATCCCGCCGACTTCGCCGCGCGCCTGTTGCGCGAACTGCTGGAAGAGCGCGGCGTCACGATTTATGGCCGCACGCGCACCCGGCATACCGAGCTGGCCTCGACCCATACCTTCAGCGTGACCTCGCTGGCCTCCGGCGGCGGCGATAGCACGCGGCCGCCCGTGCCGACTGCGCTGGTGCTGGCGAGCTATCAGTCGCAGCCGCTGGCCGAAGACCTGCGCGTCATCAACAAGGTCAGCCAGAACCTTCATGCCGAGCTGATGCTGCGCCTGCTGGGCAAGGAGAAGGGGACCTCGGGCTCGATCGAGGGCGGGCTCGAAGTGTTGCGCAGCTTCCTGGTGGGCGCCGGAATTCGTCCGGACCAATTCGCGTTTTACGATGGCTCGGGCCTTTCGCGCGAAGATCTCGTGACCCCGGAAGCCATCGTCGAGCTGTTGCGTTATGCCGCGCGGCAACCCTGGGGCAAGGCCTATCAGGACACGCTGCCCATCGCCGGCATCGATGGCTCGTTGTCTGACCGCTTTCGCAACACTCCGGCGGTCGGGCTAGTGCGCGCCAAGACCGGGTCGCTCACTCACGTTTATTCCCTCGCCGGATATGCGACCACCTTGTCGGGCGATCACCTCGCCTTCTCCATCGTCACCAACGACGACACCGAGCCGACCAAGAAGGCGCTGGACCGGATCGACCGGATCGTTCTTCGGCTGGTTGACGACAAGAAGTGACCTCGGCAATCGGTCCGGCCGCAGCGTTCCCTAAAAGCCCGAAGGGCGTCACAATCGTAGCCCCGCACGTGAGTGCGGGGATCGCAGCATTGATTGGAAGAGAGTCCCTTTAGGGATGACACAAAGCGTGCCGTGCCTGAAGGCACTCGCAATTCCAAACAATCCCGTTGTCCCCGCACTGACGTGCGGGGCTACGATTGTGACACCCTTCGGGCTCATCGCTGCATGTCGGGTATCGCCTTTTATCAACTGCGCCCGTGCTGGTTAGCCGCCGCTTTTCGTCAGATACGTCCGACTGATGCGATCGTGCCAGCAGAGCGCGTCGACATCGACCAAAGCCCAGAGCAATCCCATCGTCAGCGAGGCAGTCGAGAAGAAGAGAGCAATGCAGCGATTGCGGCGCTGTCGCCGGCTCGGGAATCCACCTTTGAAGCTGCTGAGCCGGATGCCCGCCCGCCGCATCCCGGCAGTCGCGCCGGCGTAAATCAGAAACAGGTAGTGATAGGCCGCCCAGAGCAGCAACGGCATTGCGGCGGCAGTCGCCAGCAGCGGCTTGGTGAGCGTGAGCCGGGGCAGCAGCTTGTAGCAGGCGGCGGCGAAGATCCCGGTCGCAGCGAAGACGATGGCGCCATCGACAACGCCGGCGCGAAGTCGCTGCCCAACCGCTACCGCCTGGAGCGGCAGCTCAACATGGTCGGCTGAGGCCGCGGCAGCTTGCGGCTCGCGCGACGGGAACTGAAGCCCATCCAGCAAAGGCGTTATGGGATAGGCGGGGAGCTGCTCCGGGACATCGAGAATGCGCGGCTGGTCGGGGAGCGGCGGCTCGCTCCAGGGCTCGCGCGGCTCGGTCGCGGGGCGGGGAAACGCAATCACCTTGCGACGCGCTCGCCGCGCCGGCGCAGGCTCGATCTCTTGCCGCTCGTCAGCAGCATTCGCGACCGCCGGCATCTCCGGCAGCGACTGCGCGCCGACCTCGTTGTTCTGGAAGAACTCGACTGCGCTCGCCGAAGGCGCATCGGACCCAGCATTGACCGCGGCGCTCTCAAGCGGGGTGGCGTCGCTCGCGCCTTCCGAATCGGCGTTGGCCTCCGGCGCACTCGCCGCGTTCTCTGGCGGAAACGGAAAGCGCATGCTGAATGCGCCTTCGATGCGCCGTCCGCGGCGGCTACGATAGCCCGCGACGCGTGCGTGCACCTCATTGCGCCACACCTGCGGCGGCGCTTCGGAGGCGTCGGCAGTAGCGGGCGCAGTTGAGTTCTGCTGTTCCATATTCAATTTGGCGCGAACCCGATCTCCGTCGCCACTAACTCTGGAACTTCACCGTGCCTCAGACCTGAATCCAGCGCACAGGAAGATGCGCCGCGTTTTGCGCGCCCGGCGGAGCATCGTCGAACCGGCGATGCATCCCTGCGATTGCTGTATCACTTCGGGCAGCACAAAACCACGCCCATCATTGTTCTTTTGCCTGCCGGCAAGGCGACGTGCTAACTTGCAAAGTTCAACTGCACTTATCTGGCTCTGGCGAAGGGACGCACGGCCGTCGATGATTCCTCGCATCCGATTTCTTATCACGGCATGGTTCCTGTGTCAGCTTCTACTCCTATTTGGCGTGTTAACCACCCGGTTGCATGCGGCGCAAATTCAGCAGCAGGATTCCGCCACTGCGCCACAATCGACACCTGCGATCGTCCCGCAAAACGGCGCCGCCGCCCCGGACCACGCGATCCAGCCGCCGGCAAGCGACAAGCCCAAGCTGACCGCGACCGACGATGCCGGCAACGAAGACTCCGCCGTCGAGCAATTCATCGAGCAGGAGCTCCAGGCCGGCAGCGGAGAGCAGGAAGGGCCGCCGCGTCCGGCCACCAATGTCGCCCTCGGGCGCAATGAAGTGCTCATCCGCGCCGACGAGCAGGAGAAGAACCAGGACCTGTACCACGTGCGCGGCAATGTCGAGATCCGCTTCGGCACGTACATGCTCAATTGCGATGAGGCAACCTACGACTCGACCACCGGCAAGATTACGGCCACCGGGCACGTGGTCTTCCAGGGCGGCCCGCGCAACGAGCACGTTGTGGGCAGCCGCGCCACCTACGATGTCAGCCGCGATACCGGCGTCTTTTACGATGCGACCGGTTCGACCGGCGCGCGGGTGAAGAACCGCACCATGTATCTCACCTCGTCCACGCCCTTCTTCTTCAAGGGCAAGGTGGTGGAGAAGCTGGGGCCGGACCGCTATCGCGTGAACAACGGTTACGTGACCTCGTGCCAGCTACCCAAGCCGAAGTGGGTCCTCGATTCCAAGACCGCCAACGTCGAAGTCGGTGACGAGGCCGTCCTGCACCACGCTACTCTTAAAGTCGACGGCATACCGGTCTTCTACTTCCCGTTTGTCGAACATCCCGTCGATAATCTGGGGCGCAAGAGTGGGTTCCTGATCCCGGAGGTCGGCAGCTCCACCACGCGCGGAACCATTTTCGGCGACGGCTTCTACTGGGTACTGAGCCGCAATGCCGATGCGACGTTGGGCGCGGCCTACTACAGCAAGCGCGGCAGCGCCCAGTTCGGGGACCTGCGCGCCGTCGGCTTTACCTATGGGCTCCAGGCCAACTACTTCGGAGTGATTGACGATAAGGGTTATCCCGGGACTGGCCAGAACCAGGGCGGCCAGGAGCTGAAGGTGAACGCCTGGAAGATGTTGCCGGACGACTTCCGGGCGGTGCTCTCGGCGGACTACCTGTCGTCGTACCTTTACCGGCTGGCGTTCGCGCAGGGATTCAGCGAAGCCATTAACACCGAGGTGCGCTCTTACGGCTTCGTGTTCAAGAGCTGGGATGGATTCGGGTTCGGCGTACTGGCCTCGAGCTACAGAAATTACGAAAGCACGAACCCCGGCGATTACATCGAGATCGTGCATGCGCCCAGCCTGGAGCTTTCGACCGTCGAGCGCCGGTTCAGCAGGACGGACCTGGTCTATGGTTTCGATGTAGCCGCCGAAGGCGTGTCGCGCAACGAACTCGGCTTCGAGACTGCGCCCATCGTGGGCCGCGTCGATGTCGCGCCGCATTTTGCCTGGCCCAAACTTTTCCATGGCTGGACGCTGCGCCCCGAGGCGGGCGTGCGCGAGACCTACTATTCGCAGCGGCTGGTCACTCCCGCAAATGCTACTGCGCCAGTCACCGTCAATGATCCCATCAACCGCAATGTCGCCTATGGGACGTTCGAACTTCGCCCGCCGACCCTGGTCAAGGTCTTCAACCGCAAACCATTCGGCCGGGTGGTGAAGCACACCATCGAGCCCTTTGCCATTTATCGCTACCAGACCGGGGTCAACGATTTCAGCCAGATCATTCTTTTCGATGCGCGCGACATTCTGGCCAACACCAATGAAGTGGAATACGGGATCGTGAACCGGCTGTACGTGAAGAAGTCGTCGCTGGCGGCAAAATGCTTTCAGCATCCGCACGCGTCGGTTTCGCAGGACTTGAGCGAACGCCTGAGCCAGGCGCAGAAGGCGTGCGAGGACAAGACGGCGCCCGCAGGCGACGTGCTGACCTGGGAGCTGGCGCAGAAGTATTTCGGCAATACCACCTTTGGCGGCGCGCTGGTTCCCGGCACCCGCAACGTCTTCGATACCACCGAGGACCTTACCGGCATCGCTTTTCTGGTCGACCCCAGGAGGTTTTCGCCCATCGTCTCGCGATTGCGCCTGCAATCGGGCGCGGTCGATTTCCAGTGGGCCCTCGATTACGACCCGGTCTTGCAGCACATCAACGCCAGCACCATCTTTGCCGGATATCGCTGGGGCAACTGGTACATCAATGGCGGCCAGTCGTACCTGAACGCTCCCGGCGAGAACGTCTTGACAGCCACCGGACAGATCGCGGCCAGCGTCTTTAACCAGTACCGCGTTGGAGTAACCTATGGCGCCATCAACCGCCCGGGCCTGAGCGGGGCGTTTAGTGTGGGTGTCGATTCCCGGCTTTCCTACGTCCAGTCGGCAACCATCCAGACCAACTACAACTGGGATTGTTGCGGTCTCGCGTTTGAATATTCGCGCTGGGCGCTGGGCTCGGTGCGCAACGAAAACGCGTATCGCTTTTCCTTCAGCCTCGCCAACGTGGGATCGTTCGGCACCATCCGGCGGCTGCAACGGTTGTACTGAGGCGCTTCGAAACTCGAAACTCGAAACTCGAAACTCGAAACTCGAAACTCGAAACTCGAAACTCGAAACTCGAAACTCGAAACTCGAAACTCGAAACTCGAAACTCGAAACTCGAAACTCGAAACTCGAAACTCGAAACTCGAAACTCGAAACTCGAAACT
>Ga0335085_10000814_pt1 | contig 78561 bp, 70 predicted proteins | sample Lox_Sample_45_FD_206712 | JGI IMG/M metagenome (GOLD analysis project Ga0335085, IMG submission 206712) | Soil microbial communities from Loxahatchee National Wildlife Refuge, Florida, United States - Lox_Sample_4.5 | ecosystem: Environmental > Terrestrial > Soil > Wetlands | place: USA... | reverse complement strand
CGCCCCCGCACCCCGCCACACGCGCACTACCCGCGCCCCTCATCACCCCTACCTCACCAACACCACCGTCCCCCTCCTCTCCACCGGCTTCCCGGCAAAATCCAACCCCATCACCACCCAGACATACGTCCCCAACGGCTGCACCTGTCCCGCAACCCGGCCATCCCAGCCTTCCCCCTCATTGGTCGTCGAAAACACCATCTGCCCCCAGCGATTAAACACTCTGAAATACTTGAAATCCTTTATGCCGATCGCATGCGGCCGCAAAATATCGTTTCGTCCATCCCCGTTCGGCGAGAACGCATTGGGAACCACGACATCCGACGCCGTTACCGCCTTGATCCGGATAGTATCCGTCCCGGTACAACCCGCCACCGTGCTTGCCGTAACCACATAGGTCATATCACCCGTAACCGTCGCCACCGGATCCTGGATCGATGGGTTATCCAGCCCGATCGCCGGCGACCAGGAATAACTCGTAAACCCGGCACCATTCACATCCACGGCATCCAGTTGCAAGGTCTGTCCCAGCAGTATCGCCGTATCATCCCCCGCAAACACTACCGGCGGCGGCGTCACGACCACCAGCACCAACGCCGGCTGCAGCGACGAACACCCGGCGGCATCCGTTACATTCAGGCTGTAGGTGATACTTTTCTGGGGGGCCGTGACAACCGGGTTTGGAACCGTCGTACTGTTTAGATAAGTCGCTGGCGACCATTGATAAGTGACCCCTCCGGCCCCCTGTAGCTGGGTCGATTGTCCATAGCATAGCTGCGCAACCGGCGTGGCGGTTGGATGAGGCGCGGGCAGCACGGTGATGGTCTCCGGACCGGTGGTCGTACAAACTCCCAATGTCGCAGTAACGGTATAGGTAGTCGTAGACTGCGGACTGGCAGATGGTTGAGCAACCGAAGGATTATTCAGGCTGGCGGCCGGAGCCCAGCTATAAGCCGTAGCATTCGACATTAGCGTGAGCATACTGCTCGAGCCCTGGCAGATCGTCGCCCCGGGACCCATGGTAAGCGTGAGATTGTTAGTTAACGGCACATTGGTAAACTCCGTCACCATGCAGCCATTGTTGTCCTTGATCGTAACGGAATGATTTCCGCCGGACACTCCGCCGATCAGGTTGCCGGGGCCAAACGACCCATTATCCAGTTGGTATTGAAAAGGAGGAGTTCCGGTAAGCGTCGTGACGTCGATCTCTCCGTCATTATTTACGCAAGTCGCGGGAAACGGCTGCAAAAAAGCCGTCGGCCCCGCAATATTGGTAATCGTCACCCCCACCGACCCACTATTCGCCGGATTCGCGACTTCGTAAGCCATGACGGTATACACCCCTTGTGTCAGATTGGAAAAAGTTCCGGAAGCCTGCCACGTCGCTCCGCCATCGATTGAGAATTCAAAAGGCCCGACATCATTCAAAACAGTAACCGTCGCCGTTCCCTGTCCGTTCCCGCAGATTTCCGGCGTAGTAGCCGTCGAAAAAGTGAGTACAAGCGCCTCCCCCATCCCATACCCCCTCCCCCACACCAGCGAAAGCATTCCCCCAAGCATCACAGCCCGCAGTCCACGATACCATAGGACGGAACGATTTGCGCTTAGCATCTTTAAAAGGGTCTTCTCTTGATAAAAATAGTAAATCCCCGACATCCAGGGATTTACTACAACGTCAATTACGCCCAATATCTTGCAAACCACGCGCCAAATTGGCTAGTTCTCATTCAGTTGCTTGAAGATGATCGGCTGCCGCCGGTAGGCCTTTACATACCGCCCATTCTGTAATGCCGGTACCCATTTCCCGCTTTTTTTGATCACCCGAACCGCCTCTTCCCGCAACCCGCCCTTCTCCGGTCCGCTGACCGCCTGCACTTCACTCACATTTCCATCCGCGTCGACCACAAACTGGACCATCACCGTGCCCTCGACTTCCATATTCAACGCTTCCTCGGGGTACCGTAGCGTCTTGCCAAGGAACCGGGCCCAGGCCTGCGCCCCACCCGGAAACTCCGCCTCCTTCTCGATCGGGATAAATGCCTCCTCTTCCTTCTTCGGCGCCGCTATGACCCCCGCAGTCGTTCCATTCGAGGGAGGTCCGACGATATCGCCTGGCAGATCTCCGGCCTTGGTTTCCGTCCCGATATGGACTTCGTTTGCCGCATCATTCTCAGGCGGCTTCTCATCCGGTTTAACTTGCTCATCGGGCACTATCTTTACCATCGTCATCCGGATAGTCGCCACCTGCGGCTGCACTTTCGGCACCGGCGGAATGATCACTTCCTTCTCATGCGGATTCACCGAGATCAAGGTGTCATCCGCGATCTCTATCGGTCTCACCTTCACCCCCTTCCCAAACCCCGTCACCGCTCCACCTACACAAATCATCGCCACCACCGATCCCATCACAACCATCGACTTTACCATTCGCCGGTTATACGTCTTTCGCAGTACATAAGCGCCATATTCCTTGTTCCTGCCCTCAAACAAAATATCAAGAAAATGCGCGTCCTTAATTTGATTTAGTTCCATAAACAAAGGTTTTAGTGTTACTACTAAGACTCCGACCCGGGCATGTTTCCACATACATTGCGCTCGCAGACCTAACGTTCCCGATTAACCGAAAAAAAAATCCCCTCTGAAAGAGGGGATTCGATCTCATATCGCACGCGTGCGTAGCACGCAACAATCTATTGCGACTCCAACTTGAACACGATCGGTTGTTTCTTATACGATTTCACCTGACGTCCATTCTGAACGGCCGGCGTCCACTTACCGCTCTTCTTGATAACCCGAACTGCCTCTTCTCTCAACCCGCCGCTCTCGGGACCGCTGATCGCCTGCACATCGCTCACATTACCTTCCTTATCCACGATGAACTGCACAACCACCGTACCCTGGATCTCATTGTTCACCGCATCGTCCGGATAACGCAGGTTCTTGTTCAGATACCGCAACCATGCACCGGAACCACCGGGAAATTCCGACTCGATTTCCACCTTCGTAAACGTCTTATCATAATCCTCGTCGTCTTTCTTCGGCGCTTCCACCACACCCTTTCCGGCATCACTCACCGGCGGAGCGGTAATCCCTTCATCCTTGATACCTTCCTGGTTAACGGTACCGATCTTCGTGTCCTCGAGCTTCTCCTGCTCCGGCGGCTTTTCTTCCGGCTTCACTTCCTTATCCGGAACGATCTTGGGCGGCGTGAATTTTGCCATTTCCACCTTCGGCGGCTCTATCTTGGGCGGCGGCGGCGGCGGCGGCTCATTTTTCTTTTCCTGCTTGATATCCTCAAGCTGTACGTCATCCACGACAAGCGCATTTTTTTTGCCCCCGCCGCCAATGCTGGATAAGAAAAATCCAACAAAAAGCAATACGAGAATGACCGCCATCCCTATGATCGCCTTTACCAGGCGCTTATTATAGGTCTTGCGCAACTCGTAAGCGCCATACTCCTTGTTCCTCCCCTCAAAGACGATGTCGAGGATGTCGGCGTTTAGTATTTTATTGACTTCCATTGTAATGGGTTTGCTTGTTTTTTATTCATCCCCGGCTTTCGACCGGATCCTATCGTCCCCGGCCCTCGTGGACCGGATCCTGCCATATGAGACTCATGCCCCCGGGCATTCCATACGGATCGGTTCCCCTTATTTTATCCCGTTGGCCTGCTCGGTCTTTTGGATAAATTGGTACTCCGTCGGCGAAATATCCACCAGGGCGTACCGCTTGACCTCATCGATCTTCATCTCATCCAGCATGTCTACCGTATTCTTATAGGTAGCATCCTTGTCCGGCTTGATGATCACCATAAAGTCATCCGGGTTCGTCCGCCGCTTTTTGTCCAGGATGGCATCCCGGATCGTTTTCCAGTTTGCCGTCTGGATCTTGGAAGGATCAAGCCCCTCATAATAATAGACCTGATCGGCCTTCCCCGGCATGACCGTAAACGCCGCCGACTCCTTGAGCTTGTTCTGCTCATCCGGCTTGTCCGTATCCTTAGGCAAATTGAGCCTCATCGCCGTAGGCTGGCTCATCGTCGTCGTAAAGATAAAGAACGTGATCAGCAGGAATCCCAGATCCACCATCGGGGTCAAATCCACCCGCGTAGAAAGCTTTTTGCCTTTCTTAACGCCGGGACCCTTTTTATGACCGCCTCCTTTACTGGAGGTATCCATCTCTGCCATAAATCATCTTTTTTTAACGTGTTAAATATCAATACCTTAACGCAAATCTACTCCACCAGCTTGTTGCCGGACTTGATTTGGCTGTTGTACAGTTCAGATCCGGGAGGCGCTGCGATCGGGCTGGTGATCAGCTGGAACTTCAACTGGTCATTCTTCTTGAGTGCCCAGATCACCCCGCTAAAGGCAGGATATGAAGCGGCATCATCGCCCTTGATCAGGATGTACATATGCCCTCCCTGGAATGCCCCCACCGCCGCCGCAATCCAGTCCCTCAGCTCATTGTTGGTGCTGTCGACCGTGGGTATCCCCGGCATATTCACCCCTTTGAGCGCATCCGGCGCCACACCCCGGTCCAGCAAAGCCTTCAGCTGGGTGAACGGAACCCCGACATAACCGGTCGGATTGTGCGAGAAGTTATTCATTTCGGTCTTCGTCAAACCCAGATTGTGCTGCGTATTGATCGTGTTGATGATCTCGTCCTTCTCAGGGACATTTTTGTCACTGACACTGAAAAAGACCCTTCCCTGACGATCCATGGTAATAAGAACCACGTTCGTCTCTGCGGCAATCTTGGTATACACCGAGCTTGGAGTTGTTACGCTCAACGCCTCCGGCGGTTTGAACTTGGTCGCTAAGATAAAGAACGACAACAACAGGAAAGCGACATCGCACATCGCCGTCATGTCAATGTTCGTACTCTTCCGCGGTAATTTTGCTCTGCCCATTTTTGAATCGTTTGATTGTCTATGACCTTACCCCTCGGTTGCCGGTCAGATTTTTAATTGATCTTACCCATCGGTCGCCGGTCAAAGCCGGCAGTGAAAAACACTTTCTATTACCGAAATAAGACCCAAAACTTCCTATATTCCACAACAGGGGCCCTGCTTTAACATTCCATACCCCATTTCCGGCGCCGGAAAAACCGGCACCGCTCACACCCTATATTATTTGTACAGCGAAGCGAAGCTTTGCGTCAGCGTAAATCCGCTCTCATCAATTCCATACGTGATACCATCGATCCTGGTAGTGAACACGTTATACATAATGATGGAAACGGCGGAAGTACCGATACCAAGGGCCGTATTATACAAGGCCTCGGAAATACCCTGGGACAGGCGCTGTGCAGCCTCACCACCACCTGCTGCGCCAAGCGCGGCAAATGACCGGATCATCCCGATAACCGTTCCGAGCAGACCCATCAGGGTAGCCACCGAAGCGATCGTCGACAGGAACACCAGGTTCTTTTCCAGCATGGGCAACTCCAGCGCAGTGGCTTCTTCCACTTCCTTCTGAATAGCCAACACCTTTTGTTCGGTTTCCAGTTCGGTAGTGATCATTTCCTTGTATTTGCGAAGACCGGCTTTCATAACGTTCCCGACAGAACCTTTTTGCTTGTCGCACTCGGCGATAGCCGCATCTACATTCTTGTTAGCCAGATGATATTGCACCTTGCGGATAAATTCGGCAATATTACCGCTGCCGGTTGCCTTGCTGATAGTCAGGAAACGCTCGATCACAAACGTAATAACGGTCAGCAGCGCACCGATCAGGATCGGTACGATGATACCTCCGATATACATCCGGGAGAGATCCGTTTTTGCATCTTCGTGTTTTGGCCAGAATCCACCACCCAGATCAGGCTTATTGAAATTGCTTGGGTTACCGAGAATAAACCTCCAGATACAATATCCCGCGACAATACACACCAACGGTGCGAGCCAGGAAATGGAGTTACCCTTTCGTTTTGGTTGTACGGATGAAGAAGTGCTTTTAGCCGCCGGCGCTGCAGTCGGTTTTGTTGTTCCAGCCATGATCGTTTGTTTTTAGTGTTTTTTAAAAAAATTGAGGTATGTAATAGAAAATGAATGTACAAGTCTACACAAAAAAGCTTTTCAATCGGAGAAATTGGATGTGAAATCTTGAATAGATTCTAAAAATCCTGACCGGGCCACGCAATATAAGCAATTTTTATAAACGGCAAAGTCAAAAATCTGGATCTCAATACCTCGAACAGCCCGTCATTACACGGTCCGCAGCCCGTCAACAAGGGTCCCGCGGGCCCTCAAATTGATATCGCTAATTTAATTATTTGTTGCGCAAAGACCCGGTACATGTCCGAACAAGTTGATACAAACCCTCACTTCAAACCAAAGCTCCACCATCCACCCACAGACAGCAAGTTTCTCCATATGAGCTGCGGATAACCCCGCCCTCGAACAGATCCCGGACCCTACTCATACCGCAACGCCTCGATCGGGTTCAACCTGCCCGCTTTGATCGCCGGGTAAACTCCCGCCAGCAAACCAACCACCGCGCATGTTAAGATGCCACCGATCAGCCAACCCCAGGGCACCACAAACCCGGTGGACAAAAAGATCGAGAATGAATTCCCGACGATCACCCCCAGCACCACCCCGAAAGCCGCGCCCAACAGGCTGATCAACACCGACTCCCACAGAAACTGCTGCCGTACCACCCGCTGCCGCCCTCCTATCGCCTTCACCAGCCCGATCTCCTTCGTGCGCTCCGACACCGCTACCAACATGATGTTCATCAGCCCGATCGTCGCGCCGAGAAGCGTAATCCCGCCGATGATCAACGCTGCCCATGTGATAAAACTCAAATTCCGCAGTAGCAGATTTACAAACGTATCGCTTTTGTCTATCAGGAAATTGTCCGCTTCCGTCACCTCAAGCCGCCGCACCGGCCGGAATATCCCCTCCGCCTGGTCGATCGCTCCGTCGATCTCCTTTACGTCCGGCACTTTGATCTGGATATTAAAGGAAGTTTGAGACCCGCTGAAAAATCGCCGGACATTGTTATAGGATGTGAGGATCATATTGTCATAATTCATCCCCAGACTGCTTCCTTTCGAGTCCAATACACCGATGACCCTGAAGGGAAGGTTGTTGACCCGGATGACCTTCTCCACGGCAAATTCCGCATTACCGCCAAAAAAACGCTTCGCGATGTCATGCCCGATGATGGCCACATTCCGCCCGGACGTCAGATCCAGCGTATTGAGATTTCTGCCGGCCGCCAGCGTAAACCCATTGAGTTCTATATAGTTCTCGTCCCCGCCCTGTACCCGTACATTCGGGTTCGTTTTCCGGTTCTGCACCGACACAACCGCATCCCCGACCCCCATCAACCCGAGCCCCATCGTTGCCGGGAAATTGTACCGGGACCTGAACGTCTCCGCCTGCAACTTGGTGATCGGCTCATTGGTGTTCGACCGCTTTTCTTTTAGTGCACCCTTTTTTTGTGATTTGACCTGGCCGTCGTGGAAATTGAACCAGTTCTTGTAATGGATCGTGAAGCCGTTGGCTCCCATGGCCGAAAAACTCTCCGTGAACTTTTGCTTCATGGCATCGATCGCCGTGTTGATCCCCACCAGCGCCATTATTCCAAACGCGATGATGGCAACTGTCAATCCAGTCCGAAGCTTGTTGCCACGGATCGTCCGGTAGGCCAGGGATAATGTATCACTAAGTCGCATGCGAATTCAGGCTGGGGAAGGCAATATACCAAAAAAAACCCTACCAAGTATAAATGAAATGTTGTAACTGCCCGAGAAGCAAATTTGGCCAAACACCGAGCAAAACCACCACGGCCGCCAGTAACACGAGGAGCCCCTTGAACCCGGCACTGGGCGCAAACTCCGTCGTACCCTCTCCTTCTTTGAAATACATGGCCTGGATGACCCGGAAATAATAATAGACGCTGACCGCCGCACAAAGGACCGCGAAGATCACCAGCCAAAGGTATTTGCCGGTCGATACGACCGACGAAAGCATATAATATTTTGCAAAGAAGCCGCCCGTCAACGGGATCCCCGCCAGCGACAACAAAAAGATCGTAACCGTGGCGGCCAGCACCGGTTGCTGCCGCGCCAACCCGTTAAAGCCCTCAAACGTATAATCCTTCATTCGCATCAGGACGGCAAAAACGCCGATCGTGGCCGCACTGTACACCGCCGCATACAACAGGATGCCGTCCTTCGCCACACCGGTGAGCGACAACAACGCCAGTAACATAAATCCAGCCTGCGCTATCGAAGAATATGCCAGCATCCGCTTCACACTTTGCTGAAAGACCGCCGTAATGTTGCCGATGAACAACGTTGCGGCCGCGATGATCGCCACAAAGATCTGCCACTGGTCCGGATTCACCGAGAACCCTTCATCGAACAACCGTACAAGCCCGACAAAAATCGATACCTTGACGATCGTCGCCACAAACGAAGTGAAGACCGTGGGCGCCCCGTCATACACATCCGGCGTCCAAAAGTGAAAGGGGGCCGCCGATACCTTGAACGCAATCGACACCAGCAACAAAACAATCCCCGCCGCCAGCAAAGGCGTCACCGCCGGCTTCGCCGTCCACAAATCATCGATCACAAACGACCCGGTCGGACTCGCCCCATACAAAAAAGCAATGCCAAGCAGCATCAGCCCCGTCGAGAACGACCCCATCAGAAAGTATTTCAGCGCCGCCTCATTTCCCTTCAAATTCCGCTTCTCGCTCCCGGTAAGGATGTACAGCGGTATGGACAGGATCTCGATACCAAGAAAAAGCATCAACAGCGAATTATACGTCGTGACAAGGGTAATGCCGCACAACGTAAAAAAGATCAACGCATAATACTCGGCCAGGTTGTGCCCCACCTTCTCCATGTCCCGTCCCGACAACAACACCAGCATCAACGTCGCCGCAATCGCAATACTGTTGCCAAGCATCCCGAAGTTGTCAAAGAATAGCATCTTGTGCACGTTGAGTACCAGGATATGATGCCCCAGCCAATCCGCATAGTTCCCCGCAAGCAATACCACCAACCCTACGACCGCCAGATTGCGGATCGCGGTCTTACTGTTCGTAAAGACCCCGCCGAACATCATCACAATTCCCCAAACCGCAGAAAGTAAAATCGCATTCATAATATCTTATTAAGCCTCGCCCCGCCTTCGGCGGGGAAAAACCCGCCCGAAGGGCGGATCATAACTTGTAATTCATCTTCCCCAATATAAACTCCGCCGTCTGTTGAGTGAGCTCCAGTATAGGTTTCGGATATACACCCACCGCGACGATCAAAATGACTATCACCCCCAACGCCACCTTCTCGTTCATCTTGATATCGGTCACCCCGCTCGTAACCGGATTCACCTCCCCAAAAAACACCCGCTTGATCATATTCAGCGTATACACCGCCCCAAGGACGATCGTCACCGCCGCCATCACGGTAAAGATCACATTATACTGCGTCGCCGTCGACGTAAACACGCCGCTGAACAACAGGAACTCGCCGATAAACGCATTCGTGAGCGGTAAAGCGATATTCGCAAGCGCCACCACCACGAGGAGTATCGCCAGACCCGGCGCCTTCTGCGCCAGCCCGCCGAGCTGCGAGATCTTCCGCGTCCCGGTCTTCCGCTCGATCAGATCCGCAACCACCCACATCCCGAGGATATTGATGCCGTGATTGAACATTTGTATCATGACCCCCTGCATCCCGATCGACGTCGTCGCAAACACGGCAAGGCACATCAACCCCACATGCGCGATCGACGAATACGCGATCAACCGTTTCAGATCGTCCTGCTTGATCGCTATCAGCGAGGCATAGATCATCCCGATAACACAAGCCGTTGACACCGTATCCCCCCAGGCCCAGGTCGCTTCCGGCAAAACCGGCGCCAGCCATCGCATCAGCCCAAACACACCCATTTTCACCATCAACGCGCTCAACACCATCGTCACGGCCGTCGGCGCCTGTTCATACGTATCCGGTTGCCACGTGTGCAACGGCCAGATGGGCATCTTGATCGCAAATGCTATAAAAAGTATCCAGAACAACCACATCTGATCGTTCGCCTGGATCTTCGACCGCATCGCGTAGAAGTCTTCCATCGCAAACGAATGCCCGGGCGTATGCCAGGCGATCCAGATAAGACCGACCAGCATGAGCAAACTGCCGACAAACGTATAGACAAAGAACTTGAAGGTCACCTGTATTCTCCGCTCCCCGCCCCATTGACTGCACAGGAAATACACCGGGATCAGCGCAAGCTCCCAGAAGAAATAAAACAACAGCGCATCCGTCGCCACAAAAACCCCCATCAGCCCCGCTTGCGATAACAACATCAACCCAAAGAAATTCCACGGCCTGCGGTATTCATCCCGCCACGTAGCGATAAAAATAATCGGAAAGCTCACCGCCACGAGCAAACTTAAGATCGTCGACAACCCGTCCAGCCGCACCGAAAACCGGCTTCCGAGGTCAGGCAGCCACTCTACGCTCGCCTTCAACAGCGTGCTGTCCTTACCCACCGACAAGCCCCACAACGCCACCGCCAGCGTGATCAGCGACGAAAACAACGCCCAGCCCCTGGCCGCACGGGCGCTCTTCAAAAAAAAGCCGATCAGCCCGCTAACCAGTGGAATAAGTATAAATAGAACAGGAATCATATCAGATAATTAGTTTAATGCGGCATTGGTCTCCCCGCCGAAGGCGCCACCAACTGCGGCGCTGTATTCCCGCCGCCATGCAATAGCTCCACCAGGAACAACACGAGTATCCCCAACACCATCAGCAACACATACCCTCCGACTTGCCCGCTCTGTAATAGCCGCAATTGCCGGCTTCCGTACTGCACCAGGCTTCCCACCGCATTCACGATCCCGTCGACAATGTTCTTGTCAAACCACTCGAGGAATTGCGCCAAAAGATCGAGTGGCCGTACAATAACCGCATTATAGAACTCATCGACATACCATTTGTTTGCCAGCACCTTCCCGAAACCGGTCGCCTCGCCCAATTCGGGTTTCTTTGAAAACCGCGCGACAGCCCAAAAGGTCCCGATCAGCGCTACCACCACCGACACACCCATCAGCCCCCATTCCGTCCCTTTCGCCACCCCGGACGGCGCACCCTCTCCACCCAGTACCGGTCCAAGAAACTTCGCCAGCCAATGCGCATTTGGCGCTATTACTTCCGGAATTCCAAGGAAACCACCAACTATGGCCAGCGCCGCCAGAACAATCAGCGGGATTGTCATCGCCGCCGGACTTTCGTGCAGATGGTGATCCTCATGGTTCCCGCGGAACCCGCCCATAAAGGTCGTGGCATAAAGCCTGAACATATAAAATGCCGTCAGCAACGCCGTAAAGACCCCGATCACATAATAGACCGGACTCTTTCCATATGCCGCGGACAAAATTTCGTCCTTTGAAAAGAAACCGGAGAAAGGCGGAATGCCCGCAATCGCAATACACCCGATCAACATCGTCCACCGCGTTACCGGCAGGGCCTTCGACAAGCCACCCATCTTCCGCATATCCTGCTCTCCGCCCATCGCATGGATCACCGATCCCGCCCCGAGAAACAAAAGCGCCTTGAAGAACGCATGCGTCATCACATGGAAAACGGCACCCGTATATGCACCCACCCCGAGGCCGACAAACATATACCCTAGCTGGCTAACCGTCGAATACGCCAGCACTTTCTTGATATCGTTCTGCTTTAGCGCAATGCTCGCCGCCAGCAAAGCCGTTGCAAGCCCGATCACCGCCACGACGGATTGTGTCACCGGCGTCAGGTCATACAATACATGACTCCGCGCTATCATATAAATACCCGCCGTCACCATCGTCGCGGCATGGATCAACGCCGATACCGGCGTAGGGCCCGCCATGGCATCCGGCAACCAGGTGTACAACGGGATCTGCGCCGACTTCCCCGTCGCCCCGACAAACAGCAGCATCGTGATGGCCGTCAGAACCCCGGTCGAAGCCCCGCCATGTGTTGCCCCTCCCGCCTTTCCAAACACCGTCTCAAAATCCACCGAATGGAAGGTATTGATCATCAGAAAAATCGCAATCAAAAAACCGAGATCCCCGATCCGGTTCATCACGAACGCCTTGATCGCCGCGTTGTTATATTCTGTGTTCTTGAACCAATACCCAATCAGCAGATACGAACAGAGCCCAACTCCCTCCCAGCCGATAAAAAGGATGACAAAATTCGACCCGAGCACCAGCAGCAACATCGAGAAAATAAACAGGTTGAGATAAGAAAAATACCGCGCAAAATGCGGCGCCGCCTCCTCATGCATATACGAAGTCGAATACAGGTGGATCAGAAATCCTACGCCGGTGATAATAAGGAGGAAGAGCACCGACAACTGATCGACCTGGAATGAAAAAGCGATATGCAGCGTCCCCACGGTAATAAAATCAAAGAAATTCACAACCACCGGTAGAAAATTCTCCTGCCTCACTTCCCCAAAAATGAGCACACTTAGCACAAACGCCGCCAAAACCGTCCCGCACCCGATCACCCCCGTCAACCCCTTGGACAAAAAGTTTCTGAATAAGCCGGTCAGCAGGAACCCGGCAAGCGGCAAGACAGGAATCAACCAGACTAAATTTACCATATGTTCTTCATTGTCCCCGGCGAAGCGGGTATGTCGCGCCTTCAGACGCGATTCTTAATGTTTAAGCCTGTTCAGGAAATTCACGTCGATCGAATGCGTATTCCGGTACATCATCACGATGATCGCCAACCCGACACTGACCTCGGCCGCCGCCACCACCATGATAAAGAAAACAAAGATTTGCGCGTCGATCCCCGCATTCGGATTCCCCGCCGCCAGGGCATGCCACTGCATCTTCGAAAATGCGACCAGCAACAAATTCACCGCATTCAACATCAGCTCCACACACATAAAAATAATGATCGCATTCCGGCGCGTCAACACCCCGGCCACGCCGACGCAAAACAACGCCACAGCCAAAAAAATGTAATGACTTATCGACATAATTACTCTTTCTTACCAATAACTACCACGCCAACCATCGCCGAGAGAAACAGCACGCTGCTGATCTCGAACGGGATCACATAATCGTGAAAAAGGGACAAACCCAGATTGCGGATCAACCCGATATCGCCATTCCCCGTATCCAGTTGCATCTTCAGATCCGCCCGTTTCAACGCCGCCACCAGTACCAATAGCAATGCCCCACCTGAAATCACCCCCGCAATCTTCAGCCACCGGTTCTTTTGCGGCTCCGAATCCGTATTCAAATTCATCAACATCACTACAAAAAGGAACAGCACCATGATCGCCCCCGCATAAACGATCAGGTTCACGATCGCCAGGAACTGCGCATCCAACAATATATAATGACCGGAAATAGCTACAAAGACCACGATCAGCCACAACACACTGTGCACGGGGTTCTTGCTGATCACCACCAGGATGGCGCCGAGAATCGCCATCACGCTTAAGACCCAAAACAAAACCTGAGTAATATTCATCTCATTTGGATGTTTTATGCTGTCCACGAGCTTTCAAGAGCTTCGGGCCATTCCCAACCTACTTACGCTCCCCTCTGGCCCTCGCATACCCCTCCGGGTCCGTCTTCGGATCCGGAATCAACAACTCTTCCTTCCCGTATATAAATCCCTTTCTTGTATAATTCGACGGCGCAAACGTCTCCGACAGGTAGATCGCATCCTTCGGGCAAGCCTCCTCACAAAGTCCACAGAAAATACATCGCAACATATTGATCTCATATTTCGCCGCATACTTCTCCTCCCGGTACAACCCCTCCTCGCCCGGAAGCCGCTCGGCCCCTTCCATCGTGATCGCCTCCGCCGGACAAGCTACAGCACACAACCCGCACGCCGTACACCGCTCCCGTCCCTCCTCATCCCGATTCAATACGTGAAGACCCCGGAATACCGGCGAGAAGGGTCGCTTCTTCTCCGGATAGTTCACCGTCGGCCGCTTCTTGAACATATGCCCGAAAGTGATCGCCATCCCCTTTGCAATCGGCCACAGATAGGTCCGCTCCATCAGGTTCATCCGCCTCCGGTCCACTGCCTTACCCCTGCTCGTTAACGGTTGCATATTAATATTTTAAACAGTTCGCAAAAGTATTTTTCTCTCCCCACTCTACCAAATCCGCGCGGACGGCGCTAGCGCCTTCCGGGCGCTATAGGTGCCAGTGATTCTGCTTCAACAACACCAAAAATCCCGTCACCAGCATATTGACAATCGCCAGCGGTATCAACCCTTTCCACCCCAGTCGCATCAGCTGATCATACCGGAACCTTGGTATCGTCCACCGCACCCAGATGAAGAACAGGATAAACAGCACGATCTTCGCAAAAAAACAACCCGCCTCCAGGATAGCCACCGGATTCTGGCCCCACCGGTGTGCCAGCGACGCATCGTTGACAAACGGAATATCGTATCCGCCAAAGTACAACGTCGACATCACCGCACTACTGATGAACACATTCACATATTCGGAAAAAAGATAAAACCCGAGCTTCATCGACGAATACTCGAGGTGGAAACCCATATTCAACTCGCTGTCCGCCTCCGACAGATCGAACGGCGTCCGGTTACACTCCGCAAACGCGCAAACAAGAAAGATCAGAAATCCCAACGGCTGATACAACACATACCACACCTGATCCTGCTGCTGCCCCACGATCGTCTTCAGGGAAAGACTCCCCGAGATCATCAGCAACGAAATGATCGACAAGCCCATCGCCAGCTCATACGAGATGATCTGCGAGGCGCCGCGTATCGCCGCCAGCAGCGAGAACTTATTGTTCGACGCCCATCCCCCGATCATCACGCCATAGACCCCCATGCTGACCACACCAAAAATATAAAGGATGCCGATGTTTACATCTGCGATCTGCAAGTCAAAATGCCGGCCCCCGATCTCGAGGTAACTGCTCCACGGCACGACCGCACTCGTCATCATCGCCGTCAGCATCGCTAAGCCCGGTCCGAGGATAAATAAGAACCTGTTCGATGACGTCGGCACAATCTCCTCCTTCATGAACAATTTCAACCCATCCGCCAGCGGCTGTAAAATACCCCCCGGACCCGCCCGGTTCGGTCCCCGCCGGTCCTGGATCAACGCCGCCACCTTTCGCTCCGCCCACGTTTCATACATCGCAATCAACAGCGACAACCCCAGGATAACCGAGACCAATATGACCTTGTCAAGAATTAATACCGAATCGATAGCCAGTAAAGTGGTATGCATAAGTTATCTCGGTTCGTGGGGTTCAAAATCTGTAGAATGCGCCGGTCCCTGAATTTTCGACAAATCGATCTCCGGCCGGTCTACCTCGCTTACATCGTGTATATCCATCAGCAACTGGGGGCGCCGCCCATCCAGTACGTCATACAGAACCTCCTGCGGCCGCTTTACTCCGACATAATGACCCTGTGCGATCACCGAATGCCGGCTGACCTTCGTCGGCCCTTCGATCTCCCAATCCGCCGTTGCCTTCTTCCCGAACCGGCACTCGTTGCAAATAAAATCATGCACCTCGCCCCACTCATCCTTCCGCGCCGTCACGCGAAACACTTCATCGCCGCGGTACCACAAGGTCACCTTCCCGCTGCACTTCGGATGGCTGCAGTTGCGGTGCGCATCCACCGGTTTGAGGAACCATACCCGGTTCTTAAACCGGAACGTCTTATCCGTTAACGCCCCTACCGGGCACACATCGATGATATTCCCGATAAAATCATGGTCCAGCGACTGTTTGATATAGGTCGCGATCTCCGCGTGATCCCCGCGATCCAGGATTCCATGCTGCCGCTTTTCCGTTAGCTGATCGGCCGCAAAAACGCACCGGAAGCACATGATACACCGCGTCATATGCAGCTGAATATAAGGGCCCAGGTCATGCTTCTGAAAGGTCCGCCGCGCGAACTCATACCGCGTGCCCTCCAACCCATGGTCGTATCCGAGATCCTGCAGCGAACACTCGCCCGCCTGATCGCAGATCGGGCAATCGAGCGGATGGTTGATCAGCAGAAATTCCACGACGCCGTTCCGTGCATCGATCACCTTTTCGCTCGTAATATTTTTGACGACCATCCCGTCCATCACATTCGTCCGGCAACTGGCCACCAATTTCGGCATCGGCCTCGGATCGGCCGTCGATCCCGCTGCTACCTCCACCAGGCAGGTCCTGCACTTTCCCCCGCTCCCCTTCAACGTAGTATAGTAGCACATCGCCGGCGGCGCCACATGCCCCCCGATCCTCCGCGCCGCATTCAAGATACTCGTCCCCGGCTCGACCTCGATCGTGATGTTGTCGATCGTAACCTTAAATAATTTCTTTTGTTCTTCAGCCATAGTCGTATAATTTCCTACGCCGTCGCCACTTGCAACGGGTCGGCATAATGAGCCAGTCCATAATTTCGCCGCAGGCATTCCTCCGGATTCTCCACATGCCACTCGAACTCATCCCGGAAATGCCGGATCGCCGCCGCCACCGGCCACGCCGCCGCATCCCCCAACGGACAGATCGTATTCCCCTCTATCTTCCGCTGTATATCCCACAACAGATCGATATCACTCTTCTTTCCCTTCCCGGTATCGATATTCCGCAAGATCTTTTCCATCCAGCCCGTCCCCTCGCGACAAGGCGAGCATTGCCCGCAGCTTTCATGCCGGTAGAAGCGGGCCAGCGTCAACGTATGTTTCACGACACACTGATCCTCATCCAGCACGATAAATCCACCCGACCCCATCATCGACCCCTTCGCAAAACCGCCGTCCGAAAGACTTTCATAGTTCATCAGCCGCTTCTCGCCCTTTGCCGTCTTGAGCAACAGGTTCGCCGGCAGGATCGGCACGGACGAGCCGCCCGGGATACACGCCTTGAGACGCTTCCCGTTTGCGATCCCGCCGCAATATTCATCGGAATAAATAAAGTCCTCCACCGAGATCGTCATGTCGATCTCATACACTCCCGGCTTGTTGATATTGCCGCAGGCCGAGATCAGCTTGGTCCCGGTCGACTTCCCGATCCCGATCTTCGCATACTCTTCGCCGCCGAAATTGATGATCGGCACCACCGCCGCGAGTGTTTCGACATTGTTGACCACCGTCGGACAATCCCACGCTCCCCTTACCGCCGGGAAAGGCGGCTTGATCCGCGGATTACCCCGCTTCCCTTCCAGCGATTCGAGCAGCGCCGTCTCTTCACCGCAGATATAGGCGCCCGCGCCCGTATGAATATAGATTTCGCAATCGAATCCGGTCCCCAGAATATTCTTGCCTAGCCAGCCGTTCGTTTTCGCCTCCGCGATCGCTTGCTCCAGGATCTCGGGTATCCACGCATACTCACCACGGATATAAATATAAGTCGCCTTGCTGCCAAGCGCATACGACGACACGATAAGCCCTTCGATCAGCAAATGCGGCAGGAACTCCATCAGGTAGCGGTCCTTGAACGTTCCCGGCTCCGACTCATCGGCATTGCAAACCAGGTAACGCGGCACCCCCTCCGGCTTCGCCAGAAAACTCCATTTCATCCCCGTCGGGAAACCCGCGCCGCCCCGGCCCCGCAACCCGCTCTTCTTCACCTCATCCGTCACCTGGTCCGGCGTCATCTTCAGCGCCTTCTCGACGCTTTGATAACCCCCTTCCCGGCGATAAACGTCATACCCGCGGATCCCCGGGACGTTCGCTTTCTCTAACAATAATTTTTTAGCCATGCTAGTTATTTAATGCCGCCTTTTGTCTGCATTCATCAATAATCTGATCTACTTTCTCCGGCGTCAGATGCTCCCGGAAATACTTGCCCAATTGCATCATCGGCGCATACCCGCAGGCTCCCAGACACTCCGCCGTCTTCAACGTAAAAAGCCCGTCCGGTGTCGTCTCCCCCACCTTGATCCCGAGCCGCCTTTTGATATGCTCGATAATCTCGTCACAACCCCGAACCATACAGGGGCCGGTCTGACAAACCTCGAACACATACCGCCCAACCGGCTTCAGGTTATACATCGAATAAAAGGTTGCCACCTCGTATACCTCGATCGGCTCCAGCTTCAGCAACCCCGCCACATAATCCATCGTCTCCACACTCAGCCAGCCGCCAAATTCATCCTGCGCCAAATGCAACAACGGCAGGAGCGCACTTTTCTGCTTACCCGCCGGATACCGCGCGATGATCTCGTCGACCTTTTTTAACTTCTCCTCCGAAAATTTGACCATAGCATAAAATTATGCGCGCGCGCTTCGCGCGCGCGATCCCTTAAGCATCCATCTCCCCCGCAATGAGATTCAGCGAACTCATCACAATCACCGCATCACTCAACATCGCCCCCTTCGTCATCTCCGAATACGCCTGATAATAGATAAAGCACGGCCGCCGGAAATGCAGTCTGTACGGCGTCCTCCCCCCGTCGGAAATCAAATAAAACCCAAGCTCCCCATTTCCGCCCTCAACGGCCTGATACACTTCTCCTGCCGGGATCTCCGTCTCTCCCATGATGATCTTGAAATGGTAGATCAGCGCCTCCATCTTCGTATATACATCCTCCTTAGGCGGCAGATAAAAATGCGGCGTATCCGCATGAAAGACCTCCGCCTCCGCCCCCTTGAACTCCTGAACCTTCCGGTAGGCCTGTTCGATGATCCTGAGCGACTGCCACATCTCCCCGTTCCGGACCAGGAAACGGTCATAACAGTCACCCGTCGAACCCACCGGGATATCAAACTCAAAGTCTTCGTACGAAGAATAAGGCTGATGCACCCGCACATCATAGTCCACACCCGCCGCCCGCAGGTTCGGCCCCGTAAACCCATAGTTCAGCGCCCGGTCGGCAGCAATCGGGCCCGCCCCGATCGTCCGCTCCATAAAGATGCGGTTGCGATTGAACAAATTCTCAAACTCTTTCAATACGCCCGGATACTCCGCCAGGAACTTCTCGATCTTCTCAAAGGCCGCGTTCGTAAAATTCCGCTCGAACCCGCCGATCCGCCCCATATTCGTCGTCAGCCGCGATCCGCACACCTCTTCGTAAATTTCATAGATGAGCTCGCGGTACTGCATCACATAAAGGAATCCCGTAAAAGCCCCCGAATCCACCCCCACTACGGAATTACAGATCAGGTGATCCGAGATCCGCGCGAGCTCCATAATGATGATCCGCAGATAATCCACCCGCTTCGGCGTCTTCACGCCCAGCAACTTCTCGCACGTCAGATGCCATCCCATATTGTTGATCGGCGAACTGCAATAGTTCAGGCGATCCGTCAGCGTCGTGATCTGATACAGCGGCCGCCGCTCCGCCAGCTTTTCAAACGCACGATGGATATACCCCACCGTTTGCTCCGCGCTCACGATCCTTTCGCCATCCAGCTCCAGGATATTCTGGAACACCCCGTGCGTCGCCGGATGCGTCGGCCCCAGGTTCAACGTCGTAGTGCTCTTTTCGATGCTGCCCTCCGGCAGCTTGATATGTTGCTCGACACTCATTATCTTAATAATTAGACCTTGGTGGTATCCGTCGGCCAATCTTGTTTCGCCCCGGGTTCACCCGGTGTCCCGTGCGCCGGGAATGTCGGTGCGCCTTCTTTCATCGGCGTCTCGACAAAACCCCTGTCAGAGCTTCGGTCCGCGCCACCGGCGCGAGCCTCGCTCGGGTCCTTCGCTGGCCGCTCGGACCCCTCCGGCAGCGGACCTCGTCCAAACATCGCGTCATCCTTATCGATCCTCGTCTGATCCTCCAACGGAAACTCCTTCCTCATCGGAAAATACTCCATCTCGTCCACGTTTAAGATCCGCTTCAAATTCGGATGCCCCACAAAATTGATCCCGAAAAAGTCGTACGTCTCCCGCTCCATCCAGTTAGCCGCGGAATAAAGCTGCGTCGCCGTGAAAATATCAGGCTTTTCGATCGCGGTAAAAACTTTGAACCGCAACCGAACATTATCCACAAGGTTATGTAAATGATAAACCACCGCAAGCTCGCGGTCTTTTTGATCCGGGTAGTGGACCGCCGTCAGATCGGTAAGAAACCGGAATTGCAATTCCGCGTCGTCAAAAAGGAACTGCATCACTTTCAGGTTAAGCTCCTTCGGCGCTTCGAACGTCAGCAAACCATAAGGCTCCTCGAAATGAGACAACTGCTCGCCGAACTTCGCGATCAGCCGCTCCTTGATTGTCTCGTTGGTTAATCCCATAATTTGGCTATTGTATCCCGTACTCGTGCAGGAGTGCCTTGTATTCGTCGCCATTTCGCCGCCGGACGCTCTCATTACCGACCAGATCCTGTATGCGCATAAAACCGTCAAGGATCGCCTCCGGCCTCGGAGGACACCCCGGGACATAAACATCCACCGGCACCACCTGGTCGATCCCCTGCAACACCGAATAGGTATCGAAGATCCCGCCACTCGACGCGCAGGCGCCGACCGCCATCACCCACCGCGGCTCCGCCATCTGCAAATACACCTGTTTTACGATCGGCCCCATCTTCTTGGCAATCGTGCCCATCACCATCAGCAGGTCACACTGCCTTGGGGAAAAAGCAAGCCGTTCCGCGCCAAAACGTGCCAGGTCATAATGCGACGCCATCACCGCCATAAACTCGATGCCACAGCAGGACGTCGCAAAAGGCATCGGCCATATCGAGTTCTTCCGCGCCAATCCGACCACACTGCTCAGTTGCGTCGTAAAAAAACCATCCCCGCCATAACCTTCCGGAGCATTGGCCAGGCTGATATTCTGATTGATATCCGCCTTGATAGGATGAATATTGAACCGTACCGGACGTGCCATAATTTTAAAGTTTTACCGCAATCAGTCCTCCCAGGTAAGCGCACCCTTCTTTATAATATATACAAATCCTGCCAGAAATAGTGCGACAAATAGCAGAACTTCACCAAATCCACTCCATCCCAACATACGAAAATTGACCGCATAGGGGTAAAAGAAGATCACTTCGACATCGAACAGGACGAAGAGGATCGCAACAAGGAAATACTTGATGGCCATCGGTTGCCGGGCATTACCGACACCCTCGATACCACTTTCGAAGTTCTGGAGCTTTTCCGCCGTACGTCGCTTGGGCCCAAGCAGATGCGTAACCCCAAGGATCGCAAAGACAAAAACAAGTGCGAAGATGAATTGCAGGCCGATAGGAAAATAACTAATGGAATTGTCCATTATTAAAGGAATTTTGGATTGATCGACAGATTCCCGCAAAAATAAGCCAGAACTTGGAATTTCCAAGCCCCGCTCCTTTCGGATCAATTATTACTTTCCCGATTTCGGTCTGGCTGGTGCCGCCTGCCGGCGCGGAGGCGCCGTCAGGATCTTGTAGTATTTAAGCGCGGTCTCATTCGTTGGATCGACCTCCAGCACCTTTCTCAGGTAGGCTACAGCGGTCTCCTTGTCCTTCTTGACATCATTGTAGAACTGCACCAAGTAAAAATAAGACTGCACAATTTGGTTCTTGTACTTGGTCGAGTCAGCCGAACCGGCCGCCTTTGCCGTCGAATCCAACGCTCTGGACACCTCCGCAAGCTTGTCCCACGCCGCCATCGCCAGTCCCTGGGGGTTTGCTGTGTCTTCCTGGGCCTGCAAAGATCGCGCACACCACAGATATCCAAAGATCTCGTTGGGATACTTCACCTCATAAATGCCACAGAAGATACTGTCCGCTGTCTTATAAAGTCCCGCCTGGTAATTCGCTATCCCCCATTTGTAAAGGTCCGAATTAGTCGGGTCTTTAATACCCATATATACGATCCGCGCGATGGCCGCCAATGCCCGCTTGTCACCAAGTTTGTTAGCCAGATCCTGCGCCTGCTGCAAATATTTGGCTTTGTTGACAGCCAGCGTATCCTTCTGGATCGCCAGCCCAAAATCTTCAAATGCCTTCTCCCGGGTTACCGAATCCGGCGATTTACCTTCAATACCTGCTCGCAGCACATAGTCGAGCGGGGTGATCGTAGCAGGGTCCGCCTTCGCGAAATAAGTATTGATATTGGTTTGCGCACAGGCATTATCTCCCAACGTATCGCAGGTATAGGCGACCCGCTTGTACATCGCCGGCGAAACCTTATCCCCCAGCGAATTGATCTGCGCCTGCGCCTCGGCCTTCGCTCCGCTGAAATCCCCCGACGCAATCTTGAAGTCGATCTTGATCACATCCATTTCCGGCCCCGGATCCGAATTGGCGACATAATTATTTAGCGCGTTGGTCGCCTTGTCTTTGTCCCAGTGGTAATAATAATAGTAGAACAACTCGAACCAGGCCGGACCATAGGAGGGATCCATCTCCACTGCCTTCTCAAAAGCCGGCAGGAAATAGTCCTTGTTGTTTTGGGTCAGATAGATCTTCCCGATCTCGTACTCCGCCTCCGCCAGTTTGTTGTCCATCGATATCGCCTTCTGATAGGCCTGAACCGCGTTGCCGCCGTCGATCTGCCTCCGGTATGCATCCCCCATCAGAACATAAGTGGTCGGATTATTGAAATTCTTGACATTTGTCGCCTGGGTAAGCTTCTCGAGCGCATACACCAGATCGCCCTGCGTCGCTTCGATATTCGACTTGGCCACGGCATTAAATACGAGAACATCTTTCTGCTTGGTAAGCTGGATCGCCATATCCGCATGTTGCCGCGCATCCTGCGGCTTCCCAAACCGCAATTCGACCCCCGCCATCCCCGCCAGCAGCATCGGCGCATTCCCGTTCGTCTGCAAGGCTTTGGAATACAAGTCCTGCGCTCCCGCTGAATCCTTCATCGCGAGCAGGGTCTGGCCCTGCCAGTAGATGGCGTCAATATTGTTCGGGTTGGATGCCAGCACCTTTTCCAATACATCCTTTGCACTCTTATACCGTTTGTAGTAATAGAATTTCTTACCCTGATCCACCGTTTGCGCGCGAACGGAACCGCAGAGACCTGCAACTCCGGCTACCATTAACAGAAGTCGAAACTTGTTCTTCATCGTACTTTTTTCGTGTTTAAGTTAGAAGTGGTAAATTTATCAAAATCTGCCTTAAATATTGTTAAATCTTATTGAGTAATTTGTACGTCCCGCTTTTCAAAGGAAATTCCGGTCGGCCATAAGTAGGCCTTTTGAAAGATCAGTTGTCCCCGCTCGTACTCCAGGAAATTGATAAAGTTGTTTCCTACCCCGCTCCAGTTCTCCTTCAGGATATAATACAAACCCCGCACCAACGGATACCGGTGCAGCTTTATATTCGCCTGATACGGTTTCGTATAGGTCGGAATATCGCCCCCGCATACCGTACACCGGACCGCCGCCACATGCACGATCTTTAGCCAGGACAACTCCGATGTGTCGTGCTGATCTCCGATCCAGCTGACACCGATAAAACCGATGGCGTTCTCATTCTTTGAGACATAATCGAGCACCCCCTCGCTGCTCTTCGCTGCCATAACATTCTTGCCAAGGGGCCGCCCGCGCAGGATCGAATCGATCGCAAACCGGACGGTGCTCGTCTCCGACACGCCGTCCATTACGGCGACATGTTTCTGGTCTGTACCATCCAGCAGGTTTTCTAAGTCCTTGATCTCAAATATGGAATCCGGCGAACGCGGATTGACGACAACAGCAACGGCATCCTCGGCAAGCTCGCCCCATCGGGGCTCCGAATGAAAAGAATCGACATAAAACTTATCCTCGTCCGAAGTCAAACCCCGGGTCACCAGGACCAGCCGCGTTGTGTCCGAAGTCAGATCGCGAAAACACTGTGCCTCCGCCTTATAATGCACGTGGATATGGGCGTTGGGAAAAGAGGACTCGAATACTTTTATCTCCGAATCGATGACCGGCCGGAACGATTCATCGACACTGATATTGATGGTTCCCGATGTGGGCGTCTCCTGGGGTGTTTTATTCCCACTGCCGCATCCGGCAACCAGTCCGCTGAATGCCAATCCAATCCAGATACCCGAACCTTTAGTTGTCATTGAAATAATCCTTTCGCGTACCACGATAAATACGAAACCCGCCATATAGCATGCATAGCCCAAAGAACATATACCTCGCCAGATCGTCAATGGCCACCTCGATCTTCAGTTTCGGCGCCAGCAGAACGACCACCCCAACCGCAAGGATCAGTACCCCCATCCCATAGTCCATAATAGCCCGCCGCAGCGAATAGTTCCTTCTCCTGCTTCTATCGCCTTCTTCTCTGTCCATTTAAATAATGTTATTCCCCGGTCCTTCTCTCCTGCCGTCCAGTTCTCCCCCGCCGTCCGGGTCTATCTCTCTCCTTCCGGGACGGGCAAATTAACGAATCTGGACCCATCCGCCAAATGAGATACAAACCCGGAGTCATTCCACAATCCCCCCATAATCGTACCTTCGCGCCCATGCCGTCCAAACGAATATTAATGGTTTGCCTTGGGAATATTTGCCGTAGCCCCCTCGCCGAAGGTATCCTTCGCGAAAAAGCCCGCGCAGCCGGTCTCGACTGGGAAATCGATAGCGCCGGCACCAACGGGTACCACAACGGCGAAGCCCCCCACCCCCTTTCCCAAAAAGTCGCGCGCCACAACGGCATCGACATCGGGGACCAACGCGCCCGTCGCTTTACCGCCACTGATTTTCAATACTTTGATAAAATTTACGCCATGGCCGGCGACGTCATCGATGACATGCGTCGCATCGCCGGGCGCCAGTTCGATCCATCGAAGGTCGAGCTGCTCATGAACGAAGTCCACCCCGGCTGCGACGAAGACGTCCCCGACCCCTGGTATGGCCCCGAGCCCGGCTATCACGAAGTATATTCGATGCTCGACAAAGCCGCCGAACGCATCATCGCGAAATATGGTCACCCGGCAAAACCCAGTCCCAGAAAAGTATGAGCACCCGACCATCCCTCCCCCAAGGCACCCGCGACTTCGGCCCCGAGACCGTCCGGAAGCGTAAATATATTCTCGACACCATCCGGCGCATTTTCGAATGCTACGGCTATCAACCGCTGGAAACGCCGGCGATGGAGAACCTCGATACCCTTTTGGGAAAATACGGTGAGGAAGGCGATAAGCTCATTTTCAAGATCCTCAACAACGGCCTCGGCGATCCGAAGAATATCGGCAAATCCCGAACTGCCTTCGAGAACGTCCTGAATGGAAAGAACGATCCCGATCTGACCGAACGTGCCCTGCGGTACGACCTGACGATCCCGTTCGCCCGTTACGTGGCTATGAACTACAATCAACTTACCCTTCCGTTCAAACGTTACCAGATCCAACCCGTCTGGCGCGCTGACCGCCCGCAAAAAGGCCGCTACCGCGAATTCTGCCAATGCGACGCAGACGTTGTGGGCAGCCGCGCCCTGATCAACGAAGTGGAGCTTGCCTCCATCTATCAGGCCGCCTTCGAAAAGCTAGGCATCCCCGTGGAGATCAGGATCAACCACCGCAAGATCCTGGCAGCCCTCGCCGAAACATGCGGTGGCGCCGATCAACTGACCGGCATCACGATCGCCATCGACAAACTCGACAAGATCGGCATCGAAAAGGTTCGTGCCGAGCTCATCGACCGGGGCCTCAACGACACCCAGGTCGATCGCATCACGCATTACCTCACTATCCCAGGCCCCAATTCCAACAAACTTTCCCACCTCGAAACTCTTTTTTTCAAAAACCCCACCGGTCTCCAGGGTATCGCCGATCTAAAACATATCCTTAGCCAGGTCCCCGCTCTCACCCTCGACCTCACCCTGGCCCGCGGCCTCAACTACTATACGGGTGCCATTTTCGAAGTCAAGGCCACCGAAGCATCCATCGGCAGTATCGGCGGCGGCGGCCGCTACGACGACCTTACCGGCACCTTTGGCGTCCCCGGTATTCCCGGCGTCGGCATTTCCTTTGGCGTCGACCGCATCTACGATGTCATGGAAGAAGCAAAACTTTTCCCCGAAGACGTCCGGACCGGCACAAGAGTCCTTTTCTTCAACCTCGGCGAATCCGAATCCCGGGCCGCATTCGAACTTGTCCAACGGCTGCGCGACGCCGACGTTCCCGCCGAACTTTACCACGAAACCGCAAAATTCGACAAGCAATTCAAATACGCCGAACGAAAAGGCATCCCGTTTGTTGTGATAATCGGCAGCACCGAACTGAACTCAAAAACCGTCAAACTAAAGGACCTTCGCGACGGGGCCCAAAAGGAACTATCCTTCGAAGAATTAATCCTAACTTTCACCCACAATTAACCGATCATGAAAAGAACCATCCACTTTTCCTTTGCCATAGCCACCCTTTTCCTTTCCACCGTATCTTTCGCCCAATCCCCTAACCCCTTATATCTGCATCTCCCCCCTTCAGCTAGTCATATCTACTCGGTCAGACTTGGCCAGATCATCGCCAAAGGCGACCTGGGCGGCATGCTCCAGGGCATTCCGATGTCCAACGACCCGCGCGGCGCCTGGTACAAGAATATGCTGACCAGCCCGGCGTCTGCCGGAGTCGACATCGACCATGAGATCCTGATCGCGCAAACAACCGCAAGCGGCGACGGCGCGGACACCCTGAGCTACCTGCAGATCTTCGTTCCCCTCACGGACTCTGCCAAATTCCGGAGCTCGCTAAAAGAATTCAAAAACCAACACCTCCGCCGGCTGCCCGGTAAAGGGGTCACCGCATACGAAAAAAGGGAGGGAATGGCCTGGAACGACAAGCTCCTCGTAATCACCGAAGCCTCCTCCACCGTGCCACCCTCGATCTCCGACTCTGCTATGGTCCCCATGCCGGGAAAAACCCCCCATGAAAAACCCGCGCAAAAACCCGCCGGCTCCATCCACCGTCCAACCGGCGAACTGTCTGTCGAAAAAAGCCTCGCCGCCCTTGCCGGATTCCCGAAAAACCCGCTACTCACCGATCAGCATTTTATTGCCGGTTTCTCCACCGACGAGGATATGCACGCCTGGAGCACAAAAATGGATTTCAAGAGTTTCATCTCCAAACTCATCAAAAAATTGGCCTCCAAAAAGCCCGGCATGCAAGACAACCCGTTCCTGCAATACGGCGGGACGGCACAGACACCCCATCCCCCCGTCCTGTCGACATTCAATTTTGAAAATGGCCGCATCATCTTTCGGGCGACCACCTTTAGCAAACCCGAAGACGCTGATCTCCTTCATCGGTTGCACGACCGGCCCATCAATACCGACCTGCTGGCACGCGTCCCGGGCGGGCTCCTGTTGGGCTGTGTGGCCTTGCACTTCAACGCCGCAGCCGTCCCGGATTTGCTCGATAAGTATGGGGCCCGGCCCACGATAGATTCCATGCTTGGAAAGAAGGGTTTATCCATCGGTGAAATCACGCCGATCTTCGGCGGCGACTTTATGGTGGCCGCGCTGGCCGACACCACGACAACAACGGATACTACAAAAAAGAAGATCAATTTCTATCTCGTGGCTACCCTCGGCGACCCGGTAAAGATGATGCAGTTGGCAGGCAAACTCGCCTCCGGCAATGGACCCGCGATGGGCGACACCGCCGCAATGGCAAAAATGAAGAAGCTGACCGAAAAGATAGTGGTCCGGGACAATATGCTCGTTGTCAGCGGATCAAAGGAAATGGCACAAAAGTATTTCGACAACCATGACCGTCGCTCCACCAGCCTGCTCGGCGATGACAACAGCACATACGCCCTGGCCGTCGACCTCAAAGCCGTCAGCCAATTTGTCGCGGCGACCATGGCCGGCAACCCAAAAGCGTTGGTTATCGCCCGTGTCCTCGAGCATCTCGACAAAATCGAGCTGACGAGTAAGATGGACGGCAACAACTCGGTGCTGACCTTTCAGATCGTCACCGGCGACCCCTCCACCAACAGCCTGAAAACATTAGTTGGCTTGCTGCACTAGACGCCACTACACCTGACATCTCGCCGCACGACACTTCGACACCCTTCGTATCAAAGCCGCTTTTCCCCAAAATCGCCTTTTGACGAGTTGCTGCGCCGGTAGGAAAAGGCATTCCCGGTCTTGAACTGGTAGGTCGCCGACAGCCGGAAGTATCGGCTATTCTTGATGGAATGCATCTCGTCATACAGGTATCCGTAGTCACTGACCATTTTGAACTTATCGATGCCCATAACGTCATTAACATTGAGATTGACGCTGAGACGCTTTTGTAAGAAAAATTGCTTATACCCGATGGAGAGGCCCGATTGGGGATAGATATGCAAATAGGCGAACTGCGAGCCCGAGCTGTAGTTAAAATTTACTTCAACCTTACTGTTATCCGACACGGAAAAAGTCTGATTTGTGCTAAAATGGAAAAACCAATTCGATTGATGGCTGCCGTCCAGCAGGAGCGAACTGTTGTTGGCAACCCCTGCATCTTGGTAGGATTGCCAAAATTGAGTGATCTTCACAGGAATATTGATATCCGTATATAAAGTATTGGTATATTTTAAGTTCGTTGTATAGTCCGTGATCGTGATTCCGGAATCCTGTTGCGACGTGGGCAGATCGATTTTCGGCGATGCCGCATGACTCCAGGACATAGACAGATACGCATTTTGGTGTCTGAAGCTAACCTCGATGTTATTTAGGATTTGGGGATTGAGATTGGGATCCCCGACCGTTCTGGTGAGGACGGATGAATAGTTCGCATTAGGGTTAAATGCGGAGTAACTCGGTCTGGCGATGCGGCTGGAATAGGTCAGGCCTAATTGGTCATGGTCATTCAAGTTGTATTGGAAGGAACCGGAAGGGAACAAGTTGGAATATTCCCGGGAAACAGGCGCCAAATCAGACGTTGCAACCCCTTTTGAGTTGGTAAATTCGCCTCGTATACCCGCCTGGAAGCTGATCTTTTTTAACGTCGCCCGCAGATTGGCGTAGGCGCCACCAATCGTCTCCGTATAATTAAACGGAGCGTATATGGGCTGGGGTGGATTGCCTGCCGTCGGAGCGATCGAATAGAAGGTCGTCGAATTGTTCACATTTCGGATGGCAGTCAACTTCACCCCTGTCTCCAAAGTAAAGTGCTTTCCCATCGGCTGTACATAATCCAAATGATAAGCATAGATCCTGTCCTTGTAGTCCTGCACAAAGGAGAAGCTGTCGCTTTTGGCCGGGAGCGGGGTTGTATAGCTATACAGCCCGTTACTGGTTTGCCTGCCCGGCAGGTTGTAACCCGCGTACTCGAAGAGCACGTAAAGGTTAGTGCCTTGCTGATTGATATGGAAAGTATATTCCGCTGAAAACGCATTGTAGCGACCGCCATCATCTTTCAGCATGCCGGAAAGTAAGTAATTTGAATCGACCGTAGTGGTTCCGATCTTTCCGAAGCGGGTGGGCTGGGTTTGCAGATAACGCCGCTCCGGCGTTCCATAACTATTGAATACTACGTTAATATCGCTTTTCTTGTCGACCTTGAAGTTGAAACCCAGCCCGTAGTTCAAGGTCGTTTCGTTGTACAAGTCAAGGCTGCTGTTGTCCCTCTCCACATTTTGCGCCGGAATTCTCAGGGTGCCTTGTGTATAATTTCGGAATTCGTGGCTCCTGCTGAAGTCGAGACTGCCAAAAAATTTAAAGCTCCCGTAAGTATAATTGAGGTCGGTGCCTGCGCTGAAGTAAGGATAGGCCCAACCGCTGACACCTGGCGCCGGATAAAGCTGGTTGCCATAGGTAGAGTGGACGTCGCTCTTCATCTTTTCTTTCTTGGTGATGACATCAATAACGGCTGAGCCTGCTGCATCATATTTCGCCGAAGGATTGGTAATGACAACGATCTTTTCAATATTCTCCGATCGCAAATTGTTTAGAATCGTTATCACTTGTTCAGGTGGCATATACTGCCCTTTTCCATCGATCAACAGGTAGATATTACCCTTTCCATTTACGCTGACACCAATCGCCGGATTTACACTGACGCCCGGAAGCTTACTGAGAACTTCCAATGCACTATTGCCGCTCGACAACGCGCTCTCCGCTACATTGTATTCCAGCCTGTCCAGCTTCCTTACCAACAGGGGTTTCGCTCCTTTCACGGTGAACTCCGGCAGCGTCTGTACCTTGTGCTGCGCGATAGTGTCGGCACCGGGAAATTGGCCTGCCTTTTTCAGGGTCGAACTGTCTACGTTTTTTAGAACTGAAGTGTCTGGTCTTGGGTCAACACTTTGCGCCGCCGCCGACAATTGAATGGAAATCGCCAGGTTAATCAGCGCCACCCGGCTGCAAAATACATTCATAAGATTGATTTGTAGGTTTTAAGACATCTTATTTGCCCTTCAACCTACTAATCACATAGCCTTAACCGTGCTGTCATTGCCAAGTCTGGATCGTGCCTGCCGAATCCAGATACTTATAGTGATCGCCCGGCTGATGGAGATATTTCATTTTTAATGGAGCAAAGACATCGTCGGATTGTTTCTTACCGTCCAGATAGAGACCGGTTTGGTCGAGCAGGAGCAAGGTATCAGTTGGTGTTGCAAAAAGTTTTTCCTTTCGAAGGTCATTGATGATATCTACAATTGTTGGGCTTAGATCAGACATTAGATTGGCCATCCGCCGTTTTCTTCTGTATTCGGTCATGATACGTTGTATCGCTGCCTCATATTGGATTCTCAGGTCGTTGATTTTCTTCCGATCTTCATCAGGAGAGGTCATATTTTCGTAAATCCTTTTTTGTTCATGATCAAAATGAACACCAAGCCTTGCGTATTTTAGCCATTCTTCCAACCAGTCCTTTGGGAGATTTCGGGCCTTCAGCCCTTGAACTGCCGGCACAAAATCTGCGAGTTCATCATACTGATTTAACTGCGCTTCAGAAATTGCTGTTCCATCAATGCTGAGAGATACCAACTGATGGTCGCGTTTAGTGATTTCGTAATGCTTTCCGTTTTCATCCATTGCCTGAAATTCGGTGAGAGACCCGTCGGCATCAATGCGATCTTTCCTGCTAATGTGCGTAAAATCCATCGGCCCGGCCGGTATGGCCATTCCACCAATCGTGTCTTTTTTGGAGGGAAGTGTATCATTTCGGGTGGAGCGCGTGTCAATTGCACTATTGTCCACTACTGACTCCTGCGGAGCCTGAACCTCAATTCCAGCGCTGGAGAACGCGTGTTGGATCGCCGTATCCTGTTGATCGGCTGGCCCCTGACCCTGGTCAATTGAAACTTGTTCCGCCGATTTCGCAACAGGCGCTACGGTCGCGACAGTTGTCCTTTTAAAGCTCAATTCTTTATTTGTCATAAACCCGAATGCCGGCACGATCAATAGGCCAAGGACCAGAAGGACCTTTTCAGCACCATTCAGCGGCCTGTTCTCGCGGGACAAAATTCGCTTTATTCTCACGAGTAAGGGATTTCCATTGAATGGCAGTGCAAACGTCGCCTGGTACTCCTGAAAATTGACGAGCGCGTCCACATAGGACCGTCGATCCCACTCACGTAAGAGCACCAGATCGTCGCAGCAACACTCTCTTTCTTTCCGGAGCAAAGCGGATAACCACAAGACAGCGGGGTTGAAAAAGAAAATGGCCTCCATCATGTGCTGGATCAGGTTGACCAGGTAGTCGTTTCGGCGAATATGCCCCAGTTCATGCAAAAGGATAGCTTCTACCTGATCAGCTGGCAAAAACGCCAGCATTCCCATGGGAACAAGAATAATGGGCTTTAAGAACCCGAGTACCATGGGGACCTTCGCCAGACGGGACTCAAACAGGGTTACGGCCCTGCGAATACCAAGGCTTTCAGCCAACTGTCCTGTGCGGATAACCCATTTTACTCCAGGCGATTGCGTACCCGTGCTCCGCAGCTGGCGAATACTATAAAGACCCGCCACAAGCCGCGAACACTTGAAAGCAAAGAATATCGCCCAAAGGCTCATCAACACCGGACTCCACTCATGCGGGAATGAATTGAAGATGTGGGTTAATCTGATATAAGCGGAGGTCGATCCTCCGGAGGTTAATGCCCGCCCCGCAGCATGATTCAACGCATAAGCGGCCGAAGAATGTACAAGGGCGGAGCCGTCATTTGAAACGGCCTCGGAATTAACACTCTCCAACTGGATGATCAAAGTAACGGTAACCGCACAAAGAAAGGCGACCAGAAGGGAGGCGAAAATGTTGTACCGAAGTTTCGCCGAAGATTTTCGTGTTCTCGTGACGACGAGACTGGCGACCACTGCCAGCAAAATCCCTTCCCATATAGAATGAAGAAACGTTCGAAATATCGACTGCACCACGAAGTTGCTCGCCCATGGTCCGAAGTTTATCCATTCTATAAGAAAAGGTTTCATTTTAATAAGGAAAGGTTAAGGTAATAATTTTTATAATAATCACCTACCGGTTTTCAGCGCTTATCCAGCTTTTTCAGATACTCCTTTATTTCGTTTAAATCCTTTTTTGATGTCTTGCGGTTGCCCAGAAGCTCGATGACCAGCTTGCTGGCATACCCGTTATAGGTAGTGTTAAGAAATTGCTCCAACATGGCGCCTTTAGTCTTCTTCTCTGCCTGCGCAGCGCTATACACATGCTTCACTTTACGCTCATCTCTTGTGACTAAGCCCTTCCTGAACATGATTTGCATCAGCTTTAAGGTTGATGTATACTGACCACCCTTCCCGTCATGGTTCATTGCTTCATTCACGGCCCGGACAGTGGAAGGTCCGTCACGCCAAAGTATTTCGAGTATTTCCAGCTCCGTGGGAGTGGGACTTAAGCCGTCTTTCAGGGAATGTTTCATCGCGTCCATAAATCAAATATACTGCTTTTTCGTACGAAACCATATCCGATGCCATTTTTTTTTGAAAAAAGTCTTTTATAGCCCTCGCGGCCCTGCAGTGAAAACGCATTTTCCTGTACTTTCCGGTGCCTTATACCGATAAATACCGGTCACTTAATACCCGGCTTTACAGGAATCTCGCCATTATACCGACTACAAAAAGATTTAACGACTAGCTTTACCTTGATCATCCAATAAATTCTGCCTGCTGTGGTCATTGGGATTCCAAAATGTCGTTATGTGGTACAAATTATCCTATTACACGATCATCACCGATCCGCTAAACTCCCTCGGAGACCGGGTCATCTACTCTACCAGGACTGGACAAGCCCTGATTATTCAAAAGGACATCTGGACCTTACTGGTCACCGACCGGCTGGAACTGCTGGACCCGGCCGATAGAAACCGCCTGCTCGAGGTGAAAGTCATCGTTCCCCAGGAAGAGAACGAATTGTTGGCAATTATTGAAGAAAACAAACGGAACACGGATGATTCCTCGGTCCTCTATGAAGTTATACAGGTTAGCGCCAACTGCCAGCTCGGATGCGATTATTGCGGCCAACATCATGATAAGCAACAGATTTCGTCCTCCATTTATGATCCCTTATTGGGCAGAATCCGCCTTAAAGCAAGCAGCAAAAAATTCACCCGCCTGTATATCGGTTGGTTCGGCGGCGAACCGCTTGTTGGGCTCCGTCAAATCCGCGAGCTGACACCCTTGCTTCGCCAGCTGGCCGCCGAATTCGGCATGAGCTTCGGCACAAAAATAGTTACCAACGGAATGAGCCTCAAAGAAGATGTCTTCTTTGAGCTTACTCGTGAGCTCGGAGTCGATCACATTGAAGTTACCCTCGACGGAATTGCCGAATTCCACGATACCCGCCGGATCACAAAACAAGGAGTGGCCACGTTCGATATCATCTTTAATAATTTGTTGTCTATCCTCAACCACCCCGAATTCGACCCGAATAAATGTCGCGTTTCCCTGCGCTGCAATGTAGACGAAAGAAATGAACCCGGTGTTTCCCCCCTCATAAGTGCCCTCTCGGAACATAAGCTTCAAGACAAGATTGCTTATTTCTATCCGATCGGCGTCTATTCATGGGCAAAAAATGACGCCCAGAAGAAGTCCATGACAAAAGAAGAATTCGCCCGCAGGGAGATCGAATGGTATATGGAACTCATACAAAACGGGTTCAGCGTGAATTTGATCCCGGGCCGCGTCAAAAGTGTCTGCATGGCAACATCCCACAATTCAGACCTCTACGATCCCTATGGCAATATCTTCTCCTGCACGGAGGTTTCCCTGACCCCCGTTTACGAAAAAACGGGATATTTGGCAGGCAATCTCAAATTTCCCGCGGATACCTACTCGCTCACCAGGATGCATACCAACTGGAACGATGAAATCCTGGCCGGGAAGTTTCCTTGTCATTCCTGCAGAATGCTCCCTGTCTGCGGCGGCGCGTGCCCGAAATCCTGGCATGAAGATATGCGTGCCTGCCCGCCCTCAAAATTCAACATCAGGGAAAAGCTTCAGCTCGCGTACATCGTCTCCAAATCCGACCTGAAAGAATTGATTAACGAGGAGGAGGCTGTTCTCTCGTCCTGCTAATTCCAAATCGCACATATTCCTAATACATTAAACATTAAATCGATCAAATTATGAAAAAGAAATCGCTATCCGAATTGCTCAAGAGGCTTGAAAATACACAAAGCCCTGAGAGCCTTGAAATCTCCAACCTGAACGACCAGTTGGCTAAGAAGATGCTGAAAGGCGGTTACGATACCAACAATCTATCCTGCGGCGGCAGCAATTCAAGCTGTGAAAACGGCGCCTGCAGAGGCACCACTAATACCACCTGCTGGAACCATGCCTGTTTGGAATAACGCAAAAAAAGGAGATCCGCCTTAAAGCAGTCTATATTTTCAATCCTCTATTCAAAAACAAATTTTTATGACAAAGAAATCATTATCCGAATTGCTCAAAAGGCTTGAAAATACGCAGAGCCCTGCGAGTCTTGAGATCTCTAACCTGAATGACCAGCTTGCCAAAAAAATGCTGAAAGGCGGCTATGACTCTACCAATCCCACCTGCAACGGCACCAACACCAGTTGTGAAAACACGTCTTGCAAGGGCTCGACCAACACCACATGCTGGAATCATTCCTGTCTCGAATAACAAAAAGGAAAGAGAGATCGGCCTTCCCGCGGCCTCTCTTTTCGAACTTCTACTCAAAAACTAATTTGTATGAAAAAGAAATCATTATCCGAATTGCTCAAAAGGCTTGAAAATACGCAGAGCCAAGAGCGCCTCGAAATATCCAACCTGAACGACCAGCTGGCAAAAAAAATGCTGAAAGGAGGCTATGATACCTCTAACGGCATCTGTGGCGGCAGCAACTTCAGTTGTGAAAACGAATCTTGCAGAGGCACGAATAACACCTCTTGTTACAACCACATCTGTCAGGAATAGCAAATAAAAGGGAGATCGGCCCCTTCGCGGTCTCCCTTTCTCATTACAGATTAGTCAAATCAGCTTCCATGAAAAAGAAGTCATTATCCGATCTGCTAAACAAATTGGAATCGTTACAACACCACGCATGTCCAGGCATCGTTTACCTTAACAAACCGCTCAGTCAAAAGATGTTGCGGGGTGGATATGATAGCACCAACCAAACCTGCGCCCTCACCAACTCCAGTTGCGAAAACTTCCATTGCACCGGTTCAATCGACTATTCATGCTACAACCATATTTGCTGAAATAGCCTGGCCGAGAGGACGATCTGATTGACCGGCGTCTCTTTTATGTTTCATCTTCTAATTATTGAACGTCATGAAAAAAAAGTCATTGCCCGATCTGCTCAAAAGATTGGATTCAGATCAACAAACGGCCGAACCGGGCATCATAGACCTTAGAGACCAACTAGGCAGAAAAATGCTGAAAGGGGGGTATTCTGTTACCAATTTTACGTGCTCCGGTTCCGACAATGATTCCTGTGCAAATGGAACATGTCACAATAGCCATGATGTAGGTTGTTGGAATCAATCCTGTTAGCTCACCAGGTCACAAGATCACAAATAAGAACCCTTGCGATTCAAATTTTTCAAGCAGCTGGACAGCAATGACTGTGGCGTAAGCTGTCTGAAGATGATTGCCAACCATTACGGCAGGTCCTTCTCCGTAGAGTACCTCCGGAGGATCTCTTTTATCACAAAAGAAGGGGTCAGCCTCCTCACAATCAGCAAAGCTGCCGAAAGGATCGGTTTCAAGACACTTAAATTAGAGCTCAGCTTCGAGTATCTCGCGGAAAGCGTACCACTGCCATGCATCCTCTTTTACAACAAACAGCATTTCGTCGTCCTCTATGACATTAAGGAATCCCGCAAGAATGGGTCCGTGACAAAGCTGTGTCTCGCGGACCCCGGAATCGGTTTAGTCAATATAGATTATCCTTCATTTATGCAGGGATGGGCCGACATCAACACCCAGAGAGGTATTGTCCTCGTCCTCGAGCCATTGAGGGAATTCTACCAGACCGATCCGAAATCGGATGAGGAAACAACCGCGGCAAAAAAAGCCAACGGCTTTCTCTTCCTGGGGAAGTATTTCCTTAAGTATCGAAAATTTTTCCTACAGCTATTGGTGGGCTTGCTGGGTGGCAGCCTGCTCTCATTGATCTTCCCCTTCCTTACGCAAAGCATGGTAGACTACGGGATCGGCCACGAACAGATCGATTTCATCGTCCTCATCCTGCTTTTCCAGCTCGCGCTCTTCATGGGCAATACGATTATCGACTTCATCAGGAGCTACCTTCTGCTGCATATTGGCACGCGTATAAATATCTCAATCATCTCTGACTTCCTCATCAAACTGATGAAATTGCCCCTGATGTTTTTTGAATCTAAACGTACAGGTGATATTATGCAAAGAATCGACGATCACAAAAGGATCGAAGCATTCATTACACAGAACGTCCTGAATACCTTTTTTTCAATTGTCAACCTGGTCGTAATGATCATCGTCATAGCGGTCTACAACGTCAAAATTCTCTTGATTTTCCTTTGTGGCAGTATCCTGTCGGTCGGCTGGAACATGATGTTCATGAGTAAGGTAAAAACCAACGACTACCGGCTTTTCAATTTCTTCGCGCGTAACCGGGACGACCTCTATGAGATCATCAGGGGTATCGAAGAGATTAAGTTGAACGATTTTGAGATCCACAGACGGTGGAAATGGGAAATCACCCAGTTCGGCCTGTTCAAACTGAATACAAAAGTGCTGCAGCTTAGACAATACCAGCGGATCGGTGCCACATTCTTCATCCAGCTGATGAACATCATGGTCACCTATATATCCGCCCGGGAGGTCGTGAACCACCATATCAGCCTTGGTATCATGCTTACAATCGCTTCTCTCATCGGTCAGATGATCAGCCCGATCGAACAACTGTCCTCCTTTTTTAACGCCGCCCAACAAGCGAAGATCAGCCTTGAACGACTCAACGAAGTTCATAACCAGCTTAACGAAGAAGACAACCGGAAGATCATCCCCGAAGACACCTTCTTTAAGCCCGGAACCGCGGCGACAGTAAATTCATCCGGGCACCTCGCGCTTTATGAACCCGGCGAAAAGGGGCCGGGTATCGAATTCCGCAACCTCTCCTTCAGATATGAGGGGCCGGGCTCACCTTACGTGCTAAAAGATATCAGCCTTCACATCCCCTTTGGCAAAACCACAGCCGTAGTCGGCAGCAGCGGCAGCGGAAAGACCACCCTGCTTAAACTAATCTTGAAGTTTTATGAGCCCGAAGTCGGGGAAATTCTTATTAATGGACAAAATCTTAACGCCATCTCTGCAAAATGGTGGCGCAGGAAATGTGGCGTCGTCATGCAGGAAGGATACATCTTTTCCGATACAGTCCGAAAAAATATCTCCACCGGCGATGAATTCGAGACCGAAGAAAAGATATGGCATGCTGCGCGCGTGGCTAACATCGAACAATTCATACATAGCTTTCCCCTTCAGCTGGAGACAAAAATTGGAGACGCCGGCGCCGGTCTTAGTACTGGTCAGAAACAACGGCTTCTCATCGCAAGAGCAGTTTATAAAAATCCCGAAATATTCCTCTTCGACGAAGCCACCAGCTCGCTCGACTCGAAAAATGAAAGAGAAATAGTCTCAAGGTTGCGCGAAGCGGTTGCCGGTAAGACCATGGTCATCATCGCCCATCGCCTCAGCACGGTAAAGAACGCCGACAAAATTGTTGTGATCGAAGATGGAGAGATCGTCGAAGAAGGAAATCACGCGGGACTGATCGATAGAAGAGGCAGATATTTCACGCTCATAAAAAATCAACTTGAACTGGATGGATGAAAATAAGGCCAAAGAGCGACGTATCGTCAGTGAGGAGGTGTACGACCAGATTAACTCGCGTCCGCCCTGGATCATCAGGAACGGATTGGGATCCATCTTCCTGCTCATTACCTTGGCAACGACATCCGCTGCCCTGATCAGCTATCCCGAGACAGTACCGGTATCCGTGAAGCTCGTACCTTCCATGAAGCCTTTTAGGCTCGAAATTTCCGACACGCTCTCGCCAAAAACGCTGATTCCTTCCGGTCATCAGGTGGTCGCAGGCGAGCAGGTTGCCATCACGCAAACCCATGACGGTACCCATCTCGCCACCCTGCGTTCGCCTGTGACCGGCAAATTCAACATAGGCTACGACTACGATAAAATGTCTACTATTCTCCAGATCACCCCGGATTCTACTACATACGTGATTTGGGGCGAGATTGACGACAGCTATGCCGAAAAAGTTGCCATAGGCATGAACATCAGGGTTCGGTTACCTTCCGGCTCAATCGCTGCAACTTACTTACACGGAAAAATATCCGGTATCTCATCTTTTGCCGTGGATCACAGGATCGCCGTCAGGATCTCCCCTCACGGATCGGCGAATGAATTTGCCGCGAAGTTTTCGGCCCCTAACGGCAGCCTTACCTCTACCGGCGACCTCGAAATCAGCAACACGAGCATCCTTAGCAGGGTGTTTGTTCAATTCTTTCATCTAAAGCGCTTCAACAGATGAGACCCTGGTTCTTGCTCCTATTAACACTATCCCTGTTGGCTCGGTCGAGGGCTCAGCCACAACTGACCGAGGTCGGCAACATGATGACCGGAAAGTATCCTGGAATTCCTTTCAAAAAGTTCCGGTTACCGAATGGCTTGACTATCCTGCTCCTCGAAGATCACAGTATCCCTCGGGTCGTAGTCAATGTGGTGTACAAGGTCGGTAGCGCTCAGGATCCAGAGGGCAGGTCAGGTATGGCTCACTTCTTTGAGCACCTGATGTTTAAGGGCTCCCGGCACGTCCCAGACGGCGACCACAACCGCCTGTTGGCGGAATCCGGCGGTACAGCCAACGCCCAAACATTCCCGGATAGAACCATTTTTAAAAACACCGCACCAGGCAACGCGCTACAACGCGTCCTTTGGCTGGAGGCCGATCGCATGGGTGGTTGGCTGAATTCTTTCGATCGTCCCGCATTCGAGGCCCAAAGGAAAGTGATTCTCAATGAAAGAATGCGGAATACCGAAAATTCCGCATCGGAACAGGTAGATGAGTTTACCTCCATGATCTATTATCCCGTGGGTCATCCCTATCGCCGCCCGGTTGTTGGTTTCGCAGACGATATAAGATCCATCACGTTTGACGATGCGGTCGCCTTTTACCGGAAATATTATTTGCCATCAAATGCGATCCTCTGCGTCGGCGGCAACTTCAGGACCGATCAGGCGCTGGCTTGGGTCTCGGAATATTTCGGTCCAATACCGGGAGCCTCCCGGCGGGCGTTGACCGAGTCCGTCAAATTTCCATTGCGCCGGTTCACCTCCGTTCTAACGATAGATGACCCCCTCGTCAATAATCCAATTATTACGATTCAATTTCCTACGGTAAAAAGATATGACCCGGATTTTGCGGCCCTCGAATGCATTGGCCACCTGCTGGGCGGCAGCGCGAACGCTTTTCTGAACACAACCCTGCAAAAGCAAATACCCGGCTGCTCCGTTTTCGCATTCAATTATGGCCTCCAGAATGGAGGGGATTTCTCCATCATCGCGAACTTGCCTGCGGGCGCGAGCCCACAAGCCGCAAAAGACTCCATATTCCACACCATACAGGCCTTCGGTGAACAGCCTGAGGAAGAATTGGAAAAAAAAGTCGATCAGTTCAGAAAATGGGTCGCTTTCCGGAAACTGTTCGAAACGGAAAATGTCGAAGGAAAAATCTTTAACCTTATCCTTTACGAGACCATTCTGGGAAGAGCAAACTTCTTTCCCGATGAGATGGAAGCCTATGATCGCCTGACAGCGGCGAAAGTCAAATCCGCTTTTCATCATTACATTCTGAATGGCCCTTGTATGATCGCTATGGCAAATCACAGTGCCAATAGATCGGACCTTAAGGATTTTTATGCCCGCCGTGAAGTACTGAGAGCGGAGACGGCAAATGCCCCACTGGCCACCGGTTTAGATGCATCGTCAAAAGCCTTGCCTCACGCCGCTTCACGGGGTTCCTTCGATAGCACTATTTACCCACCGCTGGATACAACGAGATTTAGTTTTCAAGGCAGAAACCAGCACTGGTCGCGCAACTTGTCGAATGGTATTGCCCTTATCGGCGAAGTCGACAATACCACTCCAGTAATGAGTATCGATGTCTACTGCAGGAACACGGCTTTCCCGCCAACCGACCTCACCGGATTAGCCTATATCATTCAGAACTGCCCAAGCAAACACTACACGGCCGACGAGCTAGCACAAATGATCGACGAATGTGGCGCCTACCATTACTGCAAGGTAGACGACAATTCGATCATAATTCAGATCAAATGCCTCCCAAAATATATCGATAGTGCGCTGGTATGGATGCGGGAAAAACTGCTCTACGCGGTCGTCACCGATTCGCTTTACGACGCGGCTTGGTCCAGGGTCCATCGGGATGAATTGGCAGCAACCACGGACATCAATACACTTGCCACAGAAGCCTTCACAAGCCTCGGCCCCGACCCCACATCCGGCTTACCGGATACCTCAATTGGCCATTTGACCGAACGCCTTTCAAAAGAGACCGCTAAAGCCATCCTCGGTTCTCCAGACCCCCGCACTCTCGAGGTCATCTGTTATGGACCCATTTCACCTGGTGAACTGGCGCCAAAATTTTCCTTCCTATCCGACCTTGGAAATGACGCTTCGGTCCGGCCAATAGCAGCGCATTTAAAAACGTCCGCCCCCCCCGGCATATATTGCTTCGACGTTCCCGACGCAAAACAGATCGCTATCCGATGTGGGTTCGATCTTCCGGCCACCTGCTCTGATACCGATCTGTACAAACTGAGCTTCGCAAATTATATCTTTGGCGGATTCTTCAACAGTAGGCTGAACTCCGAACTGAGAGAGAAAAAAGGCTATACCTATCGCGCCTATTCCTACCTGATCAATCGCCCCGGCTACACGTCTTTTTTTGTCGATATTATCATTTCCCCAAGCGACCTCCCAAAAGCGCTGCCTGAAATAATGCACCAGGTGGATTCCTTTTCGGAAAATGGTCTTTCACCCCGGGAAACCTGGTTTCTAAAAACGGCCTTCACCTTCAGCAATCCCCTATTGTCCGTATTTTATTATGACAAAATGAAATTCCTGATGCAAGTAGGATCAGGAGAATTGCGGGAGGACATCGATCAAATACAGCATGCGATGATCGACTCTCTCTCGACCGATGAACTCAATGAGGTAGTACGTAGACTCGTCGACCCCTCTAAGTTCAGAATTGTCTTGGTGGGAGACGGAAAAAGCATTTCCGCCGGCTTGAATGAACTGATGAGACAAACAACCGATAAAAAAGTGAGGCTGGACAAATATGAGTTCCCCGTATTCATCCGATTATAGATCACACCGGACAAGCGACAATCCGGCGCTGAAAAAGGTCGCCCTGTTCACTGACGTGGACTTTTGGGCAGGCGGCGCCGGTCACCGGATGAGAATCGCCGCCCTGATCAGCTATTTGTCCGAGCGACTCAAATTGACCGTTATCTACACAGGAGACATTCCACGCCCTGATACCTCCGGATGGTGCTTTACTTTTGTCAACGTCCCGCCCGGGCAAACTGACCATCTGGATGAATTTCTCCTGGAAGTGCTGCCAGACAATCAATTCGATGCCGCGATCATCGAGTATATCCACAATTCATATTGGCTGGCCTCTCTTCCTGAAGATGTCCGACGCATTCTTGATGCCCATGATATCGTCAGCGAACGCGCGCAAAGCTTCGCCGCATTCGACTATGCCAGCGCACTGTTCGAAATCCCGGCCGACCTTGAATTCGAACTTTTCGATCAATACGATCACGTGATGGCCCTCACCAAACAGGACGCCAGAAAAATCGGCGCAGTCATTGGCGAGCAAAAGACACTGCTTTGTCCCCACCCCGCGTCAACCCGCAGACATGTCATCAGGCAGGAGGTAAATACGCTGGGTTTTATCGCCAGCGAATACTTGCCAAATTACGATGCCCTTTGCTTCTTTCTAAAAGATTGCTGGCCCTCCCTCCGGGATAACGACGACATTAGTCTTCAGGTCTACGGCAACGTAGGGAAATGGTTCCGCGACGATCCACCGAGGAAAAGAGTCGCATTCCGGGGATTTGTACCTGATCTCAAAGGGATCTACAATGAAGTGGATATTGTGATCAACCCGGTAAGATTTGGCGCAGGACTAAAGATAAAGAACATCGAGGCAATGGCGAACGGACTGCCGCTCGTTACGACGACACATGGCGCCGCCGGCCTTGAGGCAGCCATCGGCAAAGCCCTGCTGGTAGCTGACAGCGCCGGAGATTTCATTGCACAGCTGCACCTGTTGATAAGGAGCTATCCCCTGCGTGCGGAAATGGGCAGGAACGGCTACCTGCTGGCTTCCACTTCATATTCACCGGAAATCTGCTTTGGGCCTTTGTTGAAGGTCATTTGAAGACACGTATATGACAACCACAGCCAAAATCGTTCATGTCAGGCCGCCCCTGAACCTCTCGACGGAGGACTCGCATCTATTTACCCCTCACCTGAATTACCGGCGCCCGGCACTCAAAGTCCGGCAATGCAAAAACATCTTCATTACCAATAGCGGGTTTTGCCTTGATTCGAATGGGTTGATAAAAGAATCACATCACCATTACCCCGAACAACACCAGGGCTATCTCGATGAAGCTACCCATTTTTGCCGCCAGGCGGTTGAAGACCCTGACAAGCTTGTCGAACTCCCGGACACGACCACCTATCTGGCCATCCATCATCCCTGGTTCAATTATTTTCATTGGATCACGGAGGCGATCCTGAGGATTTGGTTGGTGAGACCCATGCTTGATGATTTGACTCTTCTGCTCCCTGAACGATACCAGCGCTCAGATTTCATTATGGGCTCCCTTCAACCTTTCCATCTGAAGAACGTCTACTTTCTGCCTGAAGGAAAAGGCGCTTTCGTCCCGCGGCTTTGTCTTCCGCAAATAAAGCCGGTGGTCGATTGCTATTATCCGCGCCACCTTGCAGGTATACGACAACTATACTTGCGGTTTGTCGGCCAAAAGTATGGCGCGAACTTCGGAAAAGGCCCGGCTATATATATCAGCAGGGAAAAGGCTTCGAGAAAAAAGATAGTTAACGAATCATCCCTCATTCATCTGTTGACGGACCTGGGTTTCACGATCCTATGCAACGAAGACTTCACATTCCTCGAGCAAGTCGCCGTTTACTCCCAGGCCGAATTTGTTGTCTCTAATCATGGGGCTGGTTTGACCAATATGTTGTTCATGAAGGAGGGGTCTTCGGTGCTGGAATTGCATAAACGCGTTACGAACGGTCATGACTGGCATAGTTATGCGTTCTGGTATTTGGCTGATTCGTTACGCTTCGGCTATTATCACCAGATTTGTGAGCCCTCAGACCCAACGGCCAATTATTTTCAGGCGGATATTAACGTCGATCTCGATAAGCTCGAACAAAATGTCAGATCGATGATGGCAGGAAACAACAAAACCTCCACCTAATATTTTTAATATGGAAACGATCGGATTGCTCCCCTGCGCCGGACTTGGTCTACGAATGAGGCCACTAAGATACCCAAAGGAACTTCTGCCGGTCAGTTTTGAATCTTCTTGGCCTGGCGGCCCGGTCAGACCAAAGCTTTCGCTCGAATACGCCCTCGAGGCATTCAGGCTCGCGAGAATCAGGAAGTGCTTCGCCATCGTGCCGGAATGGAAACCGGAAATCATGCGCTACTTGGGGGATGGCCTCGAGTTTAAACTGGATATGGCTTATTTGTACAACTCAAAAGCCGCCGGCTTAGCTGAAGCCATTCTTTCCGCAAGCCCTTGGATGCGCAACAAGATCACCTGCCTGGCACTCCCCGATACGCGCTTCGAGCCTTCCACGGCTTTCATACCTTTACTATCTTGCCTTACCGAAAAAAAAGCGGACCTCTTATTGGGTATTTTTCCTACGGAAGAAGCGAGCCACTTCGCACCTGTAGAAATCGACCATTTGGGAAGGATTACAGGAATAGAGGAAAAGCCTCAACTTCCCAAAGCCCCTAATACCTGGGGAATTGCGGCCTGGACCGATAAATTCGTCGATTTCTTTATAAAAAAGTTTGAATCGTCGTCGCAAGGCCTCTCTATTACCAACTTCTTCCATGATGCCGTCGTCTCAGGACTGCGTGTGGAAGGGGTCTGTTTCGGGTCGGGCAAATATGTTGACATTGGTCGAATCGATGCATTTCCATTCACCCCGGCAGTAAAATTCTGACAAATATGGCGCCGCACCGTATTTCATTCTGTACAGTCGCGATGAACAGAACCCCCCACCTACGGGAAACCATTGCGAAGAACATCCGCGACAACCTCGATTTCGGCCGGCTTGAATTCATATTACTGGATTACAACTCTTCCGACGGTTGCGAATTTTTTGTAAAGAAGGAGTTGGGGGAATTCATCGAAAAAGGCATACTCAACTACTACAAGACGACCGAACCAAGGTTCTTTCACCATAGTCATTCGAGGAATATGGCTTTCAGGCTCGCGACCGGCGACCTGATCTGCAATGTCGATGCCGACAACTTCACCGGGTTCGGGTTTGCGTATTACCTCGACAAAGTCTTTTCGGAAAACGAAGGGATATTCTTGGCAACCGGCCGGTCATGTTCCGACTTGTTTGGCCGGGTAACTATGCGAGCCTCGGATTTTTATAATATCCGCGGCTACGATGAAAGAATGACAGGGTACGGCTTCGAGGACCTGGATCTAATTAACAGGCTAAGCTCATCCGGCTTGAAAAGAATAAATATTGCCGACCAATCCTATCTCGGCGTCATCAGACATGGCAACTGGGAAAGGATTTGCAATAAACCCGAGAGCATGTTCCTTGATTCGATCCTTGTAAAGCAAATCGACTTTTATTCCTCGTTATTGATCTTCCTTATGAAAAACGGCGACCTATATTCCGGCACCGTTCTCGACAATTCCTGCCGCCATGCTGCAGACCCTTTCGCTGAATTAGAGTCCATAGACTTTCCTTATGAATACTCCCTGTTGGAAGAAAGTTGGACAACCGGGCATTGGGATCGCGACGAAGATGGCATTCGACTGTTCTACGGCGGGCAAACAAAGTCACTGCGAGGTGGTATTTCCTCCTACTATCTCCGGGATGATTCTTCCACTTTCTTCATTGTCGAGAGCGGGACCGATATGGCCGAAGAAGGCCTTTTTTTCCAAAGCCAACTATTCAACCGGGCTATTATGAGGCTGAATTCGGCCAAAAAGACGGAGAAGGTGAACGCAAGCGGCTTTGGACAGGGTATCGTATCCAGGAATTTTGATGACGGACATTTTATTAATCTACATTATGGAAACGGAATACAGATGGCTACACAGTTCAATCTTTTATAACCGGCGCCAATGGAATTCCCTCCTGGCGGGTGGCATCGCCCCATTTTGCTCGGCTGCCGCAAGGGAAGGACGACTCAAACGATTTATTGTCCATTTCAATGAACAGAGGGGTCAAAACGTCAGAGTCGCCTTTGAAGTAAAAAAAACTTTCGAGAGGCCCTTCCTTGCACGACTATCGGATTATTTCACCAACTACCTCGGGTTGCATCCTTCGAGTCCCCCGGAACAAATCCTGCCTATCCGCAATTTTATCGGTGATTTCCCCGTCAATAAGGTCTTCTACCATCTGTATGACCTTCAACGCTCTTGCCTAAACCCAGCGTGCGAAGAAGCTCTGCAAGAATTCCGCCACAAATTCTCTGATGCGATGATTATTGCCTTGGCCGAGGAAGTTATCGAGCCGGACCTCATCGAAACATTCTTTCTCTATGCAGGATTAACACTCCTTGCCTCATTTTTGGATTTATCGCCGCCCGGATGTGCTGCTGACCTCAGGGCGAGGTGTCTGCAGAATCTAGGTCAACACGATTTGCACCGAATCGAAAGGTTGATGATGGAATTTAGCAATGTTTTGCACGAGATCACTGCAGATATACGTGAGGGAACGGATAGCGGAACAGCGCTAGGTTGGCTAAACAACTGGAGAGACGCATGCCGCAATCTGACTGAACTGAGCTCATCGCTGGACAAGCCTTTCCATATAGACCTCTTCATGCTCGCCATGGAATCGCTGGCGTCGCAAACCAACATCCCAATAAGCCGGTCCAGGATACTAATGTGGTCGATGGTAAGGGAAACTTTGGATTTTCATATAGGGGATTAACTCCAACAATAAGAATTTTTACGTAAATTATTCTCTGAAGTCACCGCTTAATATTCGGCGTCCCTGGACCATTCAAAACTTTATCTTATGCACGGCAATCAACCGTTAACCATCGCGATTGCAGATGACCATGCTCTTGTTCGAAAAGCACTTATTAACCTTATCAATTCCTTCGACAACTATCGCGTAATCCTCGACGCAGGCTCCGGTAATGAATTACTCCGGAAATTGGCTTCGGCCATGAGCCCGGAAATTGTTGTTTTGGACATCATCATGAAAGACGGCAACGGCTATGAGACAGCAGCGAAGATCCACCGCGAATATCCGCAAATCAAAATCTTGGCCCTGTCCGTATGCACGGAAGCGGACTCAGTAGTCAGAATGTTCAAGGCTGGCGCAAGAGGATTCATCTCTAAAGATATGGAGCCACGGGACCTGCAGACAGCCCTTGACAAGGTAAATAGCGACGACCTATACCTGCCGGCTAACTGCGCCAGTTTCGTGCTCGATGGATTATTCGGGCCGCAACCCAAGAAAGGGACACACATCAATGACCGGGAACTGAAATTCCTGAAATATCTCTCCACCGACATGACCTACAAAGAGATCGCCGATGAAATGTTCATAAGCCCAAAAACGCTGGATGACTATAAAAGCAACCTCTGCTCCAAACTCAAAGTAAAAAGCAGGTCGGGTTTGGTCACATATGCAATTAAAACTGGCCTCATTGAGATCTGACCCGTTTTGAACTATTATTCGCCGAATGCGTACAACTTTCGTAACATATTTGGGCTCCGAAAATTTTCTTCCCGGGGTTCTGACTTTGCGTCAGTCTCTTGCAGAGCATAACTCCAGGGAAGGCCTCGAAGTTCTCCTGAGTTGCAAACCTGGTCGGTCAGTTTCGCAACGTCTCAATGACTCGGGCTGCAAGGTCAGACCCGTTTCACCCATTGAAAACCCCCATTCATTCCCCGATGACATCCGCGGATTCAGATTTACTTATGGAAAGCTCAACATATTTGACCTTGTAGAGTATGAAAAAGTCGTCTACCTGGACGCCGATATGCTGATAGTCGAAAATATCGATTCCCTATTCGAAAAACCACACATGTCAGCCGTCATCGCAGGAGGTTTTTTACCGGAAAATGCCCAATGGAGCAACTTTAATTCCGGCCTGATGGTCGTTGTACCCGGACACGATACTTTCGCCCGGATCACCGCCGCCGTGGGTCACCTGCCGTCTGCTGACAAAAGCGATCAGGGATTCTTGAATTCCTTTTTCGATTCCTGGTATGCTCATGGTCATCTTCACCTAGATCATAAATTCAATGTGCCCGTCGATTATCTGGACAAGTTCGCGGACCCCGTCGCAGTACTGCATTATTGGGGTGCCACGAAACCATGGGATCTCGATCCCTGGCAAATCCGTAAGATCCCCGCCCCAAAACACAAACAGGCCGTCTTGCTTTGGTGGGACTGCTATCATCGATACCGACTTAACCTATAATCGCCCACCCCCCAACAACACTACTCCGACCGGAGACTATCCACCGGATTCGTTCTGGCCACTCGCCATACCTGGAAACTTACCGTTCCCAGCGCCAGCGCAAGCGCCGCCATGCCCACAACCACCGGCATCCACCAGCGCAATTCAATCCGGTAGGCGAAGTCGTTTAACCATTTGTTCATCAGCCACCAGGACAACGGCGCCCCGATCAACACCGCGATGACCACGGTCCGCACATATCCCTTTGTCAGCGTCCCGAGCAGATCCCGCAGGTCCGCTCCCAGGACTTTGCGGATGCCAATCTCCCGGGTGCGGTTGACCGCATTGATGGCACTCAACCCGAAAAGCCCCAGGCACGCGATCAGGATGGCAAAGAACCCGGACACCCTTACCGCCTGCTGCCAGTGAATTTCCGGCTCGTACATCTTTGCGATGGAAGCGTCGAGAAAACTATATTCGAGCGGATATTGCTCTGCCATGCTGCCCCAGTTTGACCGCAGCGCCGCCAGCACCTCGGCCGTCTTCCCCGCCTTCACCTTCAAAAGGAACTCCCCGATCCACCCGTTTGCCAGCCCGAGAGCCGCCGGTTCGATTTTTTTAGACAAACTCTCGTAGTGGAAATCCCTGGCGACCCCGATGATCGTGGAATGGATTGGCTCGCAATAAAAGCCCAGTTTCGCGCGGTTACCGAGTATCTTCCATAAAGTCTCATTGACAACCACCGCCCGCTTTTCCCTGATCGTATCAGTGGGTATTTGCGGTGAGAAACTCCTGCCCTGAAGAAGTTTCAGCCCAAGCAGGTCCATACACTGGTAGTCGATACCGAACGTCCGCATCCAATACTGTTGTCCATCGAGAAAGAATCCATTGTTCGAGTGCGGGCCTGTCAGGCGGCCATTCATTCCGCTGTATTTCAAGACGCCCGGCTGTCCGCTCGCAAAGGCAAACATCCGTTCCTTTAACCGTAAACCGAATGCCCGGTCATACGAAGGGTTATCGACGATCAACACCTGGTCCTTATCAAACCCGAGATCCTTATGGGCCACATATTCCATCTGCCGGTCGATGACAAAAGCAGCCATCAGCAACCCCACACAACACGTGAACTGACAAATGACCAGTACCCGCGAAAACCGCGGATTGATCCGAAAAGTTTGAAAGCTCTTCAGAATCGAAACTGGCTTCAGCCGCGAGATCAGCAACGCTGGATAGTATCCTGCCAGCAAACTAAGGACGAACGCAATGGCCGCGCCTCCAAGCAGGCTTTCACGAAACGAAATATCGGCCGTCGTCACCCCCGAACCGATCGCGAGCCGCAAAAGTGGAATACCAGCCCAGGCCAACACCAGCCCGACCACCGTCGCAATCCCCACAATGAGCTGTGTTTCCATCCAGGATTGCCAGATCACATTCCATCTTCCGGCGCCCATCACTTTCCGGACGCCAATTTCCTGCGACCGGGCCGCCGCATTGGATACGGTAATGAGGACATAGTTGAGTGATGCCAGCAAAAGAATCACGATGACGATACAGGCAAGTTGATAAACCGACTTGACATCGGTAAAATGCCCCCAGTCTGAAACATTGTTATGACACTCGGCCAACGGCCGGATCGACCACCGGTAATGGCTCAGATCGAGATTCGGTTCTCTTTTTTGATAGCCTTCAAGTGTTGGGAAATAGTAGCCGCGCATCCATCCATTCATCTTGGATTCGAATGCCGCCGGGTTAGTCCCTGGCTTAAGCTCGACCACCAGGTAGTGCTCGCTGTGATTGAACCGGTCCTGGATATCCCTGACATACGCCCAATGCGCCGCAAGCGGCAGCACCATCGAGAATTGAATACTGGAGTTGCCTGGCGCATCCGCCACGACTGCCGCCACACTTAGTAACTTATTACTGTCGCTGACAATTTCGATCGTCCGGCCTATCGGATCGCTGGACCCAAAATACTTCCGCGCCGTGCTTTCCGTCAGCACTACCCTCCCCGGCTCCGCCAATGCCTTCGCCGGATCGCCTTTCCGCACCGGAAAAGAAAAATTCCGGAAAAAATTGCTGTCGGCATACACCATCCGGTTTTGTTTGTAGAGTTGTCCGTCGGCCCGGATGAATTGCTCTTCATCGTCCAGCCAACGCGTGAAGCTGAGGATCTCCGGAAAGACGGCCTTCATATCCTGACCCACCACCAGCGGAAATTCATCGCTGTTCTTCTCATCTTCGCGCCGCGTCATAAAACTCAGAAAGCTCTTCTTGACCTCGTCACTCGGGGTATTATAAATATTGCTCATCTCACAGCGGTACAGCCGGTCCTTTTTCTGATGAAACCCGTCGAAGGACTGTTCATACCGGATATGATAAAAGAGCAGCAGACAGAACGCTATCGAAATCGATAGCCCGACAAGATTGATAATGCTAAACGAACGGTACCGCAGCAGGCTTCGCCACGCGATCTTGAGATAGTTTCGGAACATGGTAAAAATTTAGCGTAGTCTTTTTGTCAACCGTTTCAGTTTATTCCATTCTCAACGCATCTACCGGATTCGATCGGACCGCCTTCCAAACCTGCATACTGATCGTCGCCAGCGCGACGACTATCGCCGCAAGCCCCACCAGCCCATACATCCACCAACCGACACTGATCCGTTCGGCATACCCACCCAGCCTGTCCGCATAGATGACTCCTTTCTCCTTATAGACCTGGTTGTCCGCTCGCACCAGCTGTTCCCCAAAATGCACCGTCTCGTCCTCAAAGACGACGGCAGTTTTCACCTCCGGAAACCGGCTCTTAATTTCCTTCCCGACGATCAGCGGCATTAAGAGTTGATGTGACTCGTTACCCGGATCGCCATTCCAGAAGTCACTCATCTCCAACCGGAAAAGCCGGTCCCCGTTAGCATGGAAGCCATCAAACGATTGTTCGTAGCGGATATGAAAAAACAACAGCACACAGAAAGCGACCGACACCGACAACCCGACAAGGTTGATCAAACTTAGCGTGGGATTCCGCAGGAGGTTTCGCCACGCGGTCTTAAGGTAGTTGTAGAACATAAGGCGCCCGAATTTGTGATAAATCTGTGATAACTGAAGTTAGTGAAAATAGGTAACTTACAGCACCTTTACGCATGAAAAAGATCGTTCCAAAACACCCCCTCGCCATTCGCTGGATGCACTGGATCAATTTTCCGATCCTCGCGGTCATGATTTGGAGCGGCATGCTCATCTATTGGGCAAATGACGTCTACAAGATCCACCTGGGCCACAATATCCTGTTTTCCTTTTTTCCCGAGTCCTTTTATAAGTCGCTTCATATCTCGTTTCGCCTGGCCGAAGGAATGGCCTTCCATTTTGTTTTCATGTGGGTGTTCTTCCTCAACGGCCTGCTGTACGTCACCTATACCTTTGTCTCCGGCGAATGGCGCTACCTGCTGCCAAACCGCCACTCGTTCAGGGAAGCCTTTCTGGTTGTTTTGCACGACCTGCATATCCGTAAGACCGCACCGCCCCAACTGAAATACAACGGCGCCCAAAAGATCGCCTACACCGCCGTGATCGTGATGGGTCTGGGCTCCGTCCTGACCGGTCTGGCCATCTTTCGCCCGACCCAATTCGCCTGGCTGACCTGGCTTCTCGGCGGCTACGGAAGCGCCCGCGTAATTCATTTTTTGTTGACCCTTGGCTATTGCCTGTTTTTCGTCATCCATGTTGTCCAGGTCATCCTCGCCGGTTGGAACAACTTTCGCGCCATGGTCGCCGGCTTCGACGTCGTCAACGATCCGCCCGCCACCGCCATCATCGCCGAGGTGCCGCCTGCCGCTGCTATAACAACCGATTCCCCGAAAAATGAACCCATCCATGAAAAATAAGAAATCCAAATCCCGCCCCCCGTTACGCGACAGCTTCCGCAAGGCCATAGGCCGCGACCCATCCCTGCCGGTCCAGCAGCAGATCAACCGCCGGACCTTCGTTTCCTTCGCAAGCTTTTTTGTCCTCGGCGCCGCTGCATGGAAAGCATGGTTCTGGATCAAAGACTCCGCCCCGAGCGATGGCGTCCAGGGCGCCCTCCGCCAGGGCCTCAATGTAGACGACAAAATCTTCAAACACGTCTTTTCCCCCGACCACCTCGTCCCCACCTTCCCCGTGACCGCGGCCGCACGCAACGTCCGCTACAACAGCAATATCGGCCTCACCACAAACGGCTTTGACCCGGCTAAATGGAACCTGCAGGTCACCAAAAAAGACAACACCAACCTCTCCGTCGGCATCGACGATCTTCGCCAACTGCCCAAAACCGAGATCGTCTTCGAATTCAAATGCATCGAAGGGTGGAGCCAGGTCTCCTGGTGGGGCGGCGTCCGGTTCAGTGACTTCATTCAACATTACAACCTCCAACCCGAAACCTCGCTCGATTACGTCGGCCTCAGTACTCCCGACGACCAATATTATGTCGGCATCGACACACCCAGTGCCCTCCACCCTCAAACGATCCTCGCCTACGAAATGAATGGCCAACCCCTCCCCACTCGCCACGGCGCCCCCCTCCGCCTTATCATCCCCACCAAATACGGCGTCAAAAATCTCAAACGCGTCGGCAAGATCTTCTTCTCCGACACCCGTCCCCGCGACTACTGGTTCGAACGCGGGTACGACTATTATTGCGGGCTGTAAATCAACTCCACCCATCCCATCCCATTCCCCTTCAGCCTCCGATTTTCCCGCCTCGGTATAAAATCCCTTCCGAAACCCCTTCCCATAACCTACCTTAAACAAGATAAACTATCACTGTCAACCAAAACACACACCATGCAAGCGCTGTTTTCCAATCGCATCATGGCGACGACTCTTTTATTCGCCGCCCAAATCGCCACTATGCAGTTCGCAACCGCACAGACAAACCTGAATCTTTCACTTCCCCGCGTACCGTCCCCCGCCGCCACCGTCTCTCAAACGATCGGGATATCGACCGTGAGTGTCAAATATTCAAGACCCTCGGTTAAAGGCCGCGAGGTCTGGGGCGCCCTCGTCCCATACGGCTGGAACGTCCAGGGCTTCGGTCTCGGCAACAGCGCCCCCTGGCGGGCCGGGGCCAACGAGAATACGGTGCTTCACCTTACTCACGACGCTACCATCGAAGGCCATCAGGTTCCCGCCGGCGACTACGGTCTCTTCTTCGTCATCAACAAAGACAATAGCGGAGAAGTCATCCTGTCAAAGGAATATCGCTCCTGGGGCAGCTTTTTCTATGATCCGAAATTCGACGAGATGCGCGCCAACATCATCGTAAAGCCTGCCCCATTCACCGAACTGCTGACTTACGACTTTAGCAACGTGACCAGAAATTCGGCAGAGCTTGACCTCAACTGGGAGAAAATGCAATTTCCTGTCAAAATCGAATTCGACGTCGATAAGATCGTCATGGACAACGCCAACCAGGAACTGAAAAGCACTGCCGGCTTCAACTGGCAGGGATACTCCAACGCCGCCAACTACGCGCTGGCCAACAAGCTGACCGCCGAATACGAGCGGGCGCTGAAATGGGCCGACCAGGCGATCGCAATCAACTCGAACTTCACCGACCTTACCGTGAAATCCGGCTTGCTCAGGGAAATGGGTAAGACCGCAGAGGCCGATCAAATAAAGAAAGACGCTGTCGCCGTCGGCACGGAAGTCGAACTGAATGCATATGGCTACCAGTTGCTGGGCCAGAAGGAAGAGGACAAAGCTATCGAAGTCTTCATCCTCAACACGCAGCGGCATCCGTCAAGCGCGAACTGTTTCGACAGCCTGGGCGAAGCCTACGCGATCAAAGGCGATAAAAAGAATGCGATCATCAATTTTAAAAAATCATTGGCCCTCAACCCGCCGGCCGCCACAAAAGCAAACTCGGAAAAATACCTGAAACAACTCGGCGCCATGTAGGTCCGGCCCGGGCCATGCAATCCGGCCCGGGCTAGCCGCATTTAAAGGATCTCGACCTCCTCCGGTATCACCAACAATAAAATACACCCGGTATCGGTACGTACCCCGTGCCGATATCCCGGCGGTGTATATAAATAATCCCCCGTTGACAACTCCGCACCCTCGATCACCGCGCTCCCGTCCAATACATATATCTCCTCCCCGCCCGGATGATTGTGATAAGGATAACTCGCACCGGGGTCGAACTTCAGCAGTATCGTCTTGGACCGGCGCGTCGCCGCGTCATACCGTAACGATTTAACAAATACACCATCGTACGAGATACCCTTCTCGACCAACGGCTGCCACTCCGCCCGCCCTCCGCGGGTAATAAAATCAAAAATTGACTCACGCATATTTTTTTGTTTTAGCTAACATAAGCGCACCAGCGCTGCAGACAAACACCGAATAGTCCAGCGGTTCCTTCACGCCGAACGAAAAGGCCATCGCCAGCGCAAACACCGACGTCAGGGCAGCCGCCCCAAAAGCCGCGTACCGCGTCCATAACCCGAAAAGCAACATTAGCCCGAGCCCGCTCTCTGCAACGGTGCTCGCCACCGCGAGAGCCGGCGCCCAGCCCGAAGGCAGAAAGGAATTGACGTCGGCGGTATACCGCACAAAATTCCCCCAGCCCGACGACCGTCTCCCCCAAAATCCCAACCGGCTCGCCACCGCCGACAAAAAGCCCGCAGCCAGCGCCAGCCGCATAAAAATCACCACAAAGTGCTGCTGAATTCTCATGTCCCAAAATTCCGACATGACCGCTCGCCGAAGAATAGACAATCCGGGAAAAAACATGGAAAATCGCCCGTTCGTACGCCGCTAGCCTCCCGCCCTACCCACCGGATGTCCTTCACATTTCTAAATATGGCGAATTCGCCGCAATTACAACTTCCGGCACCCTAAACCCCGGCGGCACTCTTATAAGCCTTCGGCGACTGCCCCGCATGTTTCTTGAAAAAATTGGAGAAATAAAAAGGATCGCTAAACCCTAGCTGATAAGCAATCTCTTTAATCGACATATCCTGGTAGACCAGCAACCGCTTGGCCTCCGATATCACCAGACTGTAAACAACATGCTGCGCCGTCTTCCCCGTGTGCGTCTTCGCCAGCTCATCCAGCTTCTCCCGCGTCGTCGATAGCCGCTCCGCAAAATCCCCCACCGTGAGATTCGCGGAAAAATTATCCCGCACCGCCTCCAGGAACCGCAAAAAAAGCGCATCCGGCTTCCAGATCTCATCTCCCCGCTCCACCTTTACCCGATTGATCCCCACCAACAATAATTCAATATACGACCGAACCGAGATCAGGTATTGATATGGCCGCATAACCAACTCCGACCCGATCCGATCAAGCAGGTTCCGCACCTCCGCAGGCCTATCCATCCCGATAACCTCATTCTGCCCGAAGTGACAAAACAACCCGTTATGAAAGATCAACTCGATATCATTGTCATCCTTGCAAATAAAATCCAGTGAAAAGCTCAGACAAGCCACCTCGCCATCCACCCGGCTGAAAAAATGAACCTGCCCCGAGGTGATCGTGATAACATCATTCTGCCGAAGCCGGTACTCCTTTTCATCTACCACCATCACCGCCTCCCCCGCCTCGACCCATACCAGCAGGTACCGAAGCACCCGCCGGGGCCTGTCCCAGCCATCGACTACGCGTATTTTTTCAAGCTCTACCATTATCTATACCCATATCTTGCCTTAAACTCCTCCAGTTCCCGCTCATTCAACACCTTGAACAGATACGTCCGCGTCGAGCGGTTTCGCTCCACAAAAGGGATGTGCCGCGCATAAAACTCGTTAAACAGCTGGGCCAACTGCTGCACATGCGCCTTACTCTCCAGCAAAAACCCGCAATCCACCTTCGCGCCGCCCGACTCAAACGTAAGCGAGTTCGTCATCCCGTCCGAATTACTCCCGGACACCATGGCCCCGTCATTTACATACATCCCGTTGTACGCCTCTACATTGAAATCGATCTTGCTGACCATCCGCATCGGGTAATGAACGGCCCCAACAGTGATCCCATCCGCACTGACGATCAGGTGATCATCCGACAACCGGTAGCTGCGCACATCACCCCGCGCGATGACCGCACCGATCACCACCACCGCGACCCCGCCGCCAAAAACATAGGGAATATACCGGTTCATGCCCGGAACAAATGCCAGCAGCAGCGACGACGCCGCAACGAACAACCCGGCATAAGCCACATACGCGCGTGCATTCCGGTATGACACTACCAATTTTGTCCGAAACTCCATGCCTCAATTTACAAACTTTTCCTGCACCCCTTGCTCCGCCTACAGCCGCTCATAAACCACCGCAGCACCCTGTCCCACCCCCGCACACATCGTCGCCAGTCCGTATCGCACATCCCTGCGCCCCATTTCATGCAATAACGTCGTGGAGATCCGAACCCCGCTACAACCTAAGGGATGCCCGATCGCGATCGACCCGCCATTTACATTCACCCGCGACGGATCGAGCCCGAGCTCAGAAATACATACAAGCGCCTGTACCGCGAAAGCCTCGTTGAGCTCCACAAGCCCGAGATCCTTCACCGTAAGTCCGGCCCGTTGCAGCGCCTTCTGGGTCGCGGGGATCGGCCCCACCCCCATGATCGCCGGATCGACCCCCGCAACAGCCATACTCACCACCCGCGCCATCGGCCGCAACCCAAACCGCGCAACCGCCTTCTCCGAAGCCAGCATCATCGCCGCAGCGCCGTCATTGATCCCCGCCGCATTCCCCGCCGTCACCGTGCCGTCTTTTATAAAGGCGGGCCGCAGCGCCGCCAGCTTCTCCATCGACGTTTGCCGGGGCTGCTCATCCGTATCAAAAAAGATCTTTTCCTGTTTTCCCCCCAATATCTCAACCGGCGCGATTTCGGCGGCCCATTTCCCCGCCGCCAATGCCGCAAAATATTTCTCCTGCGACGCCAGCCCGAAGGCGTCCTGTGCCCCCCGCGAGACCTGCCACCGCTTGGCCACGTTCTCCGCCGTTTCTCCCATCGAGTAAGGATGATACAACTCCGCCAGCCGCTTATTCACAAACCGCCACCCGATCGTTGAGTCGAATACCTCCGGCTGCCGGCTATACGCATGACTTGCCTTCCCCATCACAAACGGCGCGCGCGTCATGCTTTCCACCCCGCCCGCTATAATGACATCCCCATCCCCGCACGCAATCCCGCGCGCCGCATCCATCACCGCCTGCAACCCCGACGCACAAAGCCGGTTCACCGTATTCCCTGCAACGGTCACCGGCAACCCGGCCAACAACGCCGCCATCCGCGCGACGTTCCGGTTGTCCTCACCGGCCTGATTCGCATCCCCCGCGATCACATCCTCGATCGCCCCAGGGTCGACAGCCGCATTTCGCGCCAGCAGCGCCCGTATCACATGCGCCAGCAGATCATCCGGCCGAATGCTGCAAAGCCCGCCGCCATACTTCCCGATCGGCGTCCGTACCGAATCGATCACATATACCTTATCCATAGATGCGCCTCCGATTTGGGCCGCAAGTTAAAAAGAACTACCTTTCTAACAAGCACTACAACCCGTCCCTCCCGATCACCCGCCAACCCCGGCCCCGCGAAATTCACCACCACAACTCTGCCATATGGGATCCCAAGCCACGCAGGCCCGCCTCTGGGGCCACCAACCGACCGACTGGTCCACCATCCAGGAGCCAACCGCCAAAGCCGGCTACGACTACGCTATCAACGCCCTGAACCTGACCGGACAGGAGACCCTTCTCGACATCGGCTGCGGCACCGGCGTTTTCTTGAGCCTCGCCGCCCCAAAAGTGAGATTCATCACCGGTCTCGACGGCACCGTTGAACTGGTGGAAGAAGCCCGGCGCCGCCTGCCCGCTTACCCGTTCCTGGTCGGAGAAATGGAAGACCTTCCCCTCCCCGATGAAGCCTACGATGTCGTTACCGCCTTCAATTCTTTCCAATATGCGGAAACCGTCAGCGACGCCCTCGCTGAAGCCCGGCGTGTCCTGAAACCCGGCGGCCGCCTTGTCGCGATGATCTGGGGCAACAAGGAAGATTGCCAGGCCGCCATTTCCCTCGGCGCCATCGGTAGCCTGGTGCCCCCGCCGCCACCCGGCACTCCCGGACTGTTCACCCTCTCCGAGGAACAGCGGCTTGAAAAAGCGCTCGAAAAAGCTGGCTTCACCCTTCTGCAAACCACCGACGTCGAATCCATCTGGGAATACCCCGACGTGGCGACCGTGCTTCGCGGCCTCCTGTCCACCGGGCCCGCTCACCGGGCCATCACCCATGTGGGATACGAAAAGGTCGCCGAGACGGTAACGGCAACCCTTCCGCCATTCACCCGCCCCGACGGCCATATCGTGTACAACAACAAATTCCGCGTCGTTATCGCGTCGCGACCCCTTGCGGCCGCACATCGTTAGGGACCGGAAGCAGCAAAGGTTCCCCCGGTTCGCTCAATGTCCCATCCACCGCCACCTTCAACACATGCAACCAATTGTTGTTGGCCGCAAACGTCGTATCCACATTTATGCTGACGACATAAAGAGTCCCGCCATCCGGCGAGAAACCAAGCGAAAAATCAGCGCTGTTCTTGGAATCCTTCAAAACCAGCTTGTCGATAAAAGTCGGTGCATCCGGCTGGTCCGTATTGTAAACGCCAACCGCATTCTCCCCGGAATTCAAGGTGTACAATCGCGTCCCGATTGAATTTGTCCGCAACCAGCACGTCGCGGGCCCGCCCGCCACCTGGGTGACAAAATTCAACACCCCCGTCGACGGGTCGATGTCATACACCCCAAAAGCGCCCGCTACCGGGAAACCCACATATAGCGTATGGTCGCTTCGCGGATTCGTAGCCAGGCCCAACGCACCTCCATCCCCCTTTGGCACGACATACGGCGCGCCCGGAGCCAGCGCAAACCCGTGATCACCGTGGAGATCGAACGATAACAAGGTGCCTATCGGCTCTTCCGACGGTAGCATAAATGCCAGGAAATCGGTCGCAAACAAAAACCGGTGGTCATTCGACAACAACACCTGCGAAGGCGATGACCCCGAGGGTACCTCTATGGTCCCGCCGGGCAGCGTTGACAACCGACCTGCATTGTCAACTTCAAATACCGTATAATTCGGCTGCTGGGTGATCGTATGAAGCGGATCAAAGGCCTTATTCGCAACAAAGACAAACCGCCCGCTGATGGCTATGCTGCACGGCGTCTGTCCGCCCGAAGGGAACGGACTCCCCGGCACCGCCTCGAGCGACCCATCCGGATGGATGCTAAAAACAGCCACCGTATTGCTGCCGCCATTCACCGCAAAAAGCAACCGGCCGTCATCGCTGACTACGAGCGGATCATCCGTATCATCAGGACCGAGGACCTGTTTGGGATTGCCCAATCCCGCCCCATGCGTCAGAAAAGGGCTCCCCGCCAGCGGCACCAGCGTCCCATCCGGTTTCCGCCGGTATGCCAATACCGCATTGGCATTTTCATGATAATCGTTGCTGATAACGTATACAACTTTCCCGCCATCCGTTCCTTCCGGGCCACCACCCTTCTTGTTGCAGGAAAACATCGCAGAGCCAATCACAAGCCCTGCAACCCCATACAGTACGCGCGCGTTCATAAGAGTAAGTTTTAGATTGATTTCAACTACATTTTTGCCGTCATGACCTTCCCATCTCCCATTACCGACTCACCCTCTTTCAGCATATGGGTCGTCCCATCTTTCTTCTTTACCGTTCCATCCATCATGACCATTACGCCGTGTTTGAGGGTGGTATCCTTCATGAGCTGCATACTCATGCCGCCCTTCATCACCATGACCTTCCCATCTTTCATCATGATACAATCTTTCATTTTGTGATCCATCATCTTCGAATCGGCCCCGGTTTGCGCCATTACCGCCATGCCGGACAAAAAGAGGAACGAGCCTACACAAATAAGCTTTTTCATAATTTGTTTGATTTTTGATTTTGAGCCGGCCTCCGGCCGGCCTGGTGTACTTGGAAATTACACTACAAAGGAAACGCAGCCGCGGCAGGAAGTCCTCACAGAAACATCACGAGAGTATAAGAAATGTATCATCGGACAATCGCCATCCCGAACCAAAACGTATTCACCCCTCCCCTCGATGTCGCACCATATAAAAACCCATGCATGGTCAATATCCGTTTTACGATCGACAGTCCGATCGCCGACTTCTTCGGCCGCATCCCCTCTTCGCCATTGAACCATCGCAACAGCTCCTCTCCCACTGCCTCCCCATCATTGGAGATACGGCACACCAGGTCCCCCGCCTCCCGACTCAACGAAACGACGATCTTTCCGCCAACCTTCGTATAAGCAACGGCGTTTACCACCAGGTTTTGCAAGACTCGCTCCATCAGGGAAATATCCCCTTCCACCCACGCCCCGTCCGTACATTGCTCGCACTCGATCTCACCTCTCCATCCGGACCCGTCCATCCCCGAACCATCCCCCTTCCCTCTCACGACTTCGTGCACCAATTCAGAGAAAATAAATGGTTCCCTTCGCATCTCAAAACTTGCCGATTCCATCTTGGACAATTCGAAGACCGCACCCACCATCTTCTCCACCTGCCTTATCTTGTTTAATACCAATTCCCCATATTCCCTTTCTTCATCCATGCCAAGCTGTCCCCGCTTGAGCTGCAAGGTCTCTGCATACCCTCGCGCGATCGCCAGGGGCGTCCGCAGATCATGCGCCATATTGGTCATAAAGTCGCGCCGTTCCTTCTCGGAGGCAACCGCCCGGTTACTGTGCTCGATCAGCTCATACCGTCGCCTGGCCCGCCGGATATACCAAACCGTTACCGCAAGCGAAACACCCACAATAAGTAACACGGTCTCCAGCACCGCCGGCGTTACCCGGCTGTTGACCAGCATTTGCGTCACCGACCGATATTGCTGGTTTCCAAAGATCACATAAATATAGCCCAGCGGGCCCCCGGGGCCTTCTACGACAGCCGCGGAAAAGATCTTTCGGTGCCGAACGTCCCGGGGATCGGATCCGCTGACATAGTCAAGGCCGTCCGATTCGATGTATCGCCGCAACGCCGCGAGGTCAACACGCCAGTTCTGGATCTCCGTTGTATCCCCATGAAAATAAATTACTTTCCCGGACGTATCCAGGAAATATACCTCCGCACTCGGGCTGATCACCATTGCCTGATAAAACACCGAATCCGCCTTTTGCCGGTCGAACCCTTCCCGTCCATACGGTGAAGTAAATTTCGCAATATGCCCTGCCACATCCTTGTTAAGCAGTTGCGTGCTCGCCGCATAGAAGGACGTCGTAGCCACATACGTCACGCCGACAAAAAGTAACCCCAGCACCGCGATCAAAAGAAAGACGACCACATATATGCGGCGAAAGATCGCAAAAGGCTGATGCTCCGCACCTGCCCCCGGCCGTCTCCCGGAATCACCCATTCGTATGTTCGCCGCCGTTCTCATTCGGCCAGATTTTGTTATTCGGTAAAACGATAACCGGTGCCCCAGGTGGTTAAAATATATTCCGGTTTATTGAGATTCTTTTCCAGTTTTATCCGTAACCGGTTTATGTGTGAGGTGACGGTATGCTCATATTCCTCAAATGCGAACCCCCAGATCTGTTCGAGGAGCTCATGTCGCGTGTACGTTTTACCCGGATGACCCGCCATCAAAACAAGTAGGTCAAACTCTTTCGGTGTCAACTCCAACCGCTGCCCCCGCACCGTAACCTTTTTCTTCTCCCTGTCAATCACCAGCTCGCCGCGCGCGATCACTCCCCCATCCAAAGCCGCCGAACCCCCGGAACCCGCGGAAACCACCGAACCAGCCGAACCCGCTGAGCTGGCCGAAACCGCCGAACCTGCTAATCCTGCCGGCGGCGCTTCCGTCCCCTCATTCCTCCGCATCAGCGCCTTAACACGCGCCATCAACTCGAAAACCCCGAAAGGCTTTGTCAGATAGTCGTCGGCACCCAGCTCCAGCGCCATAACCTTATCCGTTTCCTCTGCCAATGAACTTAGCATCAGGATGGGCGTCCGCTTATCCCGCTCCCGGATCCGCCGGCAGATCTCCACGCCGCTCAGATCGGGTAGCATAATATCCAGGATAACAAGATCAAAGGTCGTCTCCGCCAGCCGCGACAAGGCGGTCGCCGCCCTGTCACAAGCCGTGACCGCGTAGAAGGGTTCGTGCAGATGGAGACCGACCAGGTTGCTGATCTGGGGATCGTCTTCGACCAATAATATTCTCTTCATGCTTTTGCTTAAGCTGCAATCAGGCAAAAATAACATCTTATCGGCCAAAACCTCCCCGAGCGGGATACTGTGATAAATTTGTTTGAATTATCTTGCGCCACGAACCCGGAAACTCCCCCTTTTTACGAATCCGGAAACTCCCCCTTTTAAGGGATTGATTTACCAGAACAATTCCTTACCTTAAAGTACTTAAACTCCTAACGCTATGCCACTCCTTACACGTGTGAAGAACATTCTGATGTCTCCGGCATCGGAATGGAGCGCGATCAGCGCAGAGACGGAGACCCCGCAGTCGCTTCTTATCAAATATGTTATCCCGCTGGCCCTCATTCCCGCGATCGCGCTATTTATAGGATATGGGCTGGTCGGGGTCAACAGCCTGTTCATCCGGGTGGCGGGTGTCAGGTGGGGTTTAACCATGGCCGTCAATAGTTTTATCACATCCATTCTCACCTATTATATCTGTACATATGTAGTCGACGGGCTCGCGCCCAGTTTTGCCTCGGAAAAGAATATCGGCCGGTCGGCGCAGCTGGTCGCTTATGCCTCAACCGCCGCCTGGGTCTCGGGCATCTTCCACATCATCCCTTCCTTGGGCATTCTGGGTATCCTGGGGCTGTACGGTATCTACCTCTTCTACCTGGGCATCCCCGTCATGAAGAAGACGCCCGAAGACAAACGGATCATCTATATGCTCGTTTGCGCCGTCGTAGTCATCGTGGTTGGCCTGGTTCTCGACCTGATCGTCTCCAGGGTGGTGTATGCATTCACCGGCAACCCTTATCTGACATAAACCCCGGCATCCGGGCCGGCATGCCACCCGCGTCGCCATTAACTTATTCGGTCCTTAAAGATTTCACCGGATTCGCCCTCGCCGCCCGAACGGCCTGCAACCCCACGGTAAGCAACGCAATCGACATCGCCACCCCTCCCGCAACCGCAAACACCCAAATACTGATCTTCACCCGATACGCAAAATCATCCAACCACCGCTGGCCAAGCCACCACGCCACCGGCGACGCCAGGATGACAGCCACCAGCACCAACCCGATCAGTTCCCGCGACAGCAATCGGACAATCCCCCCGACCGACGCTCCCAGCACTTTCCGGATACCGATCTCCTTCGTCCGCTGCTCCGCCGCATGGCGCACCAACCCGAAAAGCCCGAGACAAGCGATCAGAACTGCAAACCCTGCAAAAGCAATGAACAACCGCCCGCTGCGCTGCTCAGACAAATAAAGCCGGTTGAACTCCTCATTCATAAAGGTATAGATGAACGGTTGCCCCGCCATCTCCGGAAAAACCGCATGATACTTCCGTTCGATCCCCGCCATCAGACGTGGGAGATCGTCGGTTTTCACCCGCACCGCCATCTTGTCAAGCTGATTTCCAAGCTCAAAAACAATCGGCGAGGTCTTATTCCGCATGCTCCCGGTACTGAAATCTTTTACTACACCGATGATGGGCATCGCAACACTCGAATCATGCGGCCCTTGCACCCGATAAAGCATGTGTTTCAAGGGTTCCTTGAACCCAAGCAGCCGAGCAGCGGTTTCATTGATGATCACCGCGCCTGAATCCGTCGGCATCGATGGCGAGAAGTTACGACCCTCCGCAATCTCTATCCCGAGGGTGGGGATATATCGCGCGTCTACCTTCCAACGCCCGAGAGTCACCGTCTGCGCCTGCGTCATACTCGCGTCCCGGCCATAAACGTTCTTGTTCCAGTCCGTGCTTGTTGGGAACTTGGAGGCCATCGTCGTCGACAAAACGCCGGGCATATTCAACACTTCGGACTCGAAAGACCGCGCATGCACCCACAATGCCCCCATATTCGAGATCACCGCAACCTGCTCGCGATGATATCCTGGATTTCGGTTTTGCATATACCGGATCTGGCTATAGATCGTCAGCGTTCCTATAATCAGGATTACCGCCACAGTGAACTGGAAGACCACCAGCCCATTTCGAAGCCACACCCGCCGAATACCAGAGACCAGCTGACCTTTTAGCACCTTCACCGGTTGGAAGGCAGACAGGACGAACGCAGGGTAACTTCCCGCCGCAATACCCACCACCGCCATCAACGCTGCGAGCGCCGGCACCACCCACTTCCATGGCAGCTCCCGCCATGTGATGGTCACCCCCGCCAGTTCGCGTAAATAGGGCAACGCACCCACAGCCAGCATAAGCCCCAACACAAGGGCTAGTCCGCTCGTCACCATCGACTCGACCATGAACTGCCTCACGAGCTGCCCACGCCGCGAACCCATAACCTTTCGCACCCCCACCTCCCGCGCCCGCCCGGCAGAGCGTGACGTCGACAGATTCATAAAGTTGACACAGGCAAGCACGAGGATCAAAACCCCCGCCGCAATAAAACAATACACATAGCCCACATTCCCCCCCGCCTCCACCTCATTCGGCAGACCCGAGTACAAATGGATCCGCGTGATCGGCATCGCTTTATAACGGTAATGGCTCCCTTGCTTCTCCAGATCGGCAAGACTTGCATGCACCGCCGCCTGCAGATCAGGTTTAACATAATTGAGCACAACCTGCCGCAAGTCTCTTTCGAGCTGTGCCTGACCAACTCCCGGCCGCAAAAGCACATAGGTACCGACGTTATTACTCAACCACTCCGGCGGCCGACCCGCCACCCGCGGCGCCAACGCCCGTATAAAGTCAAGATGAAAATGTGAAGTTTCCGGCATATCCCGGATCACTCCAGTAACCTTGGCAGTGAAAATATTGTCAATCCTCATCGACTGACCCATTGCGCCAGTAACATTCCCGAAATACTTCTTCGCCATCTTCTCGGAGATCACCATTCCACCGGGTTCCAGCAACGCGGTCTTCGGATCACCTGCCGCCATCGCTACCGTAAAGACATCGAAAAAAGTCGGGTCCGCCCACCCCGCATGGGTCTCGAGGAAGGTTTGATCACCCTTCTTTACCAGCATGCTCGGGGAAAAATCCACCCTTGTCATGGCTTCTACTTCCGGAAAATCTTTGACAAGCGCAGGCCCCATTGGCAATGGCGAATCCCAGCTGACATACCTCGAATCCCCTACCTGGAGATCCGCGTCAAGCCGGTAGATGCGGTCCGCGTTCACATTGTATCGGTCATAGCTTAGCGCATGCGTCACATATAACGCGATCAGCAGACATACCGCCAACCCGATAGCCAATCCGAAAATATTGATCGCGGAGAACACCCGGTTGTTCTTCAACCCCCGCCACGCTACGAGAAAATAGTTTTTAAGCATTGCAGATCATTATTCGGTCCTTAAAGATTTCACCGGATTCGCCCTCGCCGCCCGAACGGCCTGCCAACCCACCGTGAGCAGGGTGATCGCCATCGCCAACCCCATGGTCGCAACAAACACCCAAACCGAGATCGTCACCCGGTACCAATATTGCATCAACCATCCGTGCATCACCTCAAACGCCAGCGGAACCGCCAGCAAAAAGGCAACTCCCACCAGCACTACAAAATCCCGTGACAACATCCCCCACAACCGGAACACCGACGCACCAAGCACTTTCCGAATCCCGATTTCTTTTACCCGTTGCTCCGCGACGAAAGACGCCAGGCCCCACAGACCAAGACAGCTGATAAAGATGGCCAGCACCGTAAAGAAAGCCGCCAGCTTCCCGACCCGGTCCTGTAATTCGAACTTCTGCGCATAGACCTGGTCGTTGAACGAATATTGGAACGGCGCGGAAGGGACATATTTATGGACAATAGCGCCAACTTCCGCCAAAGCCTTGCCGACCGGCATGGAAGAATTGAGTTTCACCGTCAGAACATTTGACATATTGTTGTCGTCCAGTACCCAAACCGTTTGCTTCACCGGATAGAACGGGTCGTTCATAACAAGGTCCTTTACCACGCCGATCACATGAAAATCGTGCATCTGCGGAACCGACCGCCCATATTGAATGATCGCACCGATCGGGTGCTTCAGACCGATAAATTTTACCGCCGTTTCATTGAGAATGATCGCCGTCGAATCCGAAGGGAACTCCGCCGAAAAATCACGCCCTTGTACAACCTGCCAACCCACCGTCCTGCCAAAATCCATCGACGCGTAAACGACGGCAAAAGTGGTCGTCGTTGACTCATCCTTTCCGGCCCAGTCAAACGTGCTCTGATTCATGTATACCTGTGTCGTGGGACTGTTCGACTCCGACACCCGCACCGCCGCACCCGACTGTAAAAGCTCCTGCCGGATCGCCTCAAAATGGGTCCGCATATCGTCGTTCAGGATGTCCAGCGTGATAAGCCCGTCCCGATCGTATCCAATCAGCCGGTTCTTCGCGTAAATGATCTGCTGATAGACGATGATGGTTCCTATGATCAGCGAAACCGAGACCGTAAATTGCACTACGATCAAAACTTTTCTGGGGATCACCGCCCATCGGCCGGCCCTGAACGTTCCTTTCAGCACCTTAACCGCCCGGAACGAAGAGAGGTAGAATGCGGGATAACTTCCTGCGATCATTCCGGCGAGCACCGTTCCGCCCAATGCCAGGACCCAGAAGGGGACACTTCCAAAAGGAACCCGCATCTGTTTACCTGCGACCTCGTTGAACCACGGTAACGCCAATTCCACCAGCAAAATTGACAACACAAAGGACGCCACGGTAAAAAACACCGACTCCCCAAGGAACTGCCCTACCAGCTGCCAGCGCTGCGAACCAACCGATTTCCGGATCCCGACTTCCTTTGCACGTTTCTCCGACCTTGCCGTACTCAGATTCATGAAATTGATACAGGCAAGCAACAGCACGAAAACGCCGATGAACCCGAACATCCATACGAACTGGATCGTTCCGCCGGTGTTCTGCCCGTTCACCCAGTCGTTATACAAATGCCATCGCGACATGGGAAATAGTTCCACGACCGGCTTGACCTTCGGCCGGTGCGGATACAACACCCCCCGCACCTTCGTCTGCACCGATCCCAAATCCGCCCGGTCACGCAGCAACGCGAACAACTGAAAAGCATTATTCAACCAATTGGTCGCCGACGATTTCACCCAATCATTTGCCGCCTCATAATCCGCCCAGGGTACGAAATAGCGTGTATCTTTGAAATTAGAGGCGTATGGCAGATCCGCAAAGACTCCCGCAATCCGGAAATCCTTTCGGTTATCAAATTTCACCGTCCTCCCCACAACGTCCTTTGTCCCCCACAACGCAACCGCGGTCGATTCATTGATCAGCATCGACGAAGGGTCGTCCAGAACCGCTTTGCGGCCGTCGTTCGTGTGCAGGTCCAGGATGTTCATCATTCCCGGCTGAGCATACAGACCGGCAAAGCTGAATATCTTATCCCCCACCGCCAACACATGATCCGAATTCCAGGAAGCCATCGATACCGCGCTAAAATCGCCCCCAAAATCCGTTCTCAGGGCCGCCGACAGCGGCACCGGCACCGACTCGTCCGTCTGCGTCCCACCCGCACGCGTAGATGTCAACATCACCCGCACGACCCGGCTGTAGGTGGAAAACGTTTTATTGTAACTGAGCTCATCCTGGACCCAAAGACCGATGAGCAGCACGACCGCCATGCCGATCGCCAGACCGAATAGGTTGATCGCGGAATACACCCGGTTCTTGACCAGGCTCCGCCACGCAATAAGCAGATAGGATTTTATCATACCCGAAGGACCCAAAAACGATTCCATCCCCATAATCCACTCATATTCAGCATCCCCGCCGAATGCGCGTCCCCCGGCGCGTCCGGTTTCATTACAACCTTCTGTCCGCTTTCGATACAGACCCCAATTCACCGCCCCGTATCCCTCAAATTATCGTATCTTTGCGCCCCGCATGGAAAAGGCGAAAACAAATATCAGGCACCTCACCTTCCCCGAGATCGAATCGTATTTCGAGACTCTCGGTGAGAAAAAATTCCGCGCTAAACAAGCCTACGAGTGGTTGTGGCAAAAACACGCCCATTCCTTCGATGACATGACGAACCTGAGCAAACCGCTCCGCCAGCAACTCGCCGATACGTTCACTTTTCCCGCTCTCACCATCGACACGACCCAGAATAGCGCCGACGGAACCATCAAAACCCGCTTCCGCACCGCCGACGGCCACCTGGTCGAAGGCGTCCTCATCCCTACCGACGAACGCAAGACCGCCTGCGTCTCCTCCCAGATCGGCTGCTCGCTGAGCTGCAAATTCTGCGCGACCGGATATATGGACCGCAAACGTAACCTGGATTTCGACGAGATTTATGATGAGGTTGTGCTGATAAATCAACAAAGCGAGAAGGTTTTCGAAAAAAAGCTGAGTAATATTGTTTTCATGGGCATGGGTGAGCCGCTGCTGAACTACCGCAACGTCCTCAAGGCCATCGAACGGATAACTTCCCCCGACGGCCTGGCCATGAGCCCGCGCCGCATCACGGTTTCAACCGCCGGGGTCGCCAAAATGATCCGCCAGCTCGGCGACGACATGGTGAAGTTCAAACTCGCGCTCTCCCTCCACGCCGCCAACGACAAAAAGCGCAACGAGATCATGCCCATCAACGAGACCAACAATATAAAGGCGCTCATCGATGCGCTGAACTACTTCTATAAAATGACCGGCAACGAGATCACATTCGAATATATCCTCTTTAAAGGTTTCAACGACAACCCCCAGGACGCCCAGGAGCTCACAAAAATTTACCGCCAGGTGCCCGCCGACCTCGTTAACATCATCGAATACAACCCCATCGATCAGGCGCTGTTCGAGAAGCCCGACGAGCCGGCCATCCATCAATTCATGGCGCTTCTCGAAAAGAACCACGTAAATGCGCGCCTCCGCCGCAGCCGCGGAAAAGACATCGACGCTGCCTGCGGCCAGCTCGCCAACAAATCATAACGCTATTTCCGCGTCCCCAGGTATACGCCGATCCGGCGAATGATCCAGTTCGCCTGCTCCTGGGCGCAGCTATATTCCTGTATCGCAGGCCCGATATTCTCCCGGGTGAATTCCAGCAGCGCGTGCACCTTGAAACTTTTTGCAAAGACCCGCATCGACAGGGATTCATTCCGGTTAAGTTCTGCCTCCATCATGCGGACCTGGAATCCATTGACGACCTCCTCGATATCGTTGACGGCCGGAACCGTTTGCTGGTAATACGACAAGATCGCCTGACGGAGAGAGTCGTCTTCTATCGTGCCGATCTTGCCATTTGACTTGAATCCCTCATAGCGCGCCACATTCGCGTGCAGGGTGCGGTTCTCAAAATCAAGCAGATTGGCAATTCGTTGCTGGTCGGTCGTATCGACAGCCCCCGTGCTATCCATGATTTCGAGACGTCTGAAATTTCGCTGCACTATCTTGTATCCATCCTTATTCTCTTCCATGATCTGTATATCCTTGGCCAGGTCAGCCTGGATCCCCGCCAGGAACTCCTCCGTCTGCTTCTGCTCGGCCCGGTGATCCGACCAGTTATGCAGCCAGATCGAAAGGGTGACCGCAAAAACAATGATCAGGATCTCTATAACGATCTCCCGCGTCTTCTCCCAAAACCCATGCTCCCGATTTTTCACTTCCTGAAAGATTTTTCTGGCGTGTTTGGTGACCTCATCCTGCATATCAACGCTTTTCGCCCAATACCCGGGCGGTTATTGACTAAAGATAGTTTTTTTATCGTACCTTCGCCGCTCACTACTGTTGTAAAACAGCAAACAAAACGCACATGAAAAAGAGTTCCCCCTCCGGGGCGCGTCCCAGCCTGGGCAAACGCAAAACCGACAATTTCAGCAAATTCTACAATAAGAAACGCAACAGCGCCATAAAGGAAGGCTTCCGTCAGGAAAAAAAAGCCGCCAAAAAAGAACGCGAACAAGCGATCGAACGCCTTTATGAAGAGCGCCGCCTGGCCCGCGGCGCCGCCAAACCCGCTCACCCCGGATTCGCCAAAGCCGCCAAACCCGGCTCCGGGATTTCCACTTCCCCCAAACCGAAGATTTCGGCCAACCCGACGCAGCGACCGGGACACCCCGCCCCCGCCTCCGCGAAACCCGCCAAACCCGGAGCCCCCGCGAAACCCGTTCACCTCACCCCCGCCCCCTCGAAATCCGTTCACCCCGCCCCCTCGAAGTCCGTTCACCCCGCCCCCGCGAAATCCGTTCACCCCGTCCCCCCGAAACCCGCGCCCGGCGCCCCCACCGAAACCCTCCCCCTCAACAAATACATCGCCCACGGCGGCATCTGCTCCCGCCGCGACGCCGCCGAACTGGTCCGCCAGGGAAAAGTCACCGTCAACGGCCAACTCATCACCGAACCCGGCACAAAAGTCCATCCGACGGACACCGTCAAAGTCAATAACAAGAAAATCACGATCTCACATAACTTCGTGTATATCCTCCTGAACAAACCCAAGGACTATATCACCACCACCGACGACCCGCAGGGCCGCCGCACCGTCCTCGACCTGATCCGCTCGGCCACCACCGAACGCGTTTTCCCCGTCGGCCGTCTTGATCGCAACACCTCCGGAGTCCTGCTATTTACCAACGACGGCGACCTGGCCCAGAAACTCGCACACCCCAGCCACCAGATAAAAAAGATCTACCACGTCACCCTAGACAAACCCCTCACAAAAGCCGACTTCGACAAGATCGCCTCCGGTTCCATCACCCTGGAAGACGGCCCGGCTCCCGTCGATGACCTGGCCTACGCCGACCCGAAAGACAAAACGCAGATCGGCATCGAAATTCACAGCGGCCGCAACCGTATCGTTCGCCGTATCTTCGAGCACCTGGGCTATGACGTTAGAGCACTCGACCGCGTGATGTACGCAGGTCTGACAAAAAAGAACGTTCAACGCGGCCACTGGCGCCTCCTCGGTGAAAAAGAAGTCCGCATCCTCAAATACCTGAACTCTTCAATCAAAGGCTCGCCCGCCCGCGCCAAAGACATGGACCCCAGGAAGCTCCATGCCAAAGACGTCGCCCCCAAAAAATCATGAGCACCCTCTCCATTATTTTCGAGACCTCCGACTTCATCGTCCTCGACAAACCTGCCGGCCTCCTGAGTATTCCGGACCGTGAAGGCAAAGAGCCCTCCCTGAAAAGCCGCCTCCGCGACCAATATGGGAATATCTTTACCGTGCATCGCCTCGACCGCGATACGAGCGGAGTCATAGTCTTCGCAAAAAACGAAGTCACCCACAAATATCTCTCGAAAATTTTTGAAGACCGGAGCGTAGAGAAGATTTACCAGGGCATCGTCCTCGGAACACCACCCGAAGCAAAGGGCGCTGTCGATCTACCCATCATGGAACACCCGACCAAACCCGGTATCATGGTGATCAACCGCCGCGGCAAAGCCTCGCTCACCGACTACGAGGTGATCGAAACAATCGGCCCCTACTCATTATTGCAATTTCGCATCCACACCGGCCGCACTCACCAGATCCGCATCCACATGCAATCTGTCGGCCACCCTATCGCCTGCGACGATATCTACGGTGACGGCAAACCAATCTTTTTGTCCGGCATCAAACGCAACTTCAAACTGTCAAAATCCGAAGAAGCCGAACGCCCCCTCCTCGGCCGCCTCGCCCTCCATGCCCATTCACTTCGGTTCACCGACGCAGGCGGCACCTCCCACCGCTTCGAAGCCCCCCTGCCGAAAGACCTGCGCGCCCTCCTCAATCAATTGCACAAATGGAAATCAAATTAAATTCCCATCCATCCCGCCGTTGCCTTCACCAGCTCGCCGATGACATCGCGTTTCCCCGCCTTGAACGCATGATTCGCGCCATCGATCTTTATCAGGGTGGCCAAAGTCAACTTCGCACAGACCGATTCGATCAACTCCCACGTCGCCAACTCGTCCTTGGTACCTTGTAGAAATAACATCCTGACCTTTACCTCCTTTAAATGTTCCGCCCGATCGATCGAAGGCTTGCCCGAAGGATGAAGCGGGAATCCAAAGAAAACAATTCCTTTCACCTCCTTCCGCGGCTGCGCCGCGAGATACTGCGACGTCATCCGGCCCCCAAATGACTTTCCGCCCGCATACAACGGCAGCGCCGGCAACGACGCCCGGGCATGATCGATCGCCGCCGCAATCGTCGCATGAGCAACCGCCGGGGAATCTGGCCTCCCCTTTTTATTTTCTGTAAAAGGAAAGTTAAATCGCAACGTGGCGATACCCGCTTTTTCCGCGAGTGCCGTCGCCAATTCCACCATCCAGGAATGATGCATTCCCGCGCCCGCGCCATGCGCCAAAGTCAGGATGGCCTTCGGTTTGTCCGGGATCATATACTCGCCCGACACGGTGCCCGCTTTCCCCTCCCCCGTGCCGACTGGCCGCTTTCCCCCATCCCCCCCGCCGCCAGCCAGCGAAACCGAGAACTTGACCTTTCGCATTTCCATGGTAATCTATTTGTTTATGCAATATTAAAGGAGTTTCATGAACAGATCCTTTTTTCCCGCCCCACCTCGCATCATCCGTCCCCGCTCCGCGCCACGCAACACCATCACATACCGCAACCCACCTGCGCAATCCCCCCCAAAAAAAGTCAAAATCGCCCCCGCCATCGCCTCATGAAATACTTAATTTCACAAAAAATAAGCACCGTCCATGCAACACATCCGCGTTCACCAATCAAAGAACCGCATCGAAGCAACAGAATTCGACCTCGAAGAATCCAGCTTCTCAAAAGGCAGCCTCCGCAACAGCCGCCTGAACAATATCATGATGAGCGGTACCGTCATCGACGATGTCAACGCCAGCGACTTAAAGATCATCAACGCTAATCTCAGCGACCTCGAGATCGAAGGCGCACAACTCGGCGGCGCCTACATCCACAACATCGGTATGCCCCCAAAAGATCATCCCTTCTACGTCGAGGGCGCCAAAATGCGCCCCGTCAAATTCGAAGACTGCGCCCTCGCGGGCACCCAATTCGGCGACTGCGCTCTCGCCGGCAGCCAATTCACCGACTGTGACCTCCGGGATGCCAAACTCCGCAATTGCAATCTCTCCGGCGTCGACGTCACCGATTGCAATATCACCGGCCTGACCATCAACGGAGTTCTCGTTTCCGACCTCCTCGCACGGAAGTGAAGCCGTCCCGCCCGCCGCCCTCCCCCACTGTATCACCACCGCACGAAACCTGTATCAAATCCGTACACCGGTTTCGCACGCCCAATTCGCCTCGTTGGTAATCAATATTATATAGCCCGGCACCGCTTTTGCCCCGCAATTTCGTTCCCAACGTGCACCCCCATGCTTAAAAGTTTCTTCCACATCGCCATTCGCAATTTTACCAAGCGAAAGGGCCACTCCATCCTTAATTTGTTGGGTCTAACCATCGGCATCACTTGCTGCCTGCTGATCTTCAAATACGTCGCGTACGAACGCAGTTATGACAACTTCCATCCCAACGCAAGCCGAATCTACCGTGTCCAGGAACACGACTACGAAAACGGCCGCCTGATAGCCAGCTGGGCATCCACCTCACCTGCCGTCGGCCCGACCCTGAAAAAAGAAATGCCGGAGGTGGAAAATGTCTGCCGGGTATTCCAAATGGGCCTGCAGCTTGTCAACCCCCTCAACAACGCCCATTTTTATGAAACCAAATCCTACGGCGCCGATTCTTCCATCCTGACAATGTTCCGCTTGCCGTTGATAATAGGCAACCCCGAAACAGCTCTCAACGGCATCTACAAGGTCGTCCTCTCCGAAGAGACGGCGCACAAATATTTTGGCAGCGAAAACCCGATTGGTAAAAGCCTGTTGTATGTAAATAACGGCCGCCGCCAACCCCTCGAAGTGACCGGCGTTTTTCAAAGTCTCCCCTCCAACTCTCACCTTATCCTCGACGTGCTGGTCTCCTATCCTACATTAAAATATTTTCTCGGCGCCTACGACAACAACAACGACTACACCCAGATCGCCTGGTCCTGGAACGACTACTACACGTATATCCGGCTAAAAGCCGGAACGGACCCCAAAGCCTTTCAAACAAAACTCCAGGACTTCGAAAACCGCCACTACAATTCCCTGCCGGAACACAAAGCCAACAACGACTATGATAATCTCCAACTGGTGCCCCTTACCGACATCCATCTCTATTCCCACTATGGTGAGGAAGCCGAAGCCAACGGAGACGGAAGCTCGGTGAACTTCCTGTTCGTGATCGCCTTTTTTATCGCGTCCATCGCCTGGATTAACTATATCAACCTGGCTACTGCCCGCTCTCTCGAACGCGCAAGGGAAGTTGGCGTAAGAAAAGTACTGGGCGCCCTACGGAAGGATCTGATCCGCCAGTTTCTCGTCGAAAGTCTGCTGCTTAATTTCCTCGCATTGATGCTCGCCATCGCTATCTTCTGGACAGTGGGTCCTCTCTTCAACCGGCTGACCGGGCGGGCCATCGACAGTATTCCGCTAACCTACTGGCAATATTTTTCAGCCCTTTTCATAACCGGCACCTTTCTTTCTGGCATCTATCCGGCATTCGTCCTGTCCCGATATAACCCGGTCTCTGTCCTTAAGGGGCTGTTCAAAAACAGCGGCGGCGGCCAGCTCCTGCGAAAAGGGCTGATCGTCGGTCAGTTTGCCGCCTCCATTCTGCTTATCGCCGGGACCATCATCGTCTATAACCAGGTCCACTATATGCGCAGTCAGACCCTCGGCGCCAACATCGATCAAACGCTGGTCCTCTACGGCGTAAACTCGATGAAGGACTCGACATACAACACCGTCTACCCGTCTTTCCGGCAGGATATTCTCAACACAAAAGATATAAAAAACATCACGGGCTCATCGGATGTGGAAGGCACCGAGATCACCTGGTCCACGGATTGGCAGCGACTGCGCGGTAATCCCAAAAAAAATTATAGCCTTCGCCACCTGGGCGTCGACTATGATTATATCCCCAATTATGGCTTGAAGATCATCGCCGGCCGCCAATTCTCAAAAGACTTCCCCACCGACGATAAAGGCGTTATCCTGAATGAATCGGCAATCCGCGCGTTCGGCTATGCAAAACCGGAGGATGCTATCGGGGAGCCATTGCACGCCAACCAGGGCCAGATCGGGAACGTACACGTTATCGGCGTGGTCGCCGACTACCACCATGAAGGCCTCCAAAAAGCCATCACTCCCATGGCGATCATCCTGCGCCTGCCATCGCCTAATTTCTATTCAATAAAGATCAATGCCTCCAATACGCCCGAAACCATCGCCGCCATAAAAGCCGTCTGGCAACGCCACTTCCCCGCCGACCCCTTTCGATACTTTTTTCTGGATGAGTATTTCAATAAACAATATGCCGAGAACGAACGTTTTGGCGCCGTCTTTGGCCTCTTCGCCGGCCTGGCCATCATCATCGCCTGCCTGGGGCTGCTTGGCCTCTCCGCCTACAACGTAATCCAACGCACAAAAGAAATCGGCATCCGCAAAGTCCTCGGCGCTTCCGTCCGGACTCTGTTATTCATCCTTTCCCGCGACTTCCTTGTGCTCGTTGCCGTAGCCTTCGTCATCGCCGTACCGCTGACCTGGTGGGCCATGAACAGCTGGCTGCAGGAATTTGCCTATCGCATTCACATCGGCTGGTCGACCTTCGCTATCGCCGGAGCCCTCGCCTTTAGCATCGCCCTCGTCACCGTGTGCCTCCAGTCCCTGAAAGCAACCCTGACCAACCCCGTAAAAAGCCTGCGAACAGAGTAATCGTGCAAACACCCGAATACGCGAACCGAACAACTTCAAGCCCATGTTAAAAAACTACCTCCTCACCGCCTGGCGCAACATCCGTCGTAACAGCTTCTATAGCGTCCTTAACATCACCGGCCTCGCCATCGGTCTGGCCGTCGGCATCCTCATCCTCCTATGGGTGAAAGACGAACTAAGCTTCGACGGGTTCCACAAGAATGCCGACCGCATTTATTCGGTAAATTCACATCTCGGCACGGGAGCCGACGCACGCGTTTGGACAGGCGTTCCCGCACCGATCGCCGTCTTCGCCCGCAACTCCGTCCCGGAAGTCGCAAAAGCCGCTCGCATCATCGATAGATGGAACCCGCTCCTGACCACCTATGGATCTAAATCATTCCTCGAGGCCAACACCGCCTTCGCCGACCCGGATTTCTTCACCATCTTCGACTTTCCTCTCCTGAAAGGCAACCGTACCCATCCTTTCCGCGGCGACCAATCCATTGTTATCACCGCATCCATAGCGAGGAAATATTTTGGCAACGCAGATCCCATGGGTAAGGTCCTGGTGATGGATAAGACAGATAACTTCACCGTCACCGGCGTACTCGCCGACTTCCCGGCTAACTCCTCGATAAACTACGATATCATCTTCCCCATGGACCTCTATGCCCATCACTTTGGAGGCAATCTCAATTGGAAGACCATAGACGAGGACCTTGGAGACTTTGGCTTCGCTACCTATCTTCAGCTAAGACCCGATGCCTCCCCGGCCGCTGTCGAAAACAAACTCACGGCGATCTATCGCGAGAAGAAAGGCCCGGGCGGCAAATACGACTCATTCGCCCTTCAATCCCTCGGATCCATCCACCTGATAACAGCAGAAGGTAATACCAGCGCCCTTTCGATCGTCCGCATCTTCTTCGCCGTCGCCATCCTCATCCTCGTCATCGCCGGCATCAACTATGTTAACCTGTCCACCGCCCGGTCCATGCTGCGATCAAAAGAGGTAAGCGTCCGCAAGATCATCGGCGCGGACAAACCCCAGCTCTTCTTCCAGTTCATCACCGAATCGACCCTGCTCTTCGTCCTCGCGTCCATTCTGGCCTTTACCCTGATCACGCTGTTGCTGCCGCTTTACAATAACCTTGCCGCCAAACAGCTCGTCTTCAACCTGAACGACCCGGGCGTCTGGCTGGTCATGGGTTGCACGATCGTCGGCACGCTCGCCGCGGCGAGCATCTATCCGGCACTGTTACTGTCCGCCTTCCGGCCGATCGACGCGCTGAGAGGGAAGATCGCCTCCCTCGGCATCAGCAACACAAACTTTCGACGGATACTCGTTGTAATCCAGTTTGCCTGCTCCGTCGGGCTTATCATTTCCACCATCGTCATCCGTGATCAGTTGAGGTATATCAGGGAAAAAGACCTGGGATTCGATCAGTCCCAGGTTTTCTCTGTGGCCATGCGTGACGGCATGCATAATCATGTCAGCGCTATTGTAAACGATTTGCGACGACTGCCCGCCGTTCAGGACGTCGCCCTTTCCGAAGGCAGCATGATAGGCATGAACGGCGAGACCGGCGATACCTGGTGGGAAGGAAAGGATGCGTCGAAAATGTTTCTGATCAATCAGGGCCATGTAGATGAGCATTTTATCCCGACACTGAAAATGCAACTCGTCGCCGGTTCCAATTTCGCCGGATCGCCCGCTGATAGTTCGAATTATATCCTCAATGAGACCGCCGTCAAATCCATGGGCATGAAAAACCCCATAGGCAAGATCTTTAGCCTGCACAACCACAAAGGCACTATCATCGGCGTTGTCAAAGACTTCAACTTCGCTTCGCTAAAAGAAGAGATCAAACCCCTTATCCTCAAATACGATAGCGCCGGCTGGGGCCTCTTTGTCCGTACCCGCCCGGGTCAGGCCGCCAACGCTATCGCCGCCGTCGGGCATTTCTGGCAAGAATATGACGGCGGATTCCCCTTTTCGTATTCCTTCCTCGACGAGGATTTTGACAAGTTATATCGCGCCGACCAACGGGTCGGGACCCTCTTCAACGTCTTTGCGCTGGTTGCCATCATCATCTCCTGTCTCGGCCTCTTTGGCCTCGCGACATACTCCGCCCAGATCCGCACAAAAGAGATTGGCATCCGCCGCGTCCTCGGCGCCAGCGTAGCCCAGGTCACCAGCCTCCTGGCCAGAGATTTCATTGCCCTGATCGCCCTGGCATTCCTGATCGCCGCACCTGTCGCCGCGTACCTGATGAGCGGCTGGCTGCACAACTATGCCTATCGGACAAAGCTAACGGTCGGCATTTTCGCCGTCACTGCCCTTGCTATCATGTTACTGGCCCTGATAACCATCTGTACCCAAACAATCCGCGCTGCGGTTGCCAACCCCGTGAAGAGCTTGCGCACCGAATAATATCACAAATATCACCCGCGCGCCCCGCTTCGCCCGGCGCGCCCAAATCGTCGTGGCCCCCGCCGCCGGCGCGGGGGCGGCCCCGCGCGCCTTTTGGTAAAAAAACCCCGCCGAGGGGGC
>Ga0335085_10000813_pt1 | contig 78596 bp, 57 predicted proteins | sample Lox_Sample_45_FD_206712 | JGI IMG/M metagenome (GOLD analysis project Ga0335085, IMG submission 206712) | Soil microbial communities from Loxahatchee National Wildlife Refuge, Florida, United States - Lox_Sample_4.5 | ecosystem: Environmental > Terrestrial > Soil > Wetlands | place: USA... | reverse complement strand
TCTCCCAACAGTCGGCAGACCTCCGGACAGGTCATGCCTTGCGCCACCAACAGCACCCCATGCAGGCGGTGATCATAACGCGATTCTTCCGAACGGCGAATCTCGTCTTGCAGTCCCAAAATGATCGTCTTGGCATCAGCAATTTGCAGTGGTCTCATCTCTACATGAAACCACAGATGCTGATAATGCGCAATTACTTATGACGTGCAGTTTAGCTCAGCTCCGATTGCCTGCAAGCGATCTTTCTCCTGGCGCCGCCATGCTCACGCGTGAACCCGGCGGGTCGCCGGGATCTGCGGCTGAGAGCGTATGTCGATGAATTCAGAATCAGAGATCTACGGCCAGCGGAGCGCGTGGCGTCGACGGATCAAGGCGCTGCGGAATCTTCCGCCCGTTCTGCGCATGGTCTGGGAATCGGGGCGCAGCGTGGTCGTCTTCGGGACAGCGCTCCGCCTGATCTCGGCCCTGATCCCGCTCGCCCTGCTGGCGGTCACCCGGTTGATCATCGATGCGGTGGTAGCGCATGCGGTCCGTCATCAGGCCTTGATGCCCCGATTCTGGTGGCTGGTCGCGCTCGAGTTCGGTCTGGCCGCCCTGGGCAGCCTCTTGAGCCGGGTCATCGATTACGGCGATGTGCTGCTGGCGGACAAGTTTACCTTGCACATCAGCACGCGCATCATGGCGCACGCCTCCCGCCTGGACCTCGCCTCCTACGAGGATCCTGTCTTTTACGACAAACTGGAACGAGCCCGCGTGCAAGCCACGGACCGCCTGGGCATGGTGCAGGCCGTAGGCCGCGTGCTGCAACAGATCATCACCACCGTTAGTCTGGCGGCAGGCGTCTTCGTCTATTCTCCCTGGCTTCTGCTGGTGCTGGTCCTGTGCGTGGTGCCGGCGTTTCTGGGAGAGAGCCACTTCGCGTTTCTGGGGTACTCGCTGGCGTTCCGCCAGACTCCAACCCGGCGTCAACTGGACTATCTGCGCGTCCTGGGAGCCAGCAAAGAGAGCGCCAAGGAGCTGAAACTCTTTGGACTCGCTCCATTTCTCAGCTCTGAGTACACCCGGCTCTCCCACGACATCTATCGGCAGAATGTCGGGCTCGCCCGGCGAAGGCTGCAGGCCGGAGCCCTGCTTTCGGTGCTCAGCACCGCTGGGTATTACGGCACTTACGCCTGGGTGGTGTACGAGACCGTTCAGGGCCGGATCAGCGTCGGCACCCTGACCTTTCTGGCCGGAGCGATCGCGGGCGCCGCCAGCAACATCCAGATGATCTTTTCGACCTTCTCGAGTATCGCCGACCAGGCGCTATTCCTGACCGATCTGATCGACTTCTTCGCGGTGCAGCCGTCGGTCCGGTCGAAGCCGGACGCTCGGCCCGCGCCGCGTCCCATCCGGGCGGGGTTTGAGTTCCGAAACGTATCTTTCACCTATCCGGGCACGAGCCGGGTGGTGCTTCACCGCCTCAGTTTCCGCCTGAGTTCGGGTGAGCGCATCGCCTTGATCGGCGAAAACGGCCAAGGCAAAACGACCATCGTCAAGCTCCTCACCCGCCTTTACGATCCCACCGAGGGACGGATCCTACTCGACGGGATCGATCTGCGCGAGTACGATCTCGAGGATCTCAGCCGGCAAATCGCCGTGATCTTCCAGGACTTCATGCGTTACGACCTGACGGCGGCGGCGAACATCGCGGTGGGCGAGATTCAGAGCCGGCAGGATCGCCCCCGTATCGAGGCGGCGGCGCGCAAGAGCCTGGCCCACGGCGTGGTGGCCAGGCTTCCCGGCGGCTACGGGCAGATGCTGGGGCGGCGATTCGAGGGCGGGGTCGATCTGTCGGGCGGGGAATGGCAGAAGCTCGCCCTCGCGCGGGCCTACTTGCGCGACGCCCAGGTCCTGGTGCTGGATGAGCCCACCGCCTCGCTGGACGCGCGCTCGGAGCACGAAGTCTTTGAGCGCTTTGCGGAGCTGACCCACGGCAAGATAGCGCTTCTGATCTCGCACCGCTTTTCCACGGTTCGCATGGCCGACCGCATTCTCGTCCTAGAGGACGGCCGCATCGCGGAAGAGGGAAGCCATGCGGAGCTGGTGGCCAGTGCCGGTCGCTACTCCGAAATGTTTGAATTGCAGGCGGCCAACTACCGCTAGGGGGCGAAATGGCCGAAGCCTTCCCTTCAGAGACGGAGTTCCCACGACCGCCGATCCTTGTTTCTCCGCTTTCCGCTGACGAAACGTCAAGCTCCTTGCCACATGATTCTGAGGCCTTGAAGGAGCGGATTGGTCGGGCCTTGGACGAGGCCAGCCGCTGGAAGGTGAGCCGCGACCACAAGCGCAGCCGGAAGTTGGAAAGGATTTCACGCCAGGCGGACCTGGTGATCGGAGCTGCCTTGACCGCGCTTCGGCAATCGATCGCCGGTGCCAGGGAAACGCCGGAGGCCGTGCGCTGGCTTGTGGACAACCGCCGGCTCCTGCGCTCGGCGCTGGCCGCGACCACCCGGGCGCTCAAGACGAGCCGGGAACTGCCTCAGCTCGAAGAACAGGGCGCCAGGACCGAGTTGACGCCCCGGGCCTATGCCGCCGCTGAGGCCTTTCTCCGTTCTACCGGCGGCGCTTTCGATCTCCGCTCTCTTCACGGTTACCTGGAAGCCGTCCAGCAACACGGCGCCTTCGAGCTGGGCGAGCTCTGGGCCATGCCGACCATGCTGCAGCTGGTCTTGTTGCGGGACATTGCCCGCGAAGCCGCCGGTCTGCTGCGCGCTCTGGCGCCTTCAGGTTCCCTGCCGGACGCTCGGGCTTGCCTGCCGGTCCTGATCACCAGCGTGCGGCAGGTCGCGGAGACGGACTGGAGGAAACTGGTCGAGCAGGTCAGTCTGACCGAGCGTGTGCTCCGGGAGGATCCGACAGATGCGTACGGACGTATGGATTTCGAGAGCCGCGATCAATATCGCGGTGTGATCAGCAAGCTGGCGCGCCGCTCGAAGGACGCGGAGCCGGAGATTGCCCAGGCGGCGATTGCGCTCGCGCGCCGGGCCAAGAGCGAATGGACTTCGGATCCCCGCCGCGCGGAGCGCCGGGCCCACGTCGGTTACTACCTGGTGGATCGAGGCCGCGCCATTCTGGAGCATCAGATCGAGTATCGCCCGCCCCTGCTGGCGCAAATGCGCGATTCCGTGCGCCGCAAGCCGGACGCCTGGTACCTGCTGGGCGTCGAGCTCCTGACCTTTGCTTTCATGGCTTTCATCCTCAACGGCCTCGGAACGCATGTCCCTCTGCTCTGGGCGATCCTGTTGCTCCTCATTCCAGCGACAGAGTCGGCTGTCGAAGCCGTCAACCAAGCGGTGTCATTCTTCCTGCCGCCGCGTCCGCTGCCCAAGCTTGATTTCTCCTCGGGAATCCCGGCCGAGTTCACCACCATGGTGGTGGTGCCGACCCTGCTGACGAGTGAGCCGCAGGTACGGCAGATTGTGCGCGACCTGGAGTTGCGCTACCTGGGGAATCAGGATCGCAATCTGCACTTCGCTCTGTTGACAGATTTCCCTGATTCCCCGCAGCCTGCAGGCGAACGGAGCAGTCTGGTGGATCTCTGTTCCAGCCTGATCGAAGGTCTGAACGAAAGGTACGGGGGCTACGGCGCGGGCCGGTTCTATGTCTTTCATCGCGACCTTGTCTATAACCCGGTGGAAAGCACCTGGATGGGCTGGGAACGAAAGCGGGGGAAGCTGCTGGATTTCAACAGCCTGTTGCAGGGGAAGGCGGACCGTTTTCAGGTCAAGACAGGCGACTTGTCGATCCTCTCCAGGGTGCGTTACGTCATCACGCTGGACGCGGATACTCAGCTGCCGAGAGACTCCGCCCGGCGGCTGGTTGCGACTCTGGCCCACCCGCTGCACCGCGCCGTGATCGATCCCTCCGCCAACACGGTGGTGGAAGGCTATGGCATCCTTCAGCCTCGGGTCGGAATCAGCGTTCGTTCGGCCCATCGGTCGCGGCTGGCCAGCATTTATTCCGGCCAAGCTGGCTTCGACATTTACACCCGGGCAGTCTCGGATGTTTATCAGGACCTGATGGACGAGGGCAGCTTCACCGGCAAGGGCATCTACGAAGTCGACGTTTTTCAGCGCGTACTCTCGGACCGCTTCCCCCAAAACGCCATCCTCAGCCATGACCTGATCGAGGGAGCTTACGCCCGGGCCGGCCTGGTCTCAGACATCGAACTGATTGACGACTACCCCTCGCACTTCAGCGCCTACACCCGCCGGAAGCACCGCTGGGTGCGGGGAGACTGGCAGATCATGCGCTGGCTGCTTCCGCGGGTCCCGGACCATTCTGGCATAACGGTGAAGAACCCGATCAGCGTGATCTCCAAGTGGAAGATCTTGGATAACCTGCGGCGCAGCCTGGTGGAGCCCGCAACCTTTGTGCTGCTGCTGGCTGGATGGTTCTTCCTGCCCGGGGGACCGGCGCACTGGACACGAGCCGTACTGGCGCTGCTGCTGATTCCAGCGTACCTACGCCTGATACTCTCCCTGGCAAGCCTGTACCGGACCGAGTACCTTCCAGGCTTTCTCATCGAAACCGCCGAAGCTTTTGTAACCGACCAAGTAAACGTCTTTATGCTGCTGGCATTCCTGGCCTTTCAAGTGCTCGTGACTCTGGATGCCATTATGCGGACTCTCGTCCGCCTGACCATCACCCGGCGAAGACTGCTCGAATGGGAGACCGCGGCGGAAGCAGAGAGCGGGACCCCGCACCGGACTACGGTGGATCTTTATCTGCAGGTGAGCCCGCTCGTCTCGGCCGTCATCGCTTCGCTTCTGCTCTTAATTCGCCCGGTTGCCTTACCGAGCGCGGCTCCCATCCTGGTAATCTGGGGGTGTTCCGGCCTTCTCTCGCGCTGGCTGAACCGGCCTCTCCGCCCCGGCAGCAATGAGATCGCCCCGGACGACGAGCAGTTTCTGCGCCTGGCCGCGCTCCGAACCTGGCGCTTCTTTCGGTCATGGAGCCATGAAGACAACCACTGGCTGATACCCGACACCGTGCAGGAAGCTCCCCCGTCGGTCGCCCATCGGATCTCGCCCACCAACCTCGGTCTCCTGCTGAATGCGCGCCTCGGCGCGCTCGAGCTGGGTTATCTCAACACCCTCGAATTCGTGGCCGCTACCGAACGAACCCTGTTCACGATGCGCCGAATGCCTCGCTACCGTGGGCACTTCCTCAACTGGTACGACACCGCCAGTCTTGAACCGCTTGAGCCCTTCTTTGTGTCGACGGTGGACAGCGGCAATCTGGTCTGCTGCCTCTGGACGCTGAAGCAAGGCTGCCTGCAGTTGGCCGGGACGCGGGCGGCGGCCTCCAGCCTTTGGCAAGGCCTTCGCGATCACGTGCGGCTCGTTCTCGAATCGGCAGGGGCCATGCCGTCAGAGCCAGCCACCTTTGCTTCCGTCGAGCAGCTGCGCATCGCCGGCGATCGTCTGAGCAAGGGAGCCACGATAGGCGACCTGGCCGAGGCGGAGCGCGCTCTGGCGCAACTCGGCGCGCGTCTAAATGAAGCTGACGGAGGTGCGGGCGAAGAAGTCAGGTACTGGATTCGAGAGGCGGAGTCGCGAGCGGCAGCCCTGCGCGCGGCGGCTGACGACTACCCGTCGAGCTTCGGCGAACGACTGCGCAGAATTGCCGCAGAATGCGACGCCTTAGTTCGCGAAATGGACTTCTCTTTTCTATATCGCCCCGAGAGGAAGGTGCTCTCGATCGGCTACGACCTCGGCGGGCAGCGCTTGGAAGAGAGCTGTTACGAGCTGCTGGCATCCGAAGCCCGGATGGCAGCCTTTGTGGCCGTCGCCAAGGGCGACGTCCCTCAGGAGAGCTGGCTCAACCTGGGGCGGACCCTGACGGCCTGCCGCGGCGGGCGTACGCTGCTCTCCTGGTCAGGAACCATGTTTGAGTACCTGATGCCCGTCCTCTGGATGAAAAGCTATCCCAGGACGATTCTCGACGAGAGCGTACGCGCAGCCGTACAGTGCCAGAGACGAGCGGCCAAGAGGAAGGACATTCCCTGGGGAGTCTCGGAATCGGGCTGCAGCCGGACCAACGAACTGGGTCACTACCTGTATTTTGCCTTCGGACTGGCCGACCTGGCCTTGCGGCCTGAGCCTTATCAAGGTGACGTCATATCTCCGTACTCCTCGTTCCTGGCGCTGGAAGTCGATACAGGCAAGTCCGTGGGGAACCTGCGGCGCATGGATGAGCTGGGGTGGGTCGGAAAGCTGGGCTTTTACGAGGCCGCGGACTACCCGGCGTCCCAGAACGGGAAGCCAGGTCCGTTCAAGCTGGTCCGCTCCTGGATGGGTCATCACCAAGGCATGATTCTGCTGGCGGTCTGCAACTTGCTAACGGGCTCGGTAATCCAGAGTCTTTTCCACGCGGAGCCGATGGTCGCGGCCACGGAGCGGTTGTTGCAGGAGAGACTGCCGCGGGCGGTGGCGATTGAACGGCCAGAGGCGCAGCCAGCATAGCTCGTTGGCTTTGCGGCAACGAGGATGTAACGCGGGACATCAAAACGGATGGGAAGTTGCGGACGTTCCGGTTGGATGGCGCTCTTGGAAGGCTGACGCCGGACGAGCGTTGGATGAGTGCCCTTGACAGAATGCTACCTTGTACTTTACGGTAGTTGTCAGGCGTGACATGAGTTGACTGGAGCCGTGGGCTCAGGCCACCCATATTGAAAGATGCAGGCAAGTCCCACGATCTTGTTGAAAATAAAGGTTCGATTTCCTGATCCCACGATGTTGTTGCAAACAACCAGCTTACGCCCTGAACCTCACGATGTTTCTGATAATAAAAAGCTTATCTCATCAAGGCCCTGGACGGTCCTTGACGAACTCCGGACGGCAGCAGCGATTTTTGCCTTCACCTTGGCCGGCGCTCTCTCGAGGCAACTCGGGTTTAGCCGGTCTGTGAGGCGAACCGGGGGACGCCTGCTGTTAAGGGGACGAAGCCAAACGAACCCAAGCGAACCCAAGAGACCTAAGTCTTTTGATATGAAAGCGTTATCGCCGTTTACCCGAAAGCGAACCCAAGGAAGCTATCCTGTTGATTTTCAGCAGATTACGGTGGCAAAAGGGCGCCTTTTGCGAAAAACGTATGTTGATGGCGCCTTAGCCGGTCAATGAGCTTGTCTACCTGTCTCCTGGGAGACCGCTGGTTCGGCCAGTGGCGGCCTTGAGCGAAGGCCATTATGTCTATGTTTTACGGCAGGATACGGACGACAGGGTCGTCTTGTTCCGGAGATTCTGAGGCGAGCTTACTCGGTAAGTTTAATTAAGTCGTTGTTTTACAGTCTGATGAACGCGCTTCCGAGAATCCGCAGGTCCGGCTGTTTAGCCATTGGGTTCTTGTGCTTCGCGCCGGTCGTCGTATACGCGCAGAAGCCTCACCACCGCAGAAGCGCGCCCGAGCCAAAAGCCATAACCAAGGCCGCCCCCCCCACCTCTCCGAATGGGTTGACGCAAGTCAACACCGATCTGGTGGACGACATTTCCCGTAGAGCCTTTCGCTATTTCTGGGAGTGGACGGATCCTAACACGGGTCTGACCTTGGATCGGGCGCGGGCGGATGGCGAGCAGGAGGACAACCCCAATCACGTGCGGGTGGCCAGCATTGCCGCCACCGGCTTCGGCCTGACTGCCTTCTGCATTGCGGCGGAGCATCGGCTGATCAGCCGCGAGACCGCGCGCGAGCGGGTGCTACCCGCCTTGCGCTACTTCGCCTACAGCGCGCCGCAGGAACACGGCTGGTTCTACCACTACCTGGACTCGGTGACCGGTCAGCGGCGCTGGACGAGTGAGGTCTCCTCCATCGACACGGCACTCCTGCTAGCCGGCATTCTCACCGTGCGCCAGTATTTCAGCAACGACCCGGAGATCGTTCAGCTTGCCACTTTGATCTATGATCGCGTCGATTTCCCCTGGATGATGGACGGCAGCCAGACCTATTTCTCGCACGGCTGGACGCCGGAGAGCGGGTTTTTCAAGCATCGCTGGGACACTTACAGCGAGCTCATGATTCTCTACGTCTTGGGAATTGGCTCACCCACCCATCCGATTCCGCCTTACACCTGGAACACCTGGCGGCTTCCCGTCATGAAGGTCGGGAACTACACCTTCGTGGGCGGAGGACCGCTGTTCATCCAGCAGTATTCGCAGGCGTGGATCGACCTTCGCGACCGGCTCGACGAGGGATCGCTGAACGGGCAGGTGGTTCCCCGGGTCAATTACTTCGCCAATGCGGTGGCGGCCACCCGCGCTCAGCAGGAGGCTTTCAGCAAGCAGCTGTCGCGGCAGTTTCCCGGTTATTCTGAGAACGTCTGGGGCTTGACGGCTTCCGACAGCGTCGACGGTTACCGGGACTGGGGCGGATCTGTTGAGGACCCGCGCATCGACGGCACGGTGACGCCGAGCGCCGCCGCCGGGTCGTTGATGTTCGCGCCCGACATCTGCCTGCCCGCCTTGCGCGCCATGTTGGTGAAGTATGGCAAGCAGATCTACGGCCGCTACGGGTTCGCCGACGCCTTCAACCCTACGACCGGATGGGTAAGCCAATACGTAATCGGAATCGATGTTGGCATCACGCTGCTGAGCGCTGAGAACCTGCGCACCGGGAATGTCTGGAAATGGTTTATGAGCAACGTCGAGCCGGAGCGCGCGCTCGATCTCGTGGGTCTGGTCAAGGTGCCCAAGACTCAGAACGCCGAACCGCTGACGGCCACGAACTCGGCATCGGAACGGAGCAGGCAAGAGACGAACCCGGGGTCGAAGCCGCCGGACGCCTTTTTCCTGGCGCCGGGTGCTTCTATTCCAGCATCGAGTTTTGAGTTCAGGATTCCGGTGCCGGCCTGGATGGAGACGCCTCCTTCGCCGCCGCCGGTGGGGGGCGGGTCCGCTCAAGACTCGAACCCCGCCGGCCCGTCGAGCGGCCTTGGGGTAACACCCCCAGTACACGGTGGACCACCGTAATTACCCGGCTCAGGTCCGCGCGATGGCACAGGCGTTGGCGGCCATTGATCGCTAACTCTTTGACCACGTGGGAAGTTCCGGCCCTTCGCTCTGAGCCAGGTCTTTGGCATGGCGAGTGCTCGATCTGCAGCCAGTGGGGGCATTTCTCTTGCGAATCGGAGGTTCTAATATGCGCAGCGGGAAGAAGATTCCGGGCGTGCCATTGTTGCTGGCTGTGCTGAGCTTCGTGGCGAGCAGCTTCGCCGCGGAGCCTCAGCCAAGACCAGAGGCTGACACGCTGCGCGCGGTCCAAGCCGCGGAGCAGAAAGGCGGGTTCGGCAGGGCGGAGTCGATCACCGGAACCATCTCACTAGTCAAGCCGGACGAAGGCTTGTTGATTGTGACCGAGCGCGGTCCGGGACAGCCGGCCTCCCTAATGATCACCGGCGCTACCATGGTGACGAAGAACCCAGATGGCAGCACCACCAAGACCGATGCAGGCGTTTCTGCGGAATCGGGACCAGGTGAGACCGACTACCACTTCCGAGTGACCAGTTCGACCCTCATCCGGGTGAACGGACGCAGCGTGGCCCTGAGTAATCTGGCCAGATTGGAGGATAAAAAGGTGACCGTGCATTTTATACCCGAGCGCAATGGAAACTTCGCCAAGACCATCGAAGTACGCCCTTAGGCAAGAGGATGCGCGCGCAGGATATGCAAGTCACGTTGGCCGGCTCAAACGGCTTGCCGCGGATTGCGGAAAGGGCAGCGCCGCGGTAACTCCTGATCCTCACCATGCAGGGACCTCCTTGTTCTTCGTTCTGTTAGCAGACATTTCACCCCTCCCTCTCCTACAAGAAGCAGACCCGTCTGTGCACGATGGGTCACAACTACCATTGCTAGTGGTTGTGTGCTGGTAGCCACAGCCTGCAGGGCACACCTTTCCGACACACCGATTAGCAAAGAAAAAGGCTTGACACCGAACGAGCTCAGTGGTACAAAGTGGCTCGAAGTAGCGAATTGTGTCTAAAAGTGGTCTAACTCAGCATTCGGAGACGGGTTGTTTCGCGGCACGCACAAGGCGACGGTTGATCCCAAAGGACGGCTCAAGATTCCGGCGGAGTTCAAGGAAATCATTGACCGCGAGTACGGACCAAATTTCTATGTCACCAGCCTGCGCGGCGACAAGGCATCAGTCTATCCCTTTGCCCAGTGGGAGCAAACCGAAAAGAAGCTGGCCGCCCTGCCCACGATGAGCCGGGCTCGCAACAAGTTTCTGGATCGGACCAACTTCTGGGGGCAACAGACGCAGATGGATGGGCAAGGCCGCATCCTGCTTCCCTCCCAGCTGCGGACCGCCGCGGGCGTGGTGGGCGAAGTGATCGTGATGGGCTATCCCGATAGGCTCGATGTTTGGAAGCCGGAACGCTTCGCCGAGCACCTGGAGAAGGACCCGATCACCGAAGAGGACGAGAAGACCTGGAGCGACCTCGGCATTTAAGGCTGTGGTGGGCGGCGAGTGGCGAGTGAGGAGCCAAGTGAGCGCGCGGGAGCGGTCCACCAACCGGTGCTGCTGGAAGAGGTTCTGGAGTTCCTGAATGTGCGGCCGGAGGGCTTCTACATCGACGCCACCGTCGGCGGCGGCGGGCACGCCGAGGCAATCCTGGAGCGGCTTGCAGGCGGCAGGCTGCTCGGCATCGATCGCGATCCGGCGGCCGTGGCTTCGGCCGCTGCGCGTCTGGCCCGTTTTGGTGACAAGGTGACTCTGGTGCACGGCAACTTTGCGGAGATCGAGTCGTTGCACGCGGCCAGCGGCCTGCCACCAGCCGACGGATTGCTGGCCGACCTGGGGTTGAGTTCTTTGCAGCTCGGGGACGGCGGCCGTGGTTTCAGCTTCAGCGCCGACGGTCCGCTGGACATGCGGATGGACCCAGACTCCGAGACCACGGCCGCCGATTTAGTGAACACCTTGAGCGAGCGCGAGCTCGCCGATCTGATTTTCAAGTTTGGCGAAGAGCGCCAGTCGCGCCGTATCGCGCGAGCCCTTATGAGGTCCCGGCCGGTTCGTACCTCCACCGAACTGGCGCAGGTGGTGACGCGAGCGATCCCCTCCCGGCCGGGCCCTCACCAGATTCATCCCGCCACCCGCACATTCATGGCCCTGCGGCTGGCGGTCAACGGCGAACTCGAGAGCCTGGACCGCTTCCTGGATCAAGGCCTCGCCGTGCTGGCGGCCGGCGGAAGGATGGTCGCAATCAGCTTCCACTCGCTGGAAGATCGCCGGGTGAAGCAGGCGTTTGCCGCCTGGCGGCACGAGGGCCGGGCACACTTGCTGACCCGCAAAGTGGTGCGCCCGCGGGAAGAAGAGCTGCGCCGGAACCCGCGGGCCCGCAGCGCCAAACTGCGCGCGGTGGAAAGGGTCGGAAGCGTTCGGATTTAGGAGGTAAGGAAAATGGCTACCGCTGCTCAAGCCTTGCCGGGCGCCCGGCGGCGACCTCGTCAAACCCTGACGGCGGGCCGTGCCCCGGTCCGCGAAGTCTACTTCGTAAAGCGGATCGACAACTCCCGGATTGTGCGGGAAGTCGATGGCGCCAAGCATCGCGAGTGTTACACCTTGGCGGGGCTGATCGGCCTGAGCTTTGTGCTCTGCTTCGCCTATGCCTGGCAGCACTTCCAGTGTGTGCGCTACGGCTATGAGATCGAACAACTACGGCAGCAGAAGACTTCTCTCGAGAACTGGAATCGCCGGCTGAAATCTGAGGAGCAGTCCCTCGACCAGAAGGACTTCATCGAGGGAAAGGCCCAGGCCGAGCTTGGCCTTGAGCCCGTACGACCCGGCCAGGTGGTGCGCGCCGAAGACTTGATGGACGCTCCGCCCGTCTCCGAGGAGCCCCAGCTTGCCGAAAGCCGGCCCGCGCCGAGCGCGGCGCTGGCAGGTCTCCGGCCGCGACATTGAGAGTTTGACGATTAGAAGTGCGCCGCTGGAAGGGCACGTAACTCGGATGCGCCCCTCGTCTCCACCTCCCCACCTGGCAGGTCAAACCGGTCCTCGCCGCCGCATCTTCGCCTTCGGCGGCTTGCTCAGCCTTTGGACTCTGCTGATCCTCGGCCGGCTCTACGGTTTGCAAGTGATCGACTACGTCAAATGGATCATCATCAAGCAGAAGCAGCAGCAGCACACCTTACTGCTCCCGGCCGAACGCGGCACAATTTATGACCGGCGTGGGCGCGAACTGGCCATTGCCGTGCCAACGGAGTCGATCGGCGTCTCGCCGCCCGAGATTCAGGATCCTGGCTTGGTGGCGAGGTTACTGGCTCCGATCCTCAGTCTGGACGCCGTGGAACTGGAAGGCCGCATCCAAGACTCCCGCTCCTTTCTCTGGCTGGCGCGGGGGGTTCCTGACAATCTGGCGGATCGGGTTCGCAGCTTGGGCTTGAAGGGAATCAGCCTGCAAACCGAGATGAGGCGCTCCTACCCGCGAGGGCCGTTGGCCGCCTCGGTAGTCGGCTACGCGGGGCTGGATGATCAGGGGCTGGGCGGCCTCGAGTCTGGACTCAACCGGTTGATGGCCGGACATCCAGGCAGGATTCTGATGAACGAGGATGCGCACGGGCACGTCTTTCAATCCAGCGAATGGAAGAGCCAGCCCGGCGCCAACGTGGTCCTGACCCTGGATGCCGACATTCAGGGCATCGTCCAAGCAACCCTGGATCAGGCGGTGGCAGACCACCACGCCGCCGGGGCCTTGGCAGTCGTGGAGGACCCTTCCACAGGTAAGATCCTCGCCATAGCGAGTGAGCCAACCTTCGACCCTAACCACTTTGATCAATCTAAACCCGCGAACCGTATCAATCGCGCCATCCAGTGGGTCTACGAACCGGGTTCGATGTTCAAGCTGGTGCCCTTCTCGGGGGCCGTGGAAGAGGGCCTCATCTCGCCTGAAGAGATGGTTGATTGCCAAGGGGGTTCTATAACCATAGGACGCCATGTGATCCACGATGCTGAGCGCGGTTTAGGAGTTATTACGGTAGAGGATGCCCTGGCTCATTCGAGCGACGTGGCTGCCGTCAAGATCGGGCTGCGCCTCGGGCCGGACCGCTTATACGAGTACATCCGCCGCTTTGGATTCGGCTCGCGCACCGGAATCGACCTGCCCGGCGAGGAACTAGGCTTGCTAAAACCGCCCGAGCGCTGGTCGGGCATGTCGATCGGCGCCCTTTCCATCGGCCAAGAAGTGGGCGTGACAGCGCTGCAGGTCGTCTCGGCATACAGCGCTATTGCCAACGGCGGCGTGCTGATGCCTCCGCGCATTATCGATCACTTCGAGCGGGGATTGGTGGCGACGGGACCCGCGATTCGACCGGCCCGCCGGGTGGTGAGCGAGCGGACGGCCGAGATCATGAAGCACATGTTGGCTTCCGTGGTAGACAAAGGCACCGGGCGTTCCGCTCAACTGCAAGGCTACTCGGCGGCCGGCAAGACGGGAACGGCTCAGAAGATCGATCCTTCAGGCGCATACTCGCACAGCCAGTTCGTGGCCTCGTTCGTGGGCATGGCGCCAGTGCAGCACCCCGCCGTGGTGGTGTTGGTCTCAATCGATTCGCCCGTCGGCCAATACTACGGTGCCGAAGTGGCGGCGCCGGTCTTCAAGGACATCACCCAGCAAATCCTGTCCCGCTTGAACGTGCCCGAAGACCGCCCTGTCCCCCTGATCACAAAGAGGGTCGGACCAACGAAGCCTGTAGAAGTGGACCGGCCGCCTGCCGAGGTTGCGGACGGCGCTCCCAGCGACGTTCCAGATTCCGATCTCAAGCCGGTCGCTCTGAACAATGACAGAACGCGAGGGCCGGATACCGTAGTGCTGGACAGCGGCCCGCTGATCACCGTTCCTGACTTTACAGGCCTTGCCGAGCGTCCGGTGGCAGATCAGTGTCAGGCTCTCGGTCTCGACCTTGTCGTGGACGGAAGCGGACTGGCCGCCGGGCAGATCCCGCCAGCAGGGTCAAAGGTTCCTGCCCGAACGAAGCTGCGGGTGCGTTTCGCGCGCTAACGCTCTCACCGCGATAGAATAGGGCTTAACAATGAAGTTGCTCGACCTGCTCCAGGACTACCCAGGCGTTGAGCTGGGAAGCGCCGCCGGGATGCAGATCCGCTCTCTGGCGTACGACTCTCGAAGGGTTGAGCCTGGCAGCCTGTTCTTCGCCATCAGCGGAGAAAATGACGACGGCCACCGCTTTATCCCCGATGCCCTTGCGCGGGGAGCTGCGGCTATCGTGAGCGAGCGCGCCTGCCACGGGGGTTCGGCGGGCATTCAGGAGGGATCAGCGAATCTAGCCTCAAGGTGGGTGCGAGTCCCGAAAATCCGGCGGGCGCTCTCTTCGGCAGCGCGTGCTTTCTACGGGCATCCGGAAGGGGCGTTGCGCCTGGTCGGAATCACAGGAACCAACGGCAAGACAACCACGGCCTACCTGCTGGAGAGCATCTTCCACGCTGCAGGCGTTCCGAACGGCCTTTTCGGAACGATTGAGTACCATGTGGGTGGCAAGAAACTGCCGGCTCCGAACACCACGCCGGAGTCGCTCGATCTGGCTTCCAACCTCGCCGACCTCGTGAAGGCCGGGGCCTCGGCAGCTGTCATGGAGGTCTCGTCGCACGCGTTGGCCCAGGAGCGCATCTGGGGATTCCCTTTTGCGGTCGGCGTTTTTACGAATCTTACTCGCGATCACCTCGACTATCACGGCACTCTAGAGGACTACTTCCGCGCTAAACGGCGGCTCTTCGAGGGCCTCGGAACGCCACCTCCCGGGGTGGCGGTGATCAACGCCGACGACCCTTGGAGTGCACGTCTTGTGGGGCTTCCCTATCCGCGCCTAATCACCTATGGAACTAGTTCCCAGGCTGCGGTCCGCGTCCGGCGTTTCAGCCAGAATGCCTCAGGCCTGAGGGCTTGGCTGACGACTCCTGAAGGGCCGCTGGACATCGAGTCCTCACTCATCGGACGATCGAACCTGATGAACATTCTGGCCGCGGCCGCTACGGCGCAGGGACTTGGAATCGCGGGGGAGAAGATCCAGCACGGGCTGGAGGCTCTTGGACTGGTTCCGGGCCGTTTCGAGCGCGTGGAGAGCGGCCAGCCCTTTCTGGTGCTCGTCGACTACGCCCACACCGACGACGCCTTGCGCAATGTTCTCACCACGGCTCGCGAGCTCACCAACCATCGGCTGATCGTGGTGTTCGGCTGCGGTGGCGACCGCGATCGCTCCAAGCGTCCCTTGATGGGTGAGGCCGCCGGCTCGCTGGCGGATCTGGTGGTGCTGACCTCCGACAATCCGCGCAGCGAAGACCCGCTCACCATCATGAATGACGCCTTGGTGGGCGTGCAGAGAACTGGAAAGGGATGCACCTTGGAAGTTGACCGTGCCGCGGCTATTCGCGGGGCGCTCGAGCAGGCGCGCGCGGGAGACGTAGTGGTGATCGCCGGCAAGGGACACGAAACCTATCAGATTTTCAAGGATCGGACCATAGCCTTCGACGATCGCCAGGTAGCACGGGAAGCGCTCGAAGGCTTGGGCTATGTCCCGCGATCGGGCGCCGGCAGGCTTAATTCCCACCCGGTGGGATGATCGATTCGGTGCCGAAAGGGCATTCTTAATGGAACTCTCGCTGGCGGAAGCCGCCGGCATTCTCGGCTCAACCTCGCGGATGCCGGAGCGCGTCGCGCAAAGCTACTCAATCGACTCGCGCACCCTGGCGGCCGGGGCGCTCTTTTTCGCCATCCAGGGCCCGAATTTTGACGGCCACGACTTTGTGGTCCAGGCGCTGGGGCGGGGCGCGGTCGGCGCCGTGGTTGACCGCGAGTGGGCGGCTTCCGCGCCCGCGGCTATCGCACCTTCTCTGATTCCGGTGGCTGACTCGATCGCCGCTCTGCAGGATTTAGGCCGGGCGGTTCGTCGCAAGTGGGCACGTCCGCTCATCGCGGTCACGGGCAGTACCGGCAAGACCACCACTAAGGAGTTGATCGCAGCTGCACTCGGCCGGCGCTATGCGGTGCACAAATCCGCCGGCAATCTGAACAATCATCTGGGTGTGCCCTTGACCCTGCTGTCCCTTACGAGAGCTCAGGACCTTGCAGTCCTCGAACTGGGAATGTCCCACGCCGGCGAGATCGCCCTGCTGGCGAAGATTGCCACCCCAGCCCTGGGTGTGGTTACCAACGTAGCGCCTGCTCATCTGCAGTTTTTCGATTCTCTGGACGCCATTGCGGCGGCCAAGCGCGAGCTCATTGAAAATCTTGTACCGCCCGCGAGCGCGATTTTGAACTACGATGATCCCCGAGTTCGCGGTTTTCGCGAGGGCTTTGGAGGGAGAGTTGTAACCTACGGGTTCGAGCATGGCGCCGATTATCGTGCCACTGGATTCCGATTGAGCCAGACCGCCGAGGGTTCGCTCGAAAGCCTCTTCAGAGTGCAGGGACTTGGGTGCGAGGCGGAGCTTCGGTTGGCGCTACCCGGCCGCCACAATGTCGAGAACGCGTTGGCCGCCGTCGCTGTAGGTCGTCTGCTAGGGGTGTCGCCTGGAGCGATGGCGGACGCGCTGGCGAATTTCAGGCCCGTGGGCGGCCGCACCGAAGTTGTCCAGCTGGCCGCAGGAGCAACTTTGATCAATGACAGTTATAACTCCAGTCCGCGAGCCCTGGAGCAGATGTTGAGACTGCTTCGCGACTGGCCGACGGCCGAACGAAGAATCGTGGTGGCGGGCGAAATGCTCGAACTCGGTCCCTCATCGCCCGAGTGGCACCGGGCCGGCGGCAGCGCCTGCGCCGCGAGCGGCGTGGACTGGCTTCTGGCCGTGCAGGGGGATGCTCAACTGTTCGTCGAAGGCGCAGTCGCTTCCGGCTTTCCGCCGGACAGGGCCCGCTTCTTTGCCGAGGCCGAAGAGGCAGGGCGTTTCTGTGGTTCGATCCTGGGGCCGCGGGATGTAGTTCTCGTGAAGGGCTCGCGCGCCGTCCACCTCGAAAGGGCTGTGGAGCAGTTGATCCCAGCAGCGAACGCCCTGGTGGGTTCGCGATGAAAAGGTCCCGGTTTCTTCACTGACCTCCATGTTCTATCTTCTCTATCTCAAGTTTTACCCCCACTTCCATGCCCTGAATCTCTTCCGCTACATCACTCTGCGAACCGCTTTCGCGAGCATCACAGCCCTTCTGCTCTCTATTCTCACCGGCCCGGTGACCATCCGGCAGCTGAAAAAGTTCCAGATCGGACAGTTTATTCGCGAAGAGGGCCCGCAATCCCACCATGCTAAGGCCGGCACCCCGACCATGGGCGGCGTGCTCATCAACCTGTGCGTCGTAGTGCCCACCCTCCTGTGGACGGACCTCAGCAACCTTCTGGTGTGGTTGGCGCTGCTGGTGATTTTGGCCTTCGCGGCGATCGGCTTCTGGGACGATTATCAGAAGGTCCGGCAGCGCCAGAATCTCGGTCTGACCGGGCGCAGCAAGCTGCTCCTGCAAATCCTGGTCAGCTTCTTATTCGGCGTGGCCCTGATGCTGCTGTCCGCCGCCGGACTCTATTCCACCGACCTCACCTTTCCCTTTTACAAGCGCATTCACCCTGACTTTCTGATCTCATCCCTGCTGCGCAGTCCCTGGACTTACCCCTTGGCCTTCCTGCCCTTTCTAGTGTTCGTCATCTTTCTCTTGGTAGGCTCGTCAAATGCCGTCAACCTGACGGACGGTCTCGACGGGCTTGCCATCGGCTGTGTGATCATCTCGGCTTCGGCCTTGACCGCCCTGACCTATGTCGTCGGAAACGCCCGCTGGGCAGACTACCTGGATGTGGAGCATATGCCCGGAGTGGCCGAACTCACACCATTCTGCGGGGCCATGGTGGGTGCCAGCCTGGGATTTCTCTGGTATAACGCCTATCCGGCGGAGATTTTCATGGGCGACGTGGGCTCGCTGTCGCTGGGCGGCTCCATCGCCGCCGTAGCGGTCCTGATCAAACAAGAGCTGCTCCTGCCATTCATCGGGGGCATCTTCGTGGCCGAGGCGGTCTCCGTGATCCTTCAAGTGGGTTGGTTCAAAATCAGCGGACGCCGCATCTTCCGCATGGCGCCGATTCATCACCATTTCGAACTGGAGGGATGGAAAGAATCCAAGATCATAGCCCGCTTCTGGATCGTGGCCCTGGTCTTTTCACTTTTTGCGTTGACCACTCTTAAAATACGGTGAAGCCTCTCCTATTCCCCTGCCGCGAGGCGCGGTAGAATGCAAGATGCGGCGCCGCTCGATCAGGGGGGCAAAGCCGGTGTAGCCTATCGCAAACGGTGAGCAAAGAGGAATCGCTTCGAGTCCGGATGCAGAACCTCCAGGGGAAACGTGTGCTGGTGGTGGGGCTGGCGCGGAGCGGGCGTGCGGCGGCCGAGTTCTTGCATCGGCGCGGAGCGGTGGTGACCGTCTCGGACTCGCGCCCGCCCTGGTTTTTCGCGGCCGAGATTCCGGAGCTGCTGTCCAGGAAGTTCGGCATTGAGTTCGGCCAGCACGGCGCCGAAACTTTTCTGCGGCAGGATGTGATCATCGCCAGTCCGGGAGTGCCATGGGACCTTGAGGCCCTGGCGAACGCACGCGAGGGCAGGATCCCGGTCGTGGCGGAAGTGGAGGCGGCAAGTTGGTTTCTCAAAGGAAGGTTGGTGGGGGTGACGGGCTCGAACGGCAAGACTACCACCACGACTCTCATCGGGCGGATGCTGGAGGGGTCAGGCTTTCCAGTCTTCGTGGGTGGCAACATCGGCGTGCCGCTGATCTCGGCGGTGGAGCAGGCAACGGAGGAGACCATCTCGGTGGCCGAGCTTAGCAGTTTTCAGCTCGAAGGCACGGAGTCGCTGCATCCGCAGGTGGCGGTGGTACTGAACATGACGCCCAACCACTTGGACCGGCATCCCTCTTTCGAAGCCTATGTGGAGGCCAAGGCGCGGATTCTTCGCAACCAGACAGAGGACGATTACGCCGTGCTGAATGCTGACGATACAGCCGCCGCCGGCTTGGCGGAGCGTACTGGCGCCCGCAAGCTCTTCTTTAGCCGCACCCAGGAGCTGCCTGAAGGACTGTTGGTTTCGGAGGGCAAGGTTGTTTACCGGGTAGGCCACTTGCAGCGCGAGCTCTTTTCACCGGCGGACGTGAAGCTGCGGGGTGCATTCAACTTGGAGAATGTGCTGGCAGCCTCAGCGGTCGCCTGCGTTCTGGGCGCGGACTTCGACGGCCTGGCGCGCGCCGTGCGCGAATTCCGTGGGGTGGAGCACCGTCTAGAGCACGCCGGCGACGTGCTGGGGGTGGAGTTCTACAATGATTCCAAGGCCACCAGCGTTGGCGCCACCCTGAAGGCGCTGGGAGCCTTCGAACAGGGCGTCCACCTGATTTTGGGTGGTCAGGACAAAGGCGCCCCTTACGCTCCTCTGGTCCCGTTCATCAAGAGCCGCGTTCGCGAGGTTCTGTTGATCGGCGCCGCGGCCGATCGCATCGAGCAGGAGCTCGCCAGCCCACTGGCCGGGATGGTGGAGCTGGTGCAAGCGGGCGACCTGGAGACGGCCGTTCGCCGAGCTTTCAGCAAGGCGAGGCCGAGCGAGGTGATCTTGCTTTCCCCTGCCTGCGCCAGCTTCGACCAGTTTCATGACTTTGAGGATCGCGGGCGAAAATTCAAGGAACTGGTGGAAGCGCTGGCCCGGGAGGGGCAGGCCGCAAAGGCTCGGCGCTTCCGGCTCGAACCGCCGCCTTCGCCACCCGAGATCCGTACGCGAGCCTCGTCTTTAGCCGGTATGCTGGAGACGCGTCCGGCGCCAGACGAGGCAGAAGCTCCCGTGCCGGCTCACGCCGGCGAGTCGAACGCAACCAAACCGCCCCATAAGGCAGCAACGTCTGAGGGCCTGGAGGAGATCACCCCGCAGGTTCAGGCCACGGAAGCCCAAGCCCCGGACACGGAGCCTCCTCCTCCGGAACCTCCGGCCGTCTCCGGAAAGCAGGAAGAAGTTGCCGTCACGGCGTCGTCTGACGCTTTTCAACATCTGACAGCCACTCGCCTGGCGCTCGAGGAACACGAACCCCCGCGCCCTCAGCCTCAGGTTCAACCTGAGCGGATCTATGTTTACGAGGTCGAGGCTGAGGAGTATGCGCCCCTGGATCTGCCCGGGGATACCTCGATCGACGACGTGGCCCTGGAGCGCGGACCGGAGCTGGAACGGGAGCCCGGGTCGTCCCCCCGCGGCCTCCTCCCTGGCGAGCCTTTGATGTTTGAGGTGCCAGCCGGAGGCCAGGTGTCAGCGACGGACGCCGCTGGTACCGGGCAGAAGCAACCAGTCAGCCCTTCGCTGTCGGGATTCGCTGGCCAGGGCGCCGGCGACGTTCTCTTGGCAAAATCAGGGAATGACACCGGTTCAGAAGCCGCCCCAAAGCCGATGCCGAAGAGAGAGCGTGCGCGGCGGGGGAAGCGCCGCGCCGGGACGGCGCCCGACGAGCCTGAGAAACAGCCGAATGGGGGGGGAGGTAGCCAGGAGAAGCTTCCCGGCATATGACGCGTCTCGAATTGGGCGCCGCGTCGTGCGAGGGGACCGCTAGACCCGGCTGAGGACTTCATGGCCAGAAAACTCGAGTCGGACAAGATCCTGTTCGGCGTCGTCGTAATCCTGGTGCTCCTGGGGGCGCTGATGGTGTATAGCGCCTCCGCGGTCATGGCGGCGGACCGTTACGGGAGCAGCTACTATTTTGTCCTGCGCCAGCTCATCTTTGCGGCCGCAGGCTTCGTGGCCATGTTGGCTCTGATGAATCTTGATTACCGCCGCCTCCAGAATCCTGCCGTGATCTTTCCCGCGGTGGGCCTGCAGCTGGTGCTTTTGATGGGCGCGCTCCTTTCGGGCAAGAGCCACAACGTGCATCGCTGGCTTCACCTCGGTCCGGTCAGCTTTGAGCCTTCGGAGTTCTCGAAGCTGGCGCTGGCCTTGTTTCTTGCATACTTCCTCGCCCTGCGCAGGGAGCAGGTCAACGATCGCGCCCACACGCTGGCGCCTCTCGGCCTGATCGTCGGACTAACGGTGGGCATGGTGCTCAAGGAGCCCGACCTCGGCACCTCCCTCGCCATCCTGTTTGTGGTGGCGGCCACCCTCTTCGTGGCTGGGCTCCGGCTCAGCTACTTCGGCCTGGCCCTGGCGACCGCCGTGCCCGCTTTTTACTTCATGGTTTTCCGGGTACCCTATCAATGGAGACGGATCGAAGCCTTCCTCGACCCCAACAAGGATCCCATGGGTATGGGGTTCCAGGCCCTGCAGGCCAAGATCGCGGTGGCTACCGGAGGCCTGACGGGCGCCGGATTGATGGAGGGAACACAGAAGCTCTTCTACCTGCCCGAGCCGCACAATGACTTCATCTTTGCCGTCATTGGCGAAGAGCTCGGTCTTGTGGGCGCGGGGGCGGTGGTAGCGCTCTTTGGCGTGATCCTCTGGCGCGGCCTGCGCGCCGCCGCCCGATGTCAGGACAGCTTTGGCCGCCTGCTGGCGGTAGCCCTCACGACCATGCTGGTGGGCCAGGCGCTGGTAAACATGAGCGTGGTGCTGAGCCTGCTGCCCACCAAGGGCATCCCGCTGCCCCTCGTGAGCTACGGCGGTACCTCACTGATCATCGATCTGATGGCCGTCGGGATTCTACTCAGCATTTCGCAGCGCGCGGCCTGAGCCGGAAGCCCAACCTGGCCTGCGGGCTCTCCGGCCGCAGGTACACAGGCGGGGGCGGTACCGGATGCGGAGCGCAGAACGTAGGGCCCGCCGGCAAGTCGTGCCCTCGATGAGAAGGCAAGCAAGCGCAGTTGACCCTGGTTCCAGGCGCATGAGTGCGGTCGCATATTGTGAGAGCGCCAAGGGTTCCGACGTGGCAGAACCGTTGCGCGTGCTGGTGGTGGCGGGCGGGACGGGGGGTCATATCTTTCCGGCCCTGGCGGTGGCGGAGGAGATCCTTCGGCGGCGAAAGCGCTCCGGCGCGCAGTTTCAATTTCTCGGCACAGCGCGCGGGCTGGAGACCCGCCTGATCGAAGGGGTGGGGTTTTCCTATCGAGCCTTGACGGCGGCGGGCTTGAAAGGTATCCGTGGGTGGCGCCGGTGGAAGAACGCCGCCGTCCTGCCCCGGACCTTCGTAGAGGCTGCCCGTGCGTTGCGCGCTTTCCGTCCCGACGTGGTATTGGGGATGGGGGGATACGTGGCGGGCCCGGTCCTGCTTGAGGCAGCTCTGGCGCGGATTCCTACCGTGATCGTGGAGCCGAACGCCTCGCCGGGATTCACCAACCGGACACTGGGACGGCTGGTGACCCTGGCGGCTACCGGTTTTGAAGAGACCTCGCGCCAGTTCGGCGCCAAGGGGCGCTTCACGGGGCTGCCGGTCCGGAAGGCGTTTTTCAGCATCCCTCCCCGCGAGCACCGTCCGCCGTTCACGATTCTGGTGTTCGGGGGCAGCCAAGGCTCGGCAGCGCTCAATCGCTGCCTCATGGCGGGCGCGGCGGAACTCGCGTCGAGACCGTGGCGCTTCATTCATCAGACGGGAGAGCGCGACGCGGAAGCGGTGAGGAAGGCTTACGAGCAAGCCAGCGTTCCCTCCGAGGTCCACGCCTTCATCGACGATATGCCATCCGCCTTCGCGGGCGCGGATCTGGTAGTCTCGCGCGCGGGAGCGAGCACGGTGGGCGAACTGCTGGCCGCCGGGAAGGCAGCAGTGTTGATTCCCTTCCCCGGCGCCACCGATCAGCATCAGCTCGAGAACGCCCGCGCACTGGAGCGTGCCGGGGCCGCGCGGGTGATCGAACAGGCGGAGCTCACGCCTAGGCGCCTGGCAAACGAACTAGACATCCTTTTCGCTTCGCCCGGCCGGCTGGAGAGCATGGAGGGCGCGGCCCGAAGCCTGGCGCGCCCGGAGGCGGCGGCCCGGATCGCGGAGATGGTGGAGGAGTTGGGCGCCCGGCGAACTCGCGCCGGCCGGTGAAACGGCCGGGAATTGGCGGCGTGAGCCGACCCTTCATGAGGGCCAGCAACGCGAGTCATCGCTGGCCGGTTGGTGCTAACCATTAGGAGAACGTCTGATGCTCGGTAAGATTCGCAGGGTTCACTTCGTCGGGATCGGCGGCATCGGCATGAGCGGCATCGCCGAAGTGCTGCTCAATCTCGGCTTCACGGTGTCGGGGTCAGACGTGAAGTCGAGCCCGGTCACCGAGCGTCTGGCCCAGCTCGGCGCCCGCTTCAGCGAGGGACACGAAGCCGCGAATGTTTGTGAGGCGCAGGTGGTCGTGATCTCGTCGGCCGTTAAACCCGACAACCCCGAGGTGGTGGAAGCCCAGCGGCTGGAGATTCCGGTGATCCCGCGGGCGGAGATGCTGGCCGAGCTGATGCGGTTGAAATTTAGCGTGGCCGTGGCGGGCGCCCACGGCAAGACCACGACGACTTCGATGATCGCGTTGATGCTGGCGGAAGCCGGGCTCGATCCCACAGCCGTCATCGGCGGCCGGCTCGACGCCTTTGGGTCGAGCGCCCGCCTCGGGAACGGCCAGCTGATGGTGGCGGAGGCCGACGAAAGCGACCGCTCGTTCTTGCAGCTTCTGCCTTCGATCGCCGTGGTCACCAACATCGACCGCGAGCACCTGGAGCACTATCGGGATCTCGAAGAGATTGAGTCCGCCTTCGCCGCTTTCATGAACCGCGTTCCGTTCTATGGCGCCGTGATCGCCTGCACCGACCCGCCTTGGCGCGACTCCTTCGAGAGCGTCCGGCCCCGGCTCCACCGGCGCGTGGTCACGTACGGGTTGGGGCCGGGCGCGGACGTGACGGCGGCCTGCGTCAAAGTAAGCCCGCATGGCTCAGATTTCGATGTGATGGTCAAGGGGCGCCGGCTGACGGGAATTCATCTAGGGGTTCCAGGCCGGCACAACGTCCAGAACGCTCTGGCAGCGGTTGCCGTGGGGCTGGAGCTCGATCTCGAGGCGGAAACCATCCAATGCGGCCTGGAGCGCTTCCGGGGAGTCGACCGCCGCTTTCAGGTGAAGGCGCAATCGGGCGGGGTGACGGTGGTCGATGACTACGGTCACCATCCGGCCGAGATCCGCGCCACGCTGGCCGCGGCCCGCGACTCGGGCGCGCGGCGGATCTGGGCCATCTTCCAACCCCACCGTTACACCCGCACTAAGTTTCTCATGGATGACTTCGCGCACTGCTTCGACGGCGTGGAGCGCGTTTACGTGCTGGACATCTACCCGGCCAGCGAGCTTCCCATCGAGGGCGTGACGTCAGAGCGGCTGGTGGCGCGGATGCACGCTCTCGGGTTTGATCGCGCCGAGTACGCTCCCTCCGAGGGGCAGCTGCGGGCAAGCCTGGTCAACGAGCTGCGGCCGGGCGACATGGTGCTGACGATCGGCGCCGGCAGCGTGTGGAAGGTGGGCGAATCCTTGGCTGAGGACCTGACTATGGCTAAGTTGGCGGCTGTGCAGAGTCTTTGAGGGAGAAACCGTTGGGCTTCTTGATTTCGAGGCCGGGTTCTGAATTCTCTTGACGGACAATCAGAAGTTGATGTACTTGTAGTAATATGTGGAGCTGCGATGGGAGATCGGTCGGGCACCGCAACTAGGATCGGCACTATACTGGCAGTGCGTCGCCCTCCAGAACGGAGGGCGTACTTGACAAAATTGGCTGGCGCCGTCTTCTCGGTGACGCGGGAAGAACGGGCCCAGAAGCGCACGAAAAATCTGAAACACCAAAGCCAGAATATCATTTTGAATCAATTGGAAATAAAAAGGGGGGGCTAGGCCAAAGCCAGAATGTCCTTTAGAATCAGCGAGGCGACTTGCGCCCAAACCCATTCTTAGGTTGGGTTCGTGGCGGAAGAATTCAGGAAACTCAAGCCATTTATAATCAGTAGGTAACAGACAGTGACAAGCTCGTTCTTCTGGACCATCGGTCCCCAATCCTGCTCTCAGGGTAGCCTCTGAAAAGGGGCTGAAATCAGATAACTAAGTGATAATATGACCCGTGAGGTGGCAAGACCCGACGACCCGGAACTCGGGAGCGAGTCTGCCTACCGGCGGCGCCAGCGAGCCGTGGCTGTATCCCGGCGCTCAGGTCCGCGATGGCGCCGTCCCGTACGCTGGGCGGCCAAAGCCGCAGCAATCATCTTACCGGCTGCTTTGCTGATCGGGACCCTGGCTTGGTACGTGACCAATTCCACCTACTTCGCTCTGACGGGCCCCGACGCTGTCATTGTGACCGGCAACCACTACGTGACCACCGCCGACGTCGCGGTCGCCCTTGGCACCGGGGCCGAGCCCAATCTGTTCCGGATATCGCTCGACAACGCCAGGCGCCAGGTCGAAGGAATAGCCTGGGTAAAGTCGGCGACGCTGCGCCGGGTTTATCCCAACCATCTGGAGGTGAAGGTCGTCGAGCGCCAACCGATCGCCTTCGTCAATCTGCCCGGCGGGTTGAGTCTGGTGGACGCGGACGGGGTGCTGCTCGAGAAGCCAGCGGAGGCCTCGTTCGATTTCCCGGTTCTCTCGGGGATCGACGGCTCCATGAGTCGCGCCAGCCGCAAGGCCCGGCTTGCCCTTTTCCAGCAATTCGCGCAAGAATTGAAGTCGCATCCGAGTGGAGCCGGATGGCTCATCTCCGAAGTGGATCTCTCCGACGACGGGGACCTCAAGGCGCTGCTGGTCCAGGGCCACCAAACCATCCTGGTTCACTTTGGGGACAGTGATTTCGGCGAACGCTTCGAGAGGTTTCTGGCGCTGTTGCCCCAGGCCGAAAAGGCTGCGCCAGACATCGATTCGGTGGACCTGCGGTACCGGGGTCAGGTGGTGGTGAATCCGAAGGAGCCTGGCAGAGCGGCGGCCCGGTCACCGCGAGCGGCTCCCTGACTCCTGCTGCGAGGACGTCCGCCGCATTGAGCCGGCGGGCGCAGACCGCCAGGGCAATCGTCAAACCGGAAAGGCAAGTATGGCGCGCAGGTTTCCTTATGTAGCAGGTCTCGATCTTGGAGACAGCAAGACCTGCACCCTAGTGTGCCAGCCTGCCGACAAGGGCAAGCTCCAACTGGCGGGATTGGGCGTGGCGGAGTCGCGGGGGTGGCGTAAGGGTGCGATCAATGACTTCGATTCGGCGGTGCTGGCCATCAAGAAAGCGGTCGAGATTGCCGAGGACGCGGCCGGATTCTCCATCGACAGCGCCTACATCGGGGTTGGCGGGCTCGATCTGAAGGGCGCGGACTCGACCGGATCCATCAGCCTGGGAGCGCGGGGAAGGCAGGTCGCCGCGCCGGACATCCGGCGGGTGTTCGAAGTGGCCCAAGGGATCCCGATGCCGCCCGACCGGCGGCTGATCCATGCCGAGCGTCATGAGTATCTGCTCGATTCGCAGAACGGCATACGCAACCCCACCGGAATGGTGGGCGCGAAGCTTGAGGTGAACGTCCACCTGGTTACGGGTTCCACGCTAACCCACGACAATCTCGTCACCGCCGTCAACCGCGCCGGCATCGAGGTCAAAGACACCGTGCTGGAACCGCTGGCCGCAGCCGAAGCGTGCCTGACGGCTGACGAGAAGGAACTGGGAGTTGCGCTGCTCGACATCGGGCGCGGGTCCTCGGAACTGATCATTTACAGCGAGGGCAGCCTGCGCTACACCGCCGCCATTCCTGTGGGAGGGGAATACTTCACCAACGATATAGCGGTAGGATTACGCACCCCGGTGCCGGAAGCCGAACGGCTCAAGCTGGCCTGGAGAGAGGCTGACGTGGCCGAGGCCAAGGGCGCTTTTGAGGTGCCCAGCGTCGGCGGCCGCCCCCCGCGGGTCGTTGACAGTTCCATGTTGAGGGATATCATCGAGCCGCGAGCCCTGGAGCTGATGGAACTGACGGACGAGGAGCTCGCCCGGGCGCATTTCGGACAACTGGGGGCCGGGATCGTACTGGTGGGCGGCGGCGCCAAGCTCTCGGGCCTTGTCGCTTTGGCGGAGCGAACCCTCAAGATGCCGGTGCGGATCGGGCAACCCTCCGGAATTGAGGATATGGGTGAGGTACTACCTGACCCCGCCTTCGCGGTTTTGGTGGGCCTGGCGCTGTATGCGAACCGCCGCCGGCTTCTGGAAGATTCTCAGGAGACGGGCTGGACCGACCGCTTGAAGAAGATCTTCACCGGCGAAGACGATGAGTAGCCAGGAAGGTATCACAACGGGCGGGCACGACCGCCCGGCAGGAGATGGCATGGCTGGAGCTGAGGATCACAGCATGTTGCGCGTGGACTTCACGGAAGACACGCGGCAGGGCGCCAAGCTCAAGGTGATTGGCGTGGGCGGGGGCGGCGGCAACGCCGTCAACCGGATGATCGCCGCGCGGCTGGAGGGCGTCGAGTTCATGGTGGCGAACACCGACCTGCAGGCGCTGAGCGTCTCCCAGGCTCCAATGAAGATTCAACTTGGCGCCAAGCTGACCAAAGGGCTGGGGGCGGGCGCCAATCCCGACGTGGGCCGGCGGGCGGCGCTCGAAGACACGGAGAAGATCATCGAGGCTCTTGAAGGCGCGGACATGGTCTTTATTACGGCTGGGCTGGGGGGAGGAACGGGCACGGGCGGCGCGCCCATTGTGGCCGGGCTGGCCCGCGAGTTGAGCGCCCTGACGGTCGCCGTCGTCACCAAGCCCTTCGCCTTTGAGGGCAAGCGCCGGATGATGCAGGCCGAGCAAGGCCTGGCGGAGTTGAGTGAGCACGTGGACACCGTGATCTGCATTCCTAACGAGCGCCTTATGCAGTTCGTGGACAAGGGGACCAGCTTCTTTGAGGCGTTCCGGATTGCGGACGATATTCTGAGGCAGGGCGTCCAAGGGATCTCAGACATCATTACTATAACAGGCATCATCAACCGCGACTTTGCGGACATTAAAACCATCATGGAGGGGATGGGGTACGCCGTGATGGGCACGGCCACGGCCAGCGGCGAAGGGCGTGCGGTAGCCGCAACGCGGCAGGCAATCGAGAGCCCGCTGCTGGAAGACGCTTCGATCAACGGCGCCCAGGGTATCCTGCTGAACATTACCGGCTCAACCCTGCTGACCCTGCACGAGGTTCACGAAGCATCTTCGATCGTGCAGCAGGCGGCGGCCGACAACGCCAACATCATCTTTGGCGCGGTGCACGACGAGTCCATGGGCGATGCCGTCAAAGTTACGGTGATCGCGACCGGCATCAAGTCCGAGAAGCTCGGTTATTCCCGGCCTCCGGCCGCCAGTCTGGCGGCCAAGACGGTCCAGCAGAGCTTGCGGGACGCGGTGCAGAAGCGGGACAAGACTCCCGTTGAGCCACTCGCCCCAGAAGTCGCGGCTCCTGAGCCTGCGGCCGACGACCTCGATGTTCCTGCTTACATCCGGCGCCGGAAATCGGAGGCGACCTGAGAGCCAGGCAGCCGCCCTAGGTCCCGCGCGCTGGTTCGGGTTGAAGGGTTGCCGGCGAAGGTGTGGGCGAAGTCCGGTTGACACAGCGCCGTCCTCATCTTTATAGTCCTTTAGCCCGCCCGATATCAGGGGGCTGCCCGAATGCCCTAAACCGGCCCGGGTGGATCCGCAGGGAGGGTCGGCTAGCCATTAAAGCGATTGCAGCAAGGCGGGGGAACCGGCAAGTCGCGATTGACTCGCGTCCGGTTGCGGGGTTAGCTTGGGGACGAACCACGATGGACCGGCAAACATGAAGGCTGACGCCAGCGTTGTTGAAGCGGTCTTTGAGAGCGATCTGAAGAATGTGGAGGCGGCCGAGGAGGTAGTCGAACGCGTCTGCAAGGCTCTCGACTTCGATGAGGAAGAGTTGCACAAGATCGGGATGGCCGTGCACGAGTCCATGATCAACGCGATCTGGCATGGCAACAAGAACGACCCCGCCAAGCACGTATGGCTGCAGTTTCAGGTATACGATGACCGGCTGGAGATCCGCATTCGGGATCAGGGGACTGGGTTCGATCTCGATGGGATCCCGCACCCCCTGGAGCCCGAGAATCTGCTCAAGGTCTCAGGCCGGGGAATCTTTTTGATCCGCTCTTTCATGGACGACTTTCAGGTGCACAAGACCGCATCGGGGACCGAAGTCACCTTGATGAAGCGGAGACAACCCCGTACGGATTCTAATCAAGGAGGAATGCACCGTGAGCATGAAGGCCACAATACGCCAGGTTAATTCGGTGACCGTGGTTGACCTGAGCGGCAGAATCACCCTGGGGGAGGGCTGCAGCCAATTGCGCGAGCTGATTCGTGACCTGCTCAGCAAAGGCCACAACAAGATGCTGCTCAACCTGGCGGATGTCACCTACATCGACAGCTCGGGCATCGGTGAGCTGGTGAGCGGCTTCACCGCAGTTTCAAACGCCGGCGGCCAGCTGAAGCTGCTCAATCTCACCAAGAAGGTGCACGATCTCCTACAGATCACGAAGCTGCTTACCGTGTTTGACGTCCACGAAGACGAGGCGACGGCCATCTCGAGCTTCTCCAAATGAGCGCTTAGAGAAGATCCCCGGCGGCCCAGGAGACTGAGGGCGACAGGCCTGGGCCGTCAGGGACCCACGCCGCGTGTTCGTCGAATCCAGCGTGTCCGGCCTGAGCGGCGGCCGTCCGTGCCACCGAAACTGAGAGTTGCTGTAATCTCCACCCACCCGATCGCGCCGTCTCCCACGCGCGAGGCCAAGTTCTGCCTCTGCTGCCTCAAAGTGAACCCGATCTCAACTTTACGGCCGGGAACGCCGATAGGAACTGTGGGGCATGCTGCCCCGACCCGCTTCGGCGAAGGCCGTAGACCATGAGCGAACAGCAGAACGCCGTTATAACTCTGCCTGCCGGGGACTTCTCCGTTTCTCCGGAGGGAGTGCCGGTTTCCGCGGATGTGACCCACGACTATTCCGATTTACTGGAGAAATTCCAGCGCTTGCAGGAGGAAAGCCAGCGCAAGGGCGCCGCGCTCGGCATGGCGGCACACCAACTGAAAACGCCGCTCGCGATCGTGGCCGGCTATGTGGACCTTCTGCTCAGCGAAAAGGCCGGGCCCCTGAGCGATGGCCAGCGGAAGATTCTCCACGAGTCAAGCTCGAACTGCGTCCGTCTCCACAAGTTCATCGAGGAATTCCTGGTCTACAGCGCGCTTGATAACCGTAAATCGATGAAGTTCGAGGTGGCCGATCTCTGCGAATGCCTGTCGGAGCTGTACCACTATTGGCTGCCCTCGTTCAAGAAGAAGCGGGTGAATCTCTATCTGCCCCTAAAGAAGGAGGGGCTGCGGCCCTTTCCGTTCGACTATGGCAAGATCCAGCACGCCGTTTCGAATCTGCTCGATAATGCCCTGAAGTTTACGCCGCCAGGCGGGGCGGTCTGGCTGGCGGCGGAGCCCTACCACTGGGAGCGGCGTGGCGTCCATCAGCCGAGAACGTTCGGGGAGAGGCGTAGACGGTTATCGCTAGAATCCAACGCCGCCCGGGTGAGCGTCTCCGACACCGGGCCCGGCGTCCCGCCCGAGTACCGGCAGGAGATCTTCGAGGATTTCGTGACGCTCCCCGAGCCCGGGGACAACCACGACGGCATGGGCCTGGGATTGGCGATCGCGCGGCGCATGATCCTCGCTCATGGCGGCAAGCTCTGGGTGGAAGGCGAGGTGGGCGAAGGCAGCACTTTCTGCTTCTTCCTGCCGCTGAAACCCAGTCCCGAGGGGCATCGCGAGGACGGAAACGCCCAATGACCAATCCGGCGAACATTCTGGTGGTCGACGACGAGCCCGGTATGCTGCGCTACCTGCAGACCCTGCTCGAAGCCGATTCCTACCGCGTCGCTACCGCCTCCGGGGGCGAAGAAGCACTGCGCCAGGCCCAGCAGGAGCCCCACCCGGATCTCGTGCTGCTCGACCTTCTCATGCCGGGCCTCGACGGCCTCCAGACCTTGGAGCAGTTGTCCAGGGTCCGGCCCGGGATGCCGGTGGTGATGCTCTCCTGCGTCAGCGACACCCGCAAGGTGGCCCAGGCCATCCGCCTGGGAGCCCAGGACTACCTCACCAAGCCCTTTCAGAAGGCCACACTCGACGCGGTCTTGAGCCACTGCCTGCAGCCACGGTCGCTGGCAGCCGAGATTCCAAGGAATGGGAATGGGCACGAGATCGATGAGCTCAGCGATGATGTCTTCTTCGTGGCTGCCAGCCCCGCCATGCGGCGCCTGCGGAACCAGATTAGTCAGGTGGCCGCCTTCAACGTGCCCGTCCTGCTGCTCGGCGAGAGCGGCACCGGGAAGGAAGTGGCGGCCCGGCTGATTCACAAACTTTCGCCGCGCGCGCCCCGGCCGCTGCGCAAGGTGAACTGTGCCGCGCTGCCTGGCGAACTGCTGGAGAGCGAGCTCTTCGGCTACGAAGCCGGCGCCTTTACCGGCGCAGCGCGACCCAAGCCCGGCCAGTTCGAGCTCTGCGACAAGGGCACGATCCTGCTGGACGAGATCGGCGAGATGCCACCCGGCTTGCAGGCGAAACTCCTCCACGTCCTGCAGGACCAGACCTTCTGCCGGCTCGGGGGACGCACCATGGTCCAGGTGGACGTTCGGGTTCTGGCGGCCACCAATATCGACATCGCGCAGTCCATCGCGGACGGCAAGCTGCGTCCGGACCTCTACTACCGCTTGAACGCCTTCTCCCTGCAGATGCCCCCGCTGCGGGAGCGGCGCGAGGAGATCCCACTGCTGCTGCGCCATTTCATGGCCCTGTACGCCAACCGCTATGGCCGCAGCGCGATGCCGGTTTCGCCGGCCCTGGTGGACGCCTGCCTGCGCCACACCTGGCCCGGCAACCTGCGCGAGCTCGAGAATTTCGTCAAGCGCTACCTGATCCTCGGGGATGAAGCGCTGGTGCTGAGCGAACTCAAGGCTCTGCCGACCAATGGCTCGGCCGAAGCTGCACTGCGTATTCAGGCTGCGGCTGGCGGCGACCTCAAGACGCTGGTGCGAGGCCTTAAAGGCGAGGCGGAAGCGGAGGCTATCAGCCAGGCGCTGGACCGCACCAAGTGGAATCGCAAGGAGGCCGCCCGCCTGCTTCAGATCAGCTACAAGGCGTTGCTCTACAAGATCAAGCAGTACAACATTGACCGGATTTAGGGCCGGGCCCCTAAGCTTTGCCTGAGCACCAAGCGGTCGCGGCCCATCGTCAAGAAGCAAACTTCGAGAGGTCATCATATGCGAGCCGCCGGAGCCCTTCTCGGACTGGTCGTCGTCCTGGCGATCGGATACTGGGTCTACAAGATGGAGGTCACGCCCTCGAGCTCACAGGGCGCCACCGCGCCCATCGAGCAGATCGACAGCGCCGGCGTCACCAGCGATCTGATCTCGATTGGCCAGGCTGAAAAACTCTACCTGGCTAGTCACGATACTTATGCTACCTTCGACGAACTCCGGCAGGAGGGTTCGATCGCCTTTGGCAGCCGCCGCGGATACACCTACGCGGTGGAGGTCGACGGCCAGCACTTCAGGGCGGTCGCCAGTCCCGCGGATCCCTCCAAAGCCGGCTGGCCTACCTTCTCGATGGATGAGACCCTCCAAGTCTCGCGGCAGTGAGCAGCCCCTAGGCCGGTTCCCGAGCTTGCCATTGACCGGTGAAACCAGCCTTTGGCGAAAATCGGCCCTTTTCTCCGCGTACCATATTGAAAACAAACCTGATAACCTGGTTGGCTTCGCTTTTCGGCAAAGATGCATTAAGTCACTGAATCCGTTAAACTTAACCTCGCTGGGTTCGCTTGGGTTCGTTTTCGACTTTCCAGCACGATTTGGGTTGTTCCGCCGGGTCTCATTGACCGGTACGGCCCAGAGGCTCACACTTATCTCAAAAATGGGCCTTTTTTCGACCATAAGTGTCTCATGACAAGGCGGTTAAGCTCACTGGCTTCGCCTCGGCCGTTTTCCGTGTAGTCTCTTGATGTCACTAGATTTAACCTCATTGGCTTCGGTTGGCTTCGCCCCCTGAAGTCCAAAGTCTGCTGCCGCCACATCCCCGCCGCTTGGCTGACAGTTATTCATCCTCCCTTGACCTCGTCCCTCGCCCGCTTTCGCAGCCTTTGCATAATCAACGCCGCGTCCCGTACGGCGTCATTCTGAGGAGCAGAAGCGACGAGGAATCTGGTGTTTCCTCTCTTTTCAGGGCGAGATTCCTCCGCTTGCTCGGAAATGACAGAGTCCGAGGATGTCCTAGCCGTGAGAGACGATATTATACTCATAAGTTAAGATTGTCAATATAGGAATATCAATTAGGGCGGCACCGCGGGGCGCCCGACGGTGCGGCCGGATCACTCAGGGTTCGGCCGATCATTGCAGGCGGGTGTACTCCGCTTTGGCATGTTGGAGAACCGAGAGGCCCGGCTGACTCTAACGGTGCAGTAAGATCTGTTCCCAGACCTCCGCGCATTCGCCGCCTCCAGCGCACCTATTGATTGAATTAAGTCCTTAAGCATAAACCCCGGGCAGACGGCGAAGTCAAGTCCTCAACCCAAGGCGCCGCGCACCGTGCTAGAGCGCTACGACCCTGGCCTCTGACCAAGTAATCGAGTGATCGGGGTGATGGGGTGGTTAGGTGATGAGTCGATTCCCTGAGCGCGCCTTCGGTAGGCGGGCGTAGTCGTCCCCTGGGATTTGCTTGACAACCCGATTACCGTCGCCCACGCCGCGTCATGCGGTCCCGGTCTTTAGGTGATGTTGGGTCGACAAGTCCGCTTCCAGATCGTGTTGATAGCCGACGATGTTGAACATCTCGCTGGTCGTCCAAGCGAAGGTGAAGAGGCCCGAGATCGCAATGATCGGGCTTAGCTCCCGCCACGCCAGGGGAAGGAGGACATCGCCGTAGGCGAGAGTGGTGTATGTGTTGGCCGCGAAATAGACTGAGTCTCTGAAGTTGGGAACGAGCCGGGAGGCACTGAGAGCAAAACCCCACAAGCAGATCTCCACCAGGTGAAGTGCAAGCATTCGGAGAATCGCTCCGCCAAAGATGAGTACGGCCAGGCGGGGATGCAAACCCTTCTTCCGTGCTGCCTCCGCCCTTCTCTTATAACGTGCAACGGTGAGTTTCAGCCCCGCGCCATGCATAAGGGTTATCACCAGCAGCATGGCGCTGCCGAAGGCGATCAGTTCAACGGGGATTATGTCAGAAAGAGACTGGACCAGCGCAAGCGGCGGGCTCAACAATGGCAAGGCACACCTCCGCAGTTCTCAAGCGGCAAAACCGATCAAGGCAACAGCACGCCTTCAACAGGCTGCCGATTCACAGCGAGCCTAACGCCAGCTCGTAAACAGCGCGACTGTCAAAATTGACAGTTCCCAAAGGCGACGACTGCCGCTATTAGTTGCTGTTAATTGGTTTTTCTTCTAGCTCGCTGGAGCAATCGCTTTTCCAGTCCCGGGAGGCGCAGACATGAGCAGTGCTCCGAATTCGGACGTCGGCTTTGACCGGTCCCAGATCGCTGCAGTGAGAAAGGCTTGGATTGAAGCTGTGATCCATGGTGACGTCAGCAAACTCGTGGCCTTGGTCACCGACGATATTGTGGCCATCCACGGAAATGGTCAGTGTGTGTGCGGCAAAGAGGAATTCAAGAGGGCCTTCCTGGAGGTGCTTGGACAGGTCGACGTCGAACGAGTGGTACCGTCCTCAGAGGTCTCCGTGCATGACAAATGGGCCATTGAGATCGATGAGGTCGATAGCTCACGAATACTAGAGGGGGACGATACGCCAATCGATATGCACTTCAGGGCCGTGTTCGTCTTCCAGCGGCAATCGGATAATTCTTGGAAGGTCGCTCGAGTCATGGAGTTGTTGGATTGAACGGCGACTTTCCTTTCGCTCTGCGAAATACGATCGGCTTCGGGGATGAAAACAAAATGCCTATGAAAACCAAACAAGTACTTAAGAAGGGCCGTAAGTTCGCCGACCCATTCCGTGTCACCAACGGCAAGAAGTTCCGGATGAAAGACGTGGATCCCGGCGACACGCTGGGATACAAGTCCGAGGATCATCCGCGCGCCAAAGAGGCGCTGGCCATGGGCGTTAAGGCCCTTGCGGAACTGCAAGACAAGCTTTACGCCCAGGACAAATGGGCTGTCCTGCTGATTTTTCAAGCCATGGATGCCGCCGGCAAGGACGGCACTATCAAGCACGTCATGTCGGGGGTCAACCCGCAAGGCTGCCAGGTCTTCTCCTTCAAGTCGCCTTCCGCCGAGGACCTCGATCATGACTTTCTCTGGCGCTGCATGAAATGTCTGCCGAATCGCGGTCACATCGGGATCTTCAACCGGAGCTATTACGAGGAAGTGCTGGTGGTCCGCGTCCATCCGGAGTTCCTGGCAAAGGAGAGGATTCCGGCGGAGCTGGTGACCAAGCGCATATGGAAGGAGCGCTTCCAGGACATTCGCAGTTTTGAACGCTACCTCGCCCGCAACGGCATTGTGGTGGTGAAGTTCTTTCTGCACGTTTCCAAGCAGGAGCAGAGGCGGCGCTTTCTGGAGAGGGCCGAGGAACCCGAGAAGAACTGGAAGTTCTCCGCCTCTGACATGGCGGAACGCGACCATTGGGGCGAATACCAGGATGCCTACGAAGACATGATCCGGAACACCGCCACCCAGGACAGTCCGTGGTACGTGGTGCCGGCCGACAACAAGTGGTTCACCCGGGGGGTGGTGGCCGCCGCCGTCGTTGATACGCTGGCCTCGCTTGATCTGGCCTATCCCAAGGTTGACAAGGCGAGGCTCGACGAAATCGCCCAGGCAAAGAAGGCATTGGAATCGAAATAAGGTTTGCGCTTCACCGCCAGTACCGATGAAGCGACACAGGGGAGAATATGGCCGAGGAAAAGATCGAATACGAAAAGCTATCCATGCCCGATGCACTAAAGCAACTGAATGTCGATGCGAAGAGCGGCTTGTCCTCCGCCGACGCTCAGCAACGCCTGACGCAGTACGGGCCCAACGCCCTGGAAGAAAAGAAGGTCAGCCCGCTCGTGATGTTCGGCAAGTTCTTCTGGGGGCCCATGCCGTGGATGATCGAAGCCGCCGCGCTCATGTCCATTCTGGTCAAGGACTGGGTGGACTTCGCGATTATTCTGGTCCTGCTGCTGTTCAATGCCGTGCTCGGATTCTGGCACGAGCGGCAGGCCGCGAGCGCGCTTGACGCCTTGAAGGGCGCCCTGGCGCAGGAAGCCCAGACACTCCGGGACGGCAAATGGCAGACCGTGCTTGCCAAGACCCTGGTGCCCGGCGACATCGTGCGAATTCGCCTCGGCAACGTCGTGCCGGCCGATGTCAAATTGCTGGAAGGCGATTATCTCGACGTAGATCAGTCCGCCTTGACCGGCGAATCCCTGCCCGTTTCCAAGAAGGCCGGCGACCTGGCCTATTCCGGCTCGATTGCCAAGAAAGGTGAGATGACCGCCGCCGTCACCGGCACGGGCTCTCACACCTTTTTCGGCCGCACTGCCGGGCTCGTTCAGACCGCCGGCGCCAAATCCCATTTTGCCGAGGCCAACAACAAGATCGGCAATTTTCTTATCGTGCTCGCGGTGTTCCTGGCCGTCATCATGGTGGCGGCCCAGCTTCATCACGGCGACAGCCTCCTGCGCATTGCCGAGTTCGCCCTGCTCCTCCTGGTAGCCGCGATTCCAGTGGCCATGCCTGCCGTTCTTTGCATGACCATGGCGATGGGCGCCAAGGCTCTTGCCGTCGAGAAAGCCATCGTCTCCCGCCTTGAATCGATTGAGGAACTCGCCGGTATCAGCATCCTGTTTTCGGATAAAACCGGCACCCTCACCCAAAACAAACTCACCCTCGGCGACCCCGTGACCTGGGGCAGCGCTACGTCCCAGGATGTTATCCTCGCTGGCTCGCTGGCGTCCAAGGAGGAGGACAAGGACCCCATCGATCTGGCCGTGATCCAGGCCTTGAAGGATCCCTCGGTCCTCAAGACCTACCAGCAAGTCGCGTATGTGCCGTTTGATCCGGTGGCGAAGCGCACCGAGGCCACCATCAAGGACTCCGCCGGTAAGACCTTCAAAGTCAGCAAAGGAATGCCGCCGGTGATCTTCCAATTGGCCGGCATCGCGGGTGATGACCTCGCCAAAGCCCAGAAGGTGGTTAGCGACTACGCGGGCAAGGGCTACCGCGCTCTGGCGGCCGCCCGCACCGACGATGCCGGCAAATGGGTCATGCTCGGCATCCTCCCGATGTATGATCCGCCACGGGTTGATTCCAAGGAAACGATCGCTCGCGCCGAAAGCTACGGCGTGAAAGTCAAAATGGTGACCGGTGATGACGTCGCTATCGGTAAAACCATAGCGCAAGGCCTCGGGTTGGGCAGTAACATCATCGCCGCCTCGGATATCTTCACCGAGGAGGTCGGCAAGGGCGATGTTCCCATGGACGTGGCCCGGCGCGTCGATGTTGCCGAAGGCTTCGGCCGGGTCTTTCCGGAACACAAGTGGGCGATCGTCAAGGCCGCCCAGCAGCTCGGCCACATCGCCGGCATGACCGGTGACGGCGTCAACGACGCGCCCGCCCTCAAGCAGGCTGACGTCGGCGTCGCGGTCTCCGGTGCCACCGAAGCCGCGCGCGCCGCGGCCGGGCTGATTCTGACCGCGCCCGGGCTCTCCGTGATCATTCGCGGCATCGAGGAAGCGCGTCGCACCTTCGAGCGCATGATGGGTTACGCCTACTACCGCATTGCCATGACCATCAGCATCATGCTCTTCATCGTGATGGTCATGGTCTTTTACTCCGTTCCCATCCTGACTCCGATCATGATCATTCTTCTGGCGCTGCTCGATGACGTGCCGGTCATGCTCATCGCCTTTGATAACGCCAAGGTCAGTTCCCGTCCCTCCAAATGGGACATGCATCGTGTCTTGATGATCAGCTCGATGCTCGCCTTACTTGGCGTCGTCCAGAGCACCGGCCTTCTGCGTTATCTGCATCACGACTTGCAGCTTGACGTGGCCACCCTGCAGACCTGCATGTTTATGCAACTGGTCATCGCCGGCCACTTGCTCCTCTTTTCGACGCGGTCGCGCGGATTTTTCTTTCAACCGCCGTTTCCGCAGTGGAAGCTCTTCACTGCCATCATGGGTACCCAGCTGCTCGCGGCTCTCATGGCAGCGAACGGCTGGCTGGTGAGTCCCATTTCCTGGCGTCTGATCGGTTTCATTTGGCTGTACAATCTCGCGTGGCTCGTCGTGGTGGACGCCATCAGAGTCGCGCTCTTTCACCGTTTCGACACGCATGAGACCAGACAAGCACGATGGCAACAATGGTTCCATAGCCCGCTCGACGCCTATCACGGCCGGCTGGGAAAGCTTGCCAAGAGCGCTTGATCGTGTAGCGGGGATTCCGTTTCGAGGGTGCTCCCGCTCTGCGGGTTCGGTCGTGAATCACTGGCTTGGTCGCGGTTGAGGGAGCGACTGAACGCACTGGACGAGGATCTCGCGCGAACGTGGGCGAGACACGGCCGGAAAGAGTCTGGTCTTGTGCGGCCGGAGCTTGCATAATCATGCGTGTTTCGTATAAGCCCAAACAAAGGCCCCATGAAGCATAACGCCCAGGCGCAAGGGTCGGATCGCTCGGGGACCGGCGGAGGCCAGGGGCGCACTGGCATGTTTTTCCGGGGCATTCGGCCCTTCAATCAGCGGAGCGCGGTTCGCGATGCCCTGGCGGGAGTCGAGCTTGCGGCCATGAACATCCCGCAGGCGCTCGGCTACACCAAGATCGCCGGCACGCCGGTGGTCACCGGCCTTTACACCCTGTTGCTGCCGCTGGTCGCGTTTGCCGCTTTCGGTTCGTCGCGATACCTAGTGGTGGCCGCCGATTCCGCCACCGCTGCCATCCTGGCTGGCCGGGTTTCCGGCATGGCGCCGATCGCGAGCCCCAAGTACGTGGAGCTGGCGGGGCTTGTCGCCCTGCTGACCGCCGGGATGCTGATTCTGGCGCGCGCGCTCAAGCTGGGATTCCTGGCGGATTTTCTCTCACGGACCGTGCTGGTGGGCTTTCTCACCGGGGTGGGATTCCAGGTCGGCATCGCCGTGCTCGGCGAGATGCTCGGCCTCGAGATTCACGCCCGCCGCACGGTGGGACAACTCTTCCAGGTGATCGAGCGTCTGCCGCAGATTCATCTGCCGACCCTGGCGCTCTCGGCGGCGGTCGTGGCCGCCCTCCTGGCGGGTCACCGGTTTGCGCCGCGGCTGCCCGCACCCTTGATCGCGGTGGCGGCCGCGGTGGCGGCGAGCGCGCACTGGAACTTCGCCAGCTACGGCATCCTGATCATCGGCCCGGTGGCCGGAGGCCTGCCGCATCTCGGCCTGCCCGATCTGACCTGGAAAGAGGTCGAGGCGCTCCTCCCCGTGGCAGCCTCCTGCTTTGTCATGATCGTGGCCCAAAGCGCGGCTACCGCCCGGGTCTACGCGGTGCGCCACCATGAGCGCCTGGACGAGAATGCCGACCTCGTCGGCCTCTCCGCCGCCAACGCGGCCGCGGCCTTGAGCGGCACCTTCGTGGTCAACGGAAGCCCCACCCAAACGGCGATGGTGGAGTCCTCGGGCGCGCAGAGCCAGGTAGCGCAGCTTGCCACGGCGGCAATGGTCGGCCTCGTGCTCATCTTCTTCACCGGACCCCTGCAGTACCTGCCGCGCTCAGTGCTGGGCGCCATTGTGTTCATTATTGCCATCCGGCTGGTCGATGTGCACAAGCTGCGGGGCATGCGGCGCGAAAGTCCGGGCGAGTATGCGCTGGCCTTGACCACCGCCGCGGTGGTGGTGCTGGTCGGCGTCGAACAGGGTATCCTGCTGGCCATGGTGCTGTCGCTGCTCCGCATCGTGAGCCACAGCTATCATCCTCACACCGCCGTCCTGGTGCAGGAGCAAGGAGGGATCTGGCGCCTCACCCCCGCGGTTCCCGGCGCGGTGACCCAACCAGGGTTGGTGGTCTATCGCTTCGGTGCCCCCCTCTTCTACGCCAACGCCGGTCGCTTCTCAGACGAGGTGCGCGCCCTGGTAGGCCCGCCGCCTTCGCCGGTGCGTTCGCTGGTGGTGGATGCCGGAGCCATAACGAATGTCGACTACACCGCCGCGCGCGTGGTGCGAGAACTCCAGGACGACCTCGCCCACCGCGGGGTGGAGCTGGTGGTCGCGCACGTGCAGTCCGACTTGAAAGCCGACCTGGACCGTCACCACCTGACGGAGGTCATCGGGCAAGTGCGGATTTTCGATACGCTGCATGAGGCGGTGGCGGCACTCTCTGTCCGTGGGCAGGAATCTCAGACCGAGTCCGCAGGCACAAAATAGCCCGAAGCCCATCCGCTCCCAAAACGAAGAATCATCCCTAACGATTGCTGCGCTATCGTGCCCGGCACTTGACGGCGTTTAGCCAGGGGTATATACCCGTCGGTGGACTTTGCCTTGAGGGCTAGCCAAGAGGAGGATCTAATGCGCGCTGCGTTCGCCCGAAGAGCCGCCTGCTGCGGCGCTCTGGTCTGTTTCTTAGCTGTACCAGTGAGATCTCTGGCCCAGTCGCAGGTGATTCCGGTGTGGCCCGGTGTCGCCCCCGGGTCTGAAAGCTGGACGCAGAAAGAAGAGACCACCACTCTGCCGCCGCTGGCCGAGGGCGGGCCACTGGTTCGCAACATCACCCAACCCACGCTCACCGTCTTTCTGCCGAGTCCCCAGGTCGCGAACGGGACGGCGGTGATCGTCTGTCCGGGGGGCGGATTTCATTTTCTCTCCTGGGCTAGCGAGGGCACGAAGGTTGCTACCTGGCTCAGCGCCCACGGCATCGCCGCCTTTGTGCTCAAGTACCGTCTTGTAGACACCGGCCCCACCCAGGAGGACTTCCAGAAGGCGGTGACGGCGCTCCTCAGCGAGCTCGCCAAGCCCGGGAGCGCAACCAGTGGCGGCAGCGCTCACGAATCGATCCACAAGGTCATCCCGCTGGCCGTAGCGGACGGCCAGCAGGCGATGAAAGTGGTACGCTCGCGCGCTTCCGAATGGAACATCGATCCCAACCGCATCGGCATGATGGGCTTCTCGGCGGGCGGAATCGTCACCATGGGCGTGTTGACCCAAGCCGACGCCGGCAGCCGGCCGAATTTTGCCGCGCCCATCTACGGCGCCGGCATCGTCGAGGACGAGACAGTCCCCAGCGTGGCCGTTCCCTTGTTCATCCTCTGCGCCAGCGACGACCCCCTTGCCGCCACGGGCAGTGTGGCCACTTATTCGAAATGGAAGGCGGCCGGCTATCCCGTCGAGCTCCATATGTACGCCAAGGGCGGTCATGGCTTCGGCATGAACAAGCAGGGCCTGCCCACAGACCATTGGATCGAGCGCTTCGGCGACTGGCTCGAGGAAGAGGGGCTGGTTAAGGCCAAGCATTGAGGAAGGGAGAGCCGAGTGTCTCACGAGGCGATGCGGCCGGGGTTGGGTACAGCGTGAATCAGACGATTGAGTGATTGGCGATCGGGCGATTGAAAGCCCCCCAAAGGGCTCACGGGTGGCGCCTACGTCGCTTTTTGATGTAGACGCCCGAATGGCAGTTTAGAATGGTCGGGTGTCCAGGTAGCACCATGAGTACGCTCCAGCCATTTGCGTTACCTTACCAGGAACATCTATCGCCGGGTCAGGGTCTTTGATTCGACCGCTTCCGGCTCAGCTTTGTCAGAACGCTGGATGATTTAAGGGCTGAACTTGGCTTTAAGATCGTGGGTTACGTCCTCATGCCCGAGCACTGCCATCTTCTTATCTGGCCCTCCGAGCTTGCCAATCCGTCTGACATCCTGAAGCGCCTGGAGGATCGCACCGCCTTGTTCATCCTAAAGAATCTGCGTGGCAACCTGGGCTACGCTTGGTGCCAAGGGGTGCTCAGGGGGCTAAAGCTGCCGCCCACCGTGCACCATCACGCCCACCACCGGGTGTGGCAACGGGGCAGCTACGACATGAACGTCTGGAGTGAAAAGAAACGCCTGGAGAAGCTCAATTACATGCACAACACCCCGTGAAGCGCCGGCTGGTGGCACGACCGGGCGACTGGCCTTGGTCGAGCTGGAGGTTTTACCATTTGGAGGATGCCCCGATCCTGGCCATGGACCGCATTCCCTGATCCAGGCTGGACGGAACCCTCCCAGGCGCCTACATCAAGAAGCGACGTAGGCGCCACCCAGCGATCTGCGCCAGCCAGATCGTTTGCCATTTATAGATGTGCTACTGCTCATGCTAATATAATTGCGAGTCGCCTGTCCGTCGTGTCTGGAATCCGTGCACTTGAATCCGAGGCGCAAGCGATTCGTAAAGCGGCCCAAAGAGTGGCCGTCGTCAAGCCACTATGATTTCGCGCCGGACCACGGGGAAGTCAAACGCTGCTGGGCTGTCGCGGCTGACAGGAACGGTGCTGTGCCTACCCGCTTTGAGCTCATCAACAGCATTATTGTCAGCCATCTCGATTGTGCAAGCCAAGAGTTGACCGCGCAACAAAGGCCGTCGCACGATGACAGTCGCGAAACCTGGGCGTCAGCCGAAGCGCGCCGCGAGAGTAACAAACAAGGAGGGAATCGATGGCAGAGCATTCCGTGGACATGAGAACTCCGAGACTGGACGTGCCCAAGGTGGATGTCCTTTTCCGGGTGAAGCGTGACGGAGGAGCATTTGGGAGGCTCCGTGTTTCAAAGGGCGGAGTCGAGTGGATGCAGAAGAATGACAAGAAGACTGCTTTCCACATGAGCTGGGAGGCGCTTGACGAAAAGTTCGTCAACTTCGGCACTAAGGGCCCATCCAAGAAAGGGCGCAAACATTAGAGGGTCCTGTTTGTGCTAAACAACCTGGCAACCCACGGCCAGGTTACTGGTTGCCGCGGGCTTCTTCAACAAACAGCCAGGGCCTTGGCTGGAGAAGATCGAGAAGCGCGATCCTGCGCTACGCTTGCTGCTCCTGGTCTATCGTATCGGAGGCGGACATGAAGGATCAAAGGCTGCAGATTGCTGATGTCGTCAGGCACATTGACGACGCAACGTTGGGAGTTCTAAGCGTGCCGGAGTTCCAAAGACAGTATGTTTGGCGGGCTTCTAAGGTCGCCGACCTTGTGGACTCCCTGTGGCGCGGTTACCCTATCGGGACCCTCCTTCTGTGGGAGTCCTCCTACGAGTCTCCGAAGACCGCCCTGGGTAACCAGGGGCGGAAGTTGTGGATAGTCGACGGCCAGCAACGTGTGACTTCCCTGGCCCTGCTCTTTGGAAAGAAACCGTTCTGGTGGCCGGATGCAACGCAGTGGAACAAGTTTTACGAAAAATACGACGTTCTCGTCAACATAGCCAAAGACAAAGACAGCCTGGAATTCGGACTCATAAACCCCGTTCGCAAGAGGTCCGCCGAATGGCTCTCTGTTCGGGTTGTCTTACACTCCGAAAGCCTCTCTGAGCTGGCCCTCGAGGTGGCCGAGAAGTTGGGGGACAGCAAACGCTTCGTCGAAATTCACGAGAAGCTTCAATCCGTCAGAAGAATCGAAAGCACCCCACTCTACGAGATTATCGTCGACCACGAACTTGAGGACGTCGCCGAGATCTTCGCCAGGCTCAACACGGCCGGAACCAGAATTCGTGAGAGCGACATTGTCTTAGCCCTTATGGCTGCGAAACAGGAGGGCTGGGTAAGAAAAAGATTTGATCCGTTCCTCAAGGATCTCGCCCTAAACGGCTTCGACTTCGACCCAGGTGTCGTGGTTCGGACCCTCGCGATCATAGGGCACGGCAGCGCCAGACTTAAGGATGTTCCCGATTCATTCTGGGAATCGTCCAAAGAATTCGACGAGCGGTGGGCCAGAACAAAGGAGGCGATTTCGACGGTTGTAAAGGGTCTTAGGGAGCAAGGGGTGCTTTCGAGCGATCTTCTACCGTCCTTGAACGCACTGATTCCCGTTTTCGTCATGAAAGCCCTTTTCCCCCAAGATTTCAACTTCGCCAAAGCCTTTAGATGGCTGCTGATCGCAACGAGGGATGGCAGGTACGGCGGCTCGGCGATCACCGTGCTCGACCAGGATACGAAAGGGATCAGAAACAAGGCATCCTTCACAGAAGCCGCTGAGCACCTCGCTTCGGGCCTCAAAGCCTCCGACACGTTCACACCCGACGATTTCCGGGAGGAGTACAGCGACAAATTTCTTCGGCTTATCCTCTACCTGACGGCGTTTGCCGCAGGAGCCAAGGACTGGGCCAATCAGGAAGTGCGAATCGGTTTTGACAAAGAAGACAACCAGCTCAACGAGGGTTTCAAGCCAGAGTGGCACCACATCTTCCCCAGGAAGATCATGAGCGGTTGTTTTGACGAGAGCCTCGTGAATTCCTTTGCGAACATAGCTGTGCTTAACGAGAAGGCGAACCGATCCTTTGGCGCAAAACCGCCCAGGGATTACTTGAAGGAACACAAGGTTTCCCGGGAAAGGCTGGACGAGCAGGCTGTCCCCCCCGATGAACTCCTCGAGGTCAATAGATTTGAGGACTTCATTGGCCTTCGTGCGCAGAAATTGGCCGAACGTGCAACCGCATACGTCCAGAAGCTAGAACGGTAACTGGCAGCACGAACGCGGCAAATGACCGGGCCGGCGCAGAGCGCGGCTCTGCGGTTCAGGTCCCGATCAGCCCCGTCGATATCGATGCCCATCGATCACCGCCACTTTCGACCCCGGCCAACTACAGCGCATCACCAAGCACCTATCACCGCGTCGCCGGGTGGCGCCTACGTCGCTTTTGATGTAGGCGCCACCCAGCGTAGGCGCGACCCAGCGGCGTAACTTACCCTGAAACATAACATCAGTGACTTGTCAGTCGCGCCCCCGCGGCATACAGTCGGAGCATATGGGAGATCGCATGTGCTGGCGGCAAATCCCAATGACTGCGGCGCGTCTCGCGGCCAATCGCCGCAAGGCCCTCAAGTCCACCGGCCCGCAAACGGCGGTGGTCACCTCTCAGCGTGGGGGGGTCCCCCACGGTCGAAGCCAAGAGGTCCTTTAGAATCAATAAAAGCTTGCGGAAGGCGACCGTCGATCCCGTCATCTTATGGATAACACAAGACTTATTCGATATATCCCGTCAACCTATTGATGCAGAGCAACTTATTTTCAGGAGGCGGTCCCAAGGGGCTCTGAGATCGCGTCCGGTCGCCTCCTCCGCAGGCCCATCTCTCCAATGGCCTCCAATTGCCTCTCCCTGTCCTGTGTCGCTCGTCACATCCTCCGTCCGCCCAAGGCCTTAGGCTAAAGGCCGTTGACGGAGGTGTAATGATGGAGACCCGCAAGCGTCACCGCCAGAAGGAAGACTACCGCCTGCGCACGCATCTGATTCACGGCAACTTCGACAGCCGGAAGTGGGATTACGACCACCACGTGGTGCCGCCGGTCTCGCAGACCACGGCCTTTCGCCTGACGTCGCTGGAGCGGGGCGCCAAGGGCTTCGAGCAGTTCGCCTCCCCCGAGGAGCCGGCCAGCGGGCGCCACCCCATCTATATTTACGACCGCCTGGACGAGCCCACCCGCGGCATGTTGGAGGAGAACCTGGCCTACGCCGAGGGCGGCGAAATCGGCGTGACCTTCGCCACCGGCATGGCCGCCATCAGCGCGGGGCTGGGATCGGCGCTGGAGCAGGGCCAGGAAGTGCTGGCCCACGAGATCCTCTACGGCTGCACCTTCAGCCAGATGACAAATTGGCTGCCGCGCTTCGGCGTCAAGCCGCGCTTTGCCAATTTCCTCGAGCCCAAGTCCCTGCTCAGCGAGATCACGCCTGCCACCCGCGTCCTATATTTCGAGACGCCCATCAATCCCACCCTGCAACTGATCGACATCGCCGCCGTGCGCGCCGTCGCCGACGAGGTGAACCAGAAGCGCACGCCGCAAGACCGCCTGCTGGTGATGGTCGACAACACCTTTGCCACCCCGCAGTGCCAGCGTCCGCTGCACCTGGGGGCGGACGTGGTGGTCGAGAGCCTTACCAAGGCCATCGGCGGATTCGGCACCGACATGGGCGGCGTGGTGGTGACTTCGTCGGACTGGTACCACCAGCTCATGCTCTACCGCAAGGATTTCGGCGGCGTGCTCACGGCTCGCAGCGCCTGGAGCGTGCTGGTCTATGGCTTGCCCACCCTGGCGGCGCGCATGACCAACATGCAGAAGACGGCCCAGCGGGTGGGCGAGTTCCTCTGCAAGCACCCCAAGGTCGCCTCCGTCAGCTACCCGGGGCTCGATTGTTTCCCGCAGAAGGCGCTGGCGCGCCGGCAGATGGTGAGCCCGGAAGGCAAGTTCGCCCCCGGCAGCATGCTCTACTTCGTCCTGCGGGGCGAGGCGGGGGAGCCCTCCAAAGCCGAAAAACTGGTGAATTACCTCGCCGAGCACGCTTATTCCATCACCCTGGCCGTCAGCCTGGGCCAGATCAAGACCCTGATCGAGCACCCTTTCTCCATGACCCACTCGGCGCTTCCCGACGAGCAGAAACGCGCCTTTGGCATGCACCCCGAGGGCGTCCGGCTGTCCGTCGGTCTGGAGGATTGGCACGATATCATCCGCGACCTGGAACTGGCCTTGGAGAAGGTGTAGCCGCCGACGTGTCCGAGCCCGTGGCCACCCTCGCGCGGCCCGCTTCAATCGACATTATCTCGGCCTGCGCGGCTTGGCCTTCAGGCCGGACCGCCCATGAAAAATCTGCATGTCCCGCGACCGGTCCGCGCAACTTTTACATGGCAGTGGAACGGAAGATCGCTCGGCGCGCTGAGGTCAAAGGAGTTAGGACGCCGGTCTGTTTTGGAGTCTCGTTTGCTATTTCGGTGGTGCGCCTTCAAAGTGCCTTGCGGTACTGATGAGGGCGCCGCGGTCCCCCCTCCGCGAAAGGAGCCGGGGAAGGCTCTGGAGCCAGACAGCCTTAGAGCTAGGTTGACTCCAGGGCCTCCCCGGATTCTCTTTCACCCCAGTACAAAATGGCCTTGCAGGACTGACCGCCAGGCTGCGATTCGAGCGGCCGGCCAGATGGTACAATGTCGCCGTGACGGCTGAAGCCCCAGCTCGCGTGACCCTGATCCCGGGGGATGGCATTGGCCCCGAGGTCACGCGCGCCACCCTCCGGCTGCTGGAGGCGGCCGGAGCGCGGATCGAATGGGTGGAGAGGCAGGCCCAGCCGATCCTCAGCCGGCGCGAGGACGACGTCAGGTCCGATCCGGTGGTGGCTTCGATCCTCGAGACCGGGGTGGGTCTCAAGGGTCCGCTGACCACGCCCATCGGCACAGGTCATCAGAGCATCAACGTCAGCCTGCGCAAGGCGCTCGACCTCTATGCCAACTTCCGGCCCGTCAAGCGCTTGCCAGGCGTCCAGACACCCTTTGAAGGCGTGGATCTGATCGTGGTGCGGGAGAACACCGAATCCCTCTACGCCGGGCTGGAGCACACGGTGGTGCCGGGTGTGGTGGAGAGTCTGAAGATCATCACCGAGTACGCCTCCACCCGCATCGCCCGCTTCGCCTTTGAGTACGCCCGCAAGTTCGGGCGCAAGCGGATCACGGCCGTTCATAAGGCCAACATCATGAAGCTCTCGGACGGCCTCTTTCTGGATTGCATCCGCAAAGTGGCCGCCGAGTACCCCGATATCCAGCACCGCGAAGTGATTGTCGACAACTGCTGCATGCAGTTGGTGATGCGGCCGCAGCAGTTCGACGTCCTTTTGCTCGAGAACCTTTACGGCGACATCATTTCCGATCTGGCGGCCGGCCTGGTGGGCGGGCTCGGTTTAGTGCCGGGCGCCAATCTGGGCGAGCGCTGCGCGGTCTTCGAGGCGGTCCACGGCAGCGCCCCTGACATTGCCGGTCAGAACGTCGCCAACCCGACGGCCCTGATACTCTCCGCCATCCTGATGTTGCGCCACCTGGGGCAGGGCGCGGCGGCCGGCCGGGTGGAGCGGGCCATCCACGACGTCTACGCCGAAGGCAAGCACCTCACCCGCGACGTGGGGGGCAGCGCCTCGACCGACGAGTTCACCGATCACGTCATCGGGGCCTTGCAGTAGACGGTCAATCGGACGGCTCCAGGGGACGGGCTTCGTCAGGGCCCGCAGAGGACGCCGAAGAGATTGCAATTCCCCAGGAGGACGCTATGAAGGCATTCGAGCGCACCGTCACAACCGGGAAAACGTTCGATGATGCCGTCGCCGCCATCGAGAAGAAGTCGGCGGAAAAGGGGTTTCGAGTATTGCATACCCACAACGTCGCAGCCACTTTGGCTGAAAAGGGATTTCCGCTGGCGCCGCTGAAAATCATCGAAATCTGTAATGCGAAGTACGCCAGTCAGGTACTCAACAAGGATGTGAAAATCTCCTTGATGCTTCCGTGCCCAATCAGTGTCTACGTGAAGGACGGTAAAACGCACATCAGTACGCTGCTGCCGAGTTCGATTGCGCAATTCTTTCCTGAGGCGGGGATCGACGACCTGGCGAGCGAGGTTGAGAAGATTGTGGTCAGCATTCTGGAGGAAGCCGAGTAACGGATTGCCCCTCAGCTCTGCGACGAGCCTTGGGGCGAATCCGCAGCTGAATAAGAATGTCAAGGCGCTGATCCCCGCGACGGCCTGTGCTAGGGAGGCCGCTCGCGGATCAGCACTCGCAGTCCTCGATCTCGATATCCACATTTACCTTGCGGACGCGGACCCGGCGCACCCGTTCCCGACCCAGCTCGAGGCACTCGAGGATCTCCTCGCCGAGTTGGGCACACTTTCCGGGCTCCTTACCGTCGCCGGCCCGAGGCGGCTTCTGCTTGGGATCGACCTCGTAAGACATGCCACCGACCAGGATCCCGCCTGCGTATCCCAGGATCTGAATGGCCTTGTCCGGGCTGGCGTCCACGGCGGAGGCGGTGAAATCTTCACCGGGAATGAGGCGAATCTCAACGTTGCGGCTTTCTCCCGGCGCCAGAGGGAACGAACCTCCGCCACGGTTGGTGAAACGCACCTTCCAGCCCCGCTTTTCAAGGAAGGAGGGCAGGACGACACGCACTTCGGCAGCCGCAGTCTTCAAGTGCGGATTCTTGAGCTCGAATCCGTAGCGGTTGAAGTCAAGAGTCAGTCCCGAGGTGCCGCTTCCTGCCACAGGATAGACGTTGCGCTGGCCGATGTTGTTGTCGTTCGGAACCAGGCGCCATTCGGGAATGGAGTCTCCGGCGGCGATGTTATCCACGTTGCTCGCGTCACCCGTGGCGGAGACGATCATGAACAGGCACTCGTGCCCGACGTGCGTCGGCACCCACTCAAACGGGCCCACGATGACTTCGGCCGCATTGTTGGCGGGAACGTCCGCGGCCGGGAGTTGCGGGGTGTTCATCGGAGTCCAGTCGATCGGATAGGACAGCCCCGCCGCAGGATTGGCGCGATATGCCTTCACCACCACTCCGGTGGCGGTCTGGCTTCCCCGGTTCTTGATCTTTAAGTAGGCATAGTTGGTCTGGTTGGTTACGGGCGTTTCGTGGGTCGAGCCGCCGTCGGCGTGCAACCGGTTCCAGATGCTTTGGCAATTCCAGAACACCGGCTGATACGGGTACTCTCCGGCACGGCCGTCGTCGATGTAAACATCCACGGGCGGCGGGGCTCCGATATTATTGTTGGGCGTCGGAGTTCCCGCAGGGTTGAACAGGCCTTGCTTTTCGAAGGCCCAGCGAATCACTTTGCTGTAGGCACCGCCCGTGATGTTCTCAGTGACCCAGTCGCCCAGGTCGGCAGTCATCAAGGCCGCGACCCATCCTGCCGCGTTGGCGGGATTGGTGGCTGGGGTCAGGCTGGCGATCGCCCGGATGATCAGGTACACGGTCATGCGGGCGGCGAACTGGCGGGTTGCCAAGTCGGACGAGTCGCCGCCTATAGATTGATACAACCGGAAGTGCGCCGAGGAAAGGATCTGCTCGTTGTTGTAGCCGGCGTAGTCGAGCGTTCCGTCGAAGGGGTGCAATCCGATGGGTCCCGCGTAACCCCATCCCCCGGCGGGAGTGCGGTCGTGCCTCCGGTCCACGATGTTGTACATCCAGGGGAAAGTCTGGAAACGGTCCGCCGCCTGGCTGCCGGGATCGTTCAAGATAGCGGCAACGCTGTCGCCGGCGCTGTGCGAGAAACCGAAGTTGGCCGAGTGGACGTGGTTGTAAAGGATGCCGTGACCGCCGAGCTCATGCAGCACCACCCGGTAGTCGCAGGCGATTCCCAGCGGATGGGCAGTGTCGTTTGTATCGGCCAACGCAAAGGCCGTCTGCAGAATTCCGGCACCACCGGCATTGCCGAGACAGTGCGCGTTGATGACATTTCCTCCGAGGCCACGGTGATCCACGGGCGTCGGGAAACTCGTGTCGGAGAAATACCCTGTGCGCGTGAAACCCATCCCGTCAAGAAGGCGGAAGAACCTGTCGGCGTGGTAGTACGCATTCACGGCAGCGAAGTTGTCGGTGCGGGCGTCGAAGTTGAAATCGTTCCCGCTGGGCTCGCTGGGCGCAGCGACACTTGGCGTCTCGACGTCGGAGAGTTTCACGTTGTCGCCGATGAGCGATTGCACGCCTCCGACGGGAGGTGCGAGCCCGGGTAGAGTTGCGGAAGTGCGAACCGGGTTCAACGCGGCATTATTGGAAGTGGGCAGAGGGCCGCCGTTGGTCGTCACCGGATCAACCTCGAAGACCATGCCATCGACGTGATCCACAAACGCGCGGAGATAGAGTACGGAGAGGGTTTCGACTTCAATCAGCGCCACCCAGTGCAGCCTGCCGTATGGCGCGATCGCTAACGCAAAGTCGAGGCGAGCGCACACGTAATGGCGGCCCTCGCCGATGGAATGGTCCACCGGAGGCAGCGGCAGCGTCGGAAGCTCCGCGGCCCTCAGGGAACGGGCTTCCGACTTGACCCCGATAGGCGGCTGCTCTTTGGGCTGGGGCGGGACCCGCCTGTCCGCCTCGTAGCGGTAGATCACGAGGCCCCGGCGTTCAATTCGGAGCGAAGCCCGGTCGGCCACGGCAGGCCGCTTGCCCTGCTTGCTTAAGCCCAGCAGGGCATCAAGCTCCTCTTCCTTCATCTCCTTGGCCTGCTTGGTCCTTCTCTTGTCCGGCGGCTTCACTTCCAGGTCAGGCTGCAGCGTGGACTGTGAACTCAACACGCGGAAAGGGTTGACCTTCATCTGAACGGCGATGCCGGACTGCCAGACCGGAATACCCAGGTCGGTCTGGTAATACGCGACGGTCGAGGTGTCGAACTGGTGTTTCTCCTCGAAGAAGCGGTACTCGACAGCCGCGTCCTCCAGGTTGTCGGACGGTGCAAGGCTGAGATTCTTGAGTTGTTCGGGCTTGAGACCAAACAAATCGCCAAAGTCGCGGAGGTAGCTCGTGGCTGCGAGTTGCGGCGTCCCCGCGCTGATGCCCACGGGCGCATGTGTGTGCAAGAGCTGCCGAACCACTCCATTTGGATCCCGGTCCAGATAGACATTGCGTGCTGCATTGAATTCCTGATTCATGTATCACCTCCCCGAAAGAAACGTGTGTGCCAGGACTGCTTTGATCGAATCGTCTTCGAGTGTCCACGGATTGTGGAATCGCTCCTCCTAGAAGCGGTGTGCTCCCACGGTCAGGCCGAGGCTGGGGAAGCCGATGACCCCATGGCGAGGTATCTCCTTATCGAGGGTATGCGCTTCAACGTCCTCGCTGGCGAGGCTCTGTCCGTCTCATGCGATTGTGATTGACTGCCAGTTCTCCCCAGAATAGCCGCCAGACCAGCTGTTGTTAATGATGGTGCGATCGTAGATGCGAACATCAATCAGGTAGCAGCAGCCGGGAATATTCGCTTTCCAGGGGTCCCAGAGAAACTCGGTCGGCACGGGATAACCCGTATCGGCCACGTTTCCTTTGTAGGTCTTGGAGAGCGAGTTTCCCCCCGTGTCGACGATCGCGAAACTCCAGCCGCAGCCGCCGAGCAGATTAACCTCGATATGACTGAAGTTCTCGTCCCAGGCCTGAATCCGGATGACGACCAGGTTGCCATCCCCTCGCTCCACCTTTTCGCAGCAACCAAGTTTGCGTCTCTTGCCATCCGGGGCTTGAAGTTCGAGCTGAATCAGGGGCGGCGCCGGCTGCGGGGAGCCATTGTCGACTCGCGCCGGCTGAACCGGACTTTCAAACTCCACCAGGGCGGCGTTGCGAACCGTCAGCTTCAGGTAATAAAGCTGGTCCCGGTCCGCGGGCGTCTGCCAGTTGGTCAGATAATCGGGCCCCAACAGGCCCATATCGGCGACGTTGTACCAGCCGCCGGCTACTGGAATCCGAGGAACGCTCATGATCGGAAACATGTGTCCGGGAGAGGGGTACAGCGGATCGGAATAAAGGTCGATGATGGTGGGGGCGACGACCGTCCAGGGTCCGCCCGGCGCGGTGGCGAATTCGATCTTGTACTGAAAGGGCGCTGCGATCTCAAAGGCTCCCTTGATGTTGGCCAAGCCCCCGAAAGGGTGGTCGCCCACCCCCGCCACCTTGTCGTCGGGGGAGGTCGTGCCCGGGGGAAGACTGGGGCCCGCAGCGCGCCCGCTGGCGTCGATCTGATTTGTGGGAATGTAGCCCACCTCGGTGATCAGCGGCAGCGGCGGGCACAGCAGCCGGCACACCCGCTTGCACCGGATCTGGCAGAGGAAGTGACAAAGTTGATGGCAGAATCGCTCCCATTTCAATTCGGCGAGGGCCCGGTTGAACTTCTCGGCGTCCTCGCGGTCCACGGTTTCTACGAAGAGTTTGAGCAGTTCGGCGTTCGAAACCAACTGCGCCGTGACCAGAGCGAATTCGCGCATCTCCGCGATAGATGGCGGTTCGGACCGGGCCTGACGGCAGAGCTTCTGGCAAAGGAAGACGCAATGCTTGCTGCACATCCACGTGCAGATCAGCCGGCAAACGGGCAATAGACCCAGCTTGCCTAGTTCCGACTGGAACTCCGCAGCGTTCTCCGCGCGAAAGGCGTTGACGGTGCGCGTGAAGGCAGTTTCGTCTTTCGCCAGCTTGCCGATGGCGACGCCTGTGCTCTTTAGTTCCTCGAGCCGATGATCTTCGTTTGCCATGGACCCTGCTCCTTATGTAGAGGCGCAACCCGTTTCGAACCCGTTGCTACCTCGAGCGATGTGTTCTGTAACGCGCCACGGTGTAGCACGCGGTTCTCCAAAAGGGGGGAGGTCCGAGGTGGCGTCCCCTACGTGAGCGTTCAGCGGAGGAGAAGGATCGAAATGCGACGCTCAGGGCGCACTGCGGCTGTTCGTAGTGCCGTAACAGAGGCAATTCTGTCCGAAATGAGGCAGCCGGATTCCGATGGCAGAGGATCCCATCCGTCCAAGCCGACGCAGGCGGCGATCCGCCCGACGCTTCGCCGGTCTCGTCGGCTCATCCGAGGGTGCAATGGTGCGTTACAAATCCCCTTGCCTCAGTGGGAGTAAGAGGTGCTGCCTCTGTTGCCGTGCCGGACGACATGCAGGATCAGGCTTGATAGCCCGTCACGGCCCTTTGATTGCTGGCGCTAGGGAAAAAGGGCGTGCTTTAGCACTTCCTCCGAGTAGCCCCGTCCCCGGCGGGGCTACTCTTTTTTCGCCCGCGAGCGCAGTAGGGAGGGTTGAATGGACACCCTTGCAGAGTTGGTTTGCCTCGGCTTTCTGGGTTTCTACCTGATCTTCCTGCTCTCGCTGCTGATGGCCCCGCTGGTCAGACGCCGAAGATCGGGGCCAGGAACACTCCAGCCACGCCGGTTCCAGAACCTTGAGAGCTCCGCGCAGCTGCGAACGTGGCCACCACGATTGAGTATCGCGCTCGAGGCGGATTCCACCGAGGCGCCACCCGCCGTCAGTTGTGCGGCGCCGGATGGATGTTCTGATTCACCCGGAAAAAATTGGATGGATCGTACTTGTGCTTGATCGCGGCCAGGCGGTCGTAGTTGTCGCGATAGGTAGCCCGGACCCGATCCTGGCCTTCGTCCATCATGAAGTTGACGTACGCGCCTCCGGCTGAATGGGGATGCAAGGCCTCCCAGTAATTCTTGCACCAGGCGGTGATCGCCTCCCCGTTTGCGGGGTCGGGATCCACCCCCACGATCACCTCCGCAAACAGCGCCTCGCGGAAGCTATACGCCGTCTCGTTCCGCCCCACGCGCTGGGCGGCCCCGTTGACCGGGTAGAGGTGCATGGTCGAGAGCATGGTCGGCAGCCTGGCGCCGTGCTCCACGTGCCGTGCAATGGCTTCATCGCTCAAGGCGGTGAAATTGTCCGCCCGCCAGTACCATTGAAGGCCGGGCACGAAGAGAGGGTCGAATATGCTTTGCACCGCCGGGAAGGGCGCGGGGCCCACGTGGTCGAAGGCGGGCCGGCCGAGTGTGCGCATCGGCTTAAGAGCTTCTTCCGTCTCTTCGGCAGAGGCGGTGGAACACCATACGATGCCGCACATCTTCTTAAGATGAAGGTGCTCGGGAAACATGGGTGCGGGCGGCACCGTCAGAAAAGCGAAGAATCCGTTCACCGTCTCGGGGGCGTCCACAATGAAGTGGCGATACGCCTTAAGGACCTCCGCGGCCTGTTCGAGCGGCCAGAACGTGGGACCGAACTGAACCATCTTGACCGGATGCATGCGGAATTCAAACGAGGTGACCACCCCGAAGTTCCCTCCCCCGCCCCGCACGGCCCAGAAGAGGTCGGTGTTCTCCTCGCTGCTGGCTGTCACGAAGCTGCCGTCAGCCAGGACCATATCCACCGAGAGGAGGCTGTCGATGGTCAGGCCGTAGCGGCGGGCGAGGTAGCCGATCCCGCCGCCCAGGGTCAGCCCGGCCACGCCGGTGGTGGAAATGAAGCCGCAGGGCACAGCCATGCCGAAGGCATGGGTGGCGTGGTCGACGTCACCCCAGACGCAGCCGCCTTCCACGCGAGCTGTGCGCCGTGCCGGGTCCACGCGGACGCCCCTCATTCGTGACAGCTCGATCACCAGACCATCGTCGCAGACCGCCAGGCCGGCGCCGTTGTGTCCCCCGCCGCGAATCGCGGTCAGCAGGTTGTTCTCCCGTCCGAATTGTACGGCGGCCATCACGTCAGCCACGTCGGCGCAACGGGCAATGACGCGCGGGCGCTTCTCGATCATTCCGTTGTAAACCTTGCGCGCGGACTCATAGGCCGAGTCCGCAGGCTCAATGACCTCTCCACGGAAAGAGCCCTTCAATTGACCGATCGACTCCGTCAGCATTCTCTCGTACCCCCTCAAGTTCGATATGATCCCGCGGGCGCGCTGCGCGACTCGGCCCGCTTCCCGCGGCGCCATTTGTATACATCCAGACACCTAGCCGGCGCAAGCGGTTACGGTCTTAGCAGCCAAGCGACCAGTTCTGGTGTTCGGGCTCCAGCCGGCGAAGTGCGGCCCTCTTGCGCGCCAACTCCAGCCCGTCAGCCGCAGCTGCTGTGCACAGCCTCGTGGAGGCGCGGCTTCCAGGCTGAACGGCAATAGCGCAAGGCCTGGCGTCATCACCGAAGGCCTGTAACGTTGTTTCAAACCTCAAGAACTGGAGAGTCCTCCGCAGCCCTCTTGATCCCGTGACGTTCCATCCGGTAGAGAAGCGTCTTGCGGCTGATGTCCAAATAGCGTGCCGCCCGAGTCTGATTCCATCCGCACTTCTCCAAGGCCTTCAGGATCAACTCTTTCTCGACGGCTTCCAGACTGATGCCTTGGGGAGGGAGGTCGATCTCGAGAGCGTCCGTGCCGCCCCGTTCCAGGCGCAGAAATTTCGGCAAGTCTTCCAAAGTGATCTCCGGCCCACGCGCCAGCACCACCACGCGCTCGATGACGTTCTCGAGCTCACGCACGTTTCCCGGCCACCGGTGACGGGCGAAGTAAGACACCAGAGGCTGCGGCAACACCAGCTCCGGTCTCCCATTCTTCTGCCGGCTCCTGGCGAAGAAGTGTTGAACGAGAATGGAGATGTCTTCCGGCCGTTCCCGCAGGGGCGGCAAGGTCAGGGGAATCACCGCCAGGCGGTAGTACAGATCCTCCCGAAAGGTGCCGTCCTCGATCATCGCTTGCAGATCACGATGGGTTGCCGCCACGATGCGCACGTCCACCTGGCTCTTGACCTCGGATCCTAATTTCTCAACCTCACCGTCCTGGATCAAACGCAAGAGTTTAACCTGGAGTTCCAGCGGCATCTCGCCGATCTCATCGAGAAAGAACGTGCCTCCATCGGCCATTTCCGCCTTGCCTTTTCTGTCCGTCAGCGCGCCGGTGAAGGCGCCCTTTTTGTGCCCAAAAAGCTCGGATTCGAGAAGCTCTTTGGGGATGGCGGCGCAGTTGACCGTGACCAGCGGCTTGTCCTTGCGTGGACTATTGCAGTGGATGGCCTTGGCGAGCAGCTCCTTTCCGGTTCCAGTTTCTCCTCGGATGAGGATCGTGGAGGACGTAAAGGCCGCCCTAGCCGCCGTGTCCAAGACCTGGAGTAAAGCCTCCGAGTGTCCCAGGATGTTCTCAAAGCCATACTTCCGGTCGAGGGTGGATCGCAAGATCCGAACTTCCCTCACCAGCCGGCAGTGTTCCAGTGCACGCCCGACGACCAGCGACATCTCTTCAGCGTAAACGGGCTTGGTGAGGTAGTCGTAAGCGCCCGCCTTCATGGCCTCCACCGCCGTCTCGACCGTTCCGAACGCGGTCAGAATAATGATCGTGGTCTCGGGATGCCGCGACCTGATCTCTTTGAGCAGGTCCACTCCGGAGGATCCCGGCATCTTCAAGTCCGTGATCACCAGGTCGTAAGGGCGAACCTGTAGCGCCGAAAGAGTCTGTTGGGCGGAAGCAGCCGTGCTCACCGAGTAGCCGTCCTGTTCGAGCTGAACTTGCAGCACGCGGCGGAGGCTTTCATCGTCATCGACCACGAGGATCCGATTCTTGCTCATGTAACCTGGCGGGCCCCGCGAGGCAACGATATCCGAATGGTTGTTCCCTGATTGGAATTGCGGGCGACGGTCAGCGTACCTCCGTGTTGGCCAACGATCTGATGGGCGACTGAAAGTCCGAGACCGGTTCCGGTCTCCCGCGTGGTGAAAAACGGATCGAAGATCCGGTCGAGATCGCTGTCGCTGATTCCCCCTCCTTCATCGCAAACGTCGATGGTGACCCGCGCATCATCCTGCCCCGCCCGAAGCACCGCGTTTCCTCCTCGCGGCATAGCTTGGATCGCGTTGATCAAAAGGTTCAGCAGCACCTGCTTCAGCTGCTCGGGGTCGCACTCCAGCGTCGAGAGTCCCGGCTGGATCTCTTTCCTCACGTCCAGACTGCGCCCGTCAGCGTGACGGGCGAGAACCATCACGGAGTCAAACAGACGATCAATCTCCACCACCTTCACATCTGGCTGGCGCGGTTTGGCAAAATCCAGGAAGCTGCTAAGCAGCTTGTTGAGCCGGCGGCACTCCTTTTGGATGATGTCGAGAAACTCGCGTTGTCTTTCCGGAGTCTGACCCTCCCGCTGCAAAACGCCGGCGGCTCCCTCGATGCTTGCCAGAGGATTGCGAATCTCATGAGCCAGTCCGGCTGATAACTGTCCCATGGCGCAAAGCCGCTCGGCCCGCTTCATGCTGTCGAAGTTTTGCTGCAATTCCTGATGAGCCCGGCGCAGTTCATCACTGGTCTTTCGAAGCGCGTCCTCCTGAACTTTCCGCCGGTCGGCCAGAATTCCACTCACCAATCCTACCAATGAAAAGACGCAGACCTCCAAGCACTCGTCGAGGACATCGACGTTCGAGACGCGCCAGATGGACGGGGTGCCCAACGCAAAGGCGACACCGGAGAGCAGCGCCGCCACCAAGCCGTCGCGCCAGCCCAGGCTCAAACCTGCCAACACAATCGGAACGTAATACAGCCGCTGCAGGACGTAGAGCCAGTGAACCGCCCCCGACGGAGTCAACTGCTGGAGGACGGCGACGATCCCGATGCCGGCCAGAAGCAAGCCTCGCCTCTTCCACGGTTCCTTCAACAGTCGCCCGCGCTCCTGGTTAGTCCTCGGCTCATCAGCCTCCACTAGCATTTGGCGGTCCAATCGGTCAGGGCGTATCGAAACAGACCAGCCCCTGCAGGCACGGGCGGCCCACTTCCGAGCCTACAGTGATTTCTTCGTCTGCTCAATCCTTGCGAGGCTTTGATGGGACTAATGGCTCACTTCGGCCAGAACTGCCCCACCGGGGTATCCAGTTGACTCCAGTAACTAAGGGGCCGTACGGAATGTGGGCTCCGAGCAAGAATTCGTAATCGACTGTTTCCACCACGCCTATCGCGACGGGCTTCACATTCGCGCCAAAGGGCCCATCCCAGCTCGACCTCAAACACGCCCTTGAAAGCCCCGATCCTTTGTTTTCTTACACCTAACGGTTTCGTTTTTGGAAATTTTTGCCCCACTCCATTAACTATATAATATATAATCTGTCAATTCGGCACTGCGGTGCGGCACTAATTCAGAATCCCTTCCCGATGGTTAGCCTCCTCTTGCCTTCCTCCATCTCGTGCTGGTCGACCCCGGTCTCCGAACCCGTCCAGAATCTTCGTGAGATCGCTGTTCGCTTGGAACCCGAGCAGTCTTGCGCAACTGCATGATTTCGCATCCCTTCCACAAATTTCTACTCAGAGCCGGAATGTGGAACACGGCAATAGAACCTGGCGGGCTATCTCCTGTATTTTCAGAGCGCAACCCTGGCCTCCGATCGGCACCCGGCCGATAAATCAAGCGGTTTCTTAGGTCGACCCGATCCGAGTGGGAGCCAACTGGATACCCACATTGCCTCATTTAAGGCAGTTTCGGGGCGCTGTTTGAAGGAAAGAGAGGGCACATCGGAGCGAGAGCCTAGCAACCGAACGGGGTCAACCTCAATTGGTTCGGTACACATGTGTTTTGGGCAGCCACAGGCGTTGTTCCAAAGTGACGAGCCCCACAGCGCATTTGCGTTTCAAGCGAAAGCTCTCTTGGGCGGCTCGGTAGCTAGCGGGGGCCGGGGTCAGAAATCCGCGCCATTCGCGCCGCAAACTCGAGCGCTCTCACAAAGCTTCCGGTCTGAGCGGCCCCCTGTCCCGCGATGTCGAACGCGGTGCCATGATCCACGGATGTCCGGATAATGGGCAACCCTAAGGTGACATTGACCCCGCCCTCGAAATCCAGGAGCTTCAAAGGGACATGTCCTTGGTCGTGATACATGCAGACAATGGCATCGAAGCGCCGGCGGCGCACCGCCAAGTAGAACACGGTATCAGGAGCCACGGGCCCTTCCACCGGCATGCCCTGTTCTCGCGCCCATTCCACCGCCGGCCGGATCTCCTCGATCTCTTCGCGGCCGAACAGACCGTGCTCGCCGGCATGCGGATTGAGCCCAGCTACCGCGATGCGGGGATTCTCGATGAGCTTCCCGACGGCATCGCTGGTCAGCCTCAGAACGGAACGAATGCGCGGCTGCCGGACGCGGCGAATGGCCTCGGCTAGCGAGCAGTGCGTGCTGACATGCGTGACGATCAACTGTTCCGAAGCCAGCATGATGGTTACATCCTCCACTCCGCAGATTGCCCCGATCAGCTCGGTGTGGCCCACGAAGCCCGGGTCGGTCATCTGCGTCGCTTCTTTATTCATGGGCAGCGTTACCATGGCGACGATCTCTCCGGCCAGCGCGGCGCGGGCGGCGGCAACCACGTATTCGCGTGCCGCCCGGCCCGCTCGCGCGTTGAGTTGGCCCGGACTGACATCGGCCCGATGCAAAATGCCACAGTCGAGAACGTTCAAAGAACCGGCTTCGTAGTCCGTGCATTGGCGAATGCGCCGGAGAGGCAGCCCGTAGCCCAGTTGCTGGTTGTAATATGCCAGCACCTCTAGGTCTCCGTAGATCACCACCGGGTAGTCAATACGACCCTCGCGATAGGCCTTGAGGAGCACTTCAGGGCCGATGCCGCTGGAGTCTCCAAGAGTGACGCCGAGCAACGGGGTCATGTGAGTGCTCTCCTAATGCTGCAGAGGATGTCCGGGGCACCAAATCCGCCTGCTTTCGTGACCCAGAACAACTGGCCGCAACGAGCCAGAGGCACTCCCGGTAAGACTTCACCCCAGACCTCAAACGGCTGTCCGCCGAGCGCTTGGTGGATGCCGAAGGCCGTATCGCCACCGAACACCACCAACCCGTCGACGGGTGAGGCATCAATCAAGCGGTGCACACGCTCGCCGATTTGATCGGCGCGGTTGGATCCTGCGCCTTCGGGGTGGTCCTCGAAACACCGCCATCCGCCTCCCTCGAAGCAGCGCGCCATTCGGGCGAAAGCGACCTGAGCAGCGGAAGCCGGATGCAGGCTGCCATTGATGACTAGACACCGTGGCAAACGCGGGAGGGCGCAAGCTTCCCCGCGACAGAGCGCGGGAAGACATTGCGCAAGCGCCCCCGCGAGCGCCGCCGGGCCGGCGGCGAGAGACGGCGGATCAACGGCCACGATTCTGTTTGCGGCCGCCAACACTTCAGCGTCTGACTCTCCATCGAGCACAAGCGCGGGAACGTCACCCAGGACCACGCGGATATCGCTCTCTCGGACCGGATCCAATGGATCAGAGGCAAAGGCGCTTTCGTGCACGGGCGATTCCCCGACGAAGAGCCGACCTCCCTTTACGGTCCGGCCCATCTCCGGGTAGGAAGGAGCGTAGACCAGGGGCCGGTACGGCATTAATTCCAGCAAGGCCCGGAATTCGGCGGCGATGTTGCCACGCAGCGTGGAATCGGTCTTCTTGTAAACCAACCAGGGGCCGAACCGCAACGCGGATTCCGCCGCATGGCGAACAACCGCTCGAGCGTTCTCTGCCATCAGATGTCGCGTCTCGGTGTCGATCACCAGCACGGGCACATCGGGAGGGCCGGCGACCGCAATCTGGGTGGTTACGCGCGCGCCCAGACCCCGGCGGGCAAACTTCGCACCCGCCTCGAGCGCCCCCGTGAGGTCGTCAGCAATGCTCAGGATCCATCGGCTCGGCTCGATCATGCAACTTCAGGAGTCATGCAGTCTCTGCGGGGTAAGTGATCCGGGTTCCATCCACTCGGGCGAAGGGTGTGAGCTGATGTTCTTGGCAACGCGTCGGGCCGGTGATGTGCTCCACGCGAACACTGCGCACTTGCAAGGCATCGGCAATGAGGGACCGGTGGCAGCGCCACGGGACGGCTTCCGCGCACATCACGGCGATTTGTGAGCGCGATGCAAGTTTCATAAGCTTGGCGAGGCCGGCGGCGAATTCGGGGGTCTGCATATAGTCGGCAAACCCTCGAAAAGAAGGATTACCCCAGCCGGTGTTCGCCGATCCAGCACGAGGCTTTCGAAGGCCGCCGAGTTCCTCGAGATGAGTATAGCGAATCTTGGTCTGGCTCAGGCTGTTCGGCAAGGTCTCTTGATTGAATTGAGGGTTGCGTCGCGAGCGCGGCACGGTGCGCACGTCGACCAGCCGCTTCACGCCGTGTGCTTCGAGAAGTTGCATGAAAATCTCCAGCGGGCGGGTGGAGTGGCCGATCGTCAGGACTATCGACGGCGTATTGGAAGTCGCCTTGATCACGAATGCCTTTGGAACGGACCACTACGCGGGCCTGTCGTACCACAGGACGAAAGGAGCCTCCAGCGGCACGAAAGCTCCCACCCTCCAGGGCACAACCCGTGGAGTGTAATCGGCTGCTGGACGATCCGCGGCAACCTGAGCGCTGTACAGGAAGCCATTGGCGGAGCCCACTAACTGATCGCCGCGAATCATCGGCTGCCGGAACGGTGCGCCACCGTTCTGCCCGTCGGCGTACACCTCCACCCGCACGGCATCAGGATCGAGCTCGTCCAAATACACTTGCGCCCGAAAGATGTACTCGTTCCCCTGCTGGGCTGTGGCGACCGACCCGAACCGGAGCTTCGGCCAGTGCCTTGCCAGTTCGTGCTGCCAATGGAGCAAGTCGGCCCCCGCATGGCCATGGTTAGCAGCACGATCGCAGTATGCTGCGGCGGCCGGCAGGTAATGCTTCTCCGTGTATTCACGAACCACGCGGTTGGACGAAAAGGCAGGCGTCAGCCGGGCCATGCTTTCCCGCATCCGCGTCACCCAGCCCGGCGGGATTCCCCTCTCGTCGCGCACATAGAAAGCCGGAACAACCTCTCGTTCCAACAGATCGTAGAGAGACTCAGCCTCCGTGGCGTCCCACGCAGGATCGTCGCCGTGCTCCCTTCCGTCACCTAAGGCCCAGCCCACCTCCGGGGAATACGCCTCCGCCCACCAGCCATCGAGCTCAGAAAGATTCAGGCCGCCGTTGACGAGCACTTTCATTCCGCTCGTGCCGCTGGCTTCCCAGGGCCGGCGAGGGGTATTGATCCACACATCGATGCCCTGAACCAGCCGCTCTGCCATCAGCATGTCGTAGTCACTGAGAAAGACCGCGTGCGGGCGCACCTCCGGCCGCCGAACGAAGTTGACCCACTGTTGGATCATGGCTTGCCCGGCGAGGTCTTGCGGATGGGCCTTGCCGGCAAGAATCAATTGTACCGGCCGCTGCGGATCGGCAAGAATTCGCATCAGCCGCTCGGGATCGTGCAAAAGCAGGTTGGGACGCTTATAGGTGGCGAAGCGGCGGGCGAAACCGATGGTCAACGTGTTGGAATCGAGTATCTGTCCGGCTCGCGCGATTTGCTCGGGCATCGCACCGTAGGATGCCAATTGGTGTTGCAGCCATCTGCGAATGTATTGGATGAGAGACTTCAGCGCTTCGGTCCGAAGATGCCAGAGGTCGGAGTCACTGACCCGGCGCAGATTCTCTTCGGTTCCCGCCATCGTCCCAGACCAGCGCTCTTTGCCGCAGGACGTCTCCCAAAGGCGATCGGCCTCCGCCGAATCCCAGGTGGGCATGTGGACACCGTTGGTGACATGCGTCACCGGGACTTCCTCTTCTGGCCACCGCGGAAACAGCCCTTGAAAGATTCTTCGGCTAACCGCACCGTGCAATCGACTGACACCGTTGACGGCGCCACTGCCGCGCAGGGCAAGGTAGGCCATATTGAACGGTTCCGAAACGTTCTTAGGATTGCTCCGGCCGAGCGCCACTAGATCCCGGAAAGGAATTGAGAGCCTTTCCTCCGCATAGTGTTTGAAGTATCTCTCCATCAGTTCAGGAGAGAAGTGGTCAAAGCCGGCTTCGACTGGAGTATGAGTCGTGAAGAGATTCCCCGCCCGCGTCACCGTCCATGCCACCTCGAAGGGTTGCTGGTAGTCGACCATATAGGAGCGGGCGCGCTCCAGCACCGCGAAGGCGGCATGACCTTCGTTCAGATGGCAAACCTCAGGCTCCAAGCCGAGGGCCCTCAGCAGGCGCCAGCCCGCTGTTCCCAGCACCAACTCCTGCTTGAGGCGCAATTCGGCGTCACCCCCGTAGAGTTCGCTGGTGATGCCGCGATGCGAGGGAAGGTTCGCCGGGTCGTTGGTATCCAACAGGTAGAGTCTGGCCCGTCCCACTTGCACCTGCCAGGCGCGGATCCAGAGGCTGAAACCGGGGCGCTGGAGTTGGACGCGCACCCACTCGCCCTTCGCATCCCGCACCGGTCTGATCGGCAGTTGCCCCGGATCATTGAACGGATAGAGTGCCTGCTGCCGGCCTTGGGCGTCGATCTCCTGGCGAAAATAACCTTGTTGGTACAGCAAACCTATGCCGACCACCGGAATGCCCAGGTTGCTGGCCGCCTTCAGCTGGTCCCCGGCGACATTCCCAAGTCCGCCGGAATAAATGGGCAGCGCCTCACTCAACATAAATTCCATGCTGAAGTAAGCGATCGTCCTCAAACAAGTGTCGGGATGTGCCTGTTGAAACCAGCCAGCGGACTCCTCGGCGACGCGTCTCTCCTGAACGAGTTCGTCCACCAGCTCTTGGAAATCAGGATCGCCAGTGACGCTCTGCAGCTTCTCCTGTGAGACCGTCTGCAACACCAGCCAGGGATTATGGGTCGCGTCCCAGAGCTCAGGATCGAGTCGCTCCCAGATCGCATCGGCGGAATGGTTCCAGGACCAGCGCAGGTCCAGCGCCATCTCCACCAGGGCATCCGCCGGACTCTCAGAAGGGCGAGTCGTGTAGGTCGGGTTGCTCATTGTGAACGCCTCCCTGCGCCCAGATGTAATTTACCCGTTGGCCGAACACCAGAGAACAGGCGCCGCTAGAGGGACGTCTGGGCACCGCGGTTCCACGGCTGAAGGATTTTGGGGTGAGCGACGGGATTCGAACCCGCGACGTCCAGATCCACAATCTAGATTCACCCACTCATTCTAAACCGAATCAAAAGCTTACCTCGGCAAATCCCGGCAAAGTCGGGCAGAATCCGCAACCCCCCGCGCAACGACCTGGGAGATTCGCTTCGGCTCCACCGCTACAATCCTCGAAGCCTTCCACCTGCCCAAGGACGGCCGCTACTACAAGCGGCTTATTTCCGGCTTCGAGAGGATATTTTATTCCACTTTCTTGTTTTCGAGCGACCAACAGGTGGGCGTGGCCACTGCCATGGAACGGCGCAGTTTCCGGTTCGTCAAGAACGCGAAGCTCTGGTACGCCGAACCTGGCGCTTCAGGCTCCGCGAGCGCGTCGCTGGCGAGACCTGACAACATGTTTGTGCTTTCCGAACAATTCTTTAGAGAAATTCAGGAACACCCGATCCCGGTCAACCTCGCGGTCGTTAAGGCACTGGGAGACTCGCCTGGAAACCTCGACCTATATGTCTGGCTGGTCTGGCGCTGCCGGACGGCCAAAGCTCCGGTCAGCATTCCGCTGTTTGGTGCAGAAGGTCTCGTCTCGCAGCTCGGAATCTCGGAGAACCTCCTCCAGCGGGATTGGAGCCTCTTTAAGCCCTCGTTTTCGATATCCACCCAATCCTGGGCGGTCATCTCGGTCGCCGGGCCGCTTTCTTCGGCCTCTTGAAGCAGCGCTCCGAGCCGGCTCTCCGCCTCCGCCATCTCCTTGAGCAGCTCGACGGCTTTGCCAACGGCTTCCTCGGCGGAATGGTAGCGGCCGCTTCGGATTTGCTCGTTTAGAAATCGCTCCAATTCTGGGCTCAGCGAGACCTTCATAGAATTCCCACTTAGGACTGCCCTTCAGAACGCGGCAACGGCCAGAGTGGGCCGGCCTTCGAAAGATCGGACTGACCCATCGCTTCCAGGTCGCGACAGACCCATCGCTCCCGCCGGAAGCCACGGCGACAAGCTGGCGCGAGGGTAATCCTTGCCCGCGTCCGGCCAGGCATCGGGATGGCACAAGATGCCCCAAAAGGCTTCGCGAGCTGACGCTACTGACCTCGCATCCTTCGAAGGGAATTGATATAGGAACAACGCGGCCTCCCCTGTTACCATAGGCTCCATTTGGCCGGTCCGCATGGACTTTCGTCCGCCCACTGACGAGGAAACGCTGGCGCGCTTCGGATACCGCCAGCAGCTTCGGCGTTCGCTGGGCTCCTTCTCCAACTTCGCTGTCACCTTCTCGATCGTCTCCATCACCACCGGCATTTTCGCCAACTACGGCAACGGGCTCAAGGCAGCCGGGCCAGCCTTTGTTTGGACCTGGTTGATCGTCGGGACGGGTCAGACATTGGTAATGCTGGTGTTCGCGCAATTGGCGCGGCAGATTCCTATCTCTGGGTATGCCTACCACTGGACCCGGCAACTCGTGGGCCCGCGCTGGGCCTGGTGGGCGGGCTGGCTCATGATCCTTCAGATGCTGACGGGGATGCCCGGCGCATGCTATGCCTTCGCCACCTACATCGCGCCCTACCTGGGAATCGGTCCGGCAAATCGGAACGTGGTGCTGATGACTATCACCACCTTAGTGGTCATCGCGGCGATCAACCACTTCGGGATTCGGATCGCTAGTTTCGGGAATAATCTCACCGTGCTGGCCGAAGTTGGCGGATCGGGTCTCGCTGGCATTCTCCTGTTGGGTCTGGTGCTCCATCGCCACACTCATTCATGGCGATTCCTCACCACCCACCCTGGTCAACCTGCCGGACTCCCTTACTTGGGCGCGTTTGCGTTCTCTTCCCTGATGAGTGCCTATACGCTCACCGGCTTCGAACACGCCGCGAACCTGGCTGAGGAAACCCACCAGCCGCACAGCCGGGTTCCGGGTATCATCTTGTTTTCGGTCTTCCTCGCGGTGGCCTTGGGCTTCTTGGTGCTGCTGGGGTTCACGCTGGCGATTCCTGACGTGGGCATGGCGGCGGACGACCCGACGCCGCTGCTCTCGATTCTCGGTCACTATTTCCCGCCGCTCGTGACCAACGGCGCGATGCTGCTGGTGTTTGTGGCGATGTTCGGCAGTTCGCTCGCCGGCTACACGTCGCTCGCGCGCATGACTTGGTCAATGGCCCGCGACGGGGAGTTGCCGGCATCCGCTTGGCTGGCTCAGGTCAGTTCGCGTCGCGTGCCCGCCAATGCGATCTGGACAGTCGCCGTGCTCACCAGCCTGTTTGTGTTCTGGGCGAAGGTCGAGGTGATCATCACCGGCATCGCGACGCTGGCAGGGTACTTGACCTATGCGGTGGTCGTAGCCGCGACACTGGCAAACAAGCCGCGGAATCCACAGCACGGATCGAAGGAGGACAGCGCAAAAGAGGGAATCCGGCCCAATCGGGCCCTAAGCCTGGCCGCCCTCCTGTGGCTCTTGCTCCTGCTAGGGATGATCGGGCTACCGCGCTCGGGTTGGACGGGCTCGGTGGCTACCGGTGTGGCGCTGGCAGTGGGGGGCGTCTGGTTAGTGTTCCGGAAAAAGGCAGACTGATAGGGTTGACTCGTGTGGTTGTCCCCCAGAAAGCCCGACTGAGCTTCTCCCGCCTTTGAAACTGACGGGCGTCACAGCACACACGCCACCGCGACCAAGGTCACTGAAGCTGCACCAGCAGGGTTTGCGATTGTGTGGGCTGTAAGACGCCGAATTTGAATTAACGAGATCCAGAAGGGCGCGAATGTTAGTCCGGGCCACCTCAACTGGCGTTTCGGGGGGAGGCCTCTCATCGACTTTAGCTGAATCGGACTCCGCAAACTCCCAGTCGCCCTGGGCCGGCCGTCATGACGGCCAACCACAACCTTCAACAACGCGATGGCCAGACTTGCACTTATGCCGGGCTAGGCCCCGGGGTCGCAAAACCTGTAATCTACTGGAAGGAAATGGGGTGAGCGACGGGATTTGAACCCGCGACGTCCAGATCCACAATCTAGACTCACCCACTGATTCTAAACCGAATCAAGAGCTTACCTCGGCAAATCCCGGCAAAGTCGAGCAGAATCCGCAACCCCGGCGCAACCACTCTACGTCCCAAAGCGAGTCCCCCAAACCAGGATGGAAGGGAGGCAAGGAGTGATGTCAACCCCTCCCTCCGCCGTTTCCTTACGACCACAGGAGACTCCCGCCGCAGGCCTCCAAGCCGTTTCCACTCTCCTCAAGTCCGCCGGTATCACGAGACGCCGGATCAAGAAGCTTGACGCCATCGTTGAAGCCCACGAGCGGCGGGGGGATACCAAGACCGAGAGAGTCTACAGCGCCAGGCCATTCGTTCTCTGCGGCATCCCCGTCAGACGCCCGGCCACGCCCGTCCTGGAATATTCCCGGCAAAACGGGCGTTTCCAACTTCGCGTAATCGGCCACCCGGATTATGGCCTGCCCTTCGGTCAGGACCGACTGTTACTCATCTGGATCGCCACGATGGCCGTCTGGCAGAAGAGCCGGGAGATTCGCTTCCGCTCCGCCGCCACAATCCTCGAAGCCTTCGACCTGCCCAAGGACGGCCGCTACTACAAGCGGCTTATTGCCGGCTTCGAGAGGATATTTTACTCCACGTTCTTCTTTTCGAGCGACCAACAGGTGGGCGAGGCCACTGTCATGGAACGGCGCAGTTTCCGTTTCGTCAAGGACGCGAAGCTCTGGTACGCCGAACCCGGCGCTTCAGGCTCCGCGAGCGCGTCGCAGGCGAGACCTGGAAACATGCTTGTGCTTTCGGAAGAATTCTGGAGAGAAATTCAGGAACACCCGATCCCGGTCGATCTCGCTGTCGTTAAGGCACTGGCAGACTCGCCTGGGAACCTCGACCTATATGTCTGGCTGGTTTGGCGCTGCTGGACGGCCAAAGCTCCGGTCAGCATTCCGCTCTTTGGTGCCGAAGGTCTCGTCTCGCAGCTCGGAATCTCGGACAACCTCCGCCCGCGGGATTTCCGCCGACAAGTAATCAAATGGCTTAAGATCATTCAGCAGCTCTGGCCTGATTGTCCCGCCAGCCTTGCGGAAACAGGAACCTGCTTGATCCTCAAGCGAGCCAAATCGTCTCAGAAGTTTTCCACAGGGGCGCGTGAGTGTAGGTGCGGCGTTAACGTGACTGAGTTCGCGCAAAACACGTGATTCGGTTCGCGCTTTCACGTGATTGAGTTCGCTGTGACACGTGACTTAGTTCGCGCGGGTGCGACTTAAGCCCCTTGGCCACATTCGCTTACCTGCGCCTCCTGTAGTTATTTACCTGAAATCCTGAAGTTACCTGTAGCAGGCAACAGCATTATGTGGAAAACGACGGCTCGGCCGCGATCACAATGGCGGCGCGCTGACGCGCTGAGATCAGATGCCCGCATTCTTCGTGCCCCCCTGTGTGTCCTCAATAGGGAGAAACGCCTGATCTCGCTTGGCCGCACGCCTGCCTCCGCGACCGTTGCCAGCCTCACAACGGGTTCGCCGGCGAGTGGGTCGGATCTTGACTCCCTATGTTGACTCTCTGACGCCCTGGATTTGATTCCTTCGGCGAGAGGGATACGACAGAAGAGTAGCGGCCTGGAGGAGGCAATGGTTCAGGCGGCGGCTTACCAATGATAGCGATAATGTAGTCCGCCTAGTCGGGGCGTACTCACGATCCTGGCGATCTCACTCGGCTTTCGTTCGACCCTGCTGCAAGGCATCACAAATGCAGTCGTCATGGTAATACTCGACGTAGTCCCGAGCGAGCCGACGCAGATGAGATTCGTTCAGGACGATCACGCGGTCCAGCAGTCCCGGCGACAGCTGCCCACCCAGCGCCACTCCGTTCTGCCAGGGGCTGCGAATAGCCGGTTCGGATCAGTTCGCTGCCAAAATATTCCAGCATGGCGCAACCTCTCCATGGAACTTGCTGTCCCGGTCGAGGACCAGATACTGAGGTGCACGATCCTCCGCGAAGGCCTCTCGCAGTTGCTGCACGATCCAGGAACTCATCGGATGCTCGGCAACGTTGAAGTGCGCGATTTTGCGGCGACCATGGCCGATCACAAAGAGACAGTAAAGCACCCGGAAGGTCGCGGTGGGCACCGTGAAGAAGTCCAGGGCGGCGATGGCTTCACGATAGTTCTTGACAAGCGTGAGCCAACGCTGGCTAGAGTCGCGGGGCGAGGGCCCTGAGCCAGGTAGCGGGAGACCGTGGACTCGGAGATTTCGAATCCCAATTTCAAGAGCTCTCCGTGGATGCGGGGAGCGCCCCAAGTCGGATTCTGTTCCGCCATGGACCGGATCAGATTGCGAAGCTCAAGAGTGATCTTGGGTCGGCCAGGGCGGCGGTGTGAAAGGAAGCTCCAGTACGACCGGAACCCCGTGCGGTGCCAGCCGACGACGGTCTCCGGCTTCACGACCACCTACACGCTCGCCCACCTGGACCAGCAACGTTGGAGGGCCGGCCAGAAGAGCCGGTCAATCGGGGTCTGGGGTTCTTGCGCTTGAGGACTCCGACCTGCTGCCGGAGGGCGGCGAGTTCCAGTCCCAGGTAATGTCGCGAGCGGAAGAAGGCACTCAACCAAAGAAAGAAGAGCCAGGAGGAGCCGGATCATGGGCTCAGTTTACAGGACTCAGTCGGCGGAACGCAGGCTCCTGCAAGTTGCTGATTTTGCGAAGAAATCGGATTTTGACGACCCACAACCCCCATTTGCTCATAATTAGGTTGCCCCCACACTCCTGCGGAGCGGCGACCGAAGCTCCGAGTTCGAGTCCAGTCCGCCGCAGTCGGGGCATAGTCCGGCGAGGCTGCTGATACCTCGACACAATCAAGTTGTGGTTCTGCGCAAGAATTTGTACGGAGCCGCATTTTAGGCTGCTTTCCTGAGGGTGACGAATTCCATCCGGGTGACGGCCATGCGCCGGGCTTTCAGCAGCAGGTAGCGTAGGTTCTTATATCCCCGGCCGCGACGGAGCAAGGACTTGATGTTGTCGTTGATGGCTTCCACCACCCCCCATGGCGATCCGCGTCCGGCAGTAATTCAGAATACCCTCCAGATGGTCCAGCAGCCTCCCCGCCAGCTTCTCGAAGGGCTTCAGACGTTGCCAGCGAAGTTGATCGATCCAGCTCTGCAGGTAGCGCAGCATCGCGCCCTCGTAACGGTATGCCCACAGCCGGCTCAAGCTCTCTTTGAGTAAGGAGGCTTTCATCACCCTGCGATTCAACCGGAACAGCTGATTGAGCTGCTGGTTCTTTTCCCTGTTCAGGTTCACCCAGCGACTCAGCAGCAACCAGCGTTTCCCTTTCACCAGCTCCCGTTTCCACCCGCCTTGGCGAAAGAATTCCGCCCGCCGGACTTCATCGATGGCGCGATTGGCGTGTTGCAGGACGTGAAACTTGTCGTACACCAGCCGGCAGCCTGGAACCCAATTCCAAGCTCAACCGGTACGGCTCCCACATGTCCAGGCAGGCGGCCTCGATCCTCCCTCGCTGTTTCCGGCTCAACTGGGTGCGAAAGAACTCGTCCAAGGTCTCCTTCTTCCGCTCTTCGCCGAACCATAAGGGCTCCTGGCTTTCCAGGTTGCTCTCCACCGTCACGAACTTCTGCTTCTTCCCCAGATAGAGCTCGTCGATCCCCACCTGCCGCAGCGCCGGCTTCCGTCTCCCCGCCGCCCAACGCGCCAGGTAGCGCAGGTCGATCGCCCGCACCGTGCTCGCCGGCAGGTTGAACCGACACCCACTTGCCGTGCCGAAGCGCTCTCGCAGGCTTCTCCCACCGCCTCCTCGAAGCGCTTCGAGAAGGGCGCCTTGCTCGGCAATTGCAGCACCTTCTCCCGCTTGACCCCACATTCCGGGCACTTTACTCGGTAGATCTCGATGTACACCGTGGTCTGAAAGGCGCTCCAGGGCAGATCGCGCAGCGCCCGCTCGCTCACCGTAGAACTCGCGGAACTTCCGACCGCACCCCGAGCACTCGATCTTCCGGTTGCCCTGCTTGCGTCGCACCCAAAGCGTTAACTTCTTTACGCGCTCATCGATCTGGTGTCGATAGACCCGGCATCCAGGCCAGTTGAGAATCCTCGTGAAGTCGTTGTCGGTTGGCACCCCCCTAGTCTACCGCAACCGCATGAATTCACACCGCTTCACAGATTCCTGCGCAGAGCCCAATTTGTATTCAGCCGGGAACCTACGACTGGCGGTTAGAGGTAGAAGGCAGAAAAACGTTACTTACGCGTTGATGCCGGGGGTGCGCCGCGCCTGCTCGAGCTTTCAGAGTATCAGTCGCGGATCAGTTCGACCCAGGTGGGCTGGTCGATGCGGATGGCCGCGGAGGTCGGGACGAATTCATCCTGCCTTTCTTCTTGACAAACAAGACTCACCTGTTTAACGTTCTAAAATCCAGTTTTATGTTGCAGGGCTTGTGCAGGTCACAAAAATGGTCGTTCATATTGAAACTCCTCTTTACCATCCTCAGCGGTCGCAGTCACGGGGCAACATACATTGGACTGCCAAGGCCGGGATTGCAATAGTGTTGGTTTCCAGATTGCAAAAAGCTGCTTAGACTTGTCGCCGTCAGGTCTCTGAAGACCGTCGGCTGTGGCTGCTGGACTGGGGGGGAGGAAGATGGTGGAGCCCTCCGAACACCCCGCTACCTGGTTTCACTTCAGGGGTGACAAGCATTCGGTTGGGGGCGACATCCGGGCGGCCTTATCACGGACTGGCATCCATCTTGACCTCAGAAGTAAAGCTACCTTCGACGATCACGGTATCCTCTGTTTTTCCGAGTTCGACGACGGACTAGTCGAGTTCTTGCGGGACATACGTCGTCATTCTCATGGCCGGGTGCTTGCGCTAGCTGCGATGCCAGCTGCGTTGCCATCAGGTGCGGTCTGGCGATTGCTGGATGCTGGCGCCTCCGACGTGTTGATCTGGAACGATGGCTGGGCGGCTGCCAGACAGGTTCAGGCAAAGCTAGAAAGATGGATCACCGTCGAACAATTGGCAGCAGAGGCAGCCTCTCACGCGCAACTGGTGGGCGTCAGCCCACGCTGGCGGGCGTTAGTCCGAAACATCGTCGAAGCTGCGCGCTTCAGCCGGATTCCAATTCTGTTGACCGGGGAGAGCGGAACCGGCAAAGAGTTGCTGGCGCGCCTTGTTCATTTGATGGATTCTTCCAATGGCGACAAACGTGGAAGTAACCCCGATATCATAACCCTCGATTGCAGCACGATCGTTCCAGAGCTTTCAGGAAGCGAACTGTTTGGACATGAACGAGGTGCGTTCACGGGCGCAGTGAGTGCTCGTGAGGGTGTATTCGCGCTAGCAGATGGCGGCACCCTGTTCTTGGACGAGATTGGAGAACTGCCGCTCACGTTGCAAACCCAACTGCTCCGGGCGGTGCAGGAAGGGACCTACAAACGAGTGGGTGGTAACGTGTGGCAATCCACAAACTTTCGGCTCGTTTGTGCTACCAATCGCAACCTAAACGAATTGGTGGAGCAAGGGAAATTTCGCCTAGATCTATACTACCGCATCGCGGGTTGGGTCTTAGTCACACCGGCATTGCGGAAACGTCGCGAAGACATACTGCCGCTTGCGCACCACTTCCTGAACATGGAACGACAACAGGAACCATCGTTGGAGCTTGACCGGCCAGTCCGCGAATACCTGCTCAACCGTGCCTACCCCGGCAATGTGCGTGAACTGCGTCAACTGATCCGCCGCATCGCACACCTGTACGTTGGGCCCGGACCAGTCAGCGTGGGCGACATTCCCGCCGAGGACCGCCCAGCTGCCGGAGAGTTCCACGATGGTTGGCCCGACGAACAGTTCGAAAGAACGATTGGCGCGGCCGTAGCCTTGAGTACAACACTTAAACAGATTGCGAAGGTGACCGCGGAGACTGCGATTCGCATCGCGATCCAGTCGGAGAAAGGGAACCTGCAACGGGCCGCCAAGCGGTTAGGCGTTACGGATCGCGCTCTGCAATTGCGGCAGGCTTCGAAAAAGACTGGCGGCGGCACATAGTCTCCGTCCGCTAGAGGTGCCACCAAAGGGTCAGCCGAACACTAGCGTCTGTGCGATCACATGGACTGCTGCAGGGCGGCCCCGGTTGCCTCGGGCAATTGGCCGTGGCGTTGGAAATTGCGGATGGCACGGCGTGAGAGGTTCCAAGGTGCCGTTCTGGGCTACTCATGGTCCGAGCACGCTTGACAGGCAGGATTGCACCCCAGAACACTTTGCAGAACCCGGAAATCAGCGCCCTGGGGCCAACCCAAGCGCCACGGCCAACGCCGGACCGGTGTTCGAAAGGAATGCAGATTGCCAGTGACACTCGAATTGACGTTCAAGGGGCACTCGGACGTCTTATCATTCGAGGGAGGGGCCGTCAGAGGCGGTCAGCAGCGCGAAGAGCTCGGACACCCGGTGCTTCTCCCTGTAAGTCCTCTCAGCGGCGGTAGGGGAAGCCACGATACCTGCCGTACTTGGCGTAACTTCCGTAGCCACCATCGGCACCGTCTGCTTCGTCACCATTGTCCTCATCCTGGTCCTGCTGTGCGTAACCGAATCTTCTTGCCCAACCACGTCTCGAGAAACCTCTCCGCCGAGGCCGAATTCGTCTTCGCCCAAGGTACCACTCCACCTCGCCACTGTCCGGCTCGGCGGGAGGCTCGCCAGCCTCAGGAGGAGCAGCTTCTGGAGGAGCGGCTTCAGGAGGCGGGGCAGCCTCGGGCGGCTGAGCGGCTGCGGGCGCGGCTTGAGCGCTGCAAGCTGCCTGAAGGGCATTTGCCGTCGCGCTGTCCAAAAGACCGGTTGCAGGCAGTTGCTGCTGAGTCTGGAAGATCCGGATCGCGCGGCGTGTGCCTGGTCCCATGCGCCCAGATTGTGGCACCCGAGACCCAAGGACTTGCGCCAAACAGGATTGTGTCCACGCCACCCATTGTGCGCCTCCGGGTTGCGGAGCTGATCCGGCGGCCGATAGAGCGGAAATCGGAGCCTGCGGTTCCTCGACCCCAGGCTGAGGTGTGTACCCGGCGAAGCCACCTCGGTATAGCCATGGCCACCTTCTCGCCCACGTTGAGTAATACGGTGGCCTGCCAGCGTATCTGTAACCGGGGTATCGATATCTCGCGCCGAATGGGAGCCGATATCCGGCGTACCCATACCTCCCGCCGTAAGGCGAACGATAGCCCGGGGCGTAGCCATAGTGAGCCGCGCCCACGCCATAGCGATATCCAGTTACGGGCCGCCTTACGCTCCCCCATCGACCTGCCACGCCGTGGCGATACCCTGGCCTCGTGGCGCCAGTCCAGCGGCTCGCCCACGTACGACCGGGATAATGTGTTCCGTAATATGGTCTATAGGCCATTGTCATTCACTCCTTATCGTCGAGCGTTTCAGAACAACGTTATCGTTTCAGCCAGACCAGCTAAGGCCTGGTCGATATCGCAGAAATCATGACGGGCGGTAACCAGAAAGCTGATTCGTGCACTGGCGCCATTGCCCGCATGCAGCACGGTCTGGAGGCCACGGTCGCGCAACGCCTGATGCAAATCTCCGGCATCCAGTCGTTCGGGCAGAAACAGTGTCTGTACCGGGAAGAGTCCGCCGTTAGCGATAAGGCCGAGTCGCCTCAGACCTGAGCGGAAGCGGCAGACCAGCCGCGCCAATCCGAATCTAAGGGCGTCGCCGCATCGACGGTTCATTTGGAGCGCACGACCCGCTGCGGCGATTACTGCGACCGAAGGGGGGCTGCAGTGGACACGGCAGGCGCTGTGGCGCTCGAATTCGTTAACCAACGACGCGCTCCCTCCAAGCACCGCGACCGGGGCACCGAAAGCCTTGGCTAGGGAGCTGGCAATCACCAGCCTGTCGCCGCTTAGCCCTGCCCTTCGCATCGAACCGCCTCCTCCGCTTCCGTAGGGGGCCCAAGGCGCCGGATCTCCGAAGATACCGAGCGCCTGAGTGTCATCGATGACCACCAGGCCACCCCGTTCTTTGGCGCATGCCAAGTACTCCGCGAGCGGCGCAGCCTTGCCGCAACGGGGGCAAAATCCGTCCGCCACAATCACCGGCGGTTTACGGTCAGCCATTTCTAATGCCGCGCGCAGGCCCTCGGCATCATTGTGGGGAAACGACCTCACGGCCGTTCCGGCGCATGCTGCGCGCTCTACTCCCCAACGAGCAATTGGGTACGATTGCTCGTCCAGGAAAATGTTCACGCTATGCCTGGCAAGCACCGCAAACAAATCCAAGAACAAATGCAGTGTTGAACTTGCCAGTATCGCGTCGTCGCAACCAATGAGTGCTGCCAGTTCCTTTTCCGTTTGTGCCGCGCCTGGCGGCGATTCCAGGTCTGCGGGCTTACCCAAGCTCAGCCGGTCCCATCCCGGCAGCCACCAGGAAGCATGCTCGATGCCCAGGTAGAGTGCCGATGTAAAGTCAAGCACCGCCAGCGACCTTTAACGTGCACCTTGCTGGATTGCCAGCCTCCGCTGCAAATGCACAGCCGGCACCGTAGCGTCCACCGTATCCGGATTGGTCAGGTCAACGCCGGTTACGGCACGATAGGCATGCAAGTACGCCTGGATTTCCGGCCGCCAAAAACGCGCCCAGTTCTTGGCCGAATTTTCGTCGTTCACCCCGATCCAATCGCCGTACCGGACCGAAAGTAGAATCTCTTCCCCATACACCGCCAGATCGCGGAAGTGGGTGACGGTCACATCGGTCCACCCCTGTAGACTTTTCATGGTGTCCACTTGCGGCATCCAGGCTTCCTTGTAAGGGACCATCATGCGGCTCTGGAGAAAGTCGCGGATCTCCGGCCGGGCCAAAATCCACTGCTGCATCATCATCTCCCGGCGCGCCACCCACGGCAGGTCTCTGAATTGGTTGTGGGCTCCCTGAGCAAGTATTAAATGGACCTCTTTCAAGGCATTCAAGACGGAGTAGCCCTCGGCGATCACTGTGGTGTTTTGGTCTAACCCGTAGAACTTCCAAGTCCCATACAGCAGATTATGGAATGCCTCCAGAAACTTCGACCGGGTGTCCGCCGGGCGCACTCCTCTCACCGCCCTGCCGTAAAGGCTAAGGCCGTATTCATGCTCATATTCGTAGGCCCGGCGGCGGATGGACAGCCGATCGAGTTCATGCCCGGCCCAGCCCCAAATCACATTGTTGAGTGGACGTATGGGATCGATCTCCAAGTGGGCCAGCCGATCAGGGCCGCCCGGCGCGTGGACATTCTGGAAACGCCGAGAAATGGCATTCATCGTCTGTGCCAGCATCCCTTCCTCGAGCCAATACGACCAGATCAGCTCAATCAGGCAGGGTTCATTGGCCTCGCACGTGAGGACTCGGTCGAAGCAGTAACCATCGTCTCCGTTGAATTCCGGAAATGCGGCGTGGAGGACCCTGGAAATGTAGGGGAGCTGACCCGAAGGGCCAAGGTATTCGTCCAGCTTTGCATCGACGTATTCACAAGTGACATAGTCCTTGTCCATTTCTCGCGTGGGTCGCCCATCGGGCTTTACGCCGACGGCTGCTAGCAAGAACGCATCGGTTGCGAGTTGCAGAATCTCGTAGACCTGTACATCGTGCAGATCCAGCTTGACAGAGTTCCACTGTTGTTCTAACTGCTCTGCTTCCACAGTTGGCAGGTGCCCGCGCAGGACGGTTTTCTCGCGACGCAAAACGTAGTGGGCGAACACCCGATTGATGAAATGCTGGTAGGGTCGAAAATGAATCGCGTGGGTCCGGGCTCGGATCGCCGCCCAGAGCGCCTCGTCGCGTGTGGGAGGGGTAAACGTCCGCTCCAGCCTCACACTGTGTTGTCCGCGCACAGATTGCACCGACTCTGCCACAGGCACACTCACACGGTGGGAGACTTTGGCATTAGCCCCCGAGCGCTCTCCTGTCGTTCGGTCGGTATAAGTTACGACGAATTCTTTCAGACCGGCATCTAGCGCAGTGACAGTAAACGAGCTGTCTTGGGGCACCCAGAACATGTGGACCCCTGGTGGCGGCGGGCACTGAGGCTCGTCCCGCGTTAGCGGGTTCTCGATGTGCAGAACAAACGGCTTTCCTACTGTTGCTGGTCCCTTGAGTTCCCTGCCTGTGGCAGCGTCGATAACCTGAACTGAGTGGTTCCATTTCTTGTGTGTCAAATGGTACTCCCTACCTTCTTTTAGCTCGACGCTAACCGATGCGTCGAAAGCATAGCACGTCAAGTAATGAGCGCCAGGGGGACGCTTCTCAATGCTATACATCCCGCTCTCGTTGGTCACGGAACATTGTAGAAAGTTCTTCTCGCGGTCGAGGACACAGACCTCGGCGTCAATAATGGGAACATTCGTCGTGAAAGTGAGGACCTGACCGTGTATTTCGGGCGCGGAGTTTGAAGCTTCAGCCATAACAACCTCCTCATAATGGTCTTAATCTCTTCGCCGCAGTTCATGCCACAGCGTGGCACTCATATCGCCTCGCCGGTGACGATGTATAGCTCGCGGCCGCCTGCAAGGTACTACTAAGAGCCCAATGGGTAAGAAGCTTGCCAACGATGGTGCTCTCCTCTTCGGGACTAATGGTTCCGTCGGCTCGGCCCTGGCCAATGGCCGCGAACACAAGCGTCGGCGCGGTGTCATACATTTGTTGTGGCGACACGCGCCAGCGTTGTAGCATCTCCCGCAGTCGCGCCGGCTGCCGGTCCTTTATCGCCAGTGCTTCAACTAGCGAACTGCCGCGCAAAGCCCGCGGCCGGTGATTCACCAATGTCCCCACTAGCTCTGGAATGGTTCGTTCAAGCATGGCGAACACCCTCTGCTGCTCGGGCGGCAAGCCCTGAGGGGGGTAATAGGCTTCCCACAAACTGGCGAGTCGGCCCCATGCAGGTTGTGGATAGAGCGCCTCGCCGAGACGGTAACCCTCACGACGGGCAGCGAGGTTGACACCTTGACGAACGGGTTTACGGTGACGGCGGGGACACCGGTTCTACTGTCGGCCAGCCCTAACAGCGGGCAGCAGGGCCAGCAAAGCCTCTCCGTGGCCCTGACCGGTCAATTCACAAGCTGGGTGCAAGGGACCACCACAGCCAACTTCGGGGACGGTACTACCGTAGCTTCCCTGACCGTCAATTCTCCCACCGCGGCCACGGCGGTGCTGAACATTAGCACCACGGCGACGACGGGTTCACGGACGCTAACCCTGACCACCGGTAGTGAGGTGGACACCCTGACCAACGGCTTCACGGTAGTGGCAGGCACGCCGGTGCTGGTGTCAGCCAATCCCAATAGCGGCCAGCA
>Ga0335085_10000812_pt1 | contig 78603 bp, 66 predicted proteins | sample Lox_Sample_45_FD_206712 | JGI IMG/M metagenome (GOLD analysis project Ga0335085, IMG submission 206712) | Soil microbial communities from Loxahatchee National Wildlife Refuge, Florida, United States - Lox_Sample_4.5 | ecosystem: Environmental > Terrestrial > Soil > Wetlands | place: USA... | reverse complement strand
CGGCGACGGCGTTGAACATCCCCGCTCTGGTGGGAGGCAACGTGGCCTACGTGGGCTTTACCGCCGGCACCGGAGGGCTGAGTGCGACCCAGCGCATCCTGACCTGGACGTATTAGCGATCGCTCGCTCGTGCCTCAATTGAGGAGCACGCGAGCGTGAATCATCAAAGCGATGAGCGCCGCGGCTCCGCAGAGCCATGCAAGCGTGAGCAGCGCGCTCGGGGCGGGTCGCAGGCGTCGCCGCCGCGCCACTTCCTGCCGGTAGTCCTCCGCAACTTCGGCGGACAGCCGCCACACCGGGCGCGCCGGACGGCCCGCCGCTGCCCCTGGCCAGCCGAGTGTTGCGTGGTGGTGCCGGCCCCGACCCGGCGTGTACCACACTCCGCGATGCCCGAAGCTTACGGATGCGCCACGCGCGCCGAAATTCAGACGGAATCCCGGCAGCACATGGATACGGCGATGCGAGTGCAGATCCATCCCACGCCTGTTGCGTCATGCCCTGCGAGTCCGAAGCAAGCTTCGGACCACGGCTCAGCTCGATCATGGCACGAGGTCAAACACGCGGTGTAACTGTCAGAGAACGGCGACACTTCGGCTCCCGCCGGCCCGTTGAGGTCGAGCTGTAGGGTCGCTGGAGCTCCTCGTCTGAGGTAGGATCAAAGCGTTCTGGCGCACTGCGCGATGCCCGACTCATCGAGCCAAACGACCCCGACTTTGCTCAAGAGCGCCTCCGGCTTGATTGCCGAGATCGAGGAGCATGGGGCTCTGCGCCGTTTTGCGTGTGGCGCCATCTCTTTGACGTTGTTCGTCGGCAACACGCTCGAGGGCGGGCTCGCCAACCTTTATCTGCGGGCAAAACGGGACCGTGCCTGGATCCCTCTGCTCGGGCCACGCAGTGTCACGCGCTTTCAAGTCCAGCCGGATCATGGCCGACTGGTCGGAGAAGGTGCCTGGCGCGGCATCCACTACTCGATCGCACTGGTCCTGGCGCAAGCAGCGAGTGCCTGGTTCTGGCACGTGCGCCTCGAGAACACGCACGAGGACGCACAGGATATCGACCTCACGTATGTGCAGGACCTGGCGCTCGCTCCCTACGGCGCCGTGCGGCTCAACGAGTATTACGTCAGCCAGTACCTCGATCACACCCCTCTCAAGGATGCGCTGCACGGCTGGGTCATTGCCTCGCGACAGAACCAGGCGGTCGATGGCCGCTATCCGTGGTGTGCGCTCGGCTCCCTGCGTTGTGGTGATTCGTTCGCCACCGACGCGCTGCAGTTCTTCGCTCTGGCGAGCCGCCGAGGTGAGGAGCCCGAAGGGCTTGCTGCCGATCTGCCCGGCCGGCGCCTGCAACATGAGCATGCGCTGGTGGCGATCCGCGATGCGCCCATGCATCTTGCGGCGCATGGCCGCAGCGATGCCGGTTTCTTCGGCGCGTTCGTCGAGGATCACCCCAGCGCAAGCTCGGTGGCCGACCTCGAGCGCTTGAACGCCGTGCTCGCCTTGCGCGAGGCCGCGCCCCTTACGGCGCTGCCGCCGGCATCCGCACCGCCTGCCTCGCCCTCGTTGTTCGGCACCGCACCGCTGCTGCGTGTCACGGAGCTCGAGCGTGGTAAGTTACAGGAGCTCTTCGGATCTGCTTGGCGCCATGAGGAGCGCGGCTCGCAGGGCGAGCTGCTGTCCTTCTTCTGCGACCCCGTGCGCCATGTCGTGCTGCGCGCCAAAGAGCTCCAGGTGCTGCGCCCGCACGGACATCTGCTGCGCACCGGCCGCCAGAGCACGCCCGATGAGACCGCGTTGACTTCGACGGCGTGGATGGGTGGGGTCTTTCATTCGATGCTCACGCAGGGACATGTCAGCATCAATCGCTTCCTGTCGACCACGCACAGCTACCTCGGTCTGTTTCGCTCGCACGGACAGCGTGTATTCATGCAGACGGCGGAGGGTTGGCAGCTGCTCGATACGCCGTCCGCATTCGAGATCACGCCCGAGGCGTGCCGTTGGGTCTATCGCCATGCCGCAGGTCTGGTGCAGCTGCGTGCGCAAGCGCACGACGACCCGCACGAGCTCAGCCTCAGTATCGAGATCAGCTCCGGCGCGCCGGCGCGCTTTCTGCTCACACATCATGTCGCACTCGATGGCGATGATGGAAGTTCGGGCGGCTCGGTGCGCTGGTGGCGTGACGGCGCGCGCATCCTGTTCGCACCCGCACCGGGCAGTGAGCTCGCGCGGCGCTTTCCCCAGGGAACGTTTCAGATCGCCCCGCGGGATGACAGCGAGTTTCAAAGCGTCGGCGGTGACGAGCTGCTCTTTGCCGACGGACGGACGCGCCAGCAGCCGTACGTCTGCATCCTGACAAGCGCCACCAGACGCTTCGGACTGCGTATTCGTGGACAGCTGATCGAGCAGGCGGTTCCACCGCCGCAACGACTGGCGCCGGACGAGCCGCTCATCCCGAGCCTCGGCGTCGCGCGCGCTCCGCCGGGCGCAGCGGGAGTCGAGGTCGCGCGCCTCGCCGATATGGCCCCTTGGTATGCGCAGAATGCGTGGGTGCACTACCTCGCGCCGCGCGGACTCGAGCAGTACTCAGGCGGGGGCTGGGGCACGCGAGATGTGTGCCAGGGTCCCATCGAGCTGCTGCTCGCGCTCGGTCGCACGGCACCGATTCGTGATGTTCTGCTGCGCGTCATGGCACAGCAGAACGGTGACGGCGACTGGCCTCAATGGTTCATGTTCTTCGAGCGGGAACGCGAGATTCGCCCCGGTGACTCGCACGGCGACATTGTCTTCTGGCCGCTGCTCGTGCTCGCGCAGTATCTCCTGGCCTCCAATGACGGTGCGCTACTCGAGGAGCGCGTACCGTACTTCGTACCGCGGGGGGCAGCGGCCGAGCCGGAGAGCCTCTGGCAGCACGTGGAGCGCGCGCTCGCGCTCATCAAGCAGCGGACGATTTCCGGGACGGCGCTGCCCGCCTATGGTCACGGTGACTGGAACGATTCTCTGCAGCCTGCCGATCCGCACCTGCGCGAGCACATGTGCAGCGCCTGGACCACAACCCTGCACGTGCAGAGCTTCGTGGCTCTGGGGCACGCCCTGCAGAGGATGGGTCGGCACCAGGAGGCGCAGCGTCTGCTCGATGATGCCGAGAAGGTACGCGCGGACTTTCAGCGCCTGCTGCTACCCGACGGTATCCTCGCCGGGTACGCCGTTTTCGACCCGGATGGTCCGGTGCGCTATCTGCTGCATCCGCGCGATGCGGTGACCGGCATCCGTTACAGCGCACTTGCCATGATTCACGCGATCCTCGAGGACCTGTTGACACCGGCACAGGCCCACGCCCACCTGGAGCTGATCGAGCAACAACTGAGCGCTCCGGACGGGGTGCGGCTATTCGATCGCCCGATGGCCTATCACGGGGGACCGCAACGGTTGTTCCAGAGGGCCGAGAGCGCGACTTTCTTCGGGCGCGAGATCGGCTTGATGTATACGCATGCGCACTTGCGTTACGCGCAGGCGCTCGCGCACCTGGGCGAGGCGGAGCGCTTCTTTCGCGCGCTCTGCCAGGCCAATCCGATCGGCATCGCGACGCTCGTGCCGCGGGCGACGCTGCGCCAAGCGAATTGCTATTACTCCAGCTCCGATGCGGCGTTCGCGGATCGCTATCAGGCAAGCGCCGAATACGAGCGCGTGCGCGCCGGCACCATCGCGCTCGATGGCGGCTGGCGCGTGTACTCGAGCGGTGCCGGCATCGCGCTGGGATTGATCTGCAGGCGATTCCTCGGGCTCAGTTGCGAGGCTCAGGCCCTGTGCGTGGATCCGGTCATGCCGAGCGCGCTCGATGGCTTGCAAGTCGCAACTGCGCTGCTCGGCCGTCCGCTGCAGCTCCAGTACCGAGTGGGCAAGGCCGGCTGTGGTGTCAACACGATCCAGTTGAACGACGAGGATCTGAGCTTCACGCGCGACCCGAACCCGCATCGTCGCGGTGCGGCGCGGGTATCGATGGCCGCTCTCGCCTCGCAGCTGACACCGGCGCGCAACATCCTGCGCATCGACCTCGGTTAGCATCCCGCCGGGCGTCCTTTCAGCGCTTGTCCTTGGATCTGTGACGGTTCGAGAAGCGCGCGTTCCCGAGGCCGGTACCGATCGTGAGGATGCCCCAGTGCTCGTGCTCCCGCATATGGGGCACTTCGCTCAAGCCCTGCACGACGGCATCGTTGTGCATGACGACGTTCGTCTCGTGCTCACCGATGCGAGGTACGAGCGCCTTGATGGCTCGGGGCAGATTGAATGTCTCACTCTCCCAGTTTCCGGGCAGATTGTGGGCACCCCGCTTGATAGCGCCGTCCTCGGCGATGACTCCCGGGCAGCCGAGGCCGATCACCGGTGCGAAGTGCACCTTATCCTTGGCCTCGCGCAACAGCTCGATCAGCATCTGCGCGAGGCGCTCCACCGCCGCATCGCGCTTGAGCTCCTGCTCCTCCTGATGACACCAGTGCTTGAGCTCGGGCACGCGCGCTTTCGAGAGGTCCTTTGCCTTGGACAGATTGAGCTCGACGATGCCCGCGCGGATGTTCGTGCCGCCGATATCCGCTGCCAGAATCGCATCGTGACCCTCGATCATCCACGCGGGCAGCAGATGAGCGGTGCCGATCAAAGCCGCCTCATCGGGATCGCTCTTGAGCAGCTGCAGCCCGACATCCACACCTTCGGTCTTGAGGATGATGCCGGTACGGGCGATCGCGAGCTCTCCAATGCGGCTGGCACGAAAGCCACCACCCACGACGATGCACTCGGTGCCCTGCCAGGACTTCAGCTTCAGGAAGCGGCGGATCACCGCCTGAAACTGCTGGGCGAAATCTTCGACGGCGCTCTGCACCAGGGCGCCTGCCTCGGGATCTCCCTTGACGAGCATCTCACCGAGCTTCTTGCGGCTGATCTGCCGGCTCGGCTTGCTGCCGAGCGGATCGTCTCCGGATTCGCGCAAGGACTTTCGTATCTCATCGAGGATGCGCACGAAGGCACCCTTGTTGGCCTTGTCGCCCGCATAACCCGTCTCGTCCTCGAGCTCGAGGCTGTAGCTGTCGACGTCCACGCTCGGCAGCCGTTGCGCGCCGTGGATCGGCAATGTCGGTCGGTCCGCGTCCGACCGCTTGGATTCGTTCTTCGCCATGCGCTAGATGAGCTCGCTGCTGCTTCAGCGCATTGGCTGAGCAATCGTCGTGCCTGCGCTAGCGCTGAGCAGGGCCCGCACCTGCGATCGCCGCCGGAACTCCCGTTGCGCCGCGCGCCGCTGCATCCTCCATGCCGCGCACGTTGCGCCAGGTGGCGCCATCGAAGCGCGCGCCATCGAGCTTGGCTGCCGTAAAGTCGGTGTCGATCAAAGTAGCGCCCCTGAGATCGGCGTTGGTCAAATCGGCGTGGGAGAGATCGGCGCCCGAGAAGTCGGCGCCTTCGAGCTTGCTGCCCGTGAGCTTGGCCCCGATAAGGCTCGCGAAGCTGAAATCCGCGCGCGCGGCATCTGAGTTCGACAGGTCCGCCCCGTCGAAGCGGGCGGAGACGAATCGTGCATTCATCAGCCCCATCGATTGGTTGGTCATGTCTGCGCCGGCACGCAGGTTGCGCGCCACAGCGCCCTCGAGGCGCGCGTGGTTCATATCGCCGATGAAGCGCGCCCCGCTCAGATCCGCGCCGCGGAAGTCGGCCGCCGCGAGCTGCATGGAGAACATTTCGGCGCCGCGCAAGTCCGCCTTGCTGAAATCGGCGCCTTCGCCGAAGCTCACCGTGAGGTTGCAGCCGGCGAGCTTGGCGCCGCGGAGCACGGCGCGATTGAATACGGTCGCACTCAGATTCGCGCCGCGGAAGTCGATGCCCGCCAGATCGAGCAGCGAGAGGTCCTTGGCCGAAAGATCGGCGCGCGCGCCCGTGGCGCTCGCGGCGAGCGTTGCGACCACCTGTTCCCGGGTGAGGGTTTCCGCCGGGCTTGGCGGCTCTGCCGCTGCGGCGCCTCTTGCCATGAGCAGGGCTCCGGCACACAACGCGCTGAGCAACTGCGGCGCGCTCGCGCTCACGCAGCAGATTTCCGGGCCCAGAGCTGTGCGCTGGCCAGACGAGCGCCTTCGGCGAGGCTTTCGAGCTTGGCCCACATGATCGACTCGTGCACCCGACGGATGAAGGGACCCTGCGCGAAGCCACAGTCCGTGCCCGCGATCACGTTGTCCCGCCCGACGATCTGCGCGTAGCGCACGATGCGCTCGGCGACGAGCTCGGGATGCTCCACGACGTTGGTTTGATGGCTGACCACCCCCGGCATGAGCTTGCGCCCCTCGGGCAGTTTGAATTCCTGCCACACTTTCCACTCGTGCTCGTGGCGGGCGTTCGCAGCCTCGACGGAGTATCCGCCGACATTCAGCCGCAGCAGCAGCTCGACGATCTTGCGCAACGGCACATCGCAGGTGTGCGGACCGTTCCAGCTGCCCCAGCAGATGTGGTAGCGCACGCGGCTCGTGTCGAGCCCCCGCAACGCATGATTGAGCGCGTCGATCCTCAGGCCTGCCCAGCGCAGGTAGTCCGCATCCGTCGCCGGGGGCACCATGCGATCGTACATGAAGGGCAGGTGTGCATCGTCGATCTGGACGAGGAGGCCCCAGTTGAGGATGGTCTGATACTCCACGCGCAGTGCAGCGGCGATCGCGTAGATGTACTCCTCCTCGCTCTGGTAGTACTCGTTCGGTGACATGGCCGTTGCGCTCGCCGGAGCGACGACGGGCAGGAAGCCGGCATAGGCGCCGGCGGCGGCGACCGCCTCCTTGAGATTTGCAACATCCCGCTCGAGCGCGGCTTGACCGGTGTAGCTGATGGCACCGGTGCAGGGAAAGGGGCGCTCGAGGTAGTGCTCGCGATCCCAGATCTCACGATAGAAATCGGCGAATCGCTGAAAGTCGCCCCACCTGGGCAGCGGCGGCTCCGCTGTCGCCGCTTGCGGCCGTGGCTCGGAGAACCCCGACAGCCGCTCGATGACATACTGTTCCCAGCCGATGCCTTTGCCGAACTCACCGTCGCTCACGATGTCGATTCCCGCTTCGACCTGGCGGCGCACAACCTTCTTCACGGCGGCGCGCAGCGCGTCGTCGAAATTTCCGACATCGCGTCCGGCGAGCCTCTCCTTGAGCAGCGCGGCAAACTCCGGGGGCCGGATGAGGCTTCCCACGTGGCTCGTGAGGATCCGATTCTCAGACATGTTCTTCCCTTCATAAAACTGTTGATTTCAGTAACTTAGGATGATTACTTCCACTTGAATCGATGGCTGGCCGCGATTCGCGAAGCCGCCCGCTGCGGTAGTCTTGCACACGCGCGATGGACATCGAAGCGATGAATGCCGGCAGCTTGGATCGCGAGACGCTGCGACGACTCTCGCGCCGCTCGAACGCGCGCGGCCTCATTCAGCTGCTCCTGCATCTCGCTCTTCTGGGCGCGAGCGCAATCTTGATCTGGGCGAGCCGCGGCACCGCGTGGATCATCCCGGCGATCGGCCTGCAGGGCATCGTGCTCAGCTTTCTCTTCTGCGCGCTGCACGAAACGATTCATGGAACTGCGTTCGCGAGCCGTTGGTTGAACGATGCGGTGAGCTGGACTTGCGGAGCGCTGTTGCTTTTGCCGCCGGAGTTCTTTCGTCTGTTTCATTTCGCGCATCACCGCTTCACACAGGATCGCGCCCGCGATCCGGAGCTCGCGCAACCGAGCCCTGCCTCGCTCGGAGCTTATCTGTGGCGCGTCTCGGGCATGCCGAATTGGCACAAACGGCTGACGGTGACGCTTACCCATGCGCTCACCGCAAAGGTCTCCGAGCCCTTCGTGCCTGCGATGATGCACCGGGCGATCGTGCGCGAAGCGCGCCTTCTGTGGAGCTGCTATCTGCTCGTTGTGGCGGTCTCGATCTATTTTGAGAGCACAGCGGCGCTCCTCTACTGGATCCTTCCGGCCTTGTGCGGACAGCCTTGGCTGCGGCTGTTTCTGCTCGCGGAGCACACCGGCTGCGCATTCAACGAGGATATGCAGCAGAATACGCGCACGACGTACACCAATGCCGCCGTGCGTCTTATCAGCTGGCAGATGCCCTACCACGCCGAGCATCACTGCTTCCCTGCGGTTCCCTTTCACGCGCTCGCCGAGCTCAATGCGCTGATCGGGGGCAGGATGCAGGTGACGGCGCCGGGCTACCTCGCGTTGCATCGTGATCTCGTGCGCCGGTTGCGCGCCGCAGGCGCTGCGGTCCGGGCCGCTTGAGCCGCCCGGGCAGTACACGGCGCGCAGCTCGCGTTGCAAAGCCGCCGCCCTCGTGGTGGCGGCTCCTTGGAGCGGGCCTCGTCACGGGCGCGGCCGATGATGATCCGAGCGGGATTGCGACCTACTCCCACGGCGGCGCGCAGTGGGGCTTCTCGCTCGCATGGACATTGCTCCTCACCTATCCGCTGATGGTCGTCGTGCAGAGCATCAGCGCGCAAATCGGGCGCGTGACCGGACGCGCCATTGCCGGCAACCTGCGCGTGCACTATGCAGGCTGGCTCCTGCAAAGCACGGTCGCGCTGCTGTACAGCGCGAATACGCTGAATCTGGGCGCGGATCTGGGTGCGATGGCAGCCGCCTCGAGGCTGCTCGCTCCGCTCGTGCCCGCCTGGAGCTACGTTGTGTTGTACGGCCTTCTGTGCACCGTTGGCCCAATCATCTTCAAGCACCCGCGCTACGTGCTGTTCCTGAAGTGGCTGAGCCTCTCGCTCCTGTCCTATGTCGCGGTCCTGGCAGCGCTGCACATCCACTGGCTCGAGGTGCTCGAGGCGCTGTTCCTGCCGCGCCTGCGCGGCGATGCCGCGTTCTGGACTGCGGTGGTCGCCATCCTCGGCACCACCATCAGTCCCTATCTGTTCTTCTGGCAGGCCGCCCAGGAAGTCGAAGACACCAAGGTCGATCCCGAGCGCGAGCCTCTCGTGAAGCAACCGGCACAGGCACCGAGTGCTCTGCGGCGCATGCAGCTCGACACGCTCGTGGGCATGGGACTTTCCAACATCGTCGCACTGGCGATCCTCGTCGCCGCCGGCGGTGTGCTGCATCGCCCCGGAATACCGCCGATTGAGACGGCGGCTGAGGCGGCGCAAGCATTGCGGCCGATCGCGGGTCCATACGCGTTCGCGTTGTTCGCCCTCGGAATCGTCAGCACCGGGCTGCTGTCGGTGCCCGTGCTCGCCGCCTCAGCGGCGTATTCCCTCGGTGAGGCGCGGCGCTGGCCGGTCGGTCTCGAGCGCGATCCGCTGCAGGCCAAGGCCTTCTACGGGGCACTGGCACTCGCCACGTTTCTGGGCGCTGCCCTCAACCTCTTCAACTTCAATCCGATCAAGGCGCTGCTGTGGGCGGCGGTCATCAATGGCATGGTCGCGGCACCGATCATGGTGTGCCTGATGCTGATGGCGGTCAATCCTCGTGTCATGGGCGCGTTCTGCATCTCGCGCGCGCACACAATCCTGGGGTGGGTGGCGACGCTCGCTATGGCAGCGGCTACACTGGTGTTCTGCGTCACCAGTCTGCGCGGCTGACCAGTTCGTCATGAAGGAAACGGGCACTTCCATCGCGCGCGAGGCATCGCATGCGGAGCGCCCGCAAGAGGCTACGACGACTGATCAGCTCGCCCGACGGGCGCTGCTCGCCTTCGTGATCACATTCGTCCTGGCACGTGTGCTGGTTCTTCTGATCATGTCGCGCCGCATTCCCAATCTGTACCTGTTCCTGGGCGAGACGCACGTTCATCATCTGAACTACGGCATTTTCCTGCTGGCCGGCATCGGCGCGTACCTGCTGTTCGGGGCGCCGACGGGAAATCGCGCGCGCTACGCCGCGTTCGTGTACGGCATCGCGATGGCGCTCACTTTCGATGAGTTCGGCATGTGGCTGCATCTCGGAGGCAGCTACTGGCAGCGCGCCAGTGTCGATGCGATCATCGTGGTCGCCGCCGTGCTCGCCTGGATCGGCTTCGCCCGCTCCTTGCGGACCTTCGAAGCGCGCCATGTGAGGGCTTCCATCGCCATCGCTGTGGCCGTGATCATCTTCGCCGTGGTGCTGTACGATGCCTCGCTGCACCTCGGCGGCCTCGAAGGACCGCGACTGCGCGAGCTCGAGCTCGCTTCATCGCCCTAGAGAAGGCACGCTCATGACAGCGCTCTTACCGCCCTTCACGCTCGCGACCGCAACCGCCAAGGTACGTCTGGCCGAGGATGGGTGGAACAGTCGCAATCCCGCGCAGGTCGCGCTCGTCTATAGCGAGGATAGCTGCTGGCGCAATCGTGCGGAGTTCTTCACTGGACGGGCGGAAATCGTTGCCTTCCTCACGCGCAAGTGGGCCAGGGAGCTCGACTATCGGCTCATCAAGGAGCTCTGGACCTTCGCCGCCAACCGCATCGCCGTCCGCTTCGCTTATGAATGGCACGACGACTCGGGAAGCTGGTTCCGCTCCTACGGCAACGAGAACTGGGAATTCAATCCAGCGGGGCTGATGCAGCGCCGGATCGCCTCGATCAACGATCTGCCGATTGCAGAGTCGGCCCGCAAGTTCCACTGGCCGCTGGGCCCCAGGCCTGACGCTCACCCGGGCCTGTCCGATCTGGGCCTGTGAGCGCTCAGGGCTCGTTGCTGCCGATCTCGCTGCGCCGCCGCGCCACGTATGCATCGAGCGCCTCGCGCACCGCCGGGTCGAGCGGGGGCTCTTCGTAGTCCTTGAGTGCCTGCTTCCAGACGTCCGTCGCGCGTTGCAAGGCATCCTTGGCGCCGCTCAGCTGCCAGTTCTCGTAGTTCTGCCAATTGGAGAGCAGCGGACGGTAGAAGGCATGCTCGTAGCGCGCCATGGTATGCGGCTCACCGAAGAAATGCCCGCCGCTCGCTACACCTTTAATGGCATCGAAGGCGAGCTCCTGTTCGTCGACGGCGATCGGCTTCAGCAGCTCGATCATCAGCTGCAGCATCTCCACATCCATGACCAGCTTCTCGAAGGAGGCGGTCAAACCGCCTTCCTGCCAGCCGGCCGCGTGATACACGAGGTTGCCATGGCCGAGCACCGCACCCCAGAGCGACATCTGCGTCTCATACGCTCCCTGCACGTCGGCGGCGTTCGAGGCGCTCGCGTTCGAGGTGCGGTACGGGAGGCGATAGCGGCGCGCGAGCTGTCCGCTGGCGATATTGGCCTTGGCATTCTCCGGCGTGCCGAAGGCGGGCGCGCCCGAGCGCATGTCCACGTTCGAGGTGAAGGCTCCATACATCACGGGCGTGCCCTTGCGCACCAGCTGCGCGAGCACCACACCGAAGAGTGCTTCCGCGTTCTGCTGTGCGAGGGCGCCGGCCAGTGTGACCGGGGCCATCGCTCCCATGAGCGTGAACGGCGTGATGACTACCGCCTGGCCATGGGTCGCCATCGCGATCAGCCCCTCGCACATGGCGGCATCGAAACGTCGCGGACTGTTCACCGAGATGATGGTGATGACGCCGGGGCTTGCGGCCAGTTGCTCGAGCGTGATGCCGCGCGCGATTGCCATCATCTGGATGCCATCGAGCGCCCGCCCGGCACCGATCGCCGTGCAGTGGTACACCCGGTCGGAATAGACGATGTTGGCGCGGTAGGTGTCGAGGTGACGGCTGGTCGCAGGCAGCTCGATGGGTGCGCACACCTGGTTGCCGATCAGATGAATCGCATTGAAGTACTGCGCGAGGCGCACGAAATCGCAGTAGTCGCGATAGTTGCCCGAGCGCCGCCCGCGTTCGCAGTCGTGCACGTTGGGCGGACCCGCAACCAGACCGAAATTGATGTGGTTGCCGCCGAGGATCACGCGCCGGTGGGGATTGCGCGGCGTGAGTACGAAGGAGGACGGCGCGCTTTGCAGGGCCTGCTCCACCAGACCGCGCTCCACGCGGACCCTGCCGCTGGCCGCATCGACATCGGCGCCTGCCGCCCGCAGCAGCGCGAGCGCGCGGGGCGACATCACTTCGATGCCCAGCTCCTCGAGAATGCGCATCGAGGTGCGGTGAATGGCGTCGAGCTGCTCCGCCGACAGCACCTCCATCGGGGCGTAGGGGTTGATGACCTCCTGCCACGCGAGCTGCGGCAGCCGGTCGCTTGCTGGCCGGCGGCCGCGTCCACCGGGACGCCGTCTGACACTGGCTTCCATGCGTGGATGGTCTGCCCATCGGCCCGGGCTCTTGTGCCAAAATCCGACCCCGTGATGATTCGCTGCGACAGAGGCGGCAGCGCGCGATGATCAAGCGCGGCGCCGAGCCCATTCGAATGGCATTTCTGCTGGTGCCGCAGTTCTCCATGATGTCATTCTCCGCGGCGATCGAGCCGCTGCGCTCGGCCAATCGCATGAGCGAGAGCCAGCTGTTTGAGTGGCAGCTCGTATCGGTCGAGGGCAAGGCGGTCATGGCGAGCAACGGCATCCCGATCGCCGTGCACGAGTCGCTCGCGCAATTGAGCAAGGTCGACATGCTCGTCGTGTGCGTCGGGCTCGAGCCGGTACAATTCGGACGCAGCGAGAAGATTCACCACCACTTGCGGCGCCTCGCCCGTCATGGAACGATGGTCGGCGCGATCAGCAGCGGCTCGTTCGTGCTCGCCGATGCGGGGCTGCTCAGCAATCGCCGCTGCACCGTGCACTGGGAATATACCGATCTGTTTCGTTCCCGATACCCGACGCTCGAGGTGACGCAGGAGCTGTATGTGGTGGATCGCGATGTGTTCACCTGCTCGGGCGGCACGGCAGCGCTCGACATGATGTTGCATTTCATCAGCGAGGCACGCGGGCCGCGGCTCGCGCTCGCCGTGGCCGAGCAGTTCATCCATCCACGTATTCGCAAGCAGGAGGACCATCAGCGTCTCGAGACCCACACGCGCTATGGCATCGAGAGTCCGAAGCTGGCGGAGATCATCGGCTTGATGGAACGCACGATCGAAGATCCCTTGGACGTGGCGGAGCTCGCGGCGCGCGTCGGCATCTCGGCACGGCAGGTCGAGCGGCTCTTCGGCGAGCAAGTGGGTACCTCGCCGAAGGCGTTCTATTTGCAATTGCGCCTCGCCAAGGCGCGCACCTTGTTGCGCCAGACCCTGAACTCCATCCGCACGGTGGCTCTCGAGTGTGGCTTCGTGTCTACCTCGCATTTCTGCCATGCCTACAAGCGCGTGTTCGGTGTGGCGCCCAGCGAGGAGCGCCACCGGGCGGCCATGTGGTGAGAGCTGCGATGAACGAGCGCGGCGGGCAGACAGTCGAGCTTCTCACGCCGAGCACGCGGGCGGTGCTCGGCGAGAGTCCGGTGTGGGACGAGCGCACCGCAACTCTCTACTGGGTGGACATCGAGCGCGGGTGGGTGCATCAGTGCAAGGCGGACGGCTCGGCAGAGCGCCACCACGTAATCGGTCAGCGCATCGGCTGCGTGGCACTGCGCGCCAATCAGCCCGGATTCATCGCCGGTCTGGAGCACTCCGTGGCGTTGCTGGCACTCGATCCGCTCGAGATCCGCACGCTCGCGCCTGTGGATGCGCACCTGCCCGGCAATCGCTGCAATGACGGCAAGTGCGATGGGCGAGGCCGCTTCTGGGTGGGCACCTGCGATCAGGCGAACCAAGCATCGACAGGCTGGTTCTTCCGGCTCGACTCCAAGGAGGCGCGACTGGAGCGGGTCTGGGGACCGTTCATCTGCACGAACGGTCCGGCGTTCTCGGCCGATGGCGCGACCATCTATTGTGTGGACAGCTACGGCCGCACTGTTTACGCGCACACCCTCTCGAGCGCCGGTGAGCTCTCCGAGCGGCGACTCTTTGCGCGCTTCGATGCGAGCGACTCGGGCTACCCCGACGGACTGACCTGTGATCGCGAGGGCTGCGTGTGGATCGCCGAGTGGGGCGCTGCACGGGTCACGCGCTTCTCGCCCGCGGGCGAACGGCTCGAGAGCATTCTCTTGCCCGTCACGCAGCCCACCAGCTGCACCTTCGGCGGGCCGGATCTGCGGCGCCTGTTCATCACGAGCGCATCCCTCGGGCTCGATGCGCAAGCCAATGCCAACGGACTTGCGGGCGCGGTGTTCGCGGTCGATCTTGCCGTTGGCGGCACACCCGCCGCCCGCTATGACGGCTGAGCCGATTCTGCAAACTACGGACACGACATGACAGCCACATTGAGCCCGCGGCTTGCCGGCGTCCTCGCGCGCAACGCCGCTTACATTCCCGGCGGGGTCAGCTCGATCAACCGCATCATCGATCCACCGCTCGCCTTCGTGAAGGGCGAGGGGGCCTATCTTTGGGACATCGACGGCAAGCGCTACCTCGATTACCACGCCGCCTTCGCGCCGCACTTTCTCGGCCACAATTTCGCGCCGGTGACCGAGGCCGTGATCGAAGTGCTGCAGAGCGGTGCCAGCCTCTTTGGCGCCGGGCCGACGCTGCTGGAAGGGCGCCTCGCCGAGCTGGTCTGCAAGAACGTCGCGGCGGTCGAGAAGGTCTGCCTGCAGAACACCGGCAGCGAGGCGACGGCGCTCGCCATTCGCCTGAGCCGGGCGGTCACGGGCAAGCAGCACTTCATCGTCATGCAGGGAGGCTACAACGGCAACCACGACGAGCTCGCCTGCAACGTGTTCAACAGTCTTGCCGAGATCGGCCCGCGTGTGTCACCGGGTGAATATCCGCTGCGTCCGCTCGGTGCCGGTACCACGATCGAGGCGGCGCATCTGGTTCATCCGATCAATTTCAACGACCTCGAGTCCGTGCGCTACGTGTGTCGCCGCTATCCGGTCGCGGCGCTGATCACCGAGCCCGTGCTGCAGAATATCGGCGTGGTTCGGCCGCGCGCCGGATATCTCGAGGGCTTGCGCGCGCTCGCCGACGAACTGGGCTTTTTGCTGATCTTCGATGAGGTGAAGACGGGCTTTCGACACGCCATCGGCGGTTACAGCGAGATATCCGGCGTCAAGCCTGACCTGGTCACCTACGGTAAGGCCGTGGCGAACGGCTATCCCCTGGCGCTTCTGGGCGGCAAGCGCGAGTACATCGACTACATCATTCACGCGGACCCGGCCAAGCGCCCATTGCTCTCGGGCACCTACAACGGGCACCCGGTGGCCGTGGCCGCCGCGATTCGCACGCTCGAGTATCTGTTGGCCCACCGCGCGGAGCTGTATCCGCGGATCGAGGCGCTCGGGCGGCGCATGGAAGAGGGGCTGCGCGAGATCTTCGCGGCGCACCGCGTGACGGCCGCGATCGCGCGCCAGGGCTCAGCGTTCGCCTACTACCTGATGCCCGAGGCACCCGTCGATTTTCACGATCTCCTCGAGCATCACGATTTCGAGCGCGACGTGGCGCTGCGTCGCGCGCTGATCGAGCTCGGGATATTCATGGTGCCGATCGCAACCAAGCAGTGCTCGATCTCCGCGGCCCACACGGCCGAGGATGTGAGCGCGACGCTCGCGCACGTCGAACGCGCGGTCGCGAGCGTCTGGTCGCGCCGTTAGGAGTGCACGCTTATGGCGTGGGGCGCTCTGCGACGAGCTTCACGTCGGCGGAGCTGGTGTGTCGTACACGCACGATCCAATCGCCCTCGGCGAGGGCTTGCAGGGTGTATCCGGCTGCCCGTGTGTCGCTGCGCTCGCTGAGCACCGCTCCCCCGGCCGTCACGCGCGTGGGCTTGAAGCTCAGGCGCAACACCTCGGTAGCGGTCGCATCGAAGGTGCGATACTCGAGCTCCTGCGCCGCGTAGCTCACCTTCTGCACCACCGAGCTCGACCGCAGCAGATGGTTCTCACCGAGCGGCGCAAACTCCGGAATCGCGCCCATTGCCCACTGGAAATGCCGCATATAGTCGGCGTAGCCGTCGCTGAACCAATACGGATCGTGATAGTCGACCCCGCAGCAGGCGATGCGGCCGTCCGCTCGGGCAAAGTACGTTCCGTAGTTCAAAGAGCGAAAGGCATCCTCGCGCGCCTGGCCATCGCGGGTCTTCTCGAAGAACATGGCGTTCACGGCGGCCCAGCGTGCCGTGTGATCTCCCTGACCCGCCCGTGAGCAGCACCCGAAGCTCGCATCGGGGGTGGTCTGCTCGTCGATCGCTTGAGCGCCGAAGAAGGGGCCGCGGCCGAGCTTGACTCGCACCCAGTCGAGCAGCCGCCCCGCGTGCCCCATCCACTGGGGGTCGAGTTGCCCGGGATTCTCGTGCGCCAGGATGAAATAAGCCGCCATCATGGCGGTGAGCTGATTCACATCGTCCGTGTGGCGTGGAATGTCCTCGAAGTAGCCGGACCACTTGTTCCACGCGGGACTTTGCTGATTGAGCGGGTAGTCGAGCATCCACTTCCAAGCCTTATCGCGCGCGGCGCCGAACGCGGCCACGTCCCCGGCCTTGATGCGCATCAGCTCCTCGAAGAGGCGCAGCGGCCCGACGACGTTGCCGCCGTACTCTTCCAGCGCAAGCGTAACGCCGGTGCGTGCATCCACCCGGAACGGCCATGGCGTATGCTCGGCATCGCCCGCCCGCACGTGGCGCGCGAGCGCCTGCGCGCAGCGCAGCGCCGCATCGAGATACTTGCGCTCACCGGTGAGCTCATAGAACAGCACATACCCGGTGCCCAGCTCGCCGACCTTGTCGGTCTCGATGCCGCCGTAGAACTCGTGCGGCATGTCCTGGACGCAGCGGCCATAGTCGCGCTCGTTGCCGCAGCTGGTCGCGAACGGCACGCCGGGCCAGTCCCAGTCCGCTGGCGTGGTGCCGTGGGCGAGCTGATAATCGAGCATCGTGCGCACGACGCGCACGGCCTCCTCATCGCCCGAATATCCATACCAGCCCACGAGGGAGTCCACGAACGATGCGTACACCATCGCCGGGTTGTGCTGATAGTACGTACCCTGCAGCGTCTGCGCGTCGTAGACCGAATTGATCAGGTAGATCTTGAGCCCAGTGCCGTGTTGCGTATCGGCGGGTACCTTGTGCTCGATGAAATCCCAGCCGAGACGGATCACGTGATCGTAGCCGCGGTTCTTCTCGGGCTGATACCAGGCGAGCAGCTTTCCCTGCGCATCGAGCACGACCGGATGCCAGGGCACCTGTGCGTTGACGTACACATCCTGAGTAGCGGCCGGCTCCTGCGCCCAGCTCGGGCCCGCAGCGAGGCAAGCGAGCCCCGTGGCGAGGCGCGCGAGCGCCCTACGCGCGGTCGAATGATCCAGCATTCTGGCAGACTCCCCCCGTGAGCGAGACCGGCGCGAAAATAGCGCTTTCTCGCCAGCAATTCCATGGAGGCACGCGGTGGGCATGACTTCCCGATCGGCCGTTGGTCGAATGCCGGACGGTGCGGAGATCATCGAATGTCGACTCACCAACGCGCGCGCGACCGAGGCAGTCGTTCTCACCTTGGGAGCGACTTTGCGCGCGCTGCTCGTGACGCTCTCCGACGGGCGGCGCGCCGACTTGGTGCTCGGCTTTGACACCGCGGCGGAGTACTTGCGCGGCAAGGACTACTTCGGCGCTACGATCGGACGCTACGCCAACCGTATCGCAAACGGACGCTTCAGCCTCAAAGGGCGTGAGTACCAGCTCTCCATCAACGATGGTCGCAACTCCGAGCATGGCGGGCTCGAAGGCTTCGACCGGCGTCTCTGGAGTCTCGAGGGCACCGATACCGCCAGCGGCGCGAGCGTGAGACTTGCGCTCTTGAGTGCCGACGCCGATCAGGGCTATCCCGGGGAGCTCAGCGTGCACGTCACTTACACCTTGACCGACGCGGATGAGCTGCGCATCGACTACCATGCGGTCAGCAGCGCGCCGACCGTGCTCAATCTGACGAATCACACGTATTGGAACCTCGCCGGTGCGGGGACGGGTGATGCGCTGGCTGCGAGCCTGTACGTGGCGGCCGATGCGTACACGCCGATCGATGATCAGCACATTCCGACGGGCGAGTTGCGCTCGGTCGCGGGAACCGTGTTCGACTTTCGCAAGCCGCGCGTGATCGCCGCGGGCATCCGCGACGGCTCGGATCCGCAGTTGATGCGCGGCGCCGGCTATGATCACAACTTCGTGCTGCGCGGCGCCGCGGGCGTGCTGCGCACGGCGGCGCGGCTTGCTGACCCACGCTCCCGGCGGGTGCTCGAGCTGCTCACGACCGCGCCGGGGTTACAGCTCTACAGCGGCAATTTTCTCTCCGGCAGCGTGCTCGGCAAGGGCCGGCGCCTGTATCGGCAGGGCGATGGCATCTGTCTCGAGACGCAGCACTTTCCGGACTCTCCCAACCAGCCCCATTTTCCGAGCACCGTTCTCGAGCCGGGCCGGGTGTGGACCTCGACGACGCTCTATCGTCTCATGTCGCACGCAGACATCGTGGAGTCGGATCTGCAAAGCCCAATGCCCGCTCGCACGCGGCAATCGGCATAATCACGCCCGCCCGCAAGTGAGTCCCCGATGAAGATTACTGCGATCAAGTCGCTCGTCTGTAACGCCAGGATGCGCAACTGGATCTTCGTCAAGATCGAGACCGATCAGCCCGGGCTCGTCGGCTGGGGCGAGGCGACCCTCGAGTGGCACACGCGCTCGATCGTCGGGGCGCTCGAGGATCTCGCCACCTTGCTGACCGGCGAGGATCCGCGCCGCATCGAGCATCTCTGGCAGATGATGTTTCGCCAGCATTTCTGGCACAGCTCGGGTATCGTGCGCGCGACGGCCATGTCGGGGATCGACATTGCACTCTGGGACCTCGCGGGCAAGGAGCTTGGAGTGCCCTGCCATCGGCTCTGGGGTGGCCCCGTGCGCGACTACGTGCGCCTCTACTGCCATCTCGGCGGCGGACGCATGGAAGACTTCTACGAGACCCCGGTGGCCAATGCCGAGCGCTTCGCGGAGCTGGCGCGTGCAGCGGTCGCGCAGGGCTTCACGGCCTTCAAATCCATGGCCGTGCCGCCCACGGGTCCGCTCGAGGGCAGGGTGCCAGTGCTCGCCGCGGAGCAGGCGGTCGCACGCATGCGCGATGCCGTAGGCCCGAACATCGACATCATGGTGGACTGCCACGCGCGCCCATCGCCGGCGATGGGAATGCAGTTCGCCAAGGCGCTCGAGCCCTACCACCTGTTCTTTCTCGAGGAGCCGTGCTGGCCCGAGAATCTCGAGTCGCTGAGCCGCATCAATGCGGCGGTGAGCACGCCGATTGCCACAGGCGAGAGGCTCACGAGCCTTGCACAGTTCCGCGACCTGTTCGCCGTACGCGGTTGCGAGGTCGTGCAGCTCGATATCACCCACTGTGGCGGGCTGTCCGCCGCGCGCAAGATCGCGGCGCTCGCCGAAGCGCACCGCATCGGGCTCGCGCCCCACAATCCTCAAGGGCCCGTGAGCACCGCGGCCTCGTTCGAGCTGGGCTTCGCGCAGTCGGATTACGTCATCTGCGAGACGGTGAGCGAGGACGTTCCCTGGCGCGCGGAGGTGGTCCGCGATCATCACCCGCTCGAGCGGCAGGGACGCATGGTGCGCCCGGCCACGCTGCCGGGCCTCGGAGTCGAAATCGATGAGTCGGCCGTCGCGCGGCATCCTTTCAAACAGGAGCTGCTGCAGCGGGTCTTCTATGCGGATGGATCCGTCGGTGACTGGTGAGCGGCGGGTCGCATCCGGCGCGCGGTGCGCTGCCGGCGGAGTTTGCACGATGTATTTGAGAGTCCCGCTGTCCTCGCTCTGCCGGGCGCTGTGCGTGGGCGTGCTGCTCTCGAGCCCGCTCGCCGTGCACGCGGGTGCGGCGGAGCTGCTGACCGTGCAATCGTTCCTATCCTCTGCGGCGCTCGAGGCGCCGGTGCAAAACTCAGCTTTCGCGCCTGCGGCGGGCGCCCTGCCCGCGCCGGAGTTCAACGGCGTTCTCACGATCGCGCCGACGCCGATGCGCTTGCGCCCGCAGCTCGAGCAGCCCGTCATTCTCGGCCGCGACGCGCGCATCTTCCCCGGCGTGCGCCTCGAGTTCTTCACCATGGGCGATGTGCTGGTGCCGGTCGAGCGCGGCGAGATGGTGCCCGAGACGCACGGCGGAGCAACGCCCAGCTATTGGCGCGTGATCCCCCAGTTCGGGAGGGTTTGGCGTGAGAAGTCCGACGGCGAGTGGGCGCGTGCGGCCTTGCCCATCATGCTGGTGAACGATACGGAGAATCACGCTCATCAGGGGCTCGCCACGTTTCTCTATCGCGCGGGGCAGGTGACGGGCCTGCGGCTGCAGTTCATACAACAGACCGCGCCCTATCTCACGATGCATCTGCTCGTGGCCTGGGGTTTCGCACCCATGACGTACGCTCCCGGGGATGCGAGCCAGCTGCAGGCGCGCCGCGCCGAGGCGCGCGCGGAGCTCGCTGCGCGCTTGCCGGCGAAGCCGTGGAGCGAGCTGTTGCAGAGCGTGCCGGCGGGTGCGCTCGAGAACTTCGGTGGGCCGTTGTATCCGAAGTGGCGCGTGGAGGTCGCGCTGGTGCGCGACGGTACGCTCTACTATCAGGATTCCGCGACGCCCTACGGGCCGTATCCCTATCCGCTCGAGATGCGCTTCGGCGTGCGCTCGGTCACGAAGAGCGTCTTCGCGCCGCTCGCGCTCTTGCGGCTCGCGCAGAGCTACGGTCCCTGGGTTCTGACTTTGAAGGTCGGCGACTACGTGTCGGGCCTCGATCCCAAGTGGCGTCGCGTCCGCTTCATCGATGCAGCCAACATGGCCACCGGCTTCGGGGGCACGGGCTCGCTCAAGACCAATCCGAACGACATCTTCGACGGTTACCTGGGCGGCAACTACGATGCCTGGTATACGGCGCCCTCGCACGCGGACAAGATCCGGCAGATCGCCGCCAACCTGCACCCGTATCCCTGGGAGCCGGGCACCGTCATGCGCTACCGCGACCAGGACTACTATGTGCTCGGCGCGGCGCTCGATGCCTACCTCAAGTCTGTGCGCGGTCCCCAGGCGGAGCTGCTCGATTTCGTGCGTACCGAAGTGCTCACGCCGATCGGGGTGGCCCATGCGCCCACGGTGCGCACGCGCGAGCCGGATGGTCGTGAGGGTCTCTTGTGGTGTAACGCGGGCTATTATCCCTCGCTCGACGATCTGGCCAAGATCGCACTTCTGTACGAGAACCTGGGCGCGCATGGCGGCCAGCAGATCCTCAATCGCGAGCTCACGGCCGATCTGCTCTCTGCCCGCAATGCAATCGTGAAGCACGGCGATGCCTCGCTCGGTCCCTCCTCGGGGCCGGAGGACAAATCCGAGGAAGCGCTCTACAAGATGGGCTTCCATTTCCTGCGCTACGTCGGTGCCAAGGGCACGCGCTACTATCTGCCGAGCATGCACGGCTCGGGCGACAACGAGGTGATTCTCTATCCGAATCACATGGTCTCACTGGTCATGGCCAAGGCCGCGGAGGAGCGCTTGAACGGGGAGCACCCCAGATCCGACGAGGGCCCGGTGACCATCCGCGACGTCGAGCGGCTGCAGCCCTTCTGAGCAGGCTCGCGCCATGAGCCAGCGTGCGACATCGCGGCTCGTCGACTGGGGGCTGCTGGTCGCCTGCAACCTCATGTGGGCCAGCCAGTTCGTGCTCGCGAAGCTCGTTCAAGAGCGCATGGGGCCCATCTTTGCCACGTTCCTGCCCATGGCGCTGGCAACGCTCTGTCTCATACCCTTGGTCCACCGGGAGCAGCGGCGTCGCGGCGCGGGGGGCGGGATCGGCTCCGCCGACGTGGTGCGCTTTGCGCTGATCGGCGTGTTCGGGCAGGTGGTGGCGCAGCTCGGTATCACGTGGGGAGTGCGCCTGGCACCGGCCTCGAACGCCGCGTTGCTGTCTCTCACGCTGCCGATCGCCACCGCCTTGATGGCCTACCTGCTGCTGGGTGAGCGCATGACCCTGGTGCGCTGGATGAGCTTCGCGCTCGCCGTGCTCGGTGTCCTGCAATGCTCGGGAGTCGACTGGAGCAGCCTCCAGTTCACGAGCGGCGGCGTGCTGAGCGGCAACTTCCTCATCATGCTCGGCGTCTTCGGCAGCGCGTTCTACAATGTCTATGGCAAGAAGCTGCTGCGGCGTTTCACTCCGCTCGAGGTTCTGCTCTTCAGCTACTACGCCGTGCTCGTGTGTCTCGCACCGCTCACGCTGTATCTGGAGCCCCAATCCTTGCGCGCCCTGCCCACCTTCGGCGGGCAGGTATGGGCCGGGGTGCTGTTGCTCGCCGTATTCCAATACTTTCTTTCGATGGTGCTCTTCCTGCGCGTTCTCGCGCGGCTCGATGCAGTGCAGGCCGGTCTGTCCAACTATCTCATTCCAGTGTTCGGCGTCGTGATTGCAGCGGCCGTGCTGGGCGAGCATCTGAGCGTGCGCAATGCCATCGGCGGCTTGGTGGTGCTTGCGAGTACCCTGCTGGTGACGCTCTACGAGGAGCACTACGTACCGCGGGCGCGCTCGGCCTCGGCCCGCGCCGCCAATGGAGGCTGATCATGGCGCTCTCTCTACCTGGCAAGCATGTCTTCGTCACCGGTGGCGCGCGCGGAATCGGTCAGGCCATCGCGAGCGCATTCGGTCGCGAGGGTGCCATGGTTTCGATCGTGGACAGTCACGCGGAGAATCTCGAGCGCACCGTGGAGGGGCTGCGTACGGCCGGCGTCGTTGCGCACGGATGGGTGGTCGACGTGACGGATTGCGACGGCGTGTCGGCGGTGGTGGAGGAGGCCGAGCAGCGCGCACCGCTCGACGTGCTCGTTAATAACGCCGGCATTGCGCTCGAGACGGCCTTTCTGGCGATCTCGCTCGAGGAGTGGCGGCGCGTGCTGGAGGTCAATCTGACCGGCATGTTCATCGTCGCCCAGGCGGTCGCCAGCCGCATGGCGCGCCGCCGCCGCGGCGCGATCATCAACATGGCCAGCAAGAACGGCATGGACGGGGAGGCCGGTTACGCTCACTACAATGCGAGCAAGGGCGGCGTCATCATGCTGACGAAGACCATGGCGCTGGAGCTCGCACAGTTCGGTGTGCGCGTGAACGCCGTCGCGCCCGGATATCTGCAGACCCCGATGTCGCAGGCGATCGACAGTCCTGCCTTCGTGCAGGACTTCATCGAGCGCTATATCCCGCTCGGGCGCAGCGGCCGGGTCGAGGACGTGGCACCGCTCTTCCTGTTTCTGGCGAGCGCGGAGGCCTCTTTCATCACGGGCCAAGTATTCGTGATCGACGGCGGGCAGCTCGCCGGTCAGAAGGCCAGCGCCGAGCTGCTGCAGCGGCTCTATCCGACCCGCGAGGCTCCTACTTCGTGATCGTGTAGCTGTAAGGAATCCGGGCCACCTCGTCACCCGAGCCCACGACCAAATTGTAAGTGTCGAGATACAGGAAGCCGCTCACCGTGTGGCCCACGGCCTTTGGATCGGGCGTGAACGTCACGTTGATGATTCCCGATTGACCCGGATCGAGCAGCAGCGGATTGAATGTCATCGTACCGAGAACCAGGTCCGTCCACGCATCACCGCTGTCTGCGGAGACGGATGCGTCGAACTCCTGCCCGTAGGCAACCGCGCTCGTCGTGACGTTCTCCGTCATGGGCGCGCCAGCCGCCGGGTACGGGCCGATCGTCGCGGGAACGATCACCCATGGTCCGAAGGGCACCTCAGGCACGCTGAGGGACGCCGCTACCTTGTCCTTGCCCGAGGGCAAAGCCCACAGATCCGGTGCAAACGTTCCACCGACGTTGTAGCCGACGAGGTTGTAGGCATCCATCTGAATGGGTACGGATGCCTGCGCGGTGAATTTCACCGTATTGATCTCCGGCGGCACGATCGTCTGGAAGCATGCCCCGAGCAATTGCGTGTAGGGGCAGAACTGCGGGAACAGCGCCGTCGTCAGCGGCAGCGCGGCCACGTTGTTGAGCCGCGCATCGAAGAAGTACCACTGCGGCCCGGCACCGTTGTTGGTGACCAGAACTGGAATCGTCACGGGCCCCTTGCTCGCCGACAGCTTGACACCCGCACTGTCGGGTATTCCGGATGCCTCGATCTGGGCGTTGGTAAAGAAGCTGATGCGCGCCGTAAACGGCAGCGAGGTCTCATTGCCCGAGGCCGAGAAATTCTGCAGCAGCACGAAGCGCCAGCGACCGGGCTTCGGGTTGAAGCGGAACTGTTGCAGGGAGAACTCGAGCGCCGAGCCATCCGGCGCAAGGTTGGGCTCTACACTTACCTGCATGCCGCTCGGATCGACCAGCAGACCTTCGAGCAGCCAGCCACTGTCGGGTATCGTGAGGCTGACACTCATGTTGTTGAGGTGCGTGGGTACATCGAAGGCGAAGGTCTGGGTCGGACCCGCGCCGTTTCGGCCATTGCCTCCCGTCAGCGTTCCCGTGAAGGTGCCTCCGTTCGGGCCCACCGGAATCAGCGTGCGCAACAGCACGGGGATCTCGGCGTGGCCGACACCGCTGGCGTTCGGGCCCGGGCTGAAGCGGATGGCCGCGGCCACGTCCCCCGGCGCCGCCGGCATTTCAAACGTCGCGGTGAGTGTCGTGCTCGCACCGGGAGCGAGCGTGAGATGCGCCGGAGTCAGCGTACCGAATGTCGTGTAGTTCTCGACCGCCCATGAGAACAGGACGGGTCCCGCATAAGAGCCCGAGACCCCGGGAGGACGCGTCCACACGAAGATCGTCCAGATGCCTGGGAGCGGTGCCACGACATCCGCCTGTCCGTACCCGCTGCCGAAGCCCTGCGGGATCGAATAGGCCGCCTGGCGGCCCTCAGGGTCGACGAGGGCGAAATAGACGATCGGCGGGCCGGTCGCGGTCGCCGCTGGGTTGAAAGCGATCGCGGCGTCGAGATGCTGCGCGCCGGCCGGAACCCGGAAGGTGTCAAGAATATAGGAGCGCGGCGCGCCCGTGACGTTGGGGAAGGTGGGATCCCTGCTCGGCTTCAACGTCAGGGTCTTCGAAGCACTCGCGAACGGTGGCCCGAGCATCTGCAGCGTCGGTGTGAGCTGCTGCGTGGTGGTGCCCGTATTGGTGATCGTGAAATGCCGGACCTTGAAAGCGTAGGGCTGGTCGATGGCATTGGCCGAGGTTGGATCGGTCAACACGCTCTCACCCTGTCGATTGCGTAGATCGTAGGAGAGCGCGGCATTGACCGCGGCCAGAGAATTGATGAGTCCCGCGCCCTGCTCGGTGGAGGGTGCGCCGAGGTCGGTCGCAGTGCTCATGATGATCTGCTTGACGATCGCGGGTGTGGGGTCGAGGCCGTGGTGCGTGCTGCGATACGCCTGAATCACGAGCGCAGCCTCCCCGGCGATCAGCGGCGACGATTCGCTGGTACCGCCGAAATCCTCGATAGGTGTCGCGGTTCCCGCATTGCTCGTGCAGTCCGTGAAGAGCACCGGATTGGTCGAGCACAGTGCCCAGCCCGAATCACCGGGTGCCACGACATCCACGGTGCGCGGGCCGGTCTGTGAGAAGCCGCCGGAGCTGAACGCCGATACGTTGTTGTTTATGTAGCCCCGCTCGGCGGTGAGCGGAATGGCGCCCCCGCCCGTCTGCGCGTACGTGCGCCACTGGTTCGTTGCGCCCGCGGCGATCACGTCCGAGTTCGTCGAGGGACTGCCCAGGGTCCCGTTCGTACCGGCATCGCCGGTCGCGACCACGACCGTCACGCCGGCGCGCACGGCGGCGTTGTTCGCGAGCGAGATCGGATCGTCATCGTTATCCGGGAACGGATTGCCGCCGAAGGACTCATTGATGACATCGACTTGATCATGCATCACGGCCCATTCGATTGCCTGTACCAGTCCCGAGGTAGTCGTCAGAGCGAGATTCGAGAACGCCTTCAAGCCCGCAATCGTGGCTCCCGGAGCCATGCCGCGAATGCGAATCTTGCAGGGTGAGGGCAGGGCATGCGCCTTGGCGACGAACTTGCTGATGTCGAAGAACAGCGGCACGCCGTTGGGCGTGTCCTGCGCCGCGATCGAGCTGGCATCGCCGAAGGCTTCGCCGCCTTGGGTGGGAGTCGTGGCCGGATCACCCGAAAAGTCCTCATAGTCAAAGAACACCGGCGATCCGTCGGTGTGCGTGAAACCGGCGACGGTGGGGTCCAGGCCATCGGCGATCCACGCGACCTTCACGCCCTGTCCCGTGATCAGCTTTCCGTTACCGTCGCGCACCTGCTGTGCCTGAGGCACGGTGGTATCCAGGAACGCCGTGTTCGTGAGCTGCAAGGCCTCAGGCTCGAGGGTGTTGCACAATTTGCTCGAGATGCTGCCGCTCATGGCCTGCTTGACGCCACCGCCCGTCGCCGTCGCGCTCTTGGAATCGGTGCGCCGGATGGCGTGAATCGGCAGATCCGGCACCACTGCTTGCACCATGGGGTGAGCGCTCAGGCGCGCGATCTGCGCCTTCGGCAGGGTCGTCGCCAGTGCGTTGATGAGTCCGAAGCCGTGGATGCGCGTTGCGCCGGACTGGTGCAACTCGCCGACCACGGAACCCTGCACCGAGCTCAGGACGGCTTTGCGGCCATTCAGGTCGCCGCGCATGGGCGGCACGCTCGTCACCTGATCGCGCAGGAGGACGATCACGTCCACATTGGGACCCTGCGTGAGCTGATCCACCTGCGGCGGCGACCACGCGGCCGGCAGCGTGCTGCTCGTGAGAAGCACACCGAGAGTCAGGAACAGCCATCTGGAAGCCGTTGAGACCTTCATGGCACCCTCGCCGATTTGTTGTCGTTGTCGCGTTGCGCTTTCGCAGGGGCATCGTGCCCATCGTTCAACGCACAGCTCTAGCTGACGAACGATACGGAACCTACGACGAGTGTGACTCCGAAGTCAACGCTGCCCGTTTGAAAGGGCCGCGGCCTCAAATGCAGGGCCGCAACTGCGTAGTTGGATGGAATGGGCGCGAGGGGCGTGCCGCCGTGCCTGCTGTCGCAAGACTCGATGACTTTGTTAGTGTGACTGGCTCACACCCCCGGTGAGGTTTGCGAGCGCCGTCCCGCGGGTCCTATAGCGGATGTTCGTCGCGCTGACCGCCACCGAGTGCGGCGGCAACGCAGGCGATGAAGGCGCCGATCAGCATCGACAGAGCAGTGAAGATCGCCGCGGCCGAAGCTGCTTTGCGTCCCGCGTCCGCGGCCTGTCGCAATTTGAGTGCGGCCGCATCAACGGCGTTGATCACCTGATCGACGCGTCCTGCGGCTTCCGCCTGCGAGATCCCGGTCCGTGCGCTCACCAGACTTGCCAGGTACGTGCGATCGGCCGGCGGCACCTGCCCGGTGCGCACGCCGTTTGCAAGGATGTGCAGGGCCTGCGCGTGCGCGTCCGGGTCGGCGGCGCCGGCTCGCTCACCCCGAAACAGCAGCTCGACATCGTAGGCGCCCACGGCTGAACCCGCGGCCGAAGTGACCGACTGCGCGCTGCCGTTCTGCATTGCGCCCGAGGCCATCTGCACGGATTCGGAGCCGATCGTCGCGGCGGCTCGGGTGCCGGCCGTGAGGAGCGTGGAGCCGGCCGCGGCGATGACGGCGGCAGCGACGAGCGTTGCCACGGCCCACGTCACGAAGCCGTGCGCGGTATCCCGGAAGAAGACCTCGTGGGTATGGGTGCCGACCCATCGGGTGCGTAGACGGCCCGTGAGGTAGCCGCCGAGACCGGCCGAAAGCCACTGCACCACGATCAGCCAGATGCCGGCCGCGATGGTGAAGGCCGTTGCGGACACGCCACTGTTCGGCCAGGGCGAGACGGAGGCCAGCCCGAGCCCCGAGCCCAGCGCGAGGAGCAACACGGACGAGGCCGCGGCAACGAACGCGCCTGCGATGATTGCGGCCCAGGAGACCGCCGACTTCGCCGACTCGACCGAGGCGGCAGCCGCCGTATCCGCGGTCACGCTGCGATCGACTGTCCGATCCATAGTGCTTCTCCCGTGCACGCTCAATGGTGCAGCAAGGCCAGCAGGATGATGATTGGAATGGGGACACCGAGCAGCCACAACAGAATTCCGCGTCCCATGAAGCTTCTCCGAAGCGTGATCGGTCCGTGGATAACGCGCACGCGCCGCTCGAGTTCCAGCGCTGCGCCACGCCGTGACGTAGAATCGGTCGGGAACTCGCATGCAATCGCTCTCGCTCGTTGGTGGGCTGCGCCAGTTTGCAGAGACGGTACTGCTCGCCGTCGGCGCGCTGCTGCCCATCGTGGATCCCCTGGGAGGCGCACCCATTTATCTGGCGATGACCGCCGACGTGCCGGTCGGCGAGCGGGCACGCTTGGCCCAGTTGGTGGCCATCAACAGCTTTCTGCTGCTCATCGCCTCGGTGCTGGTGGGCGCCTATGTGCTCGATATCTTCGGGGTGTCCATCCCTGCGGTACAGGTGGCCGGGGGCATCGTCGTTTGCGCCGTCGGCTGGTCGCTTCTCAATACGCCGACCTCGCCCGCGGCCTCCGACCGGACCGCTACCCCGACGACCGCGGATCGGCTGAGCGAGCGCGCCTTCTACCCGCTCACGATGCCGCTGACCGTCGGCCCGGGCTCGATCTCGGTGGCCCTGACCTTGGGCGCCAATCCGCCGCGGGAATTCCGCGCCCTGGCGATCACCTCCATCGCGCACGGCATCGGAGTGTTCATCGTGGCGCTCTCCGTGTGGGTCTGCTATCGCTACGCCGGGCCGATTCTGCGCAAGCTTGGACCCACCGGCACCAGCGTGGTGTTGCGCCTCTCGGCGTTCATCCTGCTGTGCATCGGAGTGCAGATCGTGTGGAATGGACTCGATGCGCTCTTGCTGCGGCTCATGGGCAGGCCCGGTCCACAGTAATGCCTGCGAGAGCGCTGCTCGGAGCCTTGTACGTCGCGTACGCTTCGATCGCGGGCGTCGCGGTGGCCGCCGACCATCAGCAGCTGTACTTCCGCGCGCCCGCCACAGCGGCCGATCCCGCCACGCCTGCCGCCATGCGCAGTCTCGCCGAGCGCGCCCTGCCCGTGTACCAGGATCCTGATCGCGAGCAGTTCCTCAGAAACCTCGCGGCCCTGCAGACCGTCGCGGGTGAATACGGGGCCGCGCATGCGACACGGGAGTCGCTGCGCGAGATGCGCCGAGGCGCCAAGGCTGCGCAGCCCGAAGCGGCCGCGATCTATGACATGTACGTCCGGGCCAAGGCGAGCGAGGCCAAGGACCACGTACCGTTCGAGCAAGCCTATGCGCTCGCTTTCCGCGACGTTGTGGGGCACTTGAGCGATCGGGAGGCCTACACCATCACGCGCTGGCTCGGCACGCCTCCGGCGGTGTTCCAGGACGCCGTGCAACGGGCCTTCGACGAACTGCGCAACGACAAGACGATCTCGCTCGAGCAGGCCGTCGCACTCGTCTCGACCTATCTGTCCTTCGAGGTGTACCGCAGCGTCGCACCGCTCGTCCCGCCGCTGGTCAGCGAGGACGACGAGCGCCGCTACGTGAGCGATGACAACCTCCTGATCACGACGGGACACGGCGTGAGCGTCTCGGCACTCGTGGTACGCCCGAAGAGCGTGACCGCACCGCTGCCTACGCTGCTCGAATTCACGATCCACGTGGCGCCGCAAAACTACGCCAAGGAATGTGCCGCGAACGGCTACGTGGGGGTGGTCGCCTACGCGCGCGGCAAGCGCGGCGGTGCCGGGATGATCGTGCCCTTCGAGCATGACGGCGATGATGCGCGCGCCGTCATCAACTGGATCGCGCGCCAGTCCTGGAGCGATGGACGCGTCGCCATGTACGGCAGCGGTTACAGCGCGTTCGCGGCCTGGGCTGCCGCGAAGCGGCCGCCGCCGGCGCTGAAAGCCTTCGCCGCCTCCGGGACCGCGGTCCCGGGCATCAACGTGCCGATGAGCGGCAACATCTTTCTGGACTCTTCCTATCACTGGCTCCGTCGCGTCACGCAGAGCAAGGACACGGATGCCCCGAACGACGCAGAGCACGCACGCTCGCTCGATCAGAGCTGGTATGAGGGCGGCAAGCCCTACCGCGAGCTCGATCGTTCCGAGGGCGGCGGCGATGCCACGTTCCAGCGCTGGCTGAAACACCCGAGCTACGATCAGTACTGGCAGGCGATGCTGCCGTACCGCAAGGAGTTCGCCCACATCAGCATCCCGATCCTCGCAACCACCGGGTATTTCGACTGGGGCGCGCTCGGCACACTGTTCGAATACGCGCAGGACGCTGAGTTCAATCCCCGCTCCAACCAGATCCTGTTGATCGGTCCCTACGAGCACGGAGCCATCGAACGCGGCGTGGCACCGGTGCTGCACGGGTATGCACTCGACCCGGCCGCGCTCGTCAACCTGCGCGAGCTGCGCTACCAGTGGTTCGACTATGTGCTCAAGTCCGGCGCGCGTCCGGCACTGCTCAAGGAGCGCGTCAACTACGAAGTCATGGGGGCCAATGAGTGGCGCCACGCGCCCTCGCTGCAGGCAATGGCCAACCGCACGGTACGGCTCTACCTCGATGGAGCGGCGGAGCAGGGAGGTTACCGCCTCGCGGGTCACGAGCCCGGGCACGAGCGATTTGTCGAGCAGAAGGTGAATCTCGCCGATCGCAGCGATGCCGAGCGGATGAGCAGCGGCGAGCTGCTGACGAAATCCCCCGACTTGCGCGATGCAGTGGTGTTCCTGAGCGGACCGATGCGCCGGCCGATCGAGTTCAACGGGCGGCTCACGGGGCAGCTCGCCTTCATCACCAACAAGCGCGACCTGGATCTCTCCATCACGCTCTATGAGCTGCGCCCGAGCGGCGAGTATCTGCAGCTCTTCGCTCCTGCCTATCGCTTGCGCGCCAGCTATGCGGAAGATCGCAGCCGGCGGCGCCTGCTCGTGCCGGGCAAACACGAGCGCCTCGCCTTCAGGAGCGACGCTCTGACCAGCGTGCGGTTCCAGGCAGGCAGCCGACTGGTCCTGGTGCTCGGCATCCTCAAGCAGCCGGGACTTGAGATCGACTACGGCACGGGCAAGGACGTAAGCGAGGAGTCGCTCGGCGATGCGCGGGTGCCGCTGACAGTGAGATGGTCGAGCAGCAGTTTCATCGATCTGCCGGCGCGGCGCTAGGCACCGGGCCCGCGTCCCAGCCTCACTCGCCCAGTGCCGATTCCCGCGCGCGCTTGTTGGAGCGAGCACTCGCTGTGCTAGCGGTCCTCGAGCCCGCGTCGTCTCGCGTCAGGTGCACGATGCGCGAGAAGAGCGGATCGCGCGCTTGCGCGCTGCCGATTTGAATCACGCTCGTGTGCTCCAACTCGCTGGCGAAGACATCGATGACACGCTCGAGCGTGTCACCATCGAGTGCGCTGAAGGTGTCATCGATGAGCACCCAGGGGGGTGCCTGCAGCACGAGGCGCGCAAAAGCGAGCCCTAGCTGCTCATCCTCGCTCAGCTCGCGATCCCAGCGCCGCGAATCGTCGAGCAGCGGTTCCAGCCGCTCGAGACCCAGGCGCCCCAGTGCCTGCGCACAGGCACTCTCGCTGAAGCTCTGGGCCGGAGCGGGATAACTCAGCACTTCGCGCAGTGTCGCGCGCGGCAGATATGGCGTGCCTCGGGGCACGTACACGATCTGCTCGCCCGCCGGTCGTGTGACCACGCCCGAGCCCCAGGGCCAGAGCCCGGCGAGGGCGCGAAATAGCAGGGTCTTGCGCGTTCCCGGCTCGGCCAGGATGAGCAAGCGCTCACCCGCTCGCACTTCTACCTTGCGCTCGCGAATGCGGTCGCTGCCGGTCGGCGATGCGATCTGCAGATTCTCGATCGTGAGACGCCCGGGCTCGCCGTCGGCGTAGGCGATCCGGCTGTCGACGTGCCGCATCACCTCGGTGCTGATGACGGCGCGGCGGAAATTGGCGACCCGCAGCAAGGTGGCGCGCCAGTCGGCGATGGTGCTGAAGTTATCGACGAACCAGCGCAGCGAGGATTGCGCCTGAGTGAATGCGCCCGCGGCCATCATGAGGCCGCCGAAGGAGAGCTTGCCGGCGAAATAGAGCGGCGCCGCGACCAGGATCGGCGCGACGAGGGTCGTCCAACCGTAGCCGGCGGTCACCCAGGTGAGGTTGGTCAGCCCGGTCACCAGTCGACGTGAGGCGCCCAGTACGCCGTCGAGGTGCAGCTCGACCCGGCGCTTCTCGTCCTCCTCGCCCGAGGCGAGCGCGATGCCATCGAGATGCTCGTTGACGCGCACGAGCGCGAAGCGCAGATCGGCTTCGCGCGCGTAGCGCTCGGCGTTGCGCCGCACCAGGCTGCGTCCCACCCAGTAGCTGAGGAGTGAGCCAAGCCCCGCGTACACGATGGCGGCCCACACCATGAATCCCGGAATCGGGTAGTCGTGCCCATGGATGTGCAGCGCGAAGTCTGCGGAAATGACCCACAGCACGCCGATGAAGCTCACGAGCAGAATCGAGGCCTGCAGCAAGCCGATGCCGAGGTCCGAGGAGAGCTCGCACAGGCGGCGCGCATCCTCGTGCATGCGTTGATCGGGATTCACGCTGATCGGGCCGGCGTTCGCGAGCCAGAACGCGCGACGAGGCTGCATCCAGTCCCGAATTAGATCGCGTACCAGACCTTCCCGCATCTTGAGCTTTAGCATCTCGCCCAGCCACCGCTGCGCCACGTTGAGCGCCAGGAGCACGCCGGCGATCAGCGCGAAGATGCTCAGCTGATAGAGAAAATCGCCGAAATCGCGCCGCGACAGGGCGTCGTAGAAAGGCTTGTACCAGCGGTTGAGGCGGATCTGTGCATAAGCAGTCGCCACGATGATCACGAACACGGTGGAGACGAGCAGCACGAGCGCCTTGCCCTGGGCGGAGGCGCGCAGCGCGCGGATGATCATGCCGAGCTGGGGGACCAGGCGGGTGTGGGCCTCGTCCTCGGGCTCGGCGGTCGCGCCTAGGGCATCCGGGCGCTCGATCATCCTGCAAGACTCGGCATCATCGCTCTCGATTTTGCCATGAGCGGTACCCTCACCATATGCGCTCCCAGGCCTGCAGACGACGATTGTGCGCACGAAACGCGCGATGTGAGCCCGGGAAACCCCGCCTGCAGCGCTGTCCTGGCGGTGGGGAAGCGTCCGCGGGCGTCAGGGCAGCGCACTCGCGGCGGTCGTGACGTACCCGATGGCGCGGCCGCCGAGCCCGACTCCGGCCCACAGCATCACGCAGAGTGCGGCCGCGAGCCAGCGCCACGCCGCAGCGATACGCGCCTCTTCCATGAGGGTGAGTCGGCGGTGGAGGGTGAAGGTGAACAGGACGGCGAGCACGAGCATCAGCATCTTGAGCCGGAAGGCCCAGTTGCCATACATCTTCACCGCCTCGGTGCAGAACAGGAGGAAGCCGGACGCCAGCAGCACCACGAGGCTCCCGGCCATCCAGACTCGCAGCTCGCACGCGAGCTCCCGCAGGGGCATGGCGGGAAAGCGGAGCCCGACCAGGCGCATGTTCAAGAGCAGGATGCTGCCGCCGAGCACCCCGAGCGCAACCAGATGAAACGTTTCGATGAACGGAAACAACCAGACGGAATCGCGAATGCCGTGCCCGAAGGAAGAGCCGTTGCACCATCGGCAGAACTCGAGCAGGACGCTCTGGAGGCTGGTCATGCTCGCGCTCGGGCGCTCAAGGCGGCGGCAGTACGTAGGCGATGCCCCGTCCTGCGGCGACGATCAACACCCAAAGCAGCAGGGACAGGAAACCGGTGAGCTTCACCGCACGGGGCGTGCGGGGCAGCCGATCCCACTCGGGAAGACGCCTCCCGAGTGTCACATTAAAGAGCACGACGTTCAGGCACGCGCACAGCAGCATGATCATCTTGAGCTTGAAGAAGATCGTGCTGTAGAAGGCCGGTGGGTCGCCGGAGAACAGCAGCGCGCCGGTGAGGAGCATGACCGCGAAACCGCCGAAGAGCACCGGATTGATCTGCTGGAACACCTCCGACACGCGGCTGCGGCGCAGCGCCAGATCGAGCAGACGCAGGTCGAGGAGCACGACGAAGCCCAGAAACACGCTCAGCGTGAGGACATGGATCGTCTCAACGATCGGCTCTCCCCACAGAGATTCGCGCATCGTCACGCTGAAGGGAGTGTCGTGCAGCCACTGCAGCAGTTGATCGAGCGACATCGCGAGCCTTCGAGCGGATCCCTACTGCGCCTGGCAGGGCGTCGGATTCCAGCCCGCAGAGCTTGCGAGCTTCTTGAATTGCGAGCTGGTGATGAAGGGTTGAGCGAGGAACCTCGGATCGCTGACGATGCTCGTGACGATCAGCCACGTATCTCCATTCGGCTCCTTGAAGCTGTCGAAGTACTCCTCCACCGCAGCCTCGCCGCTGTAGGGAACACCGTTCTTGCGCAGGTAGCCCGGACGCAGCCGCGTGGTCACGACCTTCAAATAGCCCTCCTGCACGCTACCCGCGGCTGAGCCCGCGGCGCGCACCACGGTGAGGTTGCCCCCGCGCGGCCGCAAGCCTTCCCAGCTCGCCACGGAGTATCCCTGCCAGCTGGGCGGGGAGGTGTCCTCAGCCGCGCTCGCACCGAAGTGAAACAGGCGCGTCTGCTCGCCTGCGTCGGTGTCGACACGCAGGGTGTGCTCGTCCTGCCAGCTGATATGCAGCCGCGTCGGCACGCGCATGATCGCGCCCGCGCCATAGGCCTTGCACTGCTCGCCGCGAGTTTCATCGGCAGCCGGATCCCACTCATTGGCGAGCTTGCGGCCGGCTGCATTGAGCGGCACTCCGGGAAAGTCGCCACGCTGCGGGGTGACCATGCGATAGCGCCAATCCTCGGTGACCACGGCGACCCAGTAACCGGTCAGATCCTGGGGTGCACCCTGCCGTCCGAGCGGTGCGGGCGGCGCGGCGGGTCCGAACTGAGCGAAAGTGAGCAGCGGGGTCCCGAGACCCACCGAGGTGAGCAGAACGAGCCACCGCGTGAGGTTGCAGGACCGCGCCACGTTCATATCACCTCCCGCATTGCTCTTGCTTACGCGGCCTCGTCTGGCTCACATGATCACACCTTCCCACTTCCAGCCATCCGCCGGCCGCACGATCCGGTGCAGGCGGATGCGGTGCTCGGCCGGGTCACGTCCCGGATTGCCCGTGACGATCACTCGATCTCCGGGCTTGAGCGTGTAGCGCGTGACGTGCTCCTGAGTGAGCTGTGCACCGCCGCCCCATTCGATGGACCATGTCTGCATCTGCCCGGCGGAGTCGGCACCTTGTATCTTGATGAACGAATGGGGGTTGCGATACATGAACTGCGTGAGCGTTCCCTCCACGGTGATCTCGCGATCCACGAAGTAGGTGGCGGCAAAGGAGTGGTGCGCCCGAGCGCGGCCCGCGGCGAGCGCGAGAGCGATGGCGGTGAGCGAAAGCGCGGCACGTTTCATCCAGTTTTCCTTCAGTGTTTGGCGCTCAAGCTCCTGTAGACCGCCTCGACGAACATGGCGGTGGTCCAGAAGCCCGTGCTCGAGCCGTAGCGCCCGTCGTAATCCCGCGTGGGCCGCGCGGCCTCGACCTGCTCCAGGCTCATGCCCTTGTCGATCATGGCTTGGATCCGGTCACGAATGATCGTCACCATTTCCTGATAGAAGACCACGTCAGCGACATCGCACAACCGGCCGTGGCCCGGGATCACCAAGGTGCCGCCCTCCTGCTCGTCCGCAGGAATCGCGAGCTCGATGATGCGATTCAAACCCGCAATGATGCCCTGGATATTGCCGCCCCTGCGCAGATCGATGAGCGGATAACCCGTGGTGACGAAAAGATCGCCGGCACTGATCACATCCGACCGCCGGAAGAACACCAGCGTGTCTCCGTCGGTGTGCGCGGCCGGCACATGCAGCATCTCGATGCCTTCGTCGTTGAAGAACAGCTTGCGCTCCGGCGTCGTGTAGGTCTCGGTCGGCCAGGCAGCTTGAGGCACGGACTCCTTTGCCGAGGCCGGTGCACTCATGCGCTCGAGCACGCTCTGGAACGCGATCACCGTGGCCTGATTGGTGGCACTGCCGCCGATATCGCCGACGACGTTGCCACCGGCGATGGTGCTCCCGGCATGCGCGATCGCCTCGTTGCCACCGGTGTGGTCGGCGTGGACGTGCGTGTTGATGAGGTAGCGGATGGGCTTGTCGGAGAGCGTGCGAATGGCGGCCAGCACCTTGTCGGTCATGGCGGCGGTGCCCGCGTCCACCAGCAGCACGCCGTCGGTTCCTACCTGCACCGTGATGTTGCCTCCGGCACCGACGAGCATGTAGATGCTGCCCTGGACGGGCAACACGTGTACCTCAGCGCTCGGGCGAGCGCTGGCCGCCGCGGGCCGTGACCCCGTAGCGCTCTGCTCGGTGAAGCCCGTCGCCGGCGCCCACGCGAGGCAGAGCAGTGCGAGCAGTGTTGTCCTCATGGAGCGGGGGGCTTGGCCGCTCGCGGCAGCGTCGGCATGCCTCGCATCTTGAGAATATATTCGGGATACATCGTTTCTGCGCCGCCGCGCGCCGCTTGGGGCGGAATGCCGTACTTGGCCGGAAACTCCTCGAGAAAGGGGTTGGCGCCCGGCAAGTGATGGGGCACGCTGCCGGCCGGCCGATCCACCTCGTCGACGACCTCGCATGGCCAGGGGGCCATCTGCTGCTGAGGAGCGTAGATGAAGTCCGTGGTGCGAATGAACGGCTCGGTGAGATAGACAGGGTCGTAGACGATCACGGCGACCGTCAGGTAGTTGCCGTGGCGCAGGAGATGCACCCGGGCCGTCGCGGCATCGCTGCGTGGCAGGCCGTTGCGCCGCAGCCAGTTCTCCTTGAGGTGCGTGGTGGTGATGAGTAGCGTATCGCCGTCCCATTCGCCGGTGGAGAAGCCGGCCCACGTGTGGCGCGCGTAGTCGGGGGGATGCGCGCGACCATCCATCCAGATGGTTTGCTCGGCACCGTATGCCGAGAGATGAGTGTGATAGGCGATGAGCTTCTGCGTAGCCCGGTCGACCTCCGTCCAAATGCGCAGGTTGGACGGGCCGCGCCAACCGTAATCGGCTCCGTGGGCGCGGCACTGGTTCTCCGGCAGCTCGAGCAGCGTCGCATCCCAGCTGTCGCCTCGCAGTCGAGCCGCATCGTTGATCGGTATCCCGAGGTAGTCCCCGATCTCGGGGCCGGGGATGCGCTCGAACCAGTCCTCGTGAAAGCGCGGCGCCCACATCCCGGAGGGGTCCTCCTGAGCTCGCGCGCCGCGCGCGAGCACGAGCATCGAGAGCACTGCAAGGAGCGTAACGGCACCGCAGCCGCGGATGGTCTGAGGCATTGGGTCCCCCCGCGCGTCCGAGGCGCGCGGCGATCGGCGCTGTTGTATCACAAAAGGAAATCTCGGACAGTAAGCGACTCCGCGGCGCACGGCGCATCGAGCGGCGTCTTGACAGGTCAACGCGCGCCTTGGGACCATGCCTCACAACATGATTGATCGGCGCAGCTTCATCGGCGCGGGGACGCTGGCGTCCGCCGCCTGGGGCGCAGGTGGGATCACCCGCGCTCTCGCGGATGACACCGCGCCGCGCGCTGGCGCGATCGTCACGACCAGCGCTGGCAAGGTGCGGGGTACGCTGCTGCCCGGAGGCGTGCAGGCATTCAAGGGCATTCCGTACGGCGCCTCAACGGCGGCCGAGCGGCGCTTCCTGCCTCCGGTAAAGCCATCGCCGTGGACCGAGGTGCGGGACGCCTCGATGCTGGGACCGAGGTCCCCGCAGCTGTCGTCCCTATTCCACGGTCAGGTGCCTCCGGAGCTCGAGGTCATGGACCGCAACGAGCCGATGGGTGAGGACTGCCTGGTGCTCAACGTGTGGACACCGGCCGTGGGCAGCTCCCATCGACGCCCCGTGATGGTGTGGCTGCACGGTGGAGGCTACACGAGTGGCTCCGGCGGCTTCATTATCTACGACGGCGCGCAGCTGGCGAGAAGGCACGACGTCGTCGCGATCACCTTGAACCACCGGCTCTCGGTGCTTGGCTACCTGTACCTCGCCGGCCTGGGCGTGCCGCGCTACGCCGAAACGAGCAATCTCGGCAATCTCGACCTCATCGCAGCCCTCGAGTGGGTGCGCGACAACATCGCAAACTTCGGCGGTGATCCGGGCAAGGTGACGATCTTCGGCCAGTCCGGTGGCGGCGGAAAAGTCAGCTCGCTGATGGCAATGCCCGCGGCCCGCGGGCTGTTTCAGCGTGCGATCGTGCAAAGCGGTGCCGCGGTCAAGGGCGTGCCACGCGACACCGCCAGCCGAACAGCCGCAACCTTTCTCGAGCGGCTCGGCCTGCGAGCCGACCAGAGCGAGCGCTTGCAAACACTGACGAGCGAGCAGCTGCTCGCCGTGACCACGTCAAGCGCCGGACCACCCCTTGCGCTTGCGCCGGTGGTCGATGGCCGCACGCTGCCGAGCGATCCCTTCGACCCGGTGGCACCTGCCTTATCGGCGCAGGTGCCGTTGCTGATTGGCACGACGGAGACCGAAGTCGCGTTCTTTCCCCATGCACCTTTGGACCCAATGGACGACGCGCAACTGCACGCTCATCTCAAACAGAGCGTGCGCGCCGCGAGCGATGCGCAGCTCGATGAGCTGATCAGTGCGTATCGCGCGGGACGCCCGGGTGCCACCAACACCGATCTATATCTGATCATCGCATCCGATGCTACCTTTCGCGCGGGCGTGCTGACCGAGGCTGAGCGCAAGGCGACCCAGGGCGGGGCCGCGGTCTACCAGTACTACTTCACCTGGCGCTCGCCGGTACGCGCCGGCAAGCTGCGCTCGTACCACACGCTCGAGATTCCCTTTGTCTTCGATAATGTCGATGCGGCGCAGTCGATGACCGGATCGGGAAGCGACCGCTCCCTGCTCGCCGAGCGCATGAGCTCGGCCTGGGTGGCGTTCGCGCGCAGCGGCAACCCGAGTCATCCCGGGTTGCCGCAGTGGCCGGCGTTCGACACGGCGCGGCGCGCGGTCATGGTCTTCGACGACACGTGCAAGGTCGTCGATGATCCGCACGGTGCCGAGCAGCGCCTGCTACACAGCATCCAGGCGCGCGCCTGAGAGCTGCCTCGAGGCCCGCGCTGCGCCCGCCGGCGGGTGCCTCAGGGAGCCGGTAGTTTGTAGAGCGTCAGGTTGTTGGTCACGTCGTCGACCGCGGCGTAATTGAAGCGCTGCGGATCATCGGCGTCATGATCGTTATCCGTGAAGGTGTCGATGCCGAAGGCGCCTCCCTGGCTCGCATCCACGTTGTACTCCGCCACGAACTGCCCGCTGACCGTGAACTCGACGATCGCGCTCGGATGCAGCGTGTCTGCGTGCACGGCATCGCCGTTGGCGGTCAACAGATTGCCGTCGGGCGCAAAGCGCAATGCGAGAGGCCCACGCAGGTGTGAACTGGCGAACACCAAGTCGCCTTTTTCGACGGGACCCGTCGCGGTGGTCGCCTGGTTGATGGCGTAGATGGCGTTGTCGGCGCTCGACGCGACGTACAGCGTGCCGCTCGACGCATCGAGAGCGAGCCCCGTGGGACCGAGGACCAGCGCGGCTGCATTGGGCTCGTGACGGTAACCCCTGCCGATGACGCTCTTATGCAGCAGCGTGAGCCCGACCGCACCGACGGTGACATCCAGTCGTACGACGGTGCCGTTGAGCACGTTCGAGACGAAGATCTGCGCCCGGTCGCCGTGGTCGTTGAGCGTCAGATCCCAGGGCCCGTCCAGAAACACGGGATCCGTCCAGGTCTGAAGCCAGCGCCCATGCCGATCGATCACCTGCAGTGCGCCCGCGCCGATGGTGTTGATCGTGCCATCGGTGGTGGGCACGTTACCGACGACCACGAAGCCGGCGCGCAGCACACCGAGCGCCGTGCTGAGTCCGGCCTGCTTCCTGCTCGTGAAGAAGGTAGTCGCCTCCATGGGCGGGGCGATGTTGCCGACAGGATTCAACCGGATGATGGTTGTGCCCGTACCCTGCAGGTTATTCATGTTGTTGAAATTGCTGACGAGCACGTCGCCTGCGCCGATCGGGCCGCCGCCGGGGAACCCCTCCGGCACGAATGCGACACCGTAGGGATTGAGATCGCCATTCGCCGGGATCGTCGAGGAGTTGACGATCCTAGGGATGAAGGGGCCGTTCGCCGCTGCGGCCGTGGAGTGAGCCAGCACCCCCGAGCCGAGATTCAGCACGCACGCGCACAGCACACCCGCAACCATGGCCCGCACTGTCATGAGCGTCTTTCCTGGGTCGGCGCCTGGAACGCAGCGCCCGCGCTGTTTGTGTCCGGGCGCAAGACGAAAAAGTTCACTCGGCCGTGGCGAGACGACGTGCCGCCACGGCGGAGATGAACGCCGCGTAGCTCCAGGCGAGGTGCTTCGCCGAGGTCTGCTCTCCGGTGCGCTGGTCGAATTGCTCCGAGAGGGCGCCGCTTGCGGGCGTGAAGGCGCGTACCGTCTGCAGGAACGCATCGCCGCGCTCGATCAGCGCTGCACTGTCGGCAGCGCGCGGCGCTGCGCGGAAGCAAAACTCCGCTGCCGCGAGTGTGGAGAAGTAGTAGGCACCTCCCGAGTAGTAGACATCTCCCGGGTAGCGGCCCATCGCGGGAGCGCGCTCGGTGGGACGGTTGCGATTGATCGGGTACGCCGCATCGAAGTATTGCATCAAGCGCGTCAGGGTCGCGTGCATGCGCGGGTCGGTCACGGAGTGCACCGGCTCATCGCGCGCGCCGTGCAGCGCGGCCATGATGACGGCGATGTCGAGCTCCTTGGTCGAACGGGCTCCGGAGCTCAGAATGCGCGAGCGGTAGTAGCCCTCATCGGCGAGCCAGAACCCGTCGAGCCGCGCCCGCGCCTGGTGCGCTTCAGCGCGGCAGGCGTGCGCCTCCTCCAGCGCACCGCGCTCTTCGAGCCATTGCCCGCCAGCGGCCAGGGCCGCCGCGCACACACTCAGCGTGTAATAGTGCAGCCCGTGTTCCTCCTCCCAAATATCGAAGCAGGACTCACCCCAGTGGGCACGCGTGTAGCTCAAGTCGGCTTTGAGCAGTGTCGCTACCGCGGCGGCGAGCTCGGGCGCAAGCGCTGCACGCTCTGACCAGCGCAGCAGGGTGAGCGCGCGCAGTGCCGGACCGTCGTTCTGAGGTCGAGGCCAACTGGAGATATCGAGCGTGCCGTCCGCGTTCACGCGCGTATCGCCTGCCACGGCCTCGCCATGGACGCCCGACAGATCGGCATCGGTACGCACGAATTTGGCGAAATCCGGCGCGATCGCCCTGCGCCAGGCATGCGCCGCGACGAGCGCGCGGCCGTCCAGGCTTTGCAGCGCGAGATTGAAGTGCACGAAATCGGCAAAGTGCTGCAGCATCTGCGGCGCCGCCGGGTCATGCGTGGCCAGCGCCTCCGCAAAGAGCAGCCGCAACGTCTCGAGCACGAGCGCCGAGTCGCGATACCAATGGAAAAAATAGTCGGGATCGGGATCGTAGGCACCGAGCACCGGTGAGGCGACGACCGCGCCGCGTTTGGCCACGATCCTTTGCCCGAAGCCGGGTCGGGTCTTGACGAGCTCCACCGGAGAGACGCTCCACAGCATCGCCGTCGCGGCATGCCGGTACTGCCCCTGAAGCCATGCGGTCAGCGGCTTCATCAGCGCGTCTGCGTCCGCAGATGGGGACTCGAGAAGCCGAGCTTGCGCAGTCCTGCGCGCACCTCGGGTACGTTCATGAACAATCGCCACAGAAGTCCGCTGCGGTGGTTCTCGATCATGACGATGATGGGCCCCTGATCGATGGCGAGGAAGGTTTCGGCGCACCAGTCGCGGCTTTCGCAAAATGCATCCACGAAGCCATAGCGTCCCCAGGCGCGTCCGCCGAATACGGTGAAGAAGTGTCGCATCGCGCGCAATGCCTCCGCTGGTGCGTAGGGTACGCTCGCGAGCGCCGCCGTCGGGGAGATCGTGCCGTTGTCGTTGTCGGGGGCGTGCGCCATATAGCCCGTGGGATCGTCGCTCGCCGTCAAGCCCCAGCAGGAGCTGCCATAGCCCTTGTGACCGCCGGGATTGGCGATGCAGTGGGCGAGGTTGATGCGCACGTGGTGCACGTTCTGCTGCCAGTAATCGGCATGGCGGTCTCGCAAGCCGCGCGGATCGAGTCCGCAGAACGAGTAATGGGCGAAGAACAGCGGGCCCCCGTACGGGACGCCGAGCGGCAGCTCGATGCCATAGTAGCGCTGGCCGTTGCGATAGTGCCGTCCGGCGGCAAAGCCGTGCTGGTAGGCGCGCGCATCGATGGGATGAGTGGGAGAGCAGACCGCGAGCACGTAGGTGATCAAACACTCGTTCCAGCCGCGAATCGCGTGGCGCAGTGACCACGCGTGTCGCGGGCTCCAGTGCCAGTACAGCAGCTTGCGTCCGCCACGCGTGTACCAGTGCCAGTCGACCTGCTCCCAGAGCAAGTTGATGCGCTCACGCGCCCGCGACTCGACGGAGTTTGATTGGCAGAAGTACTCCCGCGCGCAGAGCAGTCCCATGCACAGGAACGAGGTCTCCACGAGGTCGCCGCCGTCATCCTCGGGCATGAAGGGAATGGTCGCTCCGGTGCGGCCGTCCAGGAAGTGCGGCAGGGCCCCGTGATAGCGCGGGGCACGCGTGAGCAGCTCGAGCATCGCCTCCAAGCGTTCGAGCGCGGCCTCGCGAGAGATCCAGCGACGCTCGACCGCAACGATCAGACACATCAGTCCGAAACCGGAGCCGCCGACGGCGACCTTGTCACCGGGCTCGCCCTCTGTCGTGAGTCGGTCGAGCGCGAGCCCACTCATCGCATGAGCGCCTTCCCAGAAGAACCGAAACGTCTGGCGCTGTACGGCCTCGAGCAGCGCCTCATCGGAGAGCTCTGCGGGAGTGCTCACGCGTCGACGGTGGGCGGTTGCGGCGCGACCTGCGTCGTGCGCTGCCGGCCTCGGTTCAGCCGGCGCGACTTCGGATCCTTCACCAGGTGCAGCACGCGGGAGAAGAACGGATCGTGCTCGGCGGGCCGGCCGATGTGGATGACGCCGGTCTTGGCGAGATCATGCGTCAAGATATGCAGGAGGCGCTTGCGCGTTTCCGCATCGAGAGTGCCGAGCAGATCGTCGATGAAGACCCATGCAGGCGCGCGCAGCACGACGCGTGCAACGGCGAGACTCTGCTGTTCCTCATCGCTCAGCCGGCTGCTCCAGTTCACGTGCTCGTCGAGCTGGGGCAGCAAGCGCTCGAGGCCGAGCCGCGTGAGGGCGCGCTTGAAGGCCGCATCATCGAAGTGCGTCGCCGCGCTCGGATAGGCCAGCACGTCGCGTAGCGTTCCCGGCGGCATGTACGGTGAGCGCGATAGGTACAGCGTCTCCTCCGCGCGCGGCCGCACGATGCGTCCGGCTCCCCAGGGCCACAGTCCGGCCAGGGCGCGGAACAGCAGCGTCTTGCCGGTGCCGGCCTCCGCCACGACGAGTACGTGCTCTCCGGCCTTCACCTCCGCGCGGCCCTCCTCGAGCATCGTGCAGCCGCTCGGTGAGGCAATCTCGAGATTCTCGATCTGGATTTTCCCCGGCGCGCCTTCCTCGAAGCGGATCCGACTCTCGACCGCGTGCAGCTCATCGGTGCTGACGATGGCCTGGCGGAAGTTGGCGACGCGCAGCAGCGTGGCGCGCCAGTCGGCGAGCGTACTGAAATTGTCGACGAACCAGCGCAGCGATGATTGCACCTGATTGAACGCGCCGGCTGCCATCATCAGCCCACCGAAGGACAGGTTGCCGGCGAAGTACAGGGGCGCCGCAGCGAGGATCGGCGCGACGAGCGTGAACCAGCCATAACCGGCCGTGATCCAGGTGAGATTGGTAAGTCCGGTGACCAGCCCACGCATGGCGCGCAGCACGGAGGCGAGGTCGAGCTCCAGTTGCTGCGCCTCGCCGGGCTCGCCGCCGGCGAGCGTGATCGCATCGATGTGCTCGTTCACGCGCACGAGCGAGAAGCGCAGCTCCGATTCGCGCTGATAACGGCGCGCATTGCGCGCAATGAGGCTGCGGCCGATCCAGTAGCTCAGCAGCGAGGCGGAGCCCGCATAAAAGAGCGCCGCCCAGACCATATAGCCCGGGATCGCGTGCTCGGCGCCGCCGATGCGGAACGCGAACTGGCTCGAGACCGACCACAGCACGCGCACGAAGATCACGAGCAGAATCGATGCCTGCAGCAGGGCGATGCCGAGGTCTGCCGAGAGCTCGGTGAGGTGGCGCGTGTCCTCATGCATGCGCTGGTCCGGGTTCTCGCCGATCGGTCCCGCATGTGCGAGACGGAATGCGCGGCCGGGCTGCAGCCAGTTCTGCACCAGATCGTGCACGAGGCCTTGCCGCAGTTTCAGCTTCATCATCTCGCCGAGCCACTTCTGGGCGACATTGAGCACGAGGAGCACGCCGGCGATCACGGCGAATACGGCGAGCTGCTCGATGAAGCGCTTGAGGTCGCGATGCGCGAGTGAATCGTAGAAGGGTTGATTCCAGCGATTCAGGCGCAGCTGTCCGTAGGCCGTCGCGACGACCACGAGAAACACCGCGCCGCCCAGCACGAACAGGGTATTGCGCACGCTCGAGGCGAGCAGCGCCCGCAACATCATGCCGAGCTGCGGGAAGAGGTGCCCTTGCGGGATCTCGTCCCTTGGGGCAGCGCCGCCGGCGGCTTCTTTTTGTCGATCCATCATCGTACTGTGCCCTCTGCGATCGGGCCGATTGTGCCATTCGAGGAGCAGTGACGTGAGCCGCATCGAGAAACTCATTGCCACCATGACGCTGGCCGAGAAGCTCGGCCAGCTCACCATGACGGCCGCGAGCCATGCGGTCACGGGCCCTGTTCTCGCTGGAGATGCGCGCGATGCGATCAGAGAGGGCAAGGTCGGCAGTGTGCTCAACCTGTTCGGCACTGAGGCGGTGCGCGAGCTGCAGCGTCAGGCGCTCGAGTCGCGGCTCGGCATTCCACTGCTCGTCGCCCTCGACATCTTGCACGGCTATCGCACGCTCTTTCCGGTTGGGCTCGCAGAGGTGGCGGTGTTCGATCCCGCGGTATGGGAGCTCACCGCGCGCGAGGCCGCGAAGGAGGCGGCGGCGGAAGGCATCGCCATGACGTTCGCGCCCATGCTGGATGTGGCTCGCGATCCGCGCTGGGGCCGCATCGTGGAGGGTCCGGGAGAGGACCCCTGGGTTGCCGCGCGGCTCGCCGTCGCGAAGGTCAGGGGCTTTCAGGGAGAGAGCCTCGCCGCCGCTGACACGCTCGCAGCGGTCGCCAAGCACTATTGCGCCTATGGCCCGGTCACCGCCGGCCGAGAGTATGCCTCGGTCGATATCTCCGAGCGCACCTTGCGGGAAGTGCACCTGCCGCCCTTTGCCGCAGCCGTCTCCGCGGGCGTTGCGGCCGTCATGCCGGCCTTCACCGATCTGGCCGCTGTGCCGATGACCGCTCATGTCGGATTGTTGCGGCAGCTGTTGCGGGGGCGTCTGGGCTTTCGCGGCATTCTGGTGTCCGACTACAACGCGATCGCCGAGCTGCTCCGCCATGGGGTTGCCGCTGATTTGACGGAGGCGGCGGTACTGGCTCTGAAGGCGGGCGTTGACATCGACATGATGAGCAATGCCTATGCGCAAGGGCTGCCGATCGCTCTGGAGCGCGGTCTGGTCACGATGGCGCAGATCGATACCTCCGTGAGCCGCGTCTTGGCTCTCAAGGAGAGCCTCGGACTTTTCGACGATCCCTATCGCCGCGGCTCGCGGCCGGAGCCGGTCGCAGCCGGTGCGCAACGCCGGCAGGTGGCCCGGGATGTGGCTGCACGTGCGATCGTCATGCTGAAGAACGAGCGCGAGGTATTGCCCCTGCCGCCCGAGATTTCCCGTTTGGCCGTCCTCGGACCCCTGGCCGATGCAGCCGCCGAGATGCGCGGCTCATGGTGGGCGGCGGCGTCCCCCGATGCTGCGGTGAGTGTCCTCGCAGGGCTGCGCGAGGCGCTGCCCAAGGCGCAGATCGTGCACGCAGCAGGTGTCTCGATCGACGGGGAGGACACCTCGGGCATCGCCGAAGCGCTCACGCTGTGCGAGGGCGCCAGCGCGGTCATCCTGTGTCTCGGCGAGAGCGCCGGCATGAGTGGCGAGGCCGCGAGCCGTGCTCATCTGCACCTTCCGGGGCGGCAAGGCGAACTCGCGGCAGCCGTGCTGGCGCGCGCGGCCACGCAGCACATTCCTGTCGTGCTGATCCTGTTCTCCGGACGCCCGCTGATCGAGCCTGCGCTCATCGAGAGCGTCGATGCGGTTCTTGCGGCCTGGTTCCTGGGCAGCGAGGCGGGGAATGCGCTCGCCGACGTGCTGATCGGTCGGGTCTCACCGAGTGGCCGCACACCGGTCAGCTGGCCGCGCGCCGTGGGGCAGATACCGGTGTTCTTTGCACAGCGTCCGACCGGCAGACCGGGAAATGGGATTGATCACTACACGAGCCGTTACCTCGATGTGCCGAACGAGCCCCAGTTCCCGTTCGGTCACGGGCTGACGTACGGTCGCTTCAGCTTGTCCAATCTGCGCGTGACGCCGCAGAGCATTACCGAGCGCGGCAGCCTGGAGATCTCGGTCGACGTCGCAAACGCGGGCACACGCGCCGCGGAGGAGACGATCTTTCTCTTCGTGCACGACAGGCTCGCCTGCGTGGCGCGGCCGCTATTGCAGCTGAAGGGCTTCGGGAAGATCAGGCTCGGTCCGGGCGAGCGGGATACGGTCCGCCTGCGCTTGCCCGCGCGCGAGCTGCGCTTCCTCGGCAGCGACCTCAGGCCGATATTCGAGCCCGGGGAGATCGAGATACTCGTTGGGCCGAGTGCCGATCGTGCGCGGCTGCTCGGTGCTTGCATACAGCTCAATAAGTCGCGGCGCGGCATCGGCCGCACCGCGACAGCTCGCCGCGAGGTGTAGGACTGAACCGACGCGAGGAGTGGCCTCTGGATGACTGTAATGAATTGCCGAGCCCGCGACACTACTGCCGCGGTTCAGTCCCCCAGAGGCATCCATCATGAAAAGTCTGGCAGCGTTACTCTGTTTGGTTCCCGCGCTTGCGCTATCTGCCTGCATAAGCAGCAGCAATCCTCCGCCACCGAAGTCCACCACGGTGGTCGTCCCGCCGAACTCCACGACCACGGTCGTCTGTCAGGACGGCACTCAGCCACCGTGCCATTGATCTAGGGCCCCGCAAGCGGACGCGCCTGCCGCCAGAGCTGGTCGGCGAACTCCACGCCGAAGGTTTGGACCGGCAGACTCGCCGACTCGAGCGCCTCTGCAGCCCAGGTATTGCAGGTGTTGAGGGCCGAGTAGCGCGGCTCGGCGGCGTAGTAATAGCTCGCCTCATAGGGCCCAGGCGCGAGCGGGCGCACGGCGTCCGCGATCCGCGTGAGGCTCGACCAGATGAAGGCCTGCAGGTTGCGCTGCTGTGCTGGCGACAGGCCGATGCGCACCACGTTCTCGGCGCCGAACTCCGCTTCGGGCGTCTCTTTGAGTCCGGTGAGCAGTATCACGCCTGGCCCCGGCCAAAGCGCGCCGATGAGGCTGCCGAAATGGTGCGACTTGTTCATGAGATAGCCGCGGTCGCCGAAGCCGAACAAGTAATAGCGTGCCGCGGGTAGCGCCGCGCGTACGTCCGCCAGCGGAGAGCGCAGGTCGGCAGCCTCGACCCCCACGTCTACGTGCCACTTGCGTCTGACGACGAAGACCTGTGTTTCGGCCGTCGAGGCCGCGCGCTCCACCACCGGAGCTTGGGCCTGCGGCTCGCGGACCCAGGGGGAGCTACATGCCGCGATCTGACTGAGCGTGAACGCAAGCAGCAGCCGGCGCAGTGCGGACGGGTGGTGTCGAGGCACTTCCGCGCTCGGGTGAAGACCCTTACCATGCTCCGTTCTCACGAGCTCGGGCATGAGCTTTGAGAGGAGGATAGGCCCGTGTCTGCACACTCGGCCATTGTGCACTGGGAGCGCGGCGACAGCGCATTCCTCGATCGCAAGTACAGCCGTGCGCACGAGTGGCGCTTTGATGGTGGCTGCGTCGTTGCCGCCTCGAGCTCGCCTGCGGCAGTGCGCGTTCCGCTGTCCAAGCCTGAGAACGTCGACCCAGAGGAGGCGTTCGTGGCTGCCCTCGCGAGCTGCCATATGTTGTGGTTTCTCGATGGTGCGGCCCGAGCGGGCTATGTGATCGAGAGCTACACCGATCAGGCAATCGGACATCTCACCGTGCGGCCCGATCGCAAGCAATGGATCGCCAGGGTCGAGCTGTTGCCCACGGTGGCTTTCGCGGGCACCAAGCGGCCGGATGAAGCGAGCGTGCAGCGCTTGCACGCCGAGGCTCACGCCAACTGCTTCATCGCCAATTCCGTCAAGACCGAGGTGAGCATCAAGGGCAGTTGGACGATCGCTGACGCAGGCTCGTCCTCATGAGATGGCGCCTCACGGCCTGCGCGCTCGCGGGTGTGCTCGGCCTGGCACTCCAGGGTGCGTGGGCGGATGACTCCTGTGCCGGCTACAAGTGGAATATCGAGCACGAGCGTTCGCTATTCGCGCGCGGCGCGCGCTCGTTGGCGACTGGCGCGGATGCCTCCTCGGCCCCGATCATCCCGACGGATCAGCTGCTCGAGCTCGCGCTGCTGCCGCAGTCGGACGTGCACTATGTGCTGCCGCCTTCCAAGCGACTGCGCCACGGCGGAGCGTACGCCGGTTTGGTGCGTGTGCAGCTCACGGCGCCCGCACTGTACCGGATCTCCCTTGATCAGGCGGACTGGCTCGACGCGATCGTCAATCATGAGAGCCTCAAGTCGGTGGACTTCGCGGGGCAGCACGCTTGCAGCGCACCGCGCAAGATCGTGACCTTCAACCTGCCGGCAGGTGAGGTGCTGCTACAGCTGAGCGCTGCAACGACGCCGCATGTGCGGGTCAGCATCACGCGTGCGCCCTGAGGCAGGATCGCCGTGCGCTGTGGTGAGGCTACTTCTTGCGTTTTCTTGCGCTCTTCTTCTTGGGGACCTTGCCACCGGCGCGCCGTGCCTCGGATAGCCCGATCGCGATGGCCTGCTTGCGACTCTTGACCTTGCGGCCGGAGCGTCCGCTGTGCAACGTGCCGCTCTTGCGCTCATGCATGGCACGCCGCACTTTCTGCGATGCCTTCTTGCCGTATCGCCTGGCCATGTTCCGTTCCTCCGCGAAGCACGCCGCTTTAGTGAGCGCCGCAGCACGAATCGTGCCCAGTAATCAGGAGTTTTGCTCTGGCCCGCTCGACTCACTGCGCGCCAGTGCGAAGCCGAGTACGAAAGCCGCTGCGGCGGCGATCAGGATGGAACTCCAGGGATTGTTGCGCACCGATTCGTCCGCAACTTTCGCGGCGCGCTTCACTCCGCCACCGATCTCGGTTTGCAGGGTCGCCAGATGTGCGCGCGCTGCATCGAACCGTTCCCGCAGCCGCTCGGCAGTCTCCCCGAACGGCTCCTGCAGGCGCTCGGTGCCTTGCCCGAGCAGCCCTTCGAGCTCGGCCATGGCCTTCTGCAGATCCCCGAGAATGCGCTCGATATCCACGATGCCATCAATATAGTCAGTCACCGATGGGGAGGCAAAGCGCCCCGCGCGGCAGGGCGCGTGATGCCATGCGCACAAGTACGGACGCCGCGTGCGGTGCGTTCGTTCTAGCATCCGTATAGATACGGAGCGTGGCGTGAAGGCTATTGATTCGATTCTCGTGGCGGTCGATCCCGGTGTGAACGCACGCGCGGCGATTGCGAAGGCAGCCACGCTCGCCCGCGGCTTCGGCGCGCGGCTCGAGCTCTTTCAATGCGATGCCGAGCGTGCCTTTGCCCTGCATCATCAGTACGAGGCACGCGATGCAGAGCGAGCCCGCGAAGCGGCGCGCGCCGAGTCGCGGGCCTATCTCGAGCGGTTGTGGCGCTCGCTCGCCGTGCCCGATGTGCAGGTGGGGATCAATGCGGCGTGCGAGAGTCCGCTGTACGCGGGCGTCGTCCGCGAGGTCTGCCGCTCGGCCAGCAGTCTCGTGCTGCGCGCCATCGGCGGCGTGGATGCACACAGGGAGGGAGTGCTCAGCGCAAGCGACTGGGAGCTCGTTCGCACCTGTCCCGTGCCCTTGCTGCTCACCCGGGGCCGACCGTGGCATGCGGATCCGGCCGTCGCAGCCGCGATCGACATCGTAGCGGAGGAAGCGCCCGAGCTCACGCACAGGATCCTGCGTGCGGCATCGCAATTCGCCACGACCTGCGGCGCCCGGCTCGAGATACTCCACGGTGCGCCGCTCTGTGACGCAGCCAGGGAGAATACGCTGCGCACGGCGCTCGCGGCGTGCGCCGCGGAGGCAGGTGTGCACGTGGCGCAGGTCCATGTGCTTGGCGGCGACCCGGCGGCTGTGCTGCCCGCCTTTGCGGCCAGACGTGGCTACGACCTGCTGGTTCTCGGAGCGCTGACGCATCGCAAGGCGCTCACGGCTCTGGTCGGATCCCTGACGGGACAGCTGCTCGAGACACTCGACTGCGATTTCTTGCTCGTCAAGCCGCGAGAGTACCGATCGCCCGTGCACTGACGATCGCGCCCAGGCGTGGATGCCTCAGTGCGTGCGCAAGCTGACGATATAGCGAGCGACGGCGGAGGTCTCGTCAGGGTCGAGCATCGGGTTCGGCATCGTCATGGGAATGGAGTTGAGGTCCCAGTGAGTGCTCTTGATGAAGCGCTCTAGGCTGTGCGCGCTGGTCTCGGGGCGATTCGCAATGTCATAGAAGCTCGGCGCCGGCTTCACGAGCAGCGGCGCAAACTCCTGATCCTTCGCAACGACATGGCACGCAGAGCAGATCAGCCGGGCGATGTGCTCGCCGCGAGCAACCGCAGGATCGTGTGGAGCCCCGGCAGTGGCCGGCAGAGCGAGGAATCCCGCGAGAGCGACGAGGAGTGCGCGAACGCAGATCATGCAATGCTCCAGGATCGGGAAAGATGCCGACCGAGCATCCTGTGCGATCTCACCGCTGGCAATCCGTAGTTTCCGGCGCCGAGCAGACAAAAGCGCCAGGCTTGCTTAAGCTGCCATCATGGCAGACGTTCTGGAAGTGCGCGATCTCTGCATTCGCTTCGGCGCGATTGAGATTCTCCACTGTCTGACGTTCAGCGTGGCTCGTGGCAGCTCGCTTGCGATCATCGGCCCGAATGGGGCGGGCAAGACCGTGCTGCTGAAAGCGTTGATCGGTGCGCTGCCGTATACCGGAAGCATTCGCTGGAGCGCGGGCGCCCGACTGGGCTACGTGCCGCAAAAGCTCGACTTGGAGCGCGATCTGCCGCTCAATGGGTGGGATTTTCTGCGCGCCAAGGCAGCTCTCTCCAAAGCCTCCGGCGCGCAGATCGCGCAGGCACTGACGGCGGTCGCTTTGCAGCAGCACACGCTCGCGCAACCACTCGGAAGTCTCTCGGGCGGACAGTTCCAACGACTGCTTGTCGCGCTCGCATTGCTCGGTCGACCGAGCGTGCTGCTGCTCGATGAGCCCGCGGCCGGCGTCGATGCGCCCGGGCAGGCCCGGCTCGGAGAGGTCATCCACGCTTTGCAGTCCACGGACGACCTGACCGTGCTGCTCGTCTCGCACGACCTGAGCGTCGTCTATCAATATGCGGACAACGTGTTGTGCCTCGGGACGCGGGATAGCTGCTTTGGACCGCCACGCAGCGCGCTGACCCCCGAGGTCCTTTACGAGCTGTACGGCGCGCGCACGGGATTCCATGTCCACGGCGCCTCCTGAGCTCTTGTCGCTTGCAATGTCGATCAGCATGGCGCTCGCGGCCGGGCTGGTCGGCTGCTTCGCGATCATGCGCCGCATGGCGCTCGCCGCCGATCCCATGTCACACGTGGCGCTGCCCGGCATCGGCGTGGCACTCCTGCTGCGGGTGAACCCACTGCTGGGTGCGCTCGCCACGCTGCTCCTAGGCGCGGTGCTGATCTGGGCGGTCGAGCGGCGCAGTCGGATTTCGACCGAGGCCGTCATCGGCGTGACGTTCTCGGTTGCTCTTGCGCTCGGCAGCACCATCACCAGCGGTGAGGATCTGCTCGATGCGCTCTTCGGAAACCCAGGCAGGCTGTCGTTGTGGGAGGTGGTCGTCGGCATCGCCGTGCCAATCGCCGTCATCGTGTTCATCCTGCGGGCCCGGCACGCGCTCGTCGTGGCGCTCATCTCGCCGGAGATCGCGATGACCTCGGGGGTTAATGTCGAGCGCGTGAATCTTTGGTTTCTGCTGGCCTTCGCACTCACGGTGGGTCTCGGACTGCGCTACCTCGGCGTGCTGTTGATGGGATCGCTCATCATCATTCCCGCCGCGCTGGCGCGCCGCTTTGCCCGCAGCCTGAACGGCATGTTCCTGCTGTCGGCCGCGAGCGCCGTGTGCGCGACGGTCCTCGGCACCTATGCTGCAGTGCTCGCGGGCCGGCCGTCCGGCCCGTGCATCGTCCTGGTGGCGGGCGCTTTGTTCTTTGTCAGTCTGCTCTGGCGGCGCGGCTAAGCGCATGGCGGCCTCTGCGGCGTGCACGACTAGCCAAGCTCAAGGCGTCCTGAAAGCGGATCGCATGCAGCGCGAGTAAACTGTGCGCCTCCCCGCGCCCCTGGAGACTCAAATGAGCGTCAGTCCCCTGGCCGGCAAGCCTGCGCCGGCCTCGCTCCTCGTCGACGTTGCCAAGCTCGTCACCGCGTACTTCAGCGAGCGTCCCGATCCCTCGATTGCGGAGCAGCGGGTTGCCTTCGGCACCTCGGGACACCGCGGCAGCTCGCTCACGCGCAGCTTCAACGAGCGGCACATTCTCGCCATCAGCCATGCCATCTGCCTGTACCGGCGCCAGCAAGGCATCGATGGGCCGCTGTTCATCGGCATCGACACGCACGCGCTCTCCCAGCCGGCCTTTGCCAGCGCGATGGAGGTTCTCGGCGCGCACGAGGTGCACGTGATGATCGCGGATCGCAGCGAGTACACACCGACGCCGGCCGTTTCGCACGCCATTCTCGTCTACAACCGCGGCCGCAAGGCCGGCTTGGCGGATGGCATCGTCATCACCCCGTCTCATAACCCGCCCGACAACGGCGGCTTCAAGTACAACCCGCCGAACGGCGGACCGGCGGACCTCGAAGCGACGCAGTGGATCGAGCGCGCGGCCAATCAGCTGCTCGCGAAGGACCTGGCAGGCGTGCCGCGCATCAGCTGCGAGCGCGCACTGCGCCTGGCGACCACGCACCGCCACGATTACCTCGGCGCCTACGTGAACGATTTGTCCTCGGTGATCGACATGCAGGCAATCGCACGAGCAGGCATCCGCCTCGGTGTGGATCCCCTGGGAGGAGCCGGTGTGCATTACTGGCCGGAAATCGCGCAGCGCCATGGGCTCAATCTCACCGTCACCAACGATGCCGTCGATGCGACTTTTCGCTTCATGACGGTCGATTGGGACGGGCGCATCCGCATGGATCCATCCTCCGTCTACGCCATGCAACGCCTGGTCGCACTCAAGGATCAATTCGACATCGCCTTTGCGTGCGACACGGACCACGACCGCCATGGGGTGGTCACCCGCGGTGCGGGACTCCTGCCGCCGAACCACTATCTGGCGGCCGCGGCCTCCTTCGTGCTGCGCAACCGTCCGCAGTGGCGCGCGGACACGGCAATCGCCAAGACGGTGGTCACCAGCATGATGCTCGATCGTGTCGGCGCGAATCTGGGGCGCCGCGTGTACGAGACGCCCGTGGGCTTCAAGTGGTTCGTCGACGGGCTGCTCGACGGATCGCTCGGCTTTGCGGGCGAGGAGAGCGCGGGTGCATCGCTCCTGCGCCGCGATGGCACAGTATGGACCACTGACAAGGATGGCATTGCCCTCGCATTGCTCGCGGCCGAGATCACCGCCGTGAGCGGTCGGGATCCCGCCGAGCTCTACCGCGCACTGACGCAGGAACTCGGTGATCCCGCCTACGAGCGCGTCGATGCGCCCGCGAACGCCGCCGCGAAGCGCGCGCTGGCGTCGCTCACGGCCGAGCAGATCCGGCGCAGCGAACTCGCGGGCGAGAAGATCGACTCGATCCTGACGAGCGCACCGGGCAACGGTGCGCCCATTGGCGGCATCAAGGTCATCACCGCGAACGGCTGGTTCGCCGCGCGTCCCTCCGGAACCGAGGAGGTCTACAAGATCTATGCAGAGAGCCTGAAGGGCTCCGAGCATTTGCGCCGGATCCTGCAGGAAGCCGAGGAGATGGTCGGCGAGGTGCTGGCCGCAGCGGTGCCCCGATGACGGCGCAGCCGACCACGGCTGCGGAGATCGATGCGGCGCAGAGCTCCCTCATGCGCCTGGCGCTCAACGTGCGCTGGTCATGGAGTCATGCGGCCGATACCTTGTGGCGCGAGCTCTATCCGCAGCTCTGGGACAGTACGCACAACCCCTGGGTCGTGCTGCAGACCGTCTCGCGGCAGCGACTCGCGCAATTGCTGGGGGATGCGCAGTTTCGCGAGCGCATCGCGCAGCTCGGGGCGCTGTCGAACGAGGCCATGCAAGCGCCGGGGTGGTTCCAGCAGGCACATGCCGGCAGTGCGCTGGGCCGCGTCGCCTACTTCAGCATGGAGTTCATGCTGAGCGAGGCTTTGCCGATCTACGCCGGCGGGCTCGGCAACGTCGCGGGGGATCAGCTGAAGGCGGCGAGCGATCTCGGCGTTCCCGTGATCGGCATCGGGCTGCTCTATCAGCAAGGCTACTTCCGCCAGGTCATCGATCGCGAGGGAGCACAGCAGGCGCTCTATCCCTATAACGATCCCGGGCAGCTGCCGCTCACCCCGTTGCGCCGTGCGGATGGAGAGTGGCTGCGTATCGAGCTCGAGCTGCCCGGCTACGTGCTGTGGCTGCGCATCTGGCAGGTTCAGGTCGGGCGTCTGCAGCTGTATCTGCTCGACAGCAATGATGCGGCCAATGATCCCGCCTACCGGGGCATCACGAGCGAGCTGTACGGAGGCGGTCCGGAACTGCGCCTCCAGCAGGAGCTCGTGCTCGGGATCGGCGGCTGGCGGCTGCTGCGGGCGCTCGAGCGGACTCCCGACGTCTGCCACCTCAACGAAGGTCATGCCGCGTTCGCGGTGCTCGAGCGCGCCTGCGATTACATGCGCGGCTCGGGGCACCCGTTCGCGACGGCGCTGACCATCACGCGCGCGGGCAACGTGTTCACCACGCACACCGCGGTACCGGCGGGATTCGATCGCTTCGCTCCGGAGCTCGTTGCAAGATACCTTGCCGATTACGCGCGCGAGCGCCTGCAGATCACGCCGCGGGATCTACTCGGTCTCGGCCGCAGCAACCCCACGGATGACGGCGAGCCGTTCAACATGGCGTATCTGGCGGTGCGGGGCAGCGGTGTGATCAATGCCGTGAGCCGCCTGCACGGGGAGGTGAGCCGTCAGATCTTCGGACCGCTCTTTCCACGCTGGTCCACGAGCGAGGTGCCGATCGGCCACGTGACCAACGGCGTGCATACGCCGAGCTGGGACTCAGCGGAGTCCGATGGACTTTGGACCAGCGCGTGCGGCAAGGAGCGCTGGACGGCGGATCCTGCACTGATGGACCAGCGCATCCGGCGCGTTGCCGATGCGCCCATCTGGGCCTCGCGCACTGCAGGGCGCAAGGCCCTCGTCGAATACGCCCGCGAGCGGCTCGTGCGTGAGCTCGCGCAGTCCGGGGCGAGCCCCGAAGCACTCGACGTTGCGCGCCGCATTCTCGATCCGGACGCGCTGACGCTCGGCTTCGCGCGGCGCTTTGCCACGTACAAGCGTCCGAATCTGCTGCTGCACGATCCGGCGCGGCTGGCCCGGCTGCTCACCGACCGGCAGCGCCCGGTGCAGCTGATTCTGGCGGGCAAGGCTCATCCGGAGGATGCGGGAGGGCAGGCCCTGATCCGCCAATGGGTGCAGTTCGTAAGGCGCCCGGACATGCGGCTGCACGCCACCTTTCTGAGCGACTACGACATGCTGCTCACGGAGCAGCTGGTACGCGGTGTGGACGTTTGGATCAATACGCCACGGCGTCCGTGGGAGGCCTGTGGCACCAGCGGGATGAAAGTGCTCGTCAACGGCGGCCTCAATCTGTCCGAGCTCGATGGCTGGTGGGCCGAGGCTTTCACTTCCGAGGTCGGCTGGGCGCTCGGTGACGGCCGGGCGCATGGAGAAGATCCGGATTGGGACGCCGCCGAGGCGAGTCGCCTGTACGAGCTGCTGGAGACCGAGGTCGTGCCGCAATTCTATGCGCGCGATCACACGGGCATCCCGCGGGCCTGGGTGGCGCGTGTGCGCGAGAGCATGGCGCGCCTCACGCCGCAATTCTCTGCGAACCGCAGCGTGCGCGATTACGTGGAGGATTGCTATCTGCCCGCTGCAGATGCTTACCGCCGCCGCTCGGAGCAGCACGGAGTTCTCGGCGCTCGCATCCACGAGTGGCTGCAGATGCTCGAGCAAGGCTGGCCCAGCGTCGGGTTCGGGCGCACTCAGGTGGAGACGCAAGCCGGCGAGCATCGCTTCACAGTCGAGGTTCATCTCGGTGTCCTCGGGCCCGACGCGGTGCGCATCGAGCTCTTCGCGGAGGGGCTCGGCGGAAATGCACCAAGCATCGAGCGCATGACGCCTCGGGAGGCTGACCTACCGGGCGCAGCGGCAAAGCTCTACTGTGCCCGCGTGCCGGCGACGCGGCCCGCGGAGCACTACACGCCGCGCATCGTGCCGGCGCACCCCGAGGTGGCGGTGCCGCTCGAGACTCGCCACATCCTCTGGCAGAAGTGAGCGGGCGCAGCTGCGCGACTAACGCTTGCGCCTGGCCCGCGCCGCGCGCCGCGGCATGCGGATGGCCGCCTTGAAGTTTGCCGGCTTGATGATCAGCACGTCGCAGGGCAGGGTATCGAGAACCCGCTCGGCGGTACTGCCGATCAACAGCCGCCGCACTCCCGTACGGGAGACCGCGCCCATGACGACGATCGACGCCTTGAGGCGGCGCACGGCTGCGGCGAGCTCCCCGGGAACATCCCCCAGCGCGAGATGGCACCGCTCGGGCGGGATCCCGGCCCGCTGCGCAACACGCGTGAGCGCGTTTCGGACTTGCTCAGCATGCACGTCCTCGAGCTCCGGACTTTCCCAGGCGAGGGGCTGTCCGAGCGGTCCCTGCACGCGGGCCACGAGCGGCATGTACGCGTGAAAGATATGCAAAGAGCCCTCGAGCGAGCGGGTGAGGCGGGTACCGGCAGAGAGCAGTCGCTCGTCCAGATTCGCGGGCTTGGCGTGAGCGTGGAGGGGATCGACAGCGGCCAGCACCACGGGTCGCGTGTAAGCGCGGCCGGAGCGGATGAGCAGCAGCGCCATCGGACAATGCCGGATCAGTTCCCGGTCGGTATTGTCGAGAAAGATGCGAGCGGGCAGGCTGTGGGCGTGCCTGACGGCCACGACGAGCTCGGCGCGGCGGACGAGCGCATGGCGCACAATGGCCTCATGCGCGGGTGCATCCTCGGTCACGCTGCTCGTGGTCTTGCAGCCGCGCAGGAGCGGGGAGTGCGCGATGCGCTCGAGTCGGGCCTGTGCACGCCGCACCGCGGCGGCAGCGACGGGCTCCGAGATGGCGTGAAACAGCTCAACGCTCGCGCCCGTGGCACGCGCCAGCACCGCGATCTTGCGCAGCGCGGTGCGTGGCACTCGATCCACAGCGCGCAGCGCGAGCAGGATGCGGCGCGCAGAAGTGCTCATGAGACGCGATTGTAAGACCTTTTCATGACCGAAGCGCCCGTCGGTTCGCTTGCCGAGCTCCTTGCGTCCCGCGTGGGTCTCACGCCCGCTGCCGAAGCCTATCGCGAGTTCGACGCCGCACGCCGCGAGTGGGTGAGCTACTCGTGGAGCGAGATCGGGCGGCGCGTCGTGCAGTGGCGGCGGGCACTGCAGGCGGAGCACTTGCCGGCGGGCTCGCGAGTCGCCGTGCTGGTCGCGAACAGCGTCGCGCACGTCTGCATCGATCAAGCGGCGCTCGCGCTCGGTTACGTGCCCGTCCCCCTGCATGTGATCGACAATCCCGAAAACCTCGCCTACCTGCTCGAGGACAGCGGTGCGGCGTTGCTGGTGATGGATTCGGCGCGCCGCTGGGACATGCTGGCGCCGCTCTCGGGTCGGCTGCGAAACTTGCAACGCGTCGTGTACCTCAGGGGGGCTGCTGCGGGCCAGCCGCACGCTCTGGTGCGCTCCTTGGAGGCGTGGTTGGCGGCAGGTGCGCAGATGCAGCCGCAAGGGGTCGCCCCTGCTGCGCTCGGCCCAAGCTCACTCGCGGCGATCGTCTATTCCTCGGGTACGACCGGTCGCCCGAAGGGCGTCATGCTCTCCCACGGCAATGTGCTCGCCAACGTATATGCGGTGCTCGATGCCGTACCCGTGTTTGCGAGTGACTTGTTTCTGTCTTTCCTGCCGCTGTCGCATACGTTCGAGCGTACCGTCGGCTATTACCTGCCGATCGCCGCCGGAGCGGCGGTCGCGTACGCGCGCTCGGTCGGCCAGCTCGCCGAAGATCTGCGCACCGTGCGGCCGACGGCTCTCATCTCGGTACCGCGCATCTACGAGCGCGCGTACGCGAAGCTGCAAGAGTCGCTTGCGGGAAAGCCCCTGGCGCGAGCCTTGTTCGAATGGACCGTGCAGCTCGGTTGGCAACGTTTTAATCAGGCGCGCGGGCTTGCCGCCGCCCCGCCGCTCTGGGCACGCTTGCTCTGGCCGCTGCTCGACCGCGTGGTGGCGCGGCCCGTCCGCGGCGGCTTTGGTGGCCGGATGCGCGTTGCGGTCACCGGCGGAGCACCCATGCCGCTCGCGGTGGCGCGGCCGTTTCTCGCCTGCCGGCTGCCGCTGTTACAAGGCTACGGCATGACCGAAAGTGCGCCGGTGGTGGCCTGCAATCGGCTGACGAACAACCACCCCGAATCTGTCGGTCCGGCGCTCGCGGGTCTCGAGGTGCGCACGGACGCCGATGACGAGCTGCTGGTGCGGGGAGCGAGCGTCATGCTCGGCTACTGGCAGCGGCCCGAGGACAGCGCGCGCGCCCTTGCGGGCGGCTGGCTGCACACGGGGGACCAGGCGCAGATCGTCGCGGGCCGCATATCCATCAAGGGTCGCCTGAAGGACATCATCGTCACCTCGACGGGCGAGAAGATCGCTCCGCTCGACCTCGAGGCCGCGATCCTCACCGATCCCGTGTTCGAGCAGGTGATGGTGCTCGGGGAGGCGCGACCGTTCATCGCCGCGCTCGCGGTCCTGAACCCGCAGCACTGGATGCGCGAGGCGCGTAGCCTGGGTCTCGCGCCCGAGGATGCTGCGAGCCTCGGCTCCGACAGCGCCCTCAAGTGGGCGCTCGGCCGCATCACCGCGGCCGTCTGCAATCTGCCGAGCTATGCCCGACCACGGGCGGTGGCACTGTCACTGACGCCCTGGACCGTGGCCGATGGATTGCTGACACCCACGTTAAAACCCAAGCGGGCCGCCATCGAGCAACGCTTCGCAGCACAGATCGCGACGCTCTACGCGGGCCATTGAGCGCGGGCGGTGTTCAACGCCGGCCGCGCAACAGCGCCTCGGGATGACGATCGAGGTAGTCCGCGAGGTCGCGAACCGAGCGAGCCGCCGAGTCCAGCTGCTGCATGAGCGCCGGCAGGTCCACATTCGCACGGGGATTGGCTCCCAGCAGCGCACCGGCTGCGGTGGCCGTGCGCTGCGTGGCCTCGGCGGTGGTGCGCAGTGACTCGATCAGCGCTTGTGTCTGCGGCTGCAAGTCAGCGGTCAGGCGCTCGAGGTGGGTGAGCGTTGCGTCCAATGCCTTGAGCGAATGCCCGAGCTGCGGTCCCGCCGTGGCTTGGTCGATGTGGCGCACACTGTTCTGCAGGCTCTCCAGGATCGAATCGAGGTCCGCGCCCGGCGCACTGGGAAGCTGCACGTTCCCCGCGACCTCGCGCATCGGCGCGGGAGGTACACCGCTCATCATGTCGAGCGCGATGATCTTTTGTCCGGTGAGAAAGCTCGATGTGAGCAGCCGGGCCCGCAGGCCGTGCGCCACCAACGCGCGGATCACCATGCCGTCGGCAGCGGATGCGCCTCCGCCCGACGCATCGGATGCGGCACGAGGCGCGATCTGCAGGATGCTCGGATCGATCGCAATGACGGTCGCGGTGTAGAGCGTCTGTCCGGCTTCGTCGTACACGAGGTGCGCCTGGGTCACCTGACCGACCTCCGTGCCCTCGAGCTCCACGGGCGTTCCCGGCCCGACGCCACGCGTGTTGCCCGAGAAGTTCACGTGATAGACGAGCGGGGTGCCGTGCGGAAAGCGCGCCGCGCTGCTCGCGCTGTCGTACAAGGCGAAGCGGGCGCCCGCAGCGCTCGCGGGCTCGTCGATCGCCCACGCAGGGGTGTCGAACTCAATGCCACCCGCGAGCAGCTGTTCCCACGAGCCCAGACGAACGTGAATGCCCTCCGCACCCGCGGACACGTCGATGCCGCCCTGGTTCCAGAAGCGCGTTTGCGGATGCACCAGCCGATCGTAGGGTGCGGCGACGAACACATAAATGTTGACCAGAGTGCCCGCGCTGTCGAGCGCTGCTCCCTCGATCTCACCGACCCGGATGCCACGGTAGGTGAGGGGCGCGCCCGGGCTCAACGAGGCCAGGTTCGACGCCGTCAACGTGAACGCGCGTCCTGGCGTGTCGGGCTGTAGCAGGGGAGGTGCTTCGAGTCCGACGAATTGCCTTTGCGCCGCACCGTGGCCGGGGAACATTTCGATGTATTCACCCGAGACGAGCGTCGCCAAGCCGCTGATGCCCTGGGCACCCACGCGGGGCTCGACGATCCAGAAGCGGGCGCCGCGGGCCAGATAGGGCTTTACCGCGCGTGTCATGCGCGCGCTCACCAGGATGCGGCTCATGTCGCCCGAGAGCTCGATGCGCTCGACGCGGCCCACCTCGACCCCGCGGTACTGGATGCTGGTCTGACCGGCCTGCAGTCCGGCCGCGGATTGGAAGGCGATCGTGATCATCGGACCGCGCTCGGCAAGTGCACCCCAGGCGAGCCAGAGCACGACTGCCGCGGCGAAGATGGGTGCGAGCCAGATCCACGAGAGCCAGTTGCGCGCCCGCAGGCGTGCCCGTGGCTCGTCGCCTACCTCGGCGGCGCCGTTGACGGGATCCTCGTCCATCAGGCGGCGCCTCTGCCGGCCGCATCCCACATCAGACGCGTATCAAAGCTCTTGGCCGCGACCATGGTGATGATGACGACCGTGGCGAAGGCCACCATGCCGCTCTCCACGCGCACGCTCGTGAGAGTTCCGAACTGCACGAGCGCGGCGAGGACCGAAACCATGAACACGTCGATGTTCGACCAGCGGCCGATGGCATCGATGGTTCGATGCAGGCGCGTGCGCGGCACGAGCCAAAGCGCGGACTGCCGGCGCGTCAAGAACAGGTTGCCGCTCAGCGCGAGCAGCTTGGCGAGCGGAATGAGAATGCTCGCGCTGAAGACGATCGCCGCAAGCGGCCACAAGCCGTATTGAATGAGCTCGAGCACACCGCCGAGGATGGTGTTGGGATCCTCGCGCCCGTAACGCTCGATCGTGAGCACCGGCAGGAGATTCGCGGGGATGTACAGCAGAAAGCCGCACACTACGAGCGCCGTCGTGCGCTGCAGGGATGCGGGGACGCGCGCGTGCAGCCGTGCACCGCAACGCGGGCAGCGCTCGCCTTCGGCCAGTGCGGCGCCGAAATACTCGCAGACGCGACACGCGGTAGCGGCCCTGCCCGCAGTGCTCGAGCGGTCCTGGTGCGCCCTGCGAGCCAGGGGCAGTGCTTGCCAGATCCCGTGCTCATCGAGCGCCGCGACCGCCGAGAGCAGCAGCAGAGTCGCCGCGAGCAGGCACCAGCCGGCGGTGCCGACGCTCACGAGGGCGACCTTCTGGATGCGACTGTAGGCGACGCAGCAGCCGATCAGATAGACCTCCATCATCATCCACGGTCGCAGCTGGCGGGTCCAGCGATACAATCGTCCCAACGAGCGCGGCCTCGATGCACGCTCGCCTGTGCGAGCGAAACGAATGCGGGCCAGAATGTACGTGAGCAATGCGAGATACGACCATGGCACCACGATGCTGAAGGCGGCCACGACCAGCGCGAGCGAGGGGAAGCCGCCGGCCCAGAGCGCGGCGACTCCCGAGCTGAGCGTTGCGGTGCGCTGCGCGCCGCTTGCCGAAACGATGAATAGCGTCGCATTGCAGGCCGGCAGCCACAACAGCAAAGCGGCTGCCGACAGTGCGAGCGGCGCATCGAGACCGCGACGCTGGGGGCGAGCAAAGGCACTGCCGCAGCGCCCGCACTCCGCGAGCGCCCCGGCGGGTAATGGCGGCAGCCGCTGTACCAGCCCGCAATCCGCACACGCGACGGCTTCCGGCACCCCGCGGGCTGGCATAGCCTCCGAGACGAATGTTGGCGACGCACGCATGCGAGAGCCATTGTGACACCGCACGCTGTGACACGGTCGTTTCCTGGGGCCGATCGCCCGATGTGGCACGGAGCTTGCTCCCGGAGTTCCGGCGGCCGTTCGGGACCGATGCGGAGCGTGCGGCCCGCCGCAGCACCCACGATGCGCGCCCTTTTCTCCTCGTTGATCCTTGTGCTGGCCCCCTACGTCGCGGCGCAGGCCGATTCCGGTCTGTTCGGCGGCAGTGCGGGCGGGTTCAACTATCCGTACCCGGTGTCTCAGTACCCTTTCAAGACGCAGGCGCAAAACTACGCGATGGCGTACATGGATATCGCCGCAGACTCCTCGGGCTCGGGCGCGAAGCCTCCAGTAGTCCTGCTGCACGGGACGGAGTTTTGTGGGGCGATGTGGGGCAGCACCATCAAGGCGCTGCACGCTGCGGGCTACCGAGTCGTGGTGCCCGATCAGATCGGCACGTGCAAGTCATCGAAGCCGGTCAACTACCAATACAGCTTCCAGCAGCTCGCGGTGAACACGCGCTCGCTCCTCGACTCGCTGAGGATCGGCCGCGTCATCTTGGTCGGGCACTCGATGGGTGGCATGCTCGCGATGCGCTATGCGCTCATGTTTCCCGAGGCGCTGACGCATCTGGTGCTGGTCGACCCGCTCGGCCTCGAGGACTGGAAGTCAAAGGGCGTGCTCTATCGCACCATCGACGAGCGCTATGCCATCGATCTGCAGAGCACGGTGGCATCGCTCAGGCGCTACCAGCAGGAGAGCTATTTTGCGAATCGCTGGCAGCCGCAGTTCGATCAGGCGCTGCAGGTGCTCGCGGGTCAGTACAGCGGCAGCGGCCGCGAGCGCTTCGTGTGGAACCAGGCGCTGATCTCCGACATGATTTTCACGCAGCCCGTGGTCGATGAGCTCGAGCGCATCCGCGCGCCGACGCTGCTCATGATCGGCGACAAAGACCGCGCCATGCCGTTCGGGGACTCAGCGCCTCCGCAGGTCGCTGCGCAGCTCGGCAACTATCCGGAGCTCGGGCGCCGCGCCGCGAAGCGTATCCCGGGCGCGCGCCTCGTGGAGTTTGCAGACCTCGGTCACGTGCCGCAGCTCGAGGCGCCGGACCGCTTCAACGAGGCGCTCCTGCAAGGTATCGCGGGTGCGGGCGCGGGCGGCGCGACCCTGCCGGCGCCGAAAACGCCGTCGGCTGCATCGGGTGCGGCGACTCGCTGACTAGGCCCGCCGCACGCTGTCGCGTGGTGCAGGCGCCGCTTCGCTCGGCTGTGCACTCACTCCGAGCCGGCGCTGCAGGAGCGGGCTCGTGGTGGTGTACTGCAGGTGCACTTTCTCACCGGGTGCCAGGTATTCGCGGGCCCCGAAAGCCGCGAGGGCTGTCTCGTGGAACCCCGACAGGATCAGCTTCTTCTTGCCGGGGTAGTCGCTAATGTCGCCGACGGCGAAGATGCCCGGCACACTCGTTTGAAAGCTGGCCGTGTCGACGGCGACGGTGCGCCTGTGCAGCTCGAGGCCCCACTGCGCGATCGGACCGAGCTTGGGATGCAGGCCCCAGAAGACGAGCAGTTGATCCAGATTCACGGTTCTGGTGATCCCATCGCGGCTGCTCACCCGCAGCGCGCGCAAGGCGCCGTCCTGCTCGACGAGCGAGTGGACCTGTCCTTCGATGAAATCGAGCCGTCCGGCATCGCGCAGCGCGAGCATGCGCTGCACCGAGGCGGGCGCGGCGCGAAACTCGCTGCGCCGGTGAATGAGTACCACGCTGTGCGCCTGCTCGACGAGCGCGAGTGTCCAGTCGAGCGCGGAGTCACCGCCGCCGAGAATCACCAGGTCCTTGCCCGCGAACTGAGCCGCATCCTTCACTCGATAGTGCAGCGTGGTGCCCTCGTGCCGCTCCGCGTTCTCGAGCCCGAGGCGGCGCGGCTGGAATGAGCCGACGCCGCCCGCGATCACGACCACGCCGGTATCGAAGCGCAGGCCGCGGCTCGTCGCGACGTCAAAGCGGCGGTCGGGCCGCGGCTTCACCTCGCTCACCTCCTGTCCCAGATGCAGCCCCGCATTGAAGGGGCGGATCTGCTCGGCGAGCCGCTCGATGAGCTCGCGCGCCGTGCAGGCCGGAATGGCGGGAATGTCGTAAATCGGCTTGTCGGGATAGAGCTCGGTGCACTGTCCACCGATCTGTGGAAGTGAGTCGATCAGCTCGGCGCGCAGCCCCAGGAGTCCGAGCTCGAACACCTGGAACAGTCCGACGGGACCGGCACCGACGATCACCGCGTCGGTGACGATTGCGAGTTTGGAGCGCTCAAGCGACAAGGACTTTCTCCAGAGTAATGACATGGTGCCTCACAGGCTCGCCGGCTGCCGCCGTGAGGCCCTTGCGTGCCAGCCAGTCGGGGTTGAACAGACGCGATTGATACTTCGCTCCGCCGTCGCACAGCACCGTCACGATGGTGTGCCCGGGCCCGAGCTGACGCGCGATGCGGACCGCGCCGGCCACATTGATGCCGCTCGTGCTGCCGAGAAACAGGCCTTCCTCCTTGAGCAGCCGATAGACGAAGCGCACGCTCTCAGGGTCCTCGATGTGGACGGCGTCATCGAGCGGTGCGCCAGAGAAGTTGGCCGTCACCCGGCCGATACCGATGCCTTCGGTGATGGAACCGGAGCCGGTCGCGTGCAACTTACCGCTGCGCACGAACTCGTACAGGCTGCTGCCTGGCGGGTCCGCAAGCACGCAACGGATCGAGCGCCGCTGGCTTTTCAGGTATGCGGATACCCCGGCGATCGTGCCGCCGGTGCCTGCGGCGGCCACGAAGGCATCGATGCGTCCGGCTATCTGGGCCCAGATCTCCGGCCCGGTGGTGCGCAGGTGGGCACGGCGGTTGGCCGTATTGTCGAACTGATTGGACCACACCGCGTTGGGCAAGGACGCCGCGAGGCGCGCCGCGACCTTCTGATACTGATTGGGGTTGCTGTAGGGAACCGCCGGCACCTTGTGCAGTTCGGCCCCGAGCGTCTCGAGCAGCTGGTATTTCTCCGGCGACTGATTGTCGGGCATGACGATCACGCAGCGGTAACCGCGTGCGTTGCAGGCGTGCGCCAGGCCGATGCCGGTGTTGCCTGCGGTGCCCTCGACGACCGTGCCGCCCGCCTGCAAAGCACCGCTGCGCTCCGCATCCTCGATGATCGCGCACGCCGCGCGGTCCTTCACCGAGCCGCCGGGATTGAGAAACTCCGCCTTGCCGAGAATCTCGCAGCCCGTCTCCTCGCTGAGGCAGCGCAGGCGGATCAGGGGCGTGTTACCGACGCTGCCATAGAAGCCCGCGGCAGTGCCCGCAGCGATCGCCCGAACACTCACGCGACGCCCCGCAGCACATCCAGGATGGGAGCCACCGCCGCGGACTCCGCGCAAGAGCTCGGCGCATTCAGCGACACTGCCTCACCGACGATGAGCAGCGCCGGGGCGCTGATCCGAGCGGCGCGGGCGAGCGCGGGGATCTCCCCGAGCGTGCCGCGCACCGTGCGCTGGTCGGGAAGCGAGGCGCGCATCACGACCAGTGCCGGCCGGGCACGCGGGGCGCCCGCATCGAGCAGCTTGCTGACGATGTACTCCATTCGCGATACACCCATGTAGAAGACGACCGTCTGGTGAGGCCGCGCGAGCCCCTGCCAGTCGTGGCGGTCATCTTCGGCAAAGTGGCCGGTGGCAAAGGTGACCGATTGCGCGAGGTCGCGCTGGGTCAGCGGCGTGGCCGTCGCCGCGGCGGCGGCGAGGCCCGCCGTGATGCCGGGCACGACCGTAAAGGGGATTCGCTCACGAATCAATACCTGGATTTCCTCACACCCGCGGCCGAAGATGAACGGATCGCCGCCTTTCAGACGCGCAACGCGCAGCCCGCGCTGCGCATGGCTCACCATGAGCTCGCCGATCTGCTCCTGCGCGGTGCTGGAGCCGCCGGGCTCCTTGCCCACACAGACCCGCTCCGCATCGCGCCGCGCCCGCTCGAGCACGGCCGGCGAAACCAACCGGTCGTAAAGGATCACATCGCACTGCTGCAGCAGCTGCAGGGCGCGCAGGGTGAGCAGGTCGGGATCGCCGGGGCCGGCACCGATCAGGTAGACCTCGCCACGCGCGCGTCCACGACCGCTGCGCAGGGCATTGAGCTCGCGAGCGAACTCGGCCTCCGCCGCCGGCTCCTCACCGCGCAGCACCTGAGTGCTCAGCGGGCCCGAGAAGAAGCGCTCCCAGAAGGCCCGGCGTCGATGGGCGGGCAGCGCTCGTTGTACCAGGGCGCGGCGCGCACCGGCAAAGCGCGCGAGCGCACCGAGACGCATCGGCAGCAGCGCCTCGAGCTGCGCGCGCAGCCGCCGCGCGAGCACGGGCGCAGTGCCGTGCGAACCGATGGCCACCACGACGGGGTCACGATCCACGATTGCTGGCAGGATGAAGCTCGAGAGCTGCGGATCATCGACGACATTGACGGGAATATTGCGCTCAACGGACGCTGCCGCGACCGCCGCATTGACCTGCGCTGAATCGGTCGCGGCGATCGCGAGGCGCGCGTTGGCAAGGTGCTCGGGTCGAAACGCGCCGGCTACGTGTGTGACGCGCTCCGGGCGGGACTCACAGAGCACCCCCGCCGCATGGCCGAGCACGGGCGCAACGAATGTCACTCGCGCGCCGCACGCAAGCAGCAGCTCGGCTTTGCGCGCCGCGACGGCGCCCCCACCGATGACTACGGTGCGCTGCCCCTCGATGCGCAGAAAGATGGGCAAGTGATCCATGGGGCTTGCGCCTCGGCAGCACGATTAGCGCGCCGCAGCGGTGCGCGCTCCCGGGTGCAGACCGCACTCCCGCGCCTCGGCACTCTCCCACCACCACCGACCCGCGCGGCTGTCCTCGCCCGCTTGCACGGCACGCGTGCAGGGCGCACAGCCGATGCTCGGGTAGTGCCGATCGTGCAGGGCGTTATAGGGCAGCTTGCGCGTGCGGATGTAGGCCCAGACCTGTTCCGCGGTCCAATCGAGCAGCGGACTCACCTTGTACAGCCCGTGCTCGGTATCCCACGTGAGCGGCTCGAGCAGCGCCCGGCTCTTTGATTGCTCGCGCCGTACCCCCGTCACCCACGCGCGGTAGCCGGCCACGAAGCGCCGAAAAGGCAGGACCTTGCGCACATGGCAGCAAGCCGCCCGGCGCTCGGGTCGATGAAAGAAACCGTTGATACCCTGGGCCGCAATGAGTGTGGAGAGCTCGCCCGCATCCGGATAGATGATGCGCATGCGGTTCCCGTAGCGGCGCTCGAGCCGCTCCAGGAGCGCATAGGTCTCCTCGTGCAGCCGGCCCGTATCGATGCTCACGATTTCGATCTCGGGCACGTCCGTGCAGATGATATCCGTGAGCACCATGGCCTCGGCGCCCAGGCTGCTGGCATAGACCACCCGGCCATAGTCGCGTACGCAGCCCGTGAGCAGCTCGCGAATGGCCGCTGTCTTTGCTTCCAGATCGAATGTCAGGAGCTGCCCCACGGCGACGCCGAAGATGTCCCAAGATGCGCTGCCGGCACTCTAGCGGTCACAATGCGGTTACAGAACGAATCATTGCTTCTGATGCTCTGTGACAGGGTTATGAGGCGGCGAGAGCCGCGGTGAGCGACGAATGGCCGCGCCAACGGCATACTGTCGGTCACATCAGCTCGAGGAGTTCGAGGCGAATGAAGCTGCATCAGCTGCGCTATCTCGCAGCCGTGGCCCAGAGTGGTCTCAACATCACCGCCGCTGCGCAGAAGCTGCACACCTCACAGCCCGGCGTGAGCAAGCAGATCAAGCTGCTCGAGGATGAGCTCGGCTTTCAGATCTTCACGCGTGAGGGACGCAATCTAACCCGCATCACGCCGGCCGGTCAGCAGGTGATCGAGCGGGCGCTGAAGATCCTGCAGGAGACGCAGTCGATCCGCGATCTGGCGACCGAGCTGCGCGATGAGGGCCGCGGCAGCCTGTCGATCGGCACCACGCATACCCAGGCGCGCTACGTACTACCGGAGGTGATCCGCATTTTTCGCGAGCGCTATCCGCACGTGCGTCTCAATCTGCACCAGGGAACCTCGGAGCAGATTGCCGAGATGGCGGCTCAGGACCTGATCGAATGCGCGATCGCGACCGGCTCGGAGCACCTGTTCTCGGATCTGACGCTGCTCCCGTGCTACCGCTGGCACCGTGTCATCGTCGTTCCGCGCGCTCATCCGCTCGCGGCCGTCGCCCGACCCACGCTCAAGCAGCTGGGCAGCTATCCGATCATTACCTACACGTTCAGCTTCACCGGACCCTCCTCGCTGCAGCAGGCGTTTGCCAAGGCGGGTCTCACGCCCGATGTGGCGATCACCGCCCGCGATGCCGATGTGATCAAGACGTATGTGCGACTCGGGCTTGGCGCCGGCATCGTCGCGGCGATGGCCGTCGATCCGCGCGACGACAGCGATCTCATCGCAATCGACGCAGCGCACCTGTTCGCGGCCCACGTGACCTGGCTCGGCTTTCGTCGGGGCGTGCTACTCAGAAAGTACATGTACGACTTCATTCAGCTGCTGGCCCCGCATCTCGATCGCCGCCTGGTCGATCGCGCGCACCGCTTGTCCGATCCCGCCGAGGTGGCGCAGCTGTTCGCCGACGTGGTGTTGCCCGAGCGCTGAGCGCTTTCGTCTCGGCCGCGAGCTGCGGTTATCATAAGCGCGCCTCCGTCGAGGCCCGGACAGGTCATGGGTCTGTATTTCGAACAGTTCGAGGTAGGGCAGAAGTTCCAGCATCCCGTGCGGCGCACGGTGACGGAGACCGACAACGTGCTGATCTCCACGCTGACGATGAACCCCGCGGCCGTGCACCTCGATGCCGAGTATTGCAAAAGTACCGAGTTCGGCGAGCCCCTCGTCAACAGTATCTTCACACTGGGTCTGATGGTCGGTATCTCGGTGCCCGAGACGACCTACGGCACGACGATCGCCAATCTCGGCTGGGAGAAGGTGGTCTTTCCGCGCCCGGTACGCGTCGGTGACACGTTGCGCATCGAAACGACGGTGGTCGCGAAGCGCGTGAGCCGCTCGCGCAGCGACTCGGGCATCGTCACCTTCGAACATCGGGCGTTCAATCAACGCGACGAGGAGGTGGCGTCCTGTCTGCGAGCGGCCCTGATGCTCAAGCGGCCGGTCGCAACATGAGCCCGCGCTCGTGGCTCTTCGTTCCCGGCGACAGTGAGCGCAAGCAGGCGAAGGCGGCCGAAGGCGCCGCCGATGCGCTGATCCTCGATCTGGAGGACTCCGTGGCTCCGCAGCGCCGGGCCGCCGCGCGCGCGCTCGTCGTCGCGCACTTGCGCGCGCGGCGCGGTGCTGCGCAGCAGCTGTGGGTGCGCGTCAACGGATTTCAAAGCGGACTGCTGCTCGAGGACCTTGCCGCCGTGATGCCGGGGGCGCCGCACGGCATCGTGCTGCCGAAGTTGAGCGGCGTCGCGCAGCTCGCCGAAGCCCATCACTATCTGTCGGCGCTCGAGCGGCGCGAGGCTTTGCCGCTGCACTCGACCGCCGTGCTCGGGATCGCGACCGAGACCGCGCGCGCAGTGCTGACGATGCACGAGTACGCTGCGCCCCCTCCGCGGCTGGGCGGTCTGACCTGGGGAGCGGAGGATCTATCGGTAGCCCTCGGCGCGCGCGCCGTACGGGAGGCGGACGGGGCCTTCACATTCACGTTCCGCTTGGCGCGCTCGTCGTGCCTGATCGCCGCGGCCGCCCTCGGCATCCAGGCAATCGATGGGGTCTATGCCGACTTCTCCGATGCCGCGGGGCTTGCGCGCGAGCTCGCGGAGGCGCGCCGTGACGGCTTCACCGGCAAGCTTGCCATCCACCCCGGGCAGATCGAGGCGATCAACGCGGCCTTCACGCCGACGGAGGCGGAATTGGCCTACGCACGGCGCGTGGTTGCCGCCTTCGCAGCCTCCCCCGACGTCGGTGTCACGAGCATCGATGGACGCATGATCGATCGCCCTCATCTGCTGCACGCGCAGCGCGTGCTTGCAGCCGCCGAGCAGCTCGCCCGCCGCTAGGCCACCGAGAACAAGCATCGATCAGCCGCCGAGGCGCAGCAGATCCTCGGGACTGTCGATGTCGATGGCGGCGCTCTCGAGCGGCACACGCACGAGGTTCGCGGAGCGGCGCCGCAGCAGCATGCGCGCGCCCTGATCGCCCCGCAGCTCGATGAGGTGTGCAAACTCGGAGCGCGGAAAGATCGCGGGCACGCCGATCACGGACTCGTACTGCGCCGCTACAACAGAGTGTGGCTGACGGCGCCACCCGCTCACGAGGCGCCGTAGGTCCTCGGCGGTGAGCGCCGCCTGATCGACGAGCAGGAGCAGCACGCCATCGACGCTGGCGGGCAGCCGCGCCACGCCGGTGCGAATCGAGCTGGCGATGCCCTCGCGCCAGTCCCGATTGATCACCACGGACGCCGGGGTGTGCTTGAGCAGGGGACTCAGCTCGGCTGCGTGAGCGCCGAGCACGACGCTAACCGCATGGCCTGCGACTTCGACGGCCAGTCCAACCGCCCTGTGCAGCAGCGGTCGACCCTGCAGTCGCACGAGCTGCTTCGGTGAGCCGAATCGTGTCGATGCACCGGCCGCGAGCACCAGGGCGTGCAAGGTGCGCGGGCTGCTGTCCTCAAGCGCGCTGTCCATGAATCCTTGCCGGTAAGCCGAGTGCTGCAGCACGCGCCAAGAGCTCCCCATGCGCGCGCCGCTCCTCGAGGATGCCGTCGGCATCCACTCCCGCGATACGGCGCCAATCCGCAATCACATAGTGCCGAGCGCAGAGCTTGTGCAAGGTTTGCCCGAGCTCGGTCCGCTCGCTCAAGTGCTGCGCGCAGAGCCGCAGACCCCGCTCGAGAGTACGCGGAGCGATGGGAGCGGGCGCGGCCATGCGCTCCAGCTCTTGCGCAACCGCGCCAGCCCCGGCTGCAACGGCATTCACTCGCGCCAGCACCGATGGCAGCTCGGTCGTCGTGGCCTGCGCAGCCAGCGCTCGTACGCACCCCCCGTGCGCCTCGTGGCGCGCGCCATCCCGTCTCAAGAATGCTGCGAGATATTGGATGCAACTCCTTATGAAATAAGCATTATCCTTGTCTATCTGGCCGGCGGCAGCGATCCGCGCCGCGCTCTCCCGACACCATTCGAGAACCTCGGAGGCGTGCTGCTGCTCGGCATCGATCTGCATGCGGATGAAGTCCACCTCGTTCATGACGCGGCTTCAGCGCCCCGGTAGCGGCCGCCTTCACGTCCATGCAGATAAGCGTGGATCTCCGCGACGATGGACAGAGCGATGGACTCCGGGGCGCGTCCGCCGAGATCGAGGCCCACGGGCGCCCGCAAGCGCCCGCGCAGCCCCTGCGCCTCCTCGCCCAGGTCCGCGAGCAGCCGCTCACGACGCAGCGGCGGTCCCAGCTGTCCCACGTAGCCGATTTCACTCCCGGCGAGCGCCCGAAGGTAGGCGAGGTCCGAGGGTACGTGATGGCTCATGACGACCGCCGCCTCGAAGGCGCTCAAATCGAGAGTCCGCGCCAGCTCTTCGGGTCGGGCCAGCACCACGCGGTCGGCTGCGGGGAAATGCGCCCTCTGCGCGTAGGCCGGCCGGTGATCGTAGACGGTCACTCTGAAGGTAAGCCGGGAGGCGAGCTCGACGATGGGTCCGGCGTCCGGTCCCCCGCCGAGCAGCAGCAGCCGCGCAGGCAGGGCGAGCGGTGCTGCGAACAACCGCAGCGCACCCGAGGCGCGCAGGCTCGGGCGGCCGCTGCGCTTCACCGCATCGAGCAGCTCGTCCACCTCCGCTTCGAATGCCGAGCGTTGGCGAGACGCATCGCCCGGCAGGAACGACTGTCCGGCTGTGACGCCGCTCACTTCCGAGGCCACCACGAACGCCGCGGCCGTGCGGCGGTGAGCGCGCAGCGCTTGCTCCAGATGCTCGAGCGGCTGCCATGAGCTCGTGGGCCCGACGCGCAGCAACAGGATCTCCATCGCGCCCTCGCAGCCGATGCCCAGACCCCAGAGGGCATCATCCGACCCCCCGGTGTTGTACGTGACCACGCGCGCCTTACCGGTGCGGATCACCTCCAAGGCGTGCTCGCGCAGATCACTCTCCAGACAGCCCCCGGAGAGCAGGCCGGCATAGGAGCCATCAGCGGCGATCGCCATCAGCGCGCCGGGCTTGCGGTAGGTCGAGCCACTCGTGTGCACGACGACCGCAAGGGCGAGGTCGCGGCCCTTCTCGCGCTCACGCGCGTACAGCGGCAACAGCGGGTCGAGCAGGGCTTCCTGCGCGGGGAGTGTGGCTTCCATGGCTAAATTATGCTTCAAGTTGCGTGTGCCCGACCGCGTTCAGTAGAGTCCCACGGTTTTTTAACCGCCACACCTCGAGAGGCATGAGCGCAAGGCCAAATTCCCCAGCTCCTCACGCGGAGGAGTCATGGGTAGTCCATAAGTTCGGTGGCTCGAGCGTGGCTGACGCCGAGTGCCTGCGCCGCGTGGCCGCCATTCTCGAGGCGCAGCCCGAGCGGCGTTTGGCGGCGGTGCTTTCCGCGTGCCGCGGCGTAACGGATGCGCTGCTGAGGCTGGTGGCGTTGGCCGAGCGCCAGGATCTCGGCTTTCAGGGCGAGCTCGCCGCGCTACGCGAGCGCCATGCGTCGATCGCTCACGCCTTGCTGAGCGCAGAGGGCGCGCGGCTCTACCTGTCGGCGCTGGATCGTGACTGCCACGATATCGAGGGCATTTTGCACGCGGTGCAGCTCACACGGTCGGCGGCGCACAACGTGACCGATCTCATCGCCGGCTACGGAGAGATCTGGTCGACGAAGCTCTTTCAGCGCTTCTTCGAAGCGCGGGGCGTACGCCAAGGGAAGACGCAGTGGCTCGATGCGCGGCGCGTCGTGGTCGTCGAATGGGGTCCGCTCGGCCCGGCCGTGCAATGGGCCGATTCGCAGCGCAACCTCGCGCAGCAGATCGAGCCCGATTTTCGCGGCACACTCGTGGTCACGGGCTTCATCGCCTCCAACCGCCGGGGCGTGCAGACGACGCTCGGGCGCAACGGCAGCGACTTCTCCGGCTCGATCTTCGGGGCACTGCTCGCGGCGAGCGAGATTCACATCTGGACGGATGTGGATGGCGTGCTCTCCGCCGACCCGCGGCGCGTGCCCGATGCGAAAGTCATCGATTCGCTTTCGTACCAGGAGGCGATGGAGCTTGCGTACTTCGGCGCCAAGGTCTTGCACCCCCAGACCATGGCTCCAGCCGTGAGACGCAATATACCGATCTGGATCCGCAACACCTTTGCCCCGGAGAAGCCGGGAACGCTCATCTCCGCACAGTCCCGCTCGGAGCGCACCGTCAAAGGCATCACCAGCATCGAGCATGTTGCGCTGATCAACCTCGAGGGCGCGGGCATGATCGGCGTCCCCGGCACGGCGCATCGCTTCTTCGGCGCGCTGCGCGAGGAAGGCATCTCGGTGATCCTGATTTCGCAGGGCAGCTCCGAGCACTCGATCTGCTGCGCCGTGCCGCACGAGCAGGCCGAGCGCGCCGCGACGGTAGTACGCGCTGCGTTCGATCGTGAGCTCAAGGAGGGGCAGATCCAAAGCGTGAGCATCGACCGCGAGCTCGCGATCCTCGCGGTCGTCGGTGATGGCATGGCGGGCACTCCGGGCGTCGCTGCCAATTTCTTCGCCGCGCTCGGCAACACGAGCGTCAACGTGCGGGCCATCGCGCAGGGTGCATCCGAGCGCAACATCTCCGTGGTGATCGAAGGCAAGGACGCCACGCGCGCGCTGCGGGCCGTGCACGCGCGCTACTATCTTTCCCCGCACACGATGTCGATCGGACTCATCGGACCGGGCATCGTGGGGCGGGCGCTCCTCGGGCAGCTCGCCTCGCAGAGCAGCCGGCTGAGCGAGCAGTTCCAGCTCGACCTGAGGGTACGGGGCATCCTCTCCTCCAGGCGCATGCTGCTGTCAGAGTCCGGAATCGATCTGCAGGGGTGGCGGGGCGCATTTGAGCAGGGAGCCCAGGATGCGGACCTCACACGCTTCGTGGAGCACCTGCGCGTGGAATACCGCCCGCACACGGTGCTCATCGACTGCACGGCGAGCGCGCAGGTCGCGCAGCACTACCGGGAGTGGCTCGGGAGCGGTATCCATATCGTCACGCCCAACAAGAAGGCGAACAGCGCGGTATGGGAGAGCTACTGCCAGCTCAGGGCCGCGCGGCGCCAGAGCGGCGCACACTATCTGTACGAAGCGACCGTCGGCGCAGGACTGCCGATCATCCAGACCGTGCGCGACCTGCGCGAGACGGGGGATGACATCGAGAGCATCGAGGGGATCTTCTCGGGTACGCTTGCCTATTTGTTCAACGTCTATGACGGCAAGCAGGCCTTCTCCGAGATCGTGCGCGATGCCAAGCAGCGTGGCTACACCGAGCCCGATCCGCGCGATGATCTCTCGGGCATGGATGTCGCGCGCAAGCTCATCATCTTGGGACGCGAGATGGGACTGAGTCTCGAGCTCGCCGACGTGCGCGTGGAGAGTCTGGTACCGCCGGAGCTCGTCGCGGGCTCGAGCGAGGAGTTTCTCGAGCGCCTGCCCCGCTACGATACGCTCATGCGGCAGCGGCACGACTCGGCGCGCGGCCGCGGCCGGGTGCTGCGCTACGTGGGCCGTTTGACGGCCGCGGGCGAGGCGACCGTGGGACTGGTCGAGCTCGATGCGCGGCATGCCTTTGCGAACATCGCACTCACGGACAATGTCGTGCGTTTTGCCACGCGCCGCTACTGCGACAATCCTCTCATCGTCCAGGGCCCTGGCGCTGGTCCGGAAGTGACGGCCGGTGGGGTGTTTGCGGATCTGCTGCGGCTGTCGGCCTACCTCGGGGCACGTCTGTGAGCGTGTCCCCGCCGCGCACCCCCCCTACGCAGGAAGCTCGCACCGCGAGCGCCACTGCCTTTGCACCCGCTTCGGTGGGCAACGTGGCCATCGGCTTCGACATTCTGGGCTTCGCGGTCGACTGCCTCGGCGATACGGTGACGGTCGCGCGCGGACCGGGTCGCGGCGTGACGATCCGGCGGATCGGCGGCACGGTCACGGATCTGCCGCTCGAGCCGGAACGCAACACCGCCGGACGCGCGCTGCTCGCGATGTACCGTGCCCTCGGGCTCGACTTCGCGCTCGAGATGCAGATCGATAAGGGCATTCCGCTCGGTTCGGGACTCGGGGGCTCGGCGGCCTCTGCCGTGGGCGCGGTGGTGGCTGCGAACGCCCTGGTGCCCGCTCCCTGCACGCGCCTGGAGCTGCTCAAGTTCGCGATGGAAGGCGAAGCGGTCGCGAGTGGCTCGTTGCATGTCGACAATATCGCACCGTCGCTCTTCGGCGGGCTCGTGCTGACCGTCGGCATCGATCACCCGCGGGTCAAGCAGATTCCCGTACCGCCCGCGGTGCGCGCGGTGCTGGTGCATCCGCACATGTTCCTCTCCACCAAGCAGGCGCGGGCGATCCTGCGCGGAAGTGTCGAGCTGTCAGCATTCGTATGGCAGACGGCGAACCTGGCCGGCTTCATCTCCGGGTGCTACACGAGCGATCTGGACATGATCCGAGCGTCCTTCGAGGACGTGGTCATCGAGCCGCAGCGTCAGGCCCTCATCCCGGGATTCGCGGACGTACGTCAGGCCGCACTGCAGGCCGGCGCGCTCGGCTGCTCGATCTCAGGGGCCGGACCTGCCATGTTCGCCTGGGCACTGGCGCCGTTCGCGGCGGCCGTGCGCGATGCGATGCGCACCGAGTTCACCCGTCATGCCGTGCAGATCGATGATTGGATCGTGGAGATCGATTCGCCCGGTGCCCGGGTCATCTCGGCCGAGTCCGCGACGTGATCGTGCCATGCAGTTCGTCAGCACGCGCAACCCCGATCGGGTGACCGGCTTCGCCGAGGCGCTCCTGGAGGGTCTTGCTCCCGACGGCGGACTCTACGTCCCCACGGTTTGGCCCGCGCCGCCGAGTGTGCCGCGGCTTTCCGAGGGCCGCGCGGTCCGCGGTTCGGCGGAGCACCTGGCGAGCCTGGCCGTGCAGTTGCTCGCACCTTTCGTCGCGGACAGCCGACTCGCGCCACAGCTGGAGGCCATTACCCGCGAGGCTTTCAACTTTCCGGCACCCCTCGTGCCGTTGCTCGATGCGGGGCGCCTCGCGGTGCTCGAGCTCTTTCACGGCCCCACGGCGGCTTTCAAGGACTTCGGCGCACGCTTTCTCGCGGCGAGCCTCGTGCGGCTGCGTGACGCCGCGGCGCCTCCACTCACCATTCTCGTCGCGACATCCGGCGACACGGGCGGCGCGGTGGCGGCCGCGTTCCACGAGCGGCCCGGCATCCAAGTCGCCGTGCTCTTTCCTCGCGGGCTGGTATCGCCGACGCAGGAGCGCCAGCTCACCTGCTGGGGAGGCAATGTGCGCGCGTTCGCCGTGCGCGGCAGCTTCGACGATTGCCAGCGACTCGCCAAGGAGGCGCTGCGCGATCGGGAGCTGCGCGCGCGCACGGATCTGTCCTCGGCCAACAGCATCAATCTCGGGCGGCTGCTGCCCCAGACCGTCTACTACGCCGCGGCAAGTCTCACGACCTTGCAGACTTCGGGGGAGCGGGCATCCTTCGTGATCCCAAGCGGCAACCTCGGCAACGCGCTCGCCTGCATCTGGGCGCGCAAGCTCGGCGTGCCGATCGGCGATATCGTGTTGGCGCACAACGCCAACCGCACGGTTCCGGATTATCTGCGCTCGGGAGAGTGGCAAGCTCGTGCCAGCGTCGCCACACTTGCCTCGGCCATGGATGTGGGCGACCCCAGCAACATGGAGCGGCTGCGTGCGCTTTATCCGGACATCGAGCAGTTGCGCCGCGCCGTACACGCGGAAACCGTTGACGATGAGCAGATTCGTGCGCGCATCCGGGAAGGTTACGCGCGCTTCGGCCAGATCTGGTGTCCGCATACGGCAACGGCGGCGGAGGCTTACGCGCGACTCTCCGAAGAGCGGCGGCGCGCGGGACGCTGGATCATCGTCGCGACAGCGCACGCCGCCAAGTTCCGGGAGGTGGTCGAGCCGTTGATCGGCCGTGCGGTGCCTGTTCCGGAATCGCTCGCGAGGCTGTTCCAGCGATCGACCTCGTGCTCGGAGATCGCCCCGAACATCGACGCGCTGCGCCGCGCACTGAGCGCAAGCGGCGCGCCGGCCTGAAGCAGCTTAAGATGATCGGGAGCGATCGCTGAAGAGACCGCCATGGAGAATCTGAAGAGCTTGCCGCCGATCACCTGGGGTCTCGTCGTGGGCGCGGTCGCCCTCGGTTGGGCTCTATCGTGGCTGTGGCGGTGGTATCGCAAGCGGCGCGCACGCAAAGCGCTGATCAGCGCGATCACGGCGGTGGGTGTCGATCATCTCATCGACGTGCTGGTGCCCGATGGCATGAATGGGTTCTTTCACGTCGACTTCGTCCTGCTCACGCTGCGGGGCGTGGTGTTGATCGATCTGCGCGACGTGAGCGGCAACATTTTCGGCGGGGACCAGATGAACGAGTGGACGGTCATGGACGGATCGCACCGCCACACCTTCTCCAATCCGCAGAACGCGCTCTACGATCGCATCGCGGCGGTCAAGGCGCTGGCCGGTGACATGCCTGTCGAGGGTCGGATCCTGTTCACGCGCCGCGCCAAGTTTCCCAAGGGTCTGCCCAAGTGGACGCTCATGGTGGACTCGCTGAGCAGCGAGTTTCCCATCGTCGATCAGGCGGTGATGGCGAGCGCCACGGAGCGCTTTGGCGAGAGCTGGCAGAACATCAAGGCCGCGGCCAGCCCGAGCTCCATGGCGCAGGTGCGGCCCGTCGCGGTGCCCTAGCTGTGAAGCCTCAACAGGTTGCTCCCATGGAGGTTGAGCCTGCTGATGGGTGGATTAAAGTCTAGCGCGGTGTGTGGCCGGTGCCAGTTGTAGTGATGGATCCAGGTTTTGAGGGCCCGGGTT